>JABAOE010000681.1_pt3 | contig 26032 bp, 23 predicted proteins | sample 7062141 | NCBI WGS metagenome assembly JABAOE01 (sample SAMN14538627, study PRJNA623070) | marine sediment metagenome | biome: marine biome [ENVO:00000428]; feature: marine pelagic biome [ENVO:01000023]; material: deep marine sediment [ENVO:00002113] | place: India: Gulf of Khambhat ... | reverse complement strand
CGCCGAAGATGATCGTCATCTACGTGATCATACTGGTGCAGGTAATACCGGCGGCGGTTCTGGTCGGCGCAGACCGCTACATTGCGTCCCGAGATTCAGCCGCACGCTGGCTACCCATCTTTCGCGGCGCGGTGTTTGTGCTCGCGCTACTGCTGATCCTGCGTCAGGTACAGCTTTACTGGGGTCCTGCCACCGATTTCGCGAACGACGTCAGGGCCGCCAGCGTGGCCCTCCTTGTGTTGCTCGATCTGGTGATCGTCGGCGGTCTCGTGCTGCTGGCGTGGCGGGGATATCGCGGGCTCGTCACGTTCTTCTACTACATGTCACCGATCGCGATAGCGGCTTCGGCGATCATCGTCTATCAAGTCCCGACCGACGAAGAGAATGTCCCGCTATATGCCGAGGAGGTCACCACGGTCGCCGAGGCAGATGAGAGGCCGCCGGTGTTCGTCATTATCTTCGATGGTCTCGGCTACGACACGATGTATCCGGACGGGGAGCTGGACCGCCAGAGTTTCCCGAACGCGGCCAGGCTCGCGGACAGCGGCGTGTCGTTCAGCGACGCGACCAGCAACTTCTTCTGGAGCTATGAGTCCCTCCCGACCGTCGTCGGGCCGGCGACGGAGCTGAGCGATGAGTACAACGTCCGGCTCTACACTCAGTACCCGGTTCTGGAGAAGATCTACTTTCCTGAGTGCGGGACGACTATCACTTGCCGGGGCGTCCGCTACTTAACCGAGAAGCAGCCGCTTCAAGCCGCTTCGCAGATTGCGCTGAGGGCCTTCTACGAGATCACTCCGGGCGCGGCCGAATCCGTCATCGAGCTGCCCATGGGCTGGATACTGGATGGCTTAGGGTGGCCGTTCCCGTCTGCGGACAAGTCGGGCTGGCACATGTTGAGCAAGCTGCATTTCGACGAGTTCCTCGATGATGTGGACGCCGAACAGGCGCCGGGACGGATGTACATCTTCCACTCGATGTTGCCGCACCACCCGAACGCATTCGACCAAGACGGTAACGCCCTTGCATCGGTTGGCAGCTATCCCCCTCAGGCGATGTTCGCCGACAGACTGCTGGGCCGCTTCATCGATAGGCTGGAGGAAGAGGGGCTGTTCGATGAATCGGTCGTGATCGTGACCTCTGATCACGGACCCAGGCCGGTGACTCCCTCTGAGACGGAAGTGCCGCTGGTGACGACACCGCGGGTGCCGCTGATTATCCATGCATCGAGCCTGGACGAGCATGGAGCCGTGTCGGGGGTGGAGTACCAACACATCGACTTCGGGCCGACGCTCGCGGACGTATTGGGCCTATCGCCGCCAACGGTCAGCGACGGAGTATCGGCCTTCGGCGAGGAGCGCCCTGATCGGGATAAGACGTTCTCTATCGAGGGCATCAAGTTCAGGTACAACGAAGAGGACGTTGCCTGGGAGCGCGCGGAGTAGGGCTTCAGGACGAGGGCCAAGGATCCGCCCTCTGCCGTGCTGTTTGGCGGCGGGCAGAACCCCGTTTGCGGATTCTTGAGATTTCAGCGGCCGGCGGTCGCTAGGAGGACCGCCGCCGGGAGCGGGACTCAAGACGAGAGACCAGTCGCGACAGCTCCGGAGCCGTGGCTCGCACGGCTTTGGCGAAGGCGGCCGCCAGCCCCTCACGCCGCCATACAGTCAGGAAGCGGCGGATGCGGCCGCGCGNNNCCCGGCAAGCGCTTGCCGTCTGACGCCGTCCCTGCCGGCGGTAGCAATCGGCCAGGAGGCGATAGACGGTTCCCACCTCACGGCCGGGATCAACAGACAGCGAGAACTCCAGCGCGCTCTTGGCCTCTTGGACATCGGACTTTGAGGGACGCTTCCGGAGAAGCTCCCGCGCGTAGGCGATGTGCCCCTCGGCGATGTCGGGGCGGGACCTGATGGCGTCCTTGAGCAGGCTCTTGACGCGCTGACGCTGGCGCAGGGAGGCCGCCACCCTGGCCGCGCCCAGGGCCGCCTCGAAGGCAAGCGGGTCCTGGGCGAGAGCTCCGAAATAGGCCTTGATCGCCACCTCTCGCAGGTTGCTCCCCTCCGCCGACTGTCCCGCCGCCACAAGGTCGTGGACGGTCGGCCTTGCCGCCCAGGGCAGCTGCTTCGCTCTGATGTAGACCTCCGCATCCTCTCTCAGGTCTATCTGCGGCAGCGTGGGCTCGTTGCGGCTCTTCGTGTTCAGGTGGCGGTGCCACTCCGCGGTTATCACCGGCACGTGCAGAAAATCCGTGAACGCGCTGAAGCGCCGCAGGGTGTCCCAGTCTTCGTACAAAGGCAGCGTCTCATCGTATGGGCCGGCCTGTTCAGTGAGCGATCGGTGGTGCATGACCGCGAGGTTGGGGATGTAGTTCTTGTCCCGTAGCTCTTGCCGGTCGTACTCCCACGTTTCGAAGGCGTCGGCCGTCGTCACGCGGTGGCCGTTGTCCGAGGCGAGGCAGTAGCCGAGGACGGTATCGGTATAGGCGAGCGTGTAGCTCGGCCGGTTCAGCAGCGCGGTGACGAGCGTCTCGAGATGCCACGGGTAGTAGAGGTCGTCATCGTCGAGATAGGCGATGAATGGTCCGCGCGCTTCGTTGATCCCCAGGTTGAGGGCCCGGGACTTGCCGCCGCTGCCTGACGACAATAGCCGGACCCGCTGGTCGCCAAACTCCTCCAGGAGGGGGCGCAGGTCTTGCTCGCCGTCGTTGACCACCAGCACCTCGAAGCTGTCGAAGGTCTGGTCGAGCACACTGGCGACGGCGACGCGCAAGAGATGCGGTCGGTCGCGCGTGGCGATAATCACCGAGACGGCAGGCCGCGGAAGGCCCGCTTCGGGCATCGTCGTCAACCACGTAGCGTCCGACCATTTCGCGACGTAACGCCAGCGGTTGGTCATCATCATCTGGTTGCTGACGCCGGGCGTAACGCCGGCGAAGCTGACTCCGCCCTCGTGGTAGATGAAGACGTCGCGGGCGATCAGGATGCGATAGCCGCTTTCCAGGATGCGCCGGCTGTAGTCGTCGTCCTCGTAGTAGCCGATGCCAAAGCGCTCGTCCAGTTCGCCGACGCGCTCGAAGACCTCTCGCTTGAAAAGGACGAAGAAGCCCGCCAGCCGGTGGAAGTCCCACGTCTTGCCGCGGTTCTTCTTCGCCAGGCGGCGGGCGTAATCTTGCATCTGCTCCATGTTCTCGTACTGCGTCTCTGCCAGGTGGTCGAGCTGCAGCTCGCCCGTGCCGTTGCTGAGCGGGCCGATTGCGCCCACGTCGTCCCGCTTCTCGGCGTGGGCGATGAGCCGCTGCAGCCAGCCCTCGGTGACGACGGTGTCGGGGTTCAGGAGGAGCAGGTAGTCTCCCCCCGCCAGGCGCAGCCCCTGGTTGCAGCCTGCCGCGAAGCCGCGGTTATCCTCATTCAGCTGGACCTGAGCGTCTGTCAGCGTTTGCAGGTACTCCTGGGTGCCATCGCTGGAGGCGTTGTCGACGAAGATCAGCTCGAAGGCGCCGTCTTCGGTGTACTGGCGGATGCTGTCAACGCAGCGGCGCAGGGTGCCCGCACTGTTGTGAGTGACGATGATAATGCTGGTGAGCACGGACGCCATTCTAGGCGCTCAGCCTCGCCAGCGGAAGGAGCGCCGCTCCGTGCATGCCTCGGAACCGCCGTATGCTGCCCGTCTGCAGGTGGCCGCGGCTACCTGAACGGCATTCGCACCGTTCTGGCGACCCACAGGGCGGCCCTGAGAGGGCCGGAGACTAGCCGGCGCCGCCTGCTGCCTCTCGGCGCGAGCCTGCTCACTACCGGCCGAATGCGGTTCAGCGCGCGCCAGCCGAACGATCCCTCGATCTCGGCGATGTGGCGACGCGCATTCTCGAGGTCGCTCTCCGACCTATTCAGGCGTTCGCGGAGTGCCGCTGCTTCAGCTGCAGCAGCGTCTGGTGCCGCGAGCGCCTCCCCCAGGCGGCGCTCCGCGGCCTCGCGTCGCTCGTGCTCCCGCGTTCCCAGAGGGCCGTCCTCGAGCCGCGCGTCGAGGAGCGTGTTGAGCTCAAGTTCGAACTTATCGACGATGAGGTTCCAGCCGTCACTGCCGTACCTGTGGTCGGCGACGAGAGCCTGCAGCTCGGCCTCACTGCGGACGGCCCCTGGAAGCCAATCGCCGTTTTCGTCCAGGCCAGCCATCGCGCCAAGCGCAACGACGACATCGCGTTGTGTATCTCCGTTCCAGCGCTCCGGCGGCGTGCGCTCCGTGAGGCTGGGCCCGAGCCAGAGCAGCTGTCGCTTCCGGACGTCCAGCTCCCCGTAGCCTTCGTAGCGCATCTCCTGGTCGATCAAGGACACCTTGCCGTCGTCGCCGACGATCATATGTGGAGCTCCAGCGTCGATTCCCGCCGACTCGCCCTCTCTTACACTCTCCCGCAGAGTGCCCAGCCAGCGTTCGATCCATTCCCGCAGACCTGCATCATCCGATTTCGCCATCAGGTCCAGCACGCTCTCTCCCGGCACGAACGTCGCGTTTCGCGCTTCCACCGTCAGCGGTCCCGAAGCTGCGCTGCTTTCGGAGTCCATGAGCCTGCGGCGCAGCAGCTGGATGCCGTCACCATCTGCGACGACCCTCGTTTCCGTCGCGAACTGCGCCTGGCGGCGCGTGCTGTAGAAGGCAGCAAGCTGCCCCACTTGCCAGACGTCCGGCCCGGATCCCTTCGTGGCCACCACCAGGAACGCGTTTGCGAAGTGAGCTCCGACGCCGGCCTCCGCCAGGGTGCGCCAGAGGTGCGCTTCGCTGGCCAGCCGCGGCCGTTCGCCCGTGTTGGCCGGGCTGGGGAATGACGGCACGTCCCAGGCCAGAGCGCAAGCGTCCGACTCTAGCAGCGCATCGCTGAAGACGATGCGGCAGAGGTGATAGTCCGGAAATGCATGATGGGTCTGCGGCTGCAGGCCGGCGCCGCTGAAGATCGCCTCCAGGGCCTCCCGGCTGAACGTGCGGACCTGCGCCCCTCTCGGGTACCGTTCAATGCCGTCGAACGTGCGGTTCGTATGATTCTCGGGCGTGCCGGCCAGGTACTTCACGCCCAGTTGGTTTTCGATCGCGCAGACGATTCGCCCGCCGGGTTTCAGCAACTGCGCGAGCGGCCGTATGAACGCCATGTAGTCGTTCGGGTCTGCGCTCCCGCCGCAGGAATACTCGAGCACGCCGACCATGACGATCGTGTCATAGGCTGGCTCTGTCGGCAGGTCGTCGACCGCGCCGACAAAGACCTCGACGTTGCCCAGGTCTCGCGTGCGCTGGCGCGCGACTCGCGCACGGCCCTTGACCGGCTCGAGTGCGTCGACGAGCCCGCAGGTCTCCCCCAGGTAGCGGGTGATTGCCCCGCAGCCGGCGCCGACTTCCAGAACGGTGTCGCCGGGGCCGAGCTGCAACGGCCGCAGGACGTTCGCCCGCGCTTTCGAAAGGTTGTAGACCTCGAACCAGTTGGTCGCCTGGGATTCGAGCTCGTCGCTGAGCGTGCTGAGGTCTTCCGCTGCGGACAGGATCTCGTAGATCCGCTCCTCGGTGCCCTCAAAGTAGTTGGCTCCCCGCTCTGACAGCAGCCAGCAGCCGTCAACCTGCTCGCGGACGGCCTGGCGGAGTGGGGTCTTTGCTCTGGCCTGGGTCTCTGTCATCCCTGCGTGCGCCTAGCATACGGCGGGCGGCGGGCTTGCGCAGCCTCCGGCGGGCTGTGCCACCAGGGCTCGGTTGTGCTGCTGAGGCCGGTCGGCCCTAAGGCGTCGGCGGTGGTATTCTTTACCAGGCATGGGAAACGCACCCAGCGTCTCCATAGTAGTCCTCAACTGGAACGGCCTGGCCGATACTCGTGAGTGCCTTCACAGCCTGCAGGCGGCTCGCTATCCTGCTATGCGCGTCATCGTCGTCGATAACGGCTCTCAGGACGACGAAGCGTCAGCGCTGGAGCGTGAGTTCGGCGGCTTCATCGACCTCCTGCGCTTGCCGGAGAACCGGGGGTTTGCCGCCGGTGCAAACGCTGGAATTCGGCGTTCCCTTGAGGCTGGCTCTGACTACGTGCTTCTCCTGAACAACGACACGGTTGTCGCGCCCGAGTTCCTCGGGGCACTCGTGGACGCGGCCGAGGACATCCCCAACCTCGCCGCTGTCTGTCCACGGACTCACTTCTACAACCGGCCGCGCATGATCTACTCGACCGGTGGCGAGGTCAGCATCTGGCGCGGCGTCGCTACCCAGGTCGGGCGCGGCCAGGATGACCGTGGCCAGTTCGAGCGCCTGGAACGGCGCGGATACGCCGATGGCGTCTGCATGCTGATTCCGGCGGAGGCGCTCGCCACCGTCGGGCTAATGGACGAGCAGTACTTTGCCTACTGGGAAGAGACGGACTGGTGCGTACGCGCCGCAGAGCACGGCCTGCACTGCTACTACGTGCCGCAAGCGCTGGTCTGGCACAAGGCGGCCCGCTCGCGGTCTCCCGATGCTGCTTTCGACTACCTCTACCGGCGCAACGCCCTCCTCTTCGTCCGCAAGCGCGGGACGCCGCTTCAGGTGGCTACGGCGGTTCTGATGCACGCGCTTGTCTACGCGCCGCTCTACTTCCTGCGCAACCCGAGACGGATCGCCCGCGCCGTGCCGGCACTTCGGGCACTTGTCTGGCATACCCGCAACCAGCCGAAGGAGCGGCCGTTAACCTAGACGATGGCGACGACGGCGACCAAGAAGAGCGAGATGCCAGCATCACCCGCCTCAGGTGACAAGAACAGCGGGCTGAAGGGCCTGGTGCTCAGCGGCGGCAAGGGCAGCCGCCTTCGTCCGTTCACGTACACGAACGCCAAGCAGCTCGTGCCGATCGCCAACAAGCCGGTCCTCTTCTATACGATCGAGCAGCTCGTTGAGTGCGGCATCACTGACATCGGTGTCATCATCGGCGACACGGCGGAGCAGGTGCGTGCCGCCGTCGGCGACGGCTCCCAATTCGGCGCCAGAGTTACCTACATCCAGCAGGATGCACCGCTGGGCATCGCCCACGCCGTGGCGACCGCGCACGACTTTCTCGGCGACTCGCCGTTTGTCCTCTACCTCGGCGACAACTTCGTGCTCGGCGGCATCAAGCCGTACGTGGACGCGTATCTTGCCAGCGGCGGCTCGTCGCAGATCCTGCTGCACCCGGTGGACAACCCGCAGGCGTTCGGCATCGCGGAGCTGACCGACGGCGTGGTGACGCGCATCGTCGAGAAGCCGCAGAAGCCCGCCTCGAACCTCGCCGTCATCGGCGTCTACATCTTCGAGCCGGCTGTCCACGACGTCATCGCCAACCTCCAGCCGTCCGGGCGCGGCGAACTGGAGATCACCGATGCTATCCAGGGGCTGATAGACCGCGGCGCGGGTGTACGAGCGGAGGTCATGGAGCGCTACTGGATCGACACCGGGAAGATGGACGATATCCTTAACGCCAACCGCATGGTCCTGTCGACGATCGAAGCACGTCACGCGGGCGAGGTCGACGAGAAGACGCGAGTATACGACCCGGTCGTGATCGAGGCTGGAGCGCGGGTGCAGAACAGCGTCCTCCGCGGCCCGTTGATCATCGGCGCCGAGACAGAGATCATCGACTCCTACATCGGCTCCAACACGTCGATCGATGCGCGCTGCCTGATCAAGGGCTGCCGGATCGAGGACAGCGTCGTGATGGAGGACAGCCGCATCGAGGAGATCCACTGGCCCGTCGTCAAGAGCATGGTCGGCCGCAACGTTGAGCTGCGCGGCAGCCACGGCGCCGGCAGGGGATACAGCCTGACGCTAGGCGACCACAGCCGCATCGAGATGCCCGATGGCTAGCACCTACCTGATCACGGGCGGCTGCGGCTTCATCGGCAGCAATTTCATCCTTCGCCTGCTGCGCGAGCGACAGGGCGTCAACGTCGTCAACCTCGACAAGCTGACCTACGCCGGCAACCAGGACAACCTGCGCGATATCGCTGACGACGCTCGGTACCGCTTTGTCCAGGGAGACATCACGGACGCGGCTCTCGTCGGTGAGCTGATGGAAGGTGCGGACTGCGTCGTCAACTTCGCCGCCGAGACGCACGTCGACCGCTCGCTCATGGAGCCGGGCGCTTTCATACAGACGGACGTCTATGGCACCTACGTGCTGCTGGAGGCGGCGCGTCAGGCGCGCGTAGAGCGATTTCTGCACATGTCTACCGATGAAGTGTACGGTGACGTGCCTGAAGGCGAGGAATCGCGTGAGACGGACGCCCTGAAGCCGCGAAGCCCCTATTCGGCAAGCAAGGCCGGCGCCGAGATGCAGTGCCGTGCCTACATCGAGACCTACGGCCTGCCGGTAGTCATCGCTCGGCCGGCGAACAACGTCGGCCCGCGCCAGCACGTCGAGAAGCTCGTCCCGCTGTTCACGACGAACGCGCTGCAGGACCAGCCGCTGCCGATCTACGGCGACGGCCGCAACGTGCGCGACTGGCTCTACGTCGAGGACCACTGCGAGGCCCTCGACCTGATCCTCCACGAGGGCGAGCCCGGCGAGGCTTACAACGTGGGCGCGGACAACCACCGCTACAACATCGACGTCGCGAACCTTATCCTTGACCTGACCGAAAAGCCGCGTTCTCTCCTTACCCACGTCGAGGACCGCGCCGGCCACGACCGCCGCTACGCGGTCAACTCCGACAGGCTGCGCGCGCTCGGCTGGGCGCCCAGGCACGACGCGACAGCGGGTATCCAGAAGGCGGTCGAGTGGTACCTGCAGAACCGCTGGTGGTGGGAGAAGGTGCGCGACGAGAGCTTCCAGGAGTACTACGACAAGCAGTACGGCAAGCGCCTGGCCGAGGCCAGGCCGGAGCGCGCCGAGTGACCGATGATCGATAGCATCAGAGATGAGCCCGCAAAGAGAGTCCTGACGTACGACCACAGCGGCAGCGAAAACGGCTTCCTGATCGAGCTGTTCAAGGACGGCGACAAGACCGTCGCCTATCTGACGGCTGCTAGCCCCGGGGCCTTCAAGGGCTATCATTTGCACCGCGTCCGTGCGGCCCGCTATGTGTGTGTGAAAGGTACGATGCGGATCACTCTCTACAGCCGCTCTGGCGACAGGTGGGTGCGCGAGGATCACAACCTCGATGCCAGCGACCCGAAGCGGCTCTTCATCCCGAAGGAGGTCGCCACGGGCCTGAAGAACACCGGAGATGAAGAAGCNNCGCTCGCTACATGTGCGTGAAAGGAACGATGCGGATCACGCTCTATCGCCAGACGCAGGAGAACGGCGTGACGAAGTGGGCGCGCGAGGAGCACGCCCTCGATGCCAGTGATCCCCGGCGCCTCTTCATCCCTAAAGATGTCGCCACCGGCCTCGAGAACACCGGTGCCGAGGAAGCATGGCTTATCAACTATCCCGATCCCCCGTACGACCCGAGCCTGAAGGACGAGCAGGTCGAGTACACGCTCGAAGAGCTCGAGCAGGGCGTAGTCAAGTAGCGGCGCGCCCTGTACCGTCTGGAGACGACATGCGCATTCTGGTGACCGGTGGCGAAGGGCAGTTGGGAGTCGCGCTGCGGCGCGCTCTCTCCGCGCACGAAGTGCGCGCGCCAGGCCACGGTGAGCTGGATGTCACGTCGGCTGGTGCCGTTAGCGGTGCGATCGGGTCGTTCCGGCCGCAAGTTGTCATCCACGCCGCTGCCTGGACGGACACGGCCGGCTGTGAGCGCGACCCGGAGCGCGCGCTGCGGGTGAACGGCGAGGGCACCGGCAACGTGGCGCGGGCCTGCGCCGCGGCCGGCGTACCCATCGTCTACGTCAGCTCCAACGAAGTGTTCGACGGTGAGAAGGGCGCGCCCTACGACGAAGATGACGCTACCCGCGCGATCAACGAGTACGGGCGCAGCAAGCTCGCGGGCGAGATTGCTGTGCGAGAATCAGGAAGCAGCTTCTACATCGTCCGCACTTCGTGGCTCTACGGGCCGGGCCGCGTCAGCTTCCCCGAGAAGATCATCGAGCGCGCCCAGACGGACGGCGCCCTGCGCGGCGTCACGGACGAGACCGCCTCGCCGACCTGGACGAACGACCTCGCTGCCGCTATCGCGCGGCTGATCGAAAGCGGACGCTTCGGCGTCTATCATCTCGCGGGTGAGGGCAGCTGCTCCCGCAAGGAGTGGGCGGAAGAGGTGCTGCGCCAGGCCGGCATCGACGCGGTGGTTGAACCGGTGCGGCAGGCGGACTTCGGTCTGCCGTACCGCAAACCGGCCGACTCGACGCTGGCCAACCACCGGGCGGCGGCGCTTGGGATCACGCTCCGGCCCTGGCGGGACGCGCTCGCCGACCACATGCGCACACCGGATGTGAGGGAGCTGATCGCGGCAAGGGCGGGCCGCCGATGAGAGACCCGGAGGCCAGGCGGCTTCACGAAGCGGCTCCGGCTGGACCAAACGGACAGAAGCCGGCCGGGGAGCCCTTGCCGGAAGAGCGATACCCGGGCATCGAGCGGGTGGAGGCGGGCGCGACTTCGCCGCTCAAGCGCCTGATCGACATCAGCGTCGGTGGTGTCATGATCGGCATCCTGTGGCCGGTGTTCGCGCTGGCGGCGCTGCTGATCAAGCTGGAGTCGCCCGGGCCCGTGCTGATCAAGCAGGACCGGGTCGGTCTCAACGGTGGCGTCTTCCGCTTCCTCAAGTTCCGGACGATGCACCACAACCGTCGCGGCAGCGACCTCGCAGAGCGCCTCCCCACGGGCGACCTGATGCGGCGGCTCCTGAGTCCTAAGGGCCGCCCGCGGCACGCCACGGCCATAGGCTGGTCGCTGCGCAAGACCACCGTCGATGAGCTGCCACAGCTGGTGAACGTCGTCAAGGGCGACATGAGCCTCGTCGGCCCGCGGCCCGACTTGCCTGAGATCGTCGAGGCCTGGCCCCCGCATTTCCGCCAGCGGCACCAGGTGAAGCCTGGCATGACCGGCCTGGCCCAAATCAACGGCCGCTCCGACCTCACACACTACGAAAAGGTGCGCTACGATCTGCGTTACGTACGCCACCACCCGCTCTCCGTTGACCTCATGGTCCTCGTCCGCACGCTGCGCCTGGTCTGGACGAAGAAGGGCGCGCGATAGCAGACCTGAATGCGCATTCTCTTCATCACCGCCAACTTTCCCTACCCGCCGGTCAGCGGCGCTGCGCTGAAGACGCTCAGCGTCTTCGACTATCTCAGCCTCCGCCATAGCGTGGCGGGAATTTCGATCATCCGCGAGCCGCTGACGCAGGCACAAGAGATGTGGGCGGCGGAGAACGGCGTCCAGACCGTGCTCATAAACCGCGGGCGTAGCCCCGGCAACCTCATCCGCAGCTACCTCAGCGGCCTGCCCCTCAGCGTCGAGCGCAACCGCTCCGGCCAGATGAAGGCCATGGTTGAGGAGAAGCTGAGGGCCGGCCTGCCGGAGGCGGTGTTCGTGGATGGCTGGCTGGCGGCGCAATACCTGCCGGACTGGTTCCCGGGGCTGACGATGCTGCACCAGCACAACGCTGAGTACCGCCTCTGGGAGCGCGAGTCAGCCAAGCGCGCCGGCCCTCTGCGCTGGCTCGCCGGGCGCGAGGCCGCGCGCGTCCGGCGCTACGAAGCGAAGATCATGTCTCGATTCAACGCCGTGTTTGCGGTCTCCGTGGATGACGGCCGAGCACTCGTCGCGATCGGTGCCGACCGGGACCGCGTACACCTCCTGCCGAACGTGCCGGATCCGGCACTGCTCGACCTGCCTTCGCTTTCGTTCGCCCAGACCGAGCCCGAGATCATGTATTTTGGCACCCTCAGCTGGCAGCCGAACATCGACGGCCTCGAGAGGCTGATCACGCGCATTCTGCCGCTTGTCCGTGAGCGCCTGCCCGACGTCAGGCTGACGATCGCCGGCCGCGGCGCGCCGCGCCGCCTGATCGAGCTGGCCGAGCGCACGCCCTCGGTTCAGTACTCCGGGCCGCTGGATGACGCGGAGCCGCTCTACCAGCGCGCCCGCGTCTTCGCCGAGGTGACGCAGACCGGGGGCGGGACGCGGCTCAAGGTCCTCAACGCCCTCGCACGCGGGCTGCCGACCGTGGCCAGTGTCGCGGCTGCGCAGGGCCTCGATATCGTGACCGGCGACCACATCCTCGTCGCGCGCGACGACGACGCTCTGGCGGAGGCGATCGTTCTGCTGCTGACGGATGAGGGGCGCTGGCGCATCGTCAGCCAGAACGGACGGGCGCTCGTCCGTGGCAAGTACGTGGCAGAGATCGCCTTCCGTTCGCTCGATGCAGTACTCGCTGAGGAGGAGCCGCAGCCACGCGCGCACCCCGACCGTGGCGGCAGCCGGCGTCGTGGCGGGCGCCGGGGAAGGCGCGGCGGCCGCGGCCGCCGACGGACGTGACCGCGGAGACGGTCGAGGTCCTGGGCGTCCAGTTTCACGCTCTCACGCGCCGCCGGGCCGCCGCCGAGATCGCGCGGCTCGCCGGTGAGGAGGCGAAGACGTACGTCGTCAAGCCGTACTCGGAGTTCATGCCGCGGGCGCACCGAGACGAACGAATCCGCGGTCTCCTCAACGGCGCCGCGCTGAGCCTCGCCGACGGCGCCGGCGTCCTCTGGGCGGCCAGCTACCTTTCGCTGGCGGGCGGCAGGCTGCGGGCGCTCCTGCAGTTTCCGCTCTCGCTCGCCTCGCTCGTGTTTCGGCCGTCGGCGCTGCGGCGGCCGCTGCCCGAGGCGATGGCCGGCGTTGACCTGACGTGGGAGATGCTCGAGGCGCTCGCCGGGGCGGACCGTAGCGTCTATCTGCTCGGCGGCACGGCGGAAGAGTCGGAGGGAGCTGCGGAGGTGATCCGCAAGCGCCTGCCGGCGCTCACCATCGCCGGCGGACGCGACGGCTACTTCCGGCGCTCGGAGACGGAAGCCGTGATCGCTGCGATCAACGCGGTGTCTCCGGACGTCCTGCTCGTCGCTATGGGATTCCCGCGGCAGGAGAAGTGGATCGCCGAGAACCTGCCCCGGCTGAACGTGCGCGTTGCCGTAGCCGAGGGCGGCTCTCTCTCGTTCATGGCGGGAACGACCCGCCGCGCCCCGCGCTGGATGCGCCGCGCCGGCCTGGAGTGGCTCTTCCGCCTGTTACGGCAACCCTCTCGGCTGCGGCGGCAGCTGGCGCTACCGGTCTTCGTCTGGCTCGTGCTGAGGCAGCGCCTCGGGGCCTGAGGTCTCTGGGCCGCGACGGCCGAGCACGCGCTTGATCGCGGACTTGTAGTAGCCGATATCGTCTGGCCGCCAGAGGAGCGCCTCAGCGATGCCGCGCCCGGACTCCCGGCTGTACCAGAAGGCCGTCGCGCCGAGCGCCGCGACGTAGGCGATAGACGACGCGACCGCTGCGCCCTCGACCTCCCAGAGCGGAATCAGTACGAGGTCCGCCGCGATCGTCACGCCCAGGGCGATGAACGTGGCGTAGGTGGTGAAGATGATCTTGCCGCGGCTGAAGAGGTAGCTCCCGAGCACGCGCGTCGCGCTGGCGGCGATGATGCCCGGCATCAACAGCACCAGCGGCAGGAACGCCTCGGGGTAGAACTCGCCGCCAAAGAGGATCTGGATCGCGAGCGGCGAGACGGCGATGAGGGCGCCGGCGGCCAGCACGCTGACCAGCAGCGTGTTTCGGCTGACGATCGGCGTCACTTCACCGGCGTCGTCCTTCTCCATCGCCGTCAGCCGCGGCAGGAGCACCATCGCTATCGCCGACGAGATCCACCAGACGCTCTCGGCCAGCCCGACGGCGACGGCATAGTGGCCGACGCCGGCCGTGGAGACGAAGGCGGCCACGAGGAACTGGTCGAGGCGGTAGTTAAAGAGGGCAGCCATGTTCGCCGCCTGGCCCTGGGCGCCGTACTTGATCTGCTCGCGGAGGACGGCGAGCGGCGGCCGGATGACGCGGCCGACGTCCAGGTTTCCCGGCACGATCAACACCAGCGTGAGGGCGTCTGCGGCGAGGAACGAGGCGGACCAGACGGCGATCGCGCTGCCGACGGTGAGTTCGTCTGCCGCCAGCAGGGCGCCGGCGCCGATCGCTGCGATACCGCCCTGGGTTACGGCGACGACGCTGAGCGCGACGAAGCGGCTGGAGCCGTGCAGCAACGACGTGAAGATCGTGTAGCCGATAATCGCCGGCAGCGCGGCGCCGTATAGCCAGTACGTCTCGCCTTCGACGAAGAGGTCGGCGTCGCTGGCCAGCCCCCACGCGCCCACCAGCAGCCAGCCGACGACGGACATGAACGCGAACGCCGAGATGCTGCCGGACAGCAGCGTGCGAAAGGAGTAGTCGCCCTTGTTGAGGAAGTAGACGTTGCCGAGGCCGATGCCCAGGTTGCCGACGCCGCCGGCGACCAGCACGGCGACGAAGAAGAGCGAGTAGGTGCCGAGGCCGTCGTCGCCGAGGCCGCGCGCCAGGATGACCCGCAGGACGAAGGCGAGGCCGTATATCGCTACCTGCGAAAGGAATACGAGATTTACGTTGAAGAGAAAGCCGCGGCCTGAAATCGTTGACTGCATCTGCCGTCCGGCTCGCCCCGCCGGGCGAGGCGTTGCCGCCAGTGTAACCGCCGCCTGCGGGGGCCAGCAATCGACCTCGACAGCCTATAGGCGGTCTGGTAACCTAGCTTTGCCGCCGGAGCGACCGGCGGTTTCGCTTGTGAAGCGTGCAGCCTCGCCGCGAGAAGGCTGATCGGGGTGTAGCTCAGTCAGGTTAGAGCGCACGGTTCGGGACCGTGAGGTCGGCGGTTCGAATCCGCCCACCCCGACCATCGCAGCGGCCGCCTCGGCGCCGCATTCTCCGGGGCAGGACACCACGTCGCCGCTGCCGTGCCTTGGGTAGCTTTGGCGGCGGGCGTCAAGGGGGAGTTATCCCCATTTTTCACCCCGTTTACCCCTTCGTCTTGCACCTCGCAATACAGTAACAATGATGACCGCAAGCCGTCTTACCCTTACCGGAGAAAGCGAACCTGGGGAAGAGTACATACGTTATACGCAATAGGTCCGAATGGTTGTTGCAGTTGTGGCGTCGGCTCCTCTAGAATTCAGCGACTGCGGAAGCCGCGACGGCGACTAGACTAGCAAGGGGAGAAATGGTCTTTCAGGCAGAAGACAGGACAAGAGCCAAGAAGCACCAGGCCGATGCCGCGATCCAGATGGCGCTGCAGGGCCAGTGGGAGCAGGCCGTTGACCTCAACCGGTCGATCCTTGAATCGTTCCCGGCTGACGTCGACGCCTGCAACCGGCTGGGCAAGGCCCTGACGGAGCTTGGCCGCTACGCGGACGCGCGTGATTCCTACATGAAGGCCCTCGAGAGCGATCCGCTGAACCTTATAGCCCGCAAGAACCTGAGCCGCCTGGCGACGCTCGGCAAGAACGCGCCCAGGAGCAAGAAGAAGAGCAAGAAGGTGGCCAACCAGAAGCTCTCTCCGGAGATGTTCATCGAGGAGACCGGCAAGACGATCATCACCGAACTCACGCGGCCCGACATGGATGTCGCCAACCAGCTGACGGCGGGTGACCTCGTCACGCTGGCGCGGGACAAGAAGGGCAACCTCTCCGTCAAGACGATGTCCGGAGAGCAATTCGGAGACGTCGAATCTCGCCTCGCGCAGAGGCTGGTCAAGCTCATGGAGGGCGGAAACGAGTACGTAGCCGCCATCTCCAGCCTGCATGAGGAAGGTGTCAAGCTCTTCGTTCGCGAGACTATGCAGGCTGCCTCGCAGGTCGGGAAGCTGTCGTTTCCGGCGACTGTCGCTGAATCGGTCCGCCCGTACGTCAAGAGCCGCCTTGTCCGCAGCGATGAGGAGGTCCCTTCCGTGCCTGATGAAGTCGATGAAGCCGACGACCTTCTTGACGACGATGACGATGGCGAAGACGGCACGATCGGGGCCCGTGCACGGGGCAGGCTGCCCGGCGCCGATGGCGACGACGAAGACGACGACTAGCATCGGTAGCTTAAGCGCACACCGCCGAAGGCCGGGCCGCGCGTCCGGCCTTTTTCATTACCCGCGCGGCGCTGCTATCATCGCGGCGTGAGCGGCGATCGTCTTCTCCCCGACGAGTGGCAGCGCGGGCCACGCTATGGCGGCGCCTACACCTTCGCCCGTTGCCCCGCCAGCCGCGATCTCTCGCTCGCTGACGTCGCCGTCGTCGGCGTGCCGATGGACATGGCCGTTCTCTACCGCCCCGGCGCCCGCTTCGGGCCCCGCGGCATCCGCGACGCCTCCGGCCAGCTGCGGCCGCACGGCTGGGATCCCGATGACCTAGAAGCGCCGTTCGACAGGCTGCGCGTCATCGACTACGGCGACCTCGACGTCTACCCGGGATACATCGAACAGACGATGGACCACCTCACGGGTGAGTTCAAGCGCATCGTCGAGGCCGGGGTGATGCCCCTCGTCCTCGGGGGCGATCACGGGACTTCGCTCCCAGTGCTACGCGCGCTGGCCGGGCGCCACGGCAAGATTTCGCTCGTGCACTTCGACGCGCACCCGGACTTCTGGCCGGGGCAGGCCGGGCGCCCCTACCATCACGGCACGCCGTTCCGCATGGCCGTCGAAGAGGGGCTGATCGATCCCGCCGCCTCGGTGCAGATCGGCATCCGTGGCTCGCTCTCGGCGAACCTGATCGAGGAGGCGCGCGCCGCCGGCTTCCACCTGCTCACCGCGGCTGAGTTCGCTGCCAGGGGCGTCGCCGGCACACTGGAGGACATCCGCCGCATCGCGAAAGCGCCGGTCTACGTGTCGCTCGACATCGACTGCGTCGACCCGGCGTACGCCCCTGGTACCGGGACCCCAGAGGTGGCGGGACTCACCAGCCGCGAGATCGTCGCGCTCGTGCAGGGCCTGCCGGCGGCCTCCGTCGTCGGCTTCGACGTAGTCGAGGTGGCGCCGGCCTACGACCAGGCGGAGATCACGGCGCTCCTGGCGGCGAACCTCGTCTACGAGTTCCTGCTCGTCCTCGCCGGGACGCGCTGACGGGACGCGGAACAGGCAACATGGAAGATGGAACGCTCGCCGTGTTCCAGGTTCCCAGTTCCATGCTCCAACCGGTAACATCGCCTCATGGACAACGGCTCTGGCCCGCTGATCGCCATACCGCGCTGGAATGCGCCGACCTGGGAGCGCACTGGATACTACATGGACTCGATCGAGGACGCAGACGGCCGCTGCCGGCTGATCGAGGAGAAGAAGCTGCCGGGGGACGCTGCTGGTTTGTTGCTGATGGGCGGCGTCGACGTCAACCCGAAGCTCTACGGCGAAAGGCGCGGCCAGCACACCGACCGGCCGAACAACGACCGCGACGAGCACGAGAAGGGGCTGCTGGAGGACGCGCTGGCCCGCGACCTGCCGGTGCTGGCGATCTGCCGCGGCTTCCAGCTGCTGAACGTGACGATGGGCGGCTCGCTCCTCCAGAACATTGACGACTCCTCCCACCGCTGGCTGGACGACGGCACGTCGGCCTGGCACGAAGTCATCGTTTCGGACAACGGCAGCCGGCTGGCCGCCGCCTACGAGGGCGAGGGCAAGCTGCGCGTCAACTCGCGCCACCACCAGGGTGTCACGGAACCGCTGCTGGCCGCTGACCTGCGCAGCGTGGCGTCCTCCCACGATGCTTACGTCGAGGCGGCCGAGAGCACGGCACATCGCTGGACCGTCGGCGTGCAGTGGCACCCGGAGCGGCCGGAGATGCGCCCGGAGGCCGGGGCTCTCTTTCGGGCCTTCGTCGGGGCCTGTCGCTAGGCCGGGAAGAGCACGACTTCGCCGGCCAGGCTGAGACTGGTGCGGGCGCCGACCTCGAACTCGCGGCCAGGCTGGAGGCGGACTTTCACCGAGTTCCCGCTGGGCAGCCGCACGGTCGCCAGCTGGTCGTGCCCAAAGTAGTCTGAGTGCACGACCTCCACCGGGATGCCGGCGTCCCCATCGAGCTTAAGCCGCTCCGGCCGCACCATCACCTCGACGGCGCCGCTCAGGTCGCTCTTCGCGTCCACGCTGCCGAGTTCGAACTGCAGCCTGCCTCCGCTGCACTCACCGGGCAGGAAGTTGGCATCACCCAGGAAGCTGGCGACGGCGCGCGTGGCCGGATGGTTGTAGACCTCCGGCGGCGACCCCACCTGCTCGATGCGGCCGTCCATCATGATCGCCAGGCGGCCGGAGAGGCTGAGCGCCTCTTCCTGATCGTGCGAGACGAAGATCGCCGTCATCTGCAGTGAATCCAGGATCGCGCGACCGGCCTCGCGCAGGCGGTGACGCAGCTCCGGGTCGAGGCTGGAGAACGGCTCGTCCAGTAGCATCACCTGCGGCCCGGCGGCCAGCGACCGAGCCAGCGCCACGCGTTGCTGCTGCCCGCCGGACAGCTCCTGCGGCATGCGGGAGCCAAGCCCGGCAAGCCCGGTGCCGGCGAGCAGCCTCTCGACGCGCTCCTTGCGGCCGTTGCCCCTCATCCCGAAGGCGATATTGTCGCGCACACTGAGGTGCGGGAAGAGCGCGTAGTCCTGGAAGACCATGCCCACGCGCCGCTTCTCCGGCGCCACGTTCTCGCCGCCGCCGGCGACCTGAACGCCACCGATCGAGATCGTCCCGGCGTCGGGCCGCTCGAAGCCGGAGATCAGGCGCAGCAGCGTCGTCTTGCCGCAACCGCTCGGCCCCAGCAGCGCCAGCGTCTGGCCGTGTTCGATTTCCAGGGTGACGTCGTCGACGGCGGTCGTATCGCCGAACCGCCTTGTCAGGCCCCTGCAGTGGACGAATGCTTCGCTCATCTCGCTCGGTGCTCTCTCAGGACGACTATGGTAGTCGGTATCGCGGAAATGAGCACGAGGAGAATGGCGGGTACGGCCGCGCGCGCGAACATCGCCTCATTTGTGCTCGCCCAGATCTGCGTCGCCAGCGTGCTAAAGCCGATCGGGCTCAGGAGCAGGGTCGCCGGCAGCTCCTTGATCGCCGTCAGGAAGACCAGCAGCCCGCCTGACGATAGCCCCGGGAGCAGCTGTGGCAACGTGACTCGTGCGAAGACGGAGACCCTGCCCTTTCCCAGCCCGCGCGCCGCCTCCTCTGTCTTCGGGTTCGTCTGCAGGAGCGACGAGCGCGACGCGCCCAGCGCCTGCGGCATGAAGCGCACGACGTAAGCGAAGACCAGAAGCGGCAGCGTCTGGTAGAGCCACGGCGCGTAGTTCGCCCCGAAGAAGACGAGCGCCAGCGCGATGCTGATCCCCGGCAGGGCGAACCCCGTGTAGCTCGCCCGCTCGATAAGCCGCGAGAAGAGGCCCGGGTAGCGCACCGAGAGCACGGCCACTGGCAGGGCGGCGCAGATGCCTGCGATCGCCGCCAGCCCCGATGCCTGCACGGAGTTCACGGCCGCCGAGCCGACGAAGCTCACCGACTGCCCCGCGTCCAGGCCGCGCACGAGCCAGTAGACGAGGACGGACGCCGGCAACACAAGCGAGATCATGACGAGCGAGACGCAGAACGCCAGCGCCGGCCAGCGCCAGCGGCCCAGACGCACGATCGCTGGCTCCCGATGAACCGCTTCGGAGTGGTAGCGCGCCTTGCCGCGGGTCACCGACTCGATCCAGACGGCGGCCAGCGCCACCCCGGCGAGCAGCAGCGCCAGCGATGCCGCCTCCGCCCGGTCGAACGCCGACTTGTACTGGATGAAGATGACGCGGGTCAAGGAGTCGAAGCGCAGGATAGAGACGGCGCCGAAGTCGCTCAGCGTATAGAGCGCGACGAGGAGGCCGCCCGCGGCCAGTGCCGGCCGCAGCTGGGGCAGCGTTACGCGAACGAAGGCGCCGAACGGTGACGCGCCGAGCGAGCGGGCGGCGTCCTCCATCGAGCGGTCGAGGCCCATCAGCGCGGCGCGCAGAGGGATCAGCACGTAAGGGAACGTGAAAAGTGTTATCGCCAGCCAGGCGCCCCAGAAGCCGTAGATCTCCGGCAGGCGCTCGACGCCCAGCGGCTCGAGCCAGTCCTGGACGATGCCGCGGGGGCCAAGCGCCGCCACCAGCACGAACGCCCCGACGTACGAGGGGAAGACCAGGGGCAGTGAGAACAGCACGGACCAGACGCCGCGGAACGGCAGGTCGGTGCGCGCGGTCAACCAGGCGGCGGGTAGCGATATGAGGATCGCGCCGGCCGTCACCGCGGCTGCCAGCAGGCACGTGCGCACCAGCGTGTCGATCGTGGTGTCGCGCGTCAGCGTGTCGGCGATGGCGCCGTGCTCGCTGGCGCGAATCGCCAGGTAGACGAGCGGCAAGAGCATCGCCGCGCCGACGCCGGCTGCCAGCACCCCCACGAGTGGGGGCGCCGGGAGATTGCGGGGCCGCCGGAGCGCGCCTAGCGATAGCGCCATCGGTGTCCCGCTAGGGCAGCGCGCCTGTTTCTCTCAGGAGGTCCAGGGTGCCGTTCAGGTCCGAGAGGCCGCTCAGGTCGATGTCCGGCGGCTGAATCTCGGCCAGCGGGACGAGGTCCTCGTGGATCGCGATGCCGTCGATCACCGGATATTCGTACGTCTCGTCGGCGAAGTACTGCTGCGCTGTCGTGCTGAGCATGTACGCGAGGAACTGCTCGGCGAGGTCACTGCTGTTCGTAGTCTCAAGAATGCCCGCGCCGGCGATGTTGACGAGCGATCCGGCGTCACCGGCCCCCGTGTAGTAGTTGCGGGCCTTGAACCCTTCGCCCTCCTCCTCAAGGAAGCGGTAGAGGTAGTAGTGGTTGACGAAGGCAACGTCGACTTCGCCGTTCGCTACGCCCTCAAGAGCGGTTGTGTTGTTAGGGTACTCGGTGGGATTGTTGGCCTGGATGCCTTCCAGCCAGGCGCGGGCGGCGGCGTCGCCCTCCAGTACGCGCAGGCCGGTCACGAACGCCTGGAACGAGCCGTTCTGCGGCGCCCAGCCGATGCGGCCGTCCCACGCCGGGTCTGTGAAGTCGAGGATCGAGTCCGGAAGGTCGTCCGGCGAAAGGGCGTCCGTGTTGTAGGCGACCACTCGCGCCCGGCCCGAAATGCCGACCCAGAGGCCTTCGCGCGAGCTGTACTGGGACGGAACGAGGTCGAGGATCGTATGCGGTGGCGCCTTGAGCAAGCCGGCCTCGGCCAGTGCGCCGAGAGCGCCGGCGTCCTGCGCGAAGAAGACGTCGGCGGGGCTGTTGTCGCCTTCTTCGAGGATCGTGGCGGCGAGCTCCGCCGTGTCACCGTAGCGCACGCTGACGCTGACGCCGGTTTCCTCTTCGAATTCGTCCAGGATCGGCTGTACCAGGCTTTCTGAGCGGCCGGAGTAGATAGTGAGCGTCTCGGCGTCGTCTCCGCCGCAGGCTGCAACGCCCGCGAATAGGAGGAAGGCGAGGGCGGGAAGCATGATTCGGACCACTGGGTGGGGCTCCTTCCAGGAACGAAAGTTAGTGCGTACTAATGATCGAAGGATCGTCACGCTAACGTCAACACAGATTTGCGCAGGATTCGTGTCCAATCTTGGCCCACGAAAATCTGCTAACTTGGCGTATCGATTTACGTGTAATTGGTACCTGAATACTGTAAAATAGATACGTGCCGGAACAGTCGCCTCTTTGTCACTCTGCGCTACTCTGGCCTTCGCCCTGCACAGCCGTCTCTGACCAGGAGCCCTCATGACTATCGAACCTCCCGCATTTCCTCTGGGCAACAGCCGACCGATCAAGATCGAGGAGGAGATGCGCACCTCCTACCTCGACTACGCGATGTCGGTCATCGTCGCCCGCGCGCTCCCGGATGTCCGGGACGGCCTCAAGCCGGTTCAGCGGCGCATCCTTTACGCGATGTCCGACATGGGCCTCACGTCGGGGTCGGCCTACAAGAAGAGCGCCCGTATCGTCGGCGAGGTGCTCGGCAAGTACCACCCACACGGCGACAGCCCGGTCTATGAGGCGATGGTCCGCCTCGCTCAGCCGTTCTCGCTGCGCTATCCGCTCGTCGACGGCCAGGGCAACTTCGGGTCGATCGACGGCGACCCGCCGGCCGCCATGCGCTACACGGAGGCGCGGCTGTCCGCCATCGCCATGGAGCTCCTCGTCGACCTCGACAAGAACACGGTTGACTTCTTCGAAAACTTCGATGGCTCGCTGAAGGAGCCGCTGCCGCTGCCGGCGCGGCTGCCCAACCTGCTCGCCAACGGTGCGGCCGGCATCGCCGTCGGCATGGCGACCAACATCCCGCCGCACAACCTGACGGAACTCTGCGACGCCATCATCCGCCTGGTCGACGATCCGGAGACGACCGGCGCGGACCTGGCGGACATCGTGACCGGCCCGGACTTTCCCACCGGCGGCGTCGCCTTTCGCTACGAGACACACAAGATCCCGGGCGTCGACGGTGAAGGGCCGACGACGGAGAAGCGGGACGCCATCCGCACCGCGTACGCCGACGGCAAGGGCCGTGTAGTCCTGCGCGCGCGCGTCCATGTCGAAGAGACGTCGAAGGGCAACCGCAACCAGATCATCGTCACGGAGCTGCCATATCAGACGAACAAGGCGGCCCTCGTCGAAAAGATCGCCAACCTCGTGCGCGCCAAGAGGATCGACGGCATCTCCGACCTGCGCGACGAGTCGGACCGCCACGGCATGCGCATCGTCATCGAGCTCAAGCGCGAAGCTCAGCCGAAGCAGCTCCTCAACGCCCTCTACAAGCACACGCAGATGCAGTCGGCCTTCGCCGTTAACATGCTCGCTCTTGTAGAGGGCCAGCCGCGGACGGTCAGCCTCAAGAAGATCCTCGAGTCATACCTCGACCACCGCCGCGACGTCATCCGCCGCCGCTCCGAGTTCGAGCTGGAGAAGGCGAAGGAGCGGGCGCACATCCTCGAGGGGCTGCTCAAGGCGATCGACATGCTCGACCAGGTGATCAAGACGATCCGCGGCGCCGCCTCCGCTGATGACGCCAAGACGAAGCTGATGGCCAAGCCGTTCGACCTGACGGACCGCCAGGCGCAGGCCGTGCTGGACATGCAGCTGCGCCGCCTCGCCCGCCTGGAGCGCGACAAGATCAAGGAGGAGTACGGCGAGCTGATCAAGCAGATCAACTACCTCGAAGACCTCCTCGCCAACCCGCGCAAGATCGACTTCCTGATCCGCGACGACGCCGAAGAGCTGAAGGACAAGTTCGGCGACGAACGGCGCACTCTGATCATGGATCAGGAGCCAGAGGAGTTCTCAGAGGAGGACATGGTCGCCCACCAGGAGGTCGTCGTCACGATCTCCGCTCGCGGCTACGTCAAGCGCATCCCGCTAAGCACGTATCGCTCGCAGCGTCGTGGGGGCGTCGGCATCATCGGCGCGCGCACGAAAGAGGACGACGACATCCGTCACCTTCTCGTCGCCGACACGCACGACCGCCTGATCTTCTTCACCGACCGCGGCCGCTGCTTCCAGGTCAAGACCTGGGAAGTGGACGAGGGCAAGCGTGAGGCCCGCGGCGTCTCCGTTATGCAGCTGCTCATGCTTGACCAGAGCGAACGAATCACGGCCGTCGTCCGGGCGAGCGGCGACGTCGAGAATGAGTTCATGGTCATGGGCACGAAGCTGGGCGAGGTCAAGAAGACGCCGATGAAGAACTTCGCCAACGTGCGCCGCGACGGACTGATCGCGATGGATCTGGAGCCGGCGGACGAGCTGGTCAACGCGCACATCTGTAGCGACGACGACGACGCGATCATGGTCACCGCCGGCGGCCAGGCGATCCGCTTCGCGGTCAGCGCTCTCAGGTCGGCTTCGCGCCTGTCGGGTGGCGTGCGCGGCATCAAGCTGGCGAAGGGCGATGCGGTTATCGGGCTGGAGATCGCCCGCAAAGGGCACGATCTACTCGTGGCCAGCGCCCAGGGGCACGGCAAGCGTACGCCTGTGGAAGAGTACCCGCGCCACAACCGCGGCGGACAGGGCGTCATCACCTTCAAGACGCACGCCAAGAGCGGCCCTCTGGTGCACGCCCGCGCCGTTGACCCGGAGCACGAGCTGATGATGATCTCCGAGCAGGGGATCATGCTGCGCACGCCGGTCAAGCATATCTCGCAGCAGGGCCGGCCCACGCAGGGCGTCAAGCTAATGGACGTCGGCGGCGACGACCGGGTAGCGGCTATCGCTATCGTCGACATGCGCCGTGACTACTCAGAGGCCGGGGACGACCTGCCCACCGGCGCTGCGCCCGGCGACAACGGCAAGAAGCCGGCGAAGGGCAAGGCCCGGGCGAAGCCTGCCGCGAAGCCGAAAGCCAGGCCCGCAGCGAAGGCGAAAGCGACAGCGAAGGCGCCGGCAAAGCCGAAGGCGCCCGCGAAGGCGAAGAAGGCCGAGCCGAAGCCAAAGAAGGCCCCCGCGAAGCCAAAGGCGTCCGGCAAGAGCGCGAAGCCGAAGCCGCGCGGCGCCGGCAAGAAGCGCAAGTAAGCGATGAGCGTCGCCGACCGCCTGAGCGAGATGGGGCTGGAGCTGGGCGGCTATAAGCCGGCAGCGCAGTACGTCGGAGCGGTCGCGGTTGGCGATCTGGTCTTCGTTTCCGGCGCCGGGCCGATGAAAGCTGACGGGAGCGGCTTCGTGCAGGGGAAGGTCGGCGCGGAAGTGAGCATAGAGGAGGCGGCCGAAGCGGCGAAGCTCTGTGCGCTCGGCAACCTCGCTGCGCTTCAGCAGGAGATCGGTGACCTGGAGCGAGTTACGCGCATCGTCAAGCTGCTGGGATTCGTGAACAGTGCGCCCGGCTTCGTGGAGCAGCCGAAGGTCATAGACGGCGCTTCAGATCTGCTGATATCGTTGTTCGGAGAGCGCGGCCGGCACGCCCGCAGCGCCGTTGGAGTGGCGGAGCTCCCGTTCAATATCGCCGTGGAGCTAGAGATGGTGGTGCAGGTGGCCTGACGGCCGCCAGCAGGTGGCCCCATGCCCAGGCAGGACGTCGAGATGTCGGACTTCGAGCAGCACATTCAGGAGCGTATGAGCCGGGCTTACCAGCGGGTCTTTGGTTCTCCCGCCAGCCCCGGCTTCGGAAGGCCCTTCATGGAGCCTCCGGTTGATATCTACCACACGGACAGAGAAGTCGTTGTCCTGATGGAGATCGCTGGCATCCCGGAAGAGGAGATAGAGCTCGAGGTCGAGGGCCACTCGATGATCGTCCGCGGGCGGCGCAAGCCCACGGGAGGTCGCCCGGGCCGCGTCTATTCCCAGATGGAGATAGCGCACGGCGCCTTTCAGCGAGACCTCCTCCTGCCATCCGCGGTCAACGCTGAGGCGGCGAAGGCCGTCTACAAAGACGGAATACTGGAGATCACGCTGCCCGTGACCAAACCGCACAGCGGCCGCCACCTGACGATCGTCGTCCGCTGACCACCCGCAGATGACTGACAAGCCGAAGCGCAAAAGGAAGCCGGCCCCGGAGCGGGCTTCCGGTTCCGAGGAGCTCGTCCTGCCGGACGTGATGCCCGTGCTGCCCAGCGGGGCGAACGTCATCTACCCGCAGCAGCTCATGCCCGTAATGGCCGTGGAGGAGCGCGACAAGCGGGCGATCGACGAAGCTGCTTCGTCCGAGGGGAAGCTCGTCGCCATCTTCCCCGAGCTGGAAGATGAGGGCGAAGCGAACGGACGGCTGCGCCTGCGCGATGTCGGCACTGTCGCCGGCATCGTCCGCATGGCGAAGGCGCCGGACGGCTCCGTCCACGCTATCCTCCAGGGCCGGGCGCGTGTCCGCCTCATCTCCGTCGAGGGCGAGGGGCCGCCCGTCCGCGCCAGACTCGAGAGCGGCTCGACGACGAAGGCGGATCAGACCTCAAGGCCGAGGCCGTCATGCGCGACGCCTCCGAAGCCTTTGTCCGCGCCGCCAACCTTTCGGACGCGATGCCAACGGAAGTCGCCGCCGCCGTCAGCGATATCAGCGAACCAGCAGCTCTGGCAGACTTCATAGCCGCCAACCTGCCGCTCAAGCCTGAAGACCGCTACCAGGTCCTGGCTGAGCTGAACGTCGGCCGCCGGCTGTCTCTCGTCAACTCACTCCTCAGTCACGAGCTGGAAGTGCTGGA
>JABAOE010000222.1_pt8 | contig 26104 bp, 27 predicted proteins | sample 7062141 | NCBI WGS metagenome assembly JABAOE01 (sample SAMN14538627, study PRJNA623070) | marine sediment metagenome | biome: marine biome [ENVO:00000428]; feature: marine pelagic biome [ENVO:01000023]; material: deep marine sediment [ENVO:00002113] | place: India: Gulf of Khambhat ... | reverse complement strand
CAGACGAACTGGATCGGCCGCTCGGAGGGGGCAGAGCTCGTGTTCCGCACGCCCACCGGTGAGCAGATTCCCGTCTTCACCACCCGGCCCGACACTGTGTTCGGGGCCACCTATCTCGTGCTGGCGCCGGAACACCCGTTGGTCGAGTCGCTCACCTCCAGCGAGGAGCGGGCGCGCGTCGCCGCCTACCGCGATCGCGTCGCCGCGATGGACGTGGTGTCCCGACAGGTGGGAGCGAAGGCGAAGACCGGAGTCTTCATCGGATCCTACGCACGGAATCCGGCGACGCGGGAGTCGATTCCGATCTGGATCGCGGACTACGTGCTGATGGGCTACGGCACGGGCGCCATCATGGCCGTGCCGGCCCACGACGAGCGGGACTACGAGTTCGCCCAGGCTTTCGATCTTCCGGTGATCCAGGTGGTGAAGCCGGTTGAAAAAGACGCGCCCACCGAGCTGCCGTTCTCCTCCTGGGACGGCGTGCTCCTCAACAGCGGGCGGTTCGATGGGATGCCCTGCCGAGCGGCGGCCGGGGCGATCACCGACTGGCTCGCCGAAGAGAAGAACGCGGAACGGAAGGTCCAGTACCGCCTGCACGATTGGTGCATCTCGCGGCAGCGGTACTGGGGACCGCCGATCCCGATCATGTACTGTGATGCCTGCGGAACGGTTCCGGTGCCCGAGGGCGATCTCCCGGTCCTGTTGCCCCACCTGGAGAACTTCCGTCCGGATGAGACCGGAGTGTCCCCGCTCTCCCGCGCGGAGGAATGGTACCGTGCGCCGTGCCCTCAATGCGGGCAGCAGGCGCGTCGCGAGACGGATGTGTCGGACACGTTCCTCGACTCGGCGTGGTACTTCCTGCGGTATCCGTCGACCGACTTCGACGATCGGCCGTTCGAGGAGGCGCTCACGAAGAAGTGGCTTCCGGTCGACTCGTACATCGGGGGCAACGAGCATGCGGTGCTGCACCTGATGTATTCCCGTTTCATCACCATGGCGCTGCACGATCTGGGGCACCTCCCCTTCGAGGAGCCGTTTGCGCGCTTCCGCGCGCACGGGACGATCGTGCGTGACGGGGCCAAGATGTCCAAGTCGCGGGGCAACGTGGTGGTCCCGGACGAATACATCGCGCGGTGGGGTGCCGACACCTTCCGACTGTACCTCATGTTCCTCGGGCCGTACCAGGAGGGTGGCGACTTCCGCGACGAGGGCATCTCGGGCGTCCGCCGGTTCTTGGATCGCGTCTGGGCGGCCGTCGCGGAGACCCGGGCCGACGAGGGGTCTCCGCCGGACGGGGTGCTGCGGAAGCTCCATCAGACGATTCGGAAGGTGGGAGAGGATATCCGCGCGCTCCGCTACAACACGGCGATCGCGGCCCTCATGGAGTACGTCAAGCTGCTGCGGGCGGAGCCGGCTCCCTTCCCGCAAGAGGCGGTCGCCCCGCTGGTGGTTCTCCTGGCCCCGTTTGCGCCGTTCTTCGCGGAGGAGTGCTGGGAGCGTCTGGGTCACGGTGAGTCGGTGTTCGACGCCGGCTGGCCGGATTTCGATGCGGCGTTGGCGGCCGAAGAGGAGATCGAGCTCGTCGTCCAGGTGAACGGGAGGGTCCGCGGCCGGCTGCAGGTGGCGCCGGGCCTGGATCGCGAAGAGGCGTTGGAGCGGGCGCTCGCCGACCGCGACGTGCGCCGATTCGTGGGCGAGGAGGGTACGATCAAGAAGGCCATCTACGTGCCCGACCGCCTCGTCAACTTGGTCGTATAGCGCCCCACCCGCCCCCGTAGGACCACGCCCGAGGGGCTCGCGGCCCCCGGCCCGGCCCCGGGGCGCGCGGGGTCTCGAACCGACACCAGTCCAGCGCCAGCCGAAACCGTCGAGAATGTGAGCGATTCCTGGCCTGCGACCCGGGGGCTTCCGAATGCATCTATCACTACGGGAATGGTGGAAGTGAGCCTGGCGGCACTCGACGAGCTGGCGATTCGACGCGCCAAGGCCGGCGACCTCACGGCGCTGGAGGGGGTCTACCGCGCCTACGAGGGGACCGTCTACACCGTGGCCCGGCGGATCTGCCGGACCGAGGAGGACGCCGAAGAGGTGCTCCAGGAGACGTTTCTCGAGGTCTGCCGCAGCATGCACCGATTTCGGGGGAGCGCGGCGGGGAGTCTCACGGCGTGGATCAAGCGCATCGCCGCGAGCAAGGCGCTGATCCGGCTGCGGTACGAGAAGTACCGCGAGACCGACGAGCTCAGCGAGCGCAACGGGAGCGTACGGGGAACCGACGTTGGACTCCGCATGGACCTGGAGACGGCCCTTGGCCGCCTGTCCGATACGTCCCGGGCCGTGGTCTGGCTCCACGACGTCGAGGGGTATACGCACGAGGAGATCGCCGAGATGATGCAGAGGACGGTCAGCTTCTCGAAATCGCAGCTGTCGCGCGCCCACGCGCGCCTGCGGCGGCTGCTGGGCGAGGAGGCTCCATGCTGAGGCATTGCACGATCGACGAGCTGCTCGCCTGCCGGGACGGGGGCGGCTTGCACGCCGCCCGGACCCACGTGGCCGAATGCGACGCGTGCCGGGGCGAGTTGGAACGGCTGCACCAGCGGCAGGCTGCCATGCGGGCGCTGCCCACCGTCGCCGCGCCACGCGATCGGTGGCCGGTGGTGCGAAAGGCGATCGTCACCGAGCGTCGGCGCCGTCGGTGGGTATGGGGCGGAGGGGCGGCGCTCGCCGCCGCGGCGCTGGCCCTGGTGGTCGGGCTCGGAAGCCGGGAACGGCGCGAGACGCCGCCCGACGTCGGGCCCGAGATCGCGAACCTGATGGAGCAGTCGCGCGAGTTGGAAGCGGCGCTGCGGTCGGTGCAGCCGCGGCGGCGGGTGTTCAGCGGGTATGCGGCGAACGCCATTGCCGAGTTGGAGGATCGGATCGCCGTGGTGGATGTAGGCATCGCGGCCGGTCAGGAGGGTGAGCTGACGCCGCGTGAGCTGCGCGATCTGTGGCGGGAGCGGGTTGCGCTGATGGGAACCCTGATCAACACCACGGGACGGCGCGCGTCGTACGTGGGGTTCTAGGAGAGGACGGCGCCGGACGCGGTCTGCGAGCCGGCAATCGACGGAGGACGAAGCGTCAACGAGGAGTGTTCGAACAATGCGAATGTGGAAGAACGTAACGATGCTGGTCGCCGGACTGATGCTCGCAGGCGTCCCGGCGGCGGCACAGCAGGACGACGACTTCACGCAGCGGGTGGCCGAGGCCCGAGAGCGGCTCGCCGAGGCGCAGCGTCAGCTCGAGGAGCTGGAAGCCGAGGGTGATTTCGACGAAGTGGATCGGGTGCTGCGGGAGCTCAGGGAGGCCCAACGCCTGTTGCGCGAGGAGATGCGGCGCGAACGCTGGGAGCTGCGCCGCGTGCCCGGGGAGAACCTCATCACGCTGCTCGGGGCGGGGCGTCCCCGGATGGGAGTCGTGGTGCAGACCGATCCCGATGCTGAGGATGCGGGCGGGGCCAAGATCACGGCAGTGACGCCGGGCGGCCCGGCCGCCGACGCGGGCATGCAGAGTGGCGACATCATCGTGAGCATCAACGGCGAGGAGCTGGTGGTGACCGGGGACCGGCGCTCGGCCGGCGACCGGTTGGTCGAGATCGTCCGCGGCGCGGAGGAGGGAGATACGCTGCGGGTGACGTACCGCCGCGACGGCGAGAAGATGGACGGGGTCGTCGTGCTTCGCCCCATGGGCGACGAGTTTGCGTATGCCTTTGCGGGCGACTCGCTGGAGCGCTTCGAATTCGTGATGCCGGAGATCCGCATGCGGGAGCTCGGCCCGCAGGTGGGCGAGCGGATTCGCGCGAGAGTCCACAGGATGCTCCCGGTCGGGTGGTTGGACATGGAGTTGAGCACCCTGGACGCCGAGTTGGGCGCGTACTTCGGAACCTCCGAGGGCTTGCTGGTCGTCAAGGCACCCGACGAGGAGTCGCTGAACCTGAAGAGCGGAGATGTCATCCTGCGGATCGACGGGCGCACGCCCACCAGTCCGTCACACGCGCTCAGGATCCTCCGGTCCTACGAGGCCGGCGAGTCGTTGGAGCTCGACGTGATGCGCAACAAGCAGCGGCTGACCGTCACGGCGACGGTGCCGGAGATGCAGGGAGGGTTCTTCTGGCGCGATCGGTGATCCGACGTCCGGTCGGCCGACCCGAATGACGCGGGGGGAACGCATGCTGCGTTCCCCCCGTCGTTCACGGACGTCCGGCCCCGAAATCAGCGCCGGCTGCCGAACAGGATGGCGTTCGTCAGCAGCCGGGCCGGGCCGCGCCAGAAGCCTCGGAACAGCAGGTCGCTGGCAAACACCACCACGGTGCCGCTTCCCCGCTGATCGACCGCGGCCCAAACCGTCTTCTCGAGTGCGCGTTGGGTGTTCGCCCCCCACGAGAAGCCGGAGAGGCGCAGCGAGTCGCCCACGAAGACCACCGGATGGTCGCCCTCACCGGGTGCCAGCGTCGTACTGCCCCACATCATGACGGGCAGCGTCGGTGACGAGTAGCCCATCGTGAGCCAGTGGCGTCGGTCGAGGGTGCCGCGAAAGATCGAGCCGGGGATGAAGGCCGGGGCATCGGGGGTCGCGGACGGCGGCGCGAGCGGTGGGGTCAGCTCGGCTCCGGCGGGGAGCGAGTCGCCTCCGTCGTCGCCCTCGGCATCACGGCGAGTGATGGAGCTCAAGCCGACATCCTCGTGGCCGGGGAACAGGGCGGCTTCCCCGTAGGCGATGAGCACACCCCCGTCCCGTACCCACGCCTGCAGCCGGTCGATGCCGCCGGAGCCCAGCTCGCGACGGATCGTGCCCTCACGGCCGCTGGGCACGATCAGCACGTTGTAGTCGGCCAGCGTTCGCATCCTCCCGATGTTCCGCAACGCCACCGGCACGAACGACTGTCCGAGCTCGACCTCGAGGAAGTGCCAGAGCGCCCCGAAGCTGGTTTGGCTGACGCCGGGGCCGCTCGCGACCAGGATCCGCGGCCGGAAGGCGTTGCGCACCGTCTCCGAGCCGATGCCGTGCTGTCCGGAGTCGGGGTAGGCGGACTGCACGGCCGTCACCGGGACGCCCACCTCCCGCGCGAGCTCGGCGATGCGCGCGTGGAGGCTCCCGGCGTTGCGGGACGTCCGCACGATGAACGTCCCGCGCGGGAAGCTTCGGGCGTCCGCACGGAGCGGCTCGGTCGACGCGCCCAGGCGATAACCCTCCGCCAGCAGCGCCATCGCCAGCTTGGCGGCAGCCTGGCGATCGTTGGGAAAGACGTACGCAGACCGGGCCCGATCCGTCACCCCGCCGGCCGCCGCCGGTCCGTCCGCACCGGCAAGCGTCAGCATCGTGCTCGGCACCGCGGGCGCGTCCTCGGTCCAATAGGCGCGGAGTCCCATCGTGTACGGCAGCGACCAGGCGGTCACGTCGTAGAACTCGTAGAACTCGGTGCTCGCCTGGGACCCCCGCCGCTGGTTGCGCTCGAACATCTGCTGCTGCTCGCGCACGAACGCCAGATCCACCGCCACGTCGGGCTCCAGAAACGCCTTGGCCAGATAGCCCTTGGGCTGCGCGAGGTCGACGACGAGGNNGCGGCGCTCGCCCCCGGTCCCGCCGCATAGTCGTGGGCCGCGCGCGAGCCGAACGGGGCCGTCGCCCGGCCCACCTCCACGCCGTGGCGGAGCAGCGCGCTGGCCAGCGCCGCCGCCGCGGTGGGGTCCTGATCGGGCAGTACCACCACGCGCCGCATCGGGCCGGTCTGCCCATCCGCGATCGCCGACCGGTGAAAGTCGTAGAAGTCCAGCAGGCGTTGCTCGCGGTGCCGGCCCGCCGTCTCCACCGTCGCGACCGAGGCCACGTAGTGGTGGGCGATCCCGTCGTAGAACGTGATGACCGTGCCGTCCTCGCGGCGGCGAGCCAGGGCCTTGCCGCCGTCGGTCTCGTAGGTCATCCCCGTCGCCCCGTGCAGGGCGGGGCCGGTATCGAAATACCCGACGTAATGCAGATCGAAGATGTCGCGCACGTAGTACTGCCACCCGTAGCGGTCGAACGCCGCGGCGTTCGCCTTGCCGAAGACCTCGTACCACTGCGCGGAGTGGGTGATGTTCTCGTTGACGGGCGCCGCCGGCGGGGGAAAGTGGAACTGCTCGGTGGTGCTGTGGTGATCGACGAACACCTGAGGGTGCCAGCGGAGGACCGCGTCCAACATCGCCCGGGTGGGAGCGTGGGTCAGCGCGATCATGTCGCGGTTCATGTCGAATCGATAGTGCCCGTAGCGTCCCCAGATGCCCCACGGCTCGTTCCATTCGTACGCGAACGGCTCGTCGGTCCCCATGGACAGTGAGTTGTACCAGACCGCGAACCGCTCGTGGCCGTCCGGGTTGGCCGACGGGTTGAGGACCACGACCGTGTTCTCGAGGGCCTCGAGGGTGGCCGGGCTCTCGGAGGCCAGGAAGTGATACGCCACCCACATGGCGGCCTCGAAGCCGCCCGGCTCGTTCCCGTGGATGGAGTACGAGAGCATGACCACGGCCGGCTCGGCCGCCGCGATCCGGCGCGCCTCGTCCGGCGAGGTCGATCGGGGATCGGCCAGCCGCCCGAGATTCTCCCGTATCTCGTCGAGCCGGGCGATGTTGCGGGGCGCCGAGATGATCAGCACCCGCATCTCCCGGCCCTCCTCCGTCACCCCGATGACTTCGGTCCGCGCGCGATCCTCGGCGGCCCCGGCCAGCGCGGCGAGCACGGCCTGTTGCCGGTGGTACTGGGTGTGGCGATCGCCCGCCCGATACCCCAGGAGCGCGTCGGGCCGCGGTACCGATCCGCGGTACGGGCCGCGGTCGTAGAAGTCGAAGGTGTCCTGCGCCGGAGCCGGCGACGCCAGGCTGCAGAGGATCGCGAGGGCGATCGGGCAGAGGGCATAGGAGCGTTGCATGGAATCCTCGGACCGTGAACGAGGTTCTGGACGGCAGCGGGGAAGCTACACCGGACGCGCCCGCCACGGGAGGTTGCCCCTTGCCGTCACGCCCGGCAGGCAGCATCCTCCGGCGTCGGGCGGAGCCCACCGCAACGGGGAGGTCGGTCATGTTCGAGTCGCTGATGCCGTGGATACATTTCCTGGGCCGCGTCATGTTCGCGATGCTGTTCGTTGGGCTCGGGACGATGCACCTGGCGAAGCCGAGCGAGTTCACCACCAAGGCGCGGAGCAATGGCGCGCCGGGGGCCAAGGCGATGACGGTGCTGACGGGCCTGATGATGCTGGTGGGCGGAGTCTTGTTGGTGCTCGGTGCCCGCCGGTTCGTCGCGGCCGGGCTCTTGGCGATCTCCCTCGTGCCGATCGCGTTCCTCAGGCACGACTTCTGGAACGAGACCGATCCGGCGCAGCGGGAGAGTCAGATGGGCCACTTCGCCAAGAACATCGCGTTGGCGGGCGCCGCCCTCGTCCTGGCGAGCTTCGCGGGCAGCGACGAGTGGCCCATGGCGTTGCCGCAACTGTTTCGGTAGCCACGCGCACCGAGGGCCCGCCGGGGTCCTGGTGCGTCCGTACCTGCGAGGTCCGTCTCGATGCCCGATGCCCTCTGGCAGTTCTATCCCTGGCTGCATCTCGCCGGCCGCGTGCTGTACGCCCTCTTCCCGATCGTCTTCGGGGCGGTCCTGCTGCTTGACCTGATGGAGGCGAGCCGGTTCCTGGAGCAGAAGGCCGTGGCGGGGCCGCGCGTGGTCGGGGGCGCGGCGGGGCTGATGCTGCTGGTGGGTGGCGTGCTGGTGGCCGCGGGCTGGCATCGCTTTGTCGGCGCGGGCCTGGTGTTCCTGGTGCTCGTTCCGGGGGCGTGGGCGCTCTTCCCGTTCTGGCACGCCGCCGATCCCGCGGTGCGGCGGGCGGAAATGGCGCAGTTCCTCATGATGGTGGGGCTGGCTGGCGGGGCGCTGTTCACCGCGTTTTACGGCTACCAGGAGTGGCCTCTCAGTCTTGGCGGTTAACTCACTGTCACACAACTAGTTAGATCGTCTACACCTCGGAGCGCCCAGCTCCGGGGATTGACAAGATATATCGTGCAATAATATCGTACCGTTGTATCGGTTACGTAATATCTCAGGTGGTCTCTCGAAGGAGTATTTGGGTTATGCGGGATCGCGGATGCGGCTTCGGCTTCGGGTTCGGACCCGGAGATTGGTGGTGGGGGTTCAGGGGCCCCAAGCAGGGTCGTGGCTGGCGGCGGGTGCGCTTCGAGTCGGGCGACATGAAGTACGTCATTCTGAAGCTGCTCAAGGACAAGCCGATGCACGGCTACGAGGTGATGAAGGCCCTGGAGGAGCACACCCATGGCTGCTACTCGCCCTCGCCGGGAACGGTGTACCCCACCCTGCAGTGGTTGGAGGACGAGGGGCTCGTGAAAGCCGAGGAGATCGAGGGGAAGAAGGTCTATTCGATCACGGAGGAGGGGGAGCGCTTCCTGGAGCGGAACAAGTCGACGGTGGAGGACATCTTCGACCGGGTGGAGGAAGCGATCGACAGCATCTTCCGGGACCCGATGCCCGANNGCAAGCTGGTGTCCCAGACCTACCGCGCGACCTGGCGGGTCAAGGACGACAAGGAGAAGCGGGACGCGATCGTCCGGGTTCTCGAGGGGGCGATCGGCGAGCTGGAGTCGCTCACGGGGTAGACCGGAAGGGCGGGTGGGCGGACCGTGGGGCGCCCCGCGCGCCGGTGCCGCCCGGCCTTGTGTTCCGGGGTGAAGCTGGCGAACCTGCCTCTGGCGCCCTTAGCTCAATCGGATAGAGTACCTGACTTCGGATCAGGGGGTTGCAGGTTCGAGTCCTGCAGGGCGCGTCCCCTCGCTGGTTGCAGCCGGCGCCACGCAGCCCGAAGCCGGCGGCCCCAGCCATGGCGGTGCCGGGCTCGCGGAACGATCACCGGCCAGGGGAGGTGCACGTCCTCACTTCGACTTGGTGGGCTCTCCAGGCGCACCACCGTTCCCTCCGCACAGATCGTATCAAACGTGCCGGCAATCGTGTGAAGCGGCCGTGAGTTCGTCATGAAGCGCGCGACCTCGGCGAATGCCGGAGCGGCCGTCAGCCACGCCGTCGGGTATCGAACACCACACGGATCTCGCTGACCAGCCCGTCGCGGACCCGAAGGAGTTGGGCCACGCACGTGGTCGCGTCGGGCTTCTCGTAGTCGTAGAAGATCGCGACGTGGCCCTCGTCCTCGGTGACGCTCAGCAGTCGATAGCGGGTCGGTTCCGGTGGATCGGCCGAGAGTGCCGCGAGGTAGTCCTTCTTCGAATCGATCTCGAGGTAGGGACCACGGAGTCGGAGGTCGTCGGCCAGGAGGGACGCGAGCCCGTCCACGTCGCCGGCGCAGAAGCGATGCACGAAATCCAAGGCCACCTCGCGGGCAACCGTGGCGCCTCCGCTCACCGGCTCGAGCCGCCGGTCCCGCCCTCCCGATCCTGCAGGATCGGGAGGTATGCCCCCCAGGGACCCACCTCGTCCCGGTACTGCTTCGCCATCACGCTGGCGATCTGCGCCAGATGGCCGAGGTCGTGCACCACCCAGGTGGACAAGAGCTCCTGCAGGGTGACGGCGCCGAGTGCCGGGTGGCTCCCCCGCAGGGCGAGGTGCTCGGGCCGGAGCCCCCACCCGGCGACGGTCCGCACGTTCGCCTCCCTGAGCGTGGCGAACTCGTTGAGCAGGTCCGGCATGCTCTTCCCCTGTGACTCCCGGTACATCGCGAACCGATCGAACGGATCGAACGGGCGGTTCTCGCCCTGGTCCATGATGATTCGCGCCCGCGCGACCCAATCGCACCGCTCGCCGTGGATCAGATGGCCCACCACGTCGAAGGGGCTGAACGTCTCCTCGCCCTCGTTGTGCTCGATCCATGGATCGGGCATCCCGTCCAGCAGCGACCGGAGCGTGCCGGGTGTCCGGCCGAGGACAGCCAGCGCGCCTTCGACGGAGAAGGCGATCCCGGGACCCACCTACCGGCTGGCCACGTCGAGCGCGGGTTCGGCGACCCCGGCGAGATCCAGGAGGAACGCGTAGACGAACGCGATCTCGCGATAGCGCCGGTAGCGGCCGGAGGCGCCGCCGTGGCCCGCCTCCATGTTGGTCTTCAGCAGCAGCAGGTTGTCGTCGGTCTTGGTGGCGCGCAGCTTGGCCACCCACTTGGCCGGCTCCCAGTACTGCACCTGCGAGTCGTGCAGCCCCGTCGTGACCAGCAGGTTCGGGTACTCCTTCGCCTCCACCTGGTCGTACGGCGAGTACGACAGCATGTAGTCGTAGAACTCCTCTTCGTCTGGGTTGCCCCACTCGTCGAACTCGCCGGTGGTCAGGGGAATGCTGTCGTCGAGCATGGTGGTGATCACGTCGACGAACGGCACCTCCGCCACCACGCCGTTCCACAGGTCCGGTCGCATGTTGGTGACCGCGCCCATCAGCAACCCCCCGGCGCTTCCGCCCATGGCGAATACGAGGCCCGGGTCGGCGTACCGCTCGGCGACGAGGTGCTCGGCGACCGCGATGAAGTCGGTGAACGTGTTCTTCTTCTTGAGCAGCTTGCCGTCCTCGTACCACCAGCGCCCCATCTCCTGGCCGCCGCGCACGTGGGCGATGGCGTACACGAACCCGCGATCGAGCAGGCTCAGGCGGGACGCGCTGAACGACGCGTCCATGCTGTATCCGTAGGAGCCGTACCCGTACACGAGTAGCGGCGCCGAGCCGTCGAGCGGCGTGTCGGCGCGATACACTACCGAGATCGGCACGCGGACGCCGTCCGTGGCCGGAGCCCAGAGGCGCTCGGTCCGATAGTCGGACGGGTCGAAGTCTCCCAGGACCTCGTCGCGCTTCAGCAGGACCTTGTCCCGCGTCTCCATGTCGTAGTCGTACCACGAATTCGGCGTGGTCATCGACGTGTAGCCGTAGCGCAGGAGCTTGGTGTCGAGCGTGGGGTTGAGCCGATCGACGGCGCCCGTGATCCAGGCGTCGTAGGCGGGCTCCCCGAACTCCAGGTAGTGCTCGCCGCTCCCGTCCCACGGCATGATCCGCAGCTGCACCAGACCCTCGGACCGCTCCGCGACGACCAAGTGGTCCTTGAAGATCTCGAAGCCCCTCAGCAGCACCTCCTCCCGGTGCGGAATGACTTCCTCCCAGTGTTCCTTGGCCGTGGCGTTCACCGGCGTGCGCATGAGCCGGAAGTTGCGCGCGTCCAGGTTGGTGCGGACGTAGAAGTGATCGCGGTAGTGGTCGACCGCGTACTCCAGGCCCCGCTCACGAGGGTGGAACACGGTGAACTCGCCGTGGGGCTGGAAGGCGTCGACGAACCGGTACTCGCTGCTCAGCGTGTGCTCGGACGCGATCATGACGTACTGTCGGGACTTCGTGCGGCCGACCCGCGCCCAGAAGGTGCTGTCGGCCTCGTGATAGACCAGTACGTCCTCCGACGGATCGGTACCCAGGGTGTGCCGGAGGACGCGGTCCCAGCGGAGCGTCTCGGGGTCCTGCTTGGTGTAGAACAGGGTCCGGTCGTCGTTGGCCCATTCGAGGTTGGCCGTAGCGGCGGAGATCTCGTCCGCGAGGTGCTCGCCGGTCCGGAGGTCCTTGAACCGGATGGTGTAGATGCGCCGTCCCACCGTGTCCGCGGCATAGGCCAGGATCTGCCGCCCGTGGCTCACCTCGACGGACTGCACCGCGAAGAAGTCGTGTCCGGCTGCGAGCGCGTTCACGTCGAGGATGACCTGCTCGTGGGCTTCGAGCGAGCCGGGTTTCCGGCAGTAGATGGGGTATTCCTTCCCGTCCTCGTAGCGCCGGTAGTAGAAGTACCCTTCGAGGAAGTACGGCACCGACGCGTCGGTCTGCTTGATCCGGCCCCTGATCTCCTGGAAGAGGGTCTCCTGGAGCGCCTCGGTGTGGGCCATCACGGCTTCGGTGTAGGCGTTCTCCGCCTCCAGATAGGCGATGACCTCCGGGTTCTCGCGCTCCTTGAGCCAGTAGTAGTCGTCGACGCGGACGTTGCCGTGCTCCTCCATCTGGTGGGGCACGACCTTGGCGACCGGCGGGGTCACCGCTGCCTCCTGGGCGCCAACCGGGCCCAAGGGGAGCGCCAGCAGTGACACGGAGAGCACGATGGGGACATTGCGGCTGGACATGGTTCGAGTCTCGGCGTTCGGGGCCACGGTTCGAGGACCCGTCGGCGGGCTGGCGCGAGCCGGGCCCGCCGCAACGGCGTAGTCCTCGGCACCCCTGAAGTGTAGCGATGCGCACGGCTCGGTGCCCACCGTGCGGTGGGCGCCCCGCCGGCCGGTGTCCGCGTCGGGCCCGGCGACGGCACCGTCAGGACACGCCGACCCGCAGGTGCAGCGGCCAGATTACCTGCCGCGCTCCGTCGGTACCCCAGGCCTGTTGGAGCTCGTCGGCGATCGTGGCGAGCGGATCGCGGCCCAGCTCGTCCCGGTAGCGCTGGGTGGCCGACCAGGTGCCCAGGTACCCCGCCAGGTCCGACAGACGCCAGGTGTGCACCATGCGAAACCGTGGGGCGGCGCGCTCGGCGAACGGGAACCGAATGGTACGGTACTCCTGGTCGACCAGCCGGCGGCCGGGAGGCCAATATCGGCCGACGGTCTCGACCGTGAACCGCCGGACGACCTGATCGACCGCCGGCGCGATCTCCGACCTGCTGTAGCACCACGCCGCGACCACCCCGCCCGGCCGCAGGGCGCGGCGGGCCTCCGCATAGAAGCCGGGCAGGTCGAGCCAGTGGAGTGCCTGGGCGACCGTCACGAGGTCGACCGAGCCCGACCGGAGGGGCGTTCGCTCGGCCGTCGCCGCCACGTACCGGACGGTCGCGTCCGGCGTCACGTGCGCCAGTTGCCGTCGACTGGCGTCGGTCCCGACGACCGAGTGGAAGTGCGGAGCGAGCCCGCGAGCGGCCTGGCCGCTGCCGGTCGCGCAGTCCCAGGCGCAGCCTCGCGACGGAGCCAATCCGGCCAGATAGCCGAACAACGCGTCGGGGTATGCGGGGCGGAACCGGGCGTACCCGTCCGCGCGGCGGGAGAAGTGGTCCTCGAAGCGCACGGGCGGTCCCGCCGTGGGGGGGGAGGGCTTCGGGTCCGGTCGAGCGCCTAGGAGGCGGGCTTGGGCGCGCCTTCGGCCGCCCGCACGTAGGCGAACCGCAGCTGGGTGAGACTGGTCTGGAGCACCTGCGCCTCGTCGGCCGACAGGTTCCCTCGAGTCTTCTCCTCGAGCATGGCGAGCGTGCCGATCAGGTGCCGGACGGTGAGCAGCCCGTTCCGGATCTGCTGGTCGCGCTCCTCGGGTGGGGGATCCTCTCCGCCCGCACCCGGCTCCGGGGCGGTGTCCTCCGGCTCCGCGGCGTCTGGCGGCGGCGGTGCCGCGAGCGCCTCGATCTGTTGGATGGTCACGAACGCGCTCGCCGCCAATCCGCTGACGAACCCGGTGAAGTCAACCGTCTCGCTCATGATGCGTGTGCTCCGTCCAAGAGCTGGGTCTCGTTGGGCCGGTCGGCGACGATGGAGCCGAGGGCGCACGCCGCGTCCGGAATGTCATCGACCTGCGTGACGACCGTCGCGGAACCGCTTCCGGCAGTCGCGGGGTGTCTCGACGGATCGGACCGGGGCCCGGGAGGCGACCTTCCCCGCACCGCGAGCCTTGGAGGCTCGCGCGCGCTGCCACGGCCACNNATACAAGGTCCACCGTGCGAGGCGTGTCACGCCGAGCACGACCATCGCCTCCCGAAAGATGGCATCGGCCTCCCGCCGGGCCCGACCCTGGTCCCAATAGCAGAAGTCGTGGATCACCGCCGCGTTCCCGTAACGTCCCCACCGCGGCAGCAGCCACCAGAGGGGTCGGGGCACGCTCGCGAAGTCGGTCAGGAACCCCAGCGGCACGTCGACCGAGTCGCCACTGCCCTCGTGACCGACGTCGTACCCGAACGGCTCGCGGAGATACCACGTGCGGCCATCCGCCAGGGGCGAGACCACGAGGATCTCGGTGAAGCGGCTCACGGACGGTCGGGTTCCTGCCCCGCCTCGCCCCGCGGCTCCCACAACTCGATCTTCACCCCCGCGGGATCGACGAACCAGCCGAAGCGGCCGTACTCGTAATCCTCGACCGTTTCCATCACCTGAGCGCCCGCCTCGCGCAACCGCTGCAGCACGCCGTCGAGATCGTCCACCCGGAAGTTGACCATGAACGGCGCCTCGCTGGGGTCGAAGTACTCGCTCCCCGCGGCGAAGGGTCCCCAGACGGTGCGGCCGACGTGCTCCGGACGCTCCGTCGAGCGCCAGAGGAAGGACCAGCCGTGCTCGTCGGTCTCGAGTCCCAGGTGTTCGTGATACCAGGCCCGCACGGCGGCCGGATCGTCCGCCTTGAAGAAGATTCCGCCGATCCCGGTGACCCTCGCCATGTGCTCCTCCGGATGATGGTCCGTCGTGGTCGGCGAGGGGGCGATTCCCCACGAGATCCCCGCGCGCGCTACCGCCTAGCGCCGCCTCGCTCGGAGTTCCTCCAGTGCGCGCCGCACGTACTGCCGGGTCATCTCCTTGCGCCACGCCAGGCCGAAGTCGGTGTTGTCCATCGGCTTCGAGGGGCGGAACGCCGCGTCGGCCGCCGCCGCGACGGCGTCGTCCTCGAGCCGTGAGCCGATGATCGCCTGGGCCGCCTCGGGCACCGGTTGCGGCAGGCTGGCCACCGCGCCGAGCACGATGCGGGCCGCTCCCACGGTGGCGCCGTCCCACCGGATCCACACCGCCACGCCCAGGACCGGGAAGTCGAACGATCCGCGCCGCCTGAGCTTCCAGTAGGTCGCGTCCCAGCCGTCGGCGGGAGGGAGCTGGACCTCGGTGAGGATCTCGTCGGCGTGCTTGGTCAGGTAGTTGATGCCGTCGTTGTGGTAGAACCGCGCGGCCGGCACGACCCGCTCCCCGGCGGGTCCGACCAGGGCCAGGCGCGCATCGAGCGCCACGGCCACGGGGGCGGTGTCGCTCGAGTTGACCGCCCAGCACCGAGGGCTGGACGGCGCCACCCAGCAGATCGCGCCGTCCTTCTTCATGCAGAAGTCGATCGCCTTCCGCCACTCGTAGGTCTGGTTGTAGTAGTTGCAGCGGGTGTCGAGGCAGAGGTTGCCGCCCAGCGTGCCCATGTTGCGCAGCAGCGGCGTGCTCACGAGTTCGGCCGCGTGGGCGAGGGCGCGATAGCGGCGGGCGATGCGCCGATGGGTGTGGACCGTCGTGAGCGTGATACCCGCGCCGAGCGTCATGCCCGCGCCCCCGGTGCCGCCGCGAACCCGCTGGAGCGCGCGGATGCGGGCCAGCGAGATCACGGTCTTCGGCTCTTGGTGGCGGCGCTTCATGTTGGGGTAGAGGTCGGTGCCGCCGGCGACGTACATCCCGTCCGGGCCGGCCGCACGCTTCATCTTCAGCGCCTGCTGCAGCGTCTTGGGCTCGAGATAGGTGAACGCCGGGAGCCTGAGCATCGCTAGCCGCTTCCCACGCCCCGGCCGGCGCTGGACGCGGCTTCCGCCGGGCGCGGCCGCCCGGGGGCCTCGATCTCCCGCCCGTCGCCGCCCTCCCACGGCGGCGGAACCCGATGCGGCTCCGGAAACGCGACGGCCGGGAAGGAGGCGGGGCCGACTCTCGGATCCTCTCCGGCGGCCTTCCGTTTCAGCGCCTTGAGGACCTTGTCGGGCGTGATGGGCACCTCGTCGATGCGCACCCCGACCGCGTCGTAGACCGCGTTGGCGACGGCCGGCATGACGGGCAGGAGCGGTCCCTGGCCGACCTCCTTGGCCCCGAACGGGCCGTTCGGGTCGGGATCCTCGATCAGGTAGGTCTCGACGTCGCACATCTCGAGGGTGGTGGGGCTCTTGTATTCCAGCATGGACGGGATCTTGTGCACGACGTTGCGGTTGCCCCGGTAGGCCATCTCCTCCATGAGCGCCTCACCGAGCCCCATGTACACGCTGCCCTCCACCTGCCCCATGACCGTCACCGGGTTGATCGAGCGTCCGATGTCGTGGGCGATCCAGATCTTGGGCACGGTGACGATTCCGGTGTCGGGATCGACCTCGACCTCGGCGACCGCGGCGCTGTAGGAGTACGCCGGGGAGGGTCCGACGCCCGCCCCGCGATAGCGGCCGGGGCTCCTGGGCGGTGCATACGATCCGACGGTGCCGATCGTGCCCTGGGCGGCCTCCGCGATCTGGACGGCCTCGGCGAACGCCATGCCGGTCTCCGGCCGCTCGGCGTCGAAGACGCGTTGCTCGGCGAACACGATCCGTGAGGCCGGGACCTCCAACGCCTCGGCGACGTGCGCGGCGAGAATCTCTCGGGCCCGCTCGGCGGCCTGGATCGCGGCATTGCCGGTCATGAGCGTCACCCGGCTCGAGTAGCTCCCGAGATCGACGGGCGTGAGGTCGGTATCGGCCGTGACGACCTGCACGTCGAGCGGATCGATTCCCAGGATCTCCGCGGCGATGTACGCCAGCACCGAGTCCGACCCCTGTCCGATCTCGGTCGAGCCGCAGAAGACGGTCACGCCGCCGCCCCGGTCGAGCTTCAGCTGCACGCCGGAGTGCGGCATCTTGTTCCAGTAGATCGGAAGCCCGGCCCCGGTGAGGTAGCTCGAGCACGCCAGACCGACCCCGCGGCCCGGAGGGAGGTGCCGGAACTTCTTCTTCCACCCCGACCCCTCGGTCGCACGTCGGATGCACGCGCCCAGGCCGATCGATCCGACCCGCAGGTAGTTCGCCGTCACGGAGTGGGGCGGTACCAAGTGCCGGAGGCGCAGCTCCGCCGGATCCAGCTCGAGCTCCTCGGCGATCTTGTCGAGGTGGATCTCCAGCGCGAATCGGGGCTGCGGCGTGCCGTGGCCGCGCTTGGGACCGCACGGCGGCTTGTTGGTGAACACGCGCGCGCCCTCGAACTTGTAGCGGTCCACGTGATACGTGACGGTCTGGAGCGCACCGGTGTAGTAGGTCGACGCGACGCCGTAGGAGCCGTACGCGCCCCCGTCCAGCACCGACCGGAAATGCATCCCCTCGATGCGGCCGTCGCGGCTCACGGCGGTCTTGACCCACATGAGCGTCGGGTGGCGCCCCCGGTGGCAGTAGAAGACCTCCTCACGGGTGAGCGCGATCTTCACCGGCCGCCCCGTCATCATCGCGAGCTTTGCCACCACGATCTCGTGGTTGAACGGGTCGCTCTTGCCGCCGAAGCCGCCGCCGTTGGGGCACGCGACCACCCGGACCCGTGACGGTGGGAGCTCGAGCACCTTGGCGAGTGCGCGATGCACGTAATGCGGGGTCTGAGTCGAGCTCCAGAGCGTCACCTTGCCGTCGACGTTGTAGTCGGCGACGGCCGCGTGCTGCTCCATGGCGAGGTGGGTGTTCCCCTCGTAGAAGAACACGTCCTCGCGGACGAGGTCGGCCTCGGCAAAGCGCTCTTCGACGTCGCCGAACTCGAGGCTGATCGACTTGTGCACGTTGCCGGCGGCGCCGTACTCGTGGATCCGGGGCTCCGGCGTGGTCAGTGCCGCGTCGGTCGAGGCGATCGCCGGCAGGGGCGCGTACGTGACGTCGATCAACTCACAGGCCGCGGCAGCGACCTCCTCGCTGACCGCCGCCACGGCGGCGACGGGATCGCCCACGAAGCGCACGCGGTCGATGCACAGGGCGTGCTCGTCCTGGCTGACCGGCAGGATGCCGAACGGGATCGGCAGCTCGCGGCCGAGCAGGACCGCCTTGACGCCCTCGAGGGCCTCGGCCGCCGAAGCGTCGATGCCGACGATCCTCGCGTGCGGGTGCGGACTGCGCAGCATCTTCGCAAAGAGCATCCGGGGGAGCTGGATGTCGTCCGCGAAGACGGTCTTGCCGGTGACCTTCCCGCTCGCGTCGGTCTTGCGCTGCGGCGTACCGATCACCCGGTACGACGAGCCCTGCGCGGGCCCGCGCCCGTCAGTGCCCATAGATCGTCTCCGGCGCAGGCTCGGCGGGCTCCCCGCGCAGCCGTGCGGCCGCGAGCTCCACCGCCTCGTAGATCTTCAGGTATCCGGTGCATCGGCACAGGTTGCCTGCCAGGGCGTCCTTGATCTCGTGGCGGGAGGGCCGGAGGTTCTCGGCCAAGAGCGCCTTGGCCGCCAGCAAGAATCCGGGAGTGCAGTAGCCGCACTGCGCGGCGCCCAACGCCGCAAAGGCCTCCTGCAGCGGGTGCAGCTCCGAGCCGGCCAGGCCCTCCACCGTCTCGACGCGCCGGTCGCGGCACGCGATCCCCAGCACGAGACAGGAGAGCACCGGTTGCCCGTCGAGCAGCACCGTACAGGTGCCGCACTCCCCGAGCTCGCAGCCGTGCTTGGTGCCCGTGAGCCGAAGATCTTCCCGGAGCACCTCGAGGAGGGTCTTGTGCGGCGCGAAGGAGACGTTTGNNCGAGCCGCACGGCCACGCTCGAGGGCAAATCAGGCTTCGGGCTGGCCAAACAGGTACTTCTCCGTCTCCGCCGTGAGCAGCTGCCGCGCTTCGGCCTCGCGGAGATCGAGCGCATAGTGGTTGATGATCGCGGTCTGGTAGCGGAGCCACTCCTGCCAACACTCCTGGCAGATGGAATCGTAGATTCGACCGCCGAGGTCCCCGGGGAGTGGCGGAGCGGCGAGTTGGACACGTTGTTGTCCGCATCGAACACACGCGATGGTACTCATGCGGCGCAATCTAACCTTGCCGCAGGGGCCACGCGACGTCAGCTTTCCGCGGCATGGAGCACGTGGATCGACGCGTCGGTCTCTGTTCGCGTTGCGCGTACGGCCACACAGTGCAAAACGATCGCGGATCGACGTTTTGGCGCTGCAAGATGGCGCAACGCGATCCGCGCTTTCCCAAGTACCCTCACCTTCCGGTGCAGGTGTGCGCGGCCTTCGCCCCTCGAGACGAACCGGGGCGTGAGGAGTGTCCATGACGATGGACGGGATCGTGCCGGCGCGGGGTGCGATGGGGGGCGCGGGCGAAACGCACGGCGACCTGCTGGAACGGGCCCGCCGCCTGCTGCGCTCGGTCCCGTTGATCGACGGGCACAACGATCTGGCCTGGAAGATCCGTTGTCGCGGCGCTCCGGGGTTCGACGCGCTCGACCTGGCCCAGCCGCAACCTGCGCTGATGACGGACATTCCCCGACTGCGTGAGGGCCTCGTGGGAGCGCAGTTCTGGGCCGCCTACGTGCCGCCGGCCTTTGCCGGACGGGGCGCGGCGCGCGTCGGCCTCGAGCTGGTCGACTACGTGTTGGCCATGGTGCGGAGGTATCCGGAGACGTTTGCCCTCGCAACGACCGCCGACGAGGTTCGCACCGCATTCGCCTCGGGACGCATCGCCTCGCTCTTGGGACTCGAGGGCGGGCACATCATCGAGAACTCGTTGGGCGTCCTGCGGACCTTCGCACGGTTGGGCGTCCGGTACATGACGCTCACGCACAACGCCACGACCGACTGGGCCGACGCCGCGACCGATGCCGCGCGACACGACGGGCTGTCCCGATTCGGCGAGGAAGTGGTTCGCGAGATGAACCGGCTCGGGATGCTGGTGGATCTCTCGCACGTGTCGGACGCCACGATCCGAGACGCGCTGCGGGTCTCGGAAGCGCCGGTCATCTGCTCCCATTCCTCGGCGCGTCGGCTCGTATCCCATCCGCGAAACGTGCCGGACGAGCTGGCGGCCGCGGTGGCCGGCACGGGTGGGGTGATCATGGTGAACTTCGTTCCGGCGTTCCTGTCCGAGTCGGCCTGGCGTCACGACGTGACGCGAAAGGAGCTCGCGGCGACCTACGAGGCCGACGCCCCACCCGAGCGGGCCGCCGCCAAGCTGGCGGCGTGGGATGAGGCTCATCCGTGGCCCCGTCCGGCGCTCGGGGTGGTCGCGGACCACCTGGAGCACTTGTGCAGCGTCGCGGGCGTGGATCATGTCGGGATCGGCGGCGATCTGGACGGGATCCCGACCACGCCGGTCGGGCTGGAGGACGTCTCGACCTACCCGCGGTTGGTGGCGGAGCTGCTCCGGCGAGGCTGGAGCGAGTCGGATCTCGAGCGGGTCGTTGGGCGGAACGTGCTTCGCGTCCTCCAAAAGGCGGAGGCGGTGTCGGCTCGCCTCCAGAGGGAACGGGAGCCCAGCGTGGCCACGATCGAGCAGCTCGACGGGTGGGACAGCGCGCCGCCATGGTCCGCACCCGTCTGAGGTCGCACACGGAGCATCGGAAGGGAGAGACCATGCATCGAGCCGCATCACTCCTCGTTCTCTGGTCGGCGGCGACGGGGTGCGTCGGGCCGGATCCGGAGGCGGTCCGGGCCTCGGACCTCCGGGGTGCCCGCGCCGCTCTCGAGAGCAACCTCGCCGCCATCCACGCGCGTGACGCCGAGGCGTACCTCGAGCACTATTTGGAGTCGCCGGACTTCACGGTTGCCAGCGCCGATTCGGTGGCCCGCGGCTTCTGGCTGTTCGCGGAGGCTCGGCGGGCGAGTTCGGATTGGCCCGACACCCTCGTCGCAGGGGTACCGACGCTCGTGTGGGTCGCGCCGGGGGTCGTGTGGGGGACGTTCCCGTTCGTCGGCGTGCAGGCCGGCGACACGGCGCGCGGGTGGTCCGACCGGTTGTTCGTCAAGACCGCCGACGGGTGGCGTATTGCCGTCACGGGGGTGATGCAGCGATGCGCGGGGTAGGCCGGGCCGTTCACCGAGGAGGAGACATGCGTTCGATCGTGGTCATGGCGATGTTGGCGCTGCCGGCGGCAGCGGCGGCGCAGGAGCGAGAAGCGATCCAGATGCCGGGCACGCTGGAGGGCCTGCCGTTCTCGTCCGCCGTTCGCGCCGGGGACATGCTGTATCTTTCGGGGCAGATCGGAATCGACCCGGAGACCGGCGCACTGGTGCCCGGGGGGGTCGGGCCCGAGACGCGGCAGACGTTGGAGAACATCCGCGCGGTTCTCGAGCATGCGGGCAGCTCGCTCGAGCGCGTGGTCAAGTGTACCGTATTCCTGGTGGACATAGCGGAGTGGCCGCCCATGAACGAGGTCTATCGAGAGTACTTCCGGGAGGATCCGCCGGCTCGGTCGGCGATGGCCGGGAGCGGGCTGGCCATGGGATCCCGCGTCGAGATCGAATGCATCGCGCTCGCAGGTAGGTCATGAAGGTCCGTCGTCACCTCGCGCGGCTCGAACCGATGGTGCTGAGTCCCATCCGCGGGATCTCGCAGCAGGAATGGCACGAGGCCCCGCGGGGACGCTGGTCCGTCGCGCAGATCGTGCACCATCTCGCGCTGAGTGTGGATTTGGTGGCGAAGGCGTTCGAGCGACGGGCCGACCGCACCGACATGCGACGGCGCGCCAACCCCTATCAGACGCTCGGGCGCCACCTGATGCTCGGGGTCGGGGCCATCCCGCGAGGGCTCAAGGCGCCGGACGTGGCCCGTCCGGACGAGCGGCCCGATCCGGAATTGATCGTTGCCGAGTTCCGGATCGGGGTCGAGCAACTCACGCACTTCGCCGACTCGTGGCCGGAGAGTCGGCAGGTGGCGCTCTTCGTGCGCCATCCGGTGGTCGGCGACCTCAACCTGCCGGAGTGGTGCCGCTTCCACTACCTCCACTGCCGCCACCACGCCCGGCAGCTCGTCGGCCGGCTCGACTGGGTGCGCGAGCGGAAGGCCTGACGGACAGGCTCACCCCTCGTCGTCCAGCTGCGCGAGGCCGGTCGGGGAGACCTCCGGCGTCGCCGGGTCGGCGGGATTCTCGGCGGCGCTGAGCGCTGCCGCCATCGCCGCGGCGACCGCCTCCCGGGATGCCCGGCTCGTGACCGCCACCAGAGTCGATCCGGCGCCCGAGATGGTCACCCCGTAGGCGCCGGCGCGGCGACCCGCCACCACCGCCTCGTCCATGCCCGGAATGAGATCCTTGCGGGTCGGAACCGCAATGCGGTCTTCCATGCCCCGCGCCACCAGCTCCCCGTCACCGGTGGTGAGCCCGAGCACGAGCGAGGCCGCGCGGGACGCCTGGGCGACCGCGGTGCCGCGCGGCAGCGCCGAGGGGAGTATCGATCGGGCGGTCTGGGTGTCGATGCGGAGCTTGGGGACGGCGAGCGCCAGGGCCAGATCGGGGTGCAGCGCCAACCGCACCGGGCGGTCGATGGCCAGGACCAGTCCGCCGTAGACCGCCGGCCCGGCGTTGTCGGGGTGGCCCTCCTCCCGCGTCGCCTCCCAGAACAGGGTGGACGGCTCGAGGGGGGCCTCCTCCAGGAGCCGCCGGACGGCGAGGCCGGCGACGGTCGCTGCCGCCGACGCGCCGAGCCCGCGCCCCACCGGGATCGTCGACTGGAGATCCAGGCGGGAACCGCTCGGAAGGGCGTCGCCGACGATGCGACTCACGATCTCGTCGGCCGATCGGAGGCCCTTCAGCGTCCCGCGATACTCCGGGGACCGCGAGCCCCGCCGGACCCGTACCTCGAGCCAGAGGTCGAGCGCCAGCCCAAGGCAGTCGAACCCGGCCCCCAGGTTGGAGGTGGAGGCCGGCACCCGCACACCGATCATCGAATGAGCGCCTCCAGCTGACCGAGTTCGGGGTCGATCGTGGCGGCGCCATCGGCGACGCCGTGCACGAGATCGGCCGTCTTCAGACCGCTGCCGGTGAGGCAGAGCACGACCTCGTCGTCGGGACCGAGTCGACCCGATCCCGCGAGCGACCGCGCGGCGCTCATGGTAACGCCCCCGGCGGTCTCTGCAAAGACGCCGGTGTGGCGGGCCAGCTCGCCGATCGCCGGGGCGATCTCCTCCTCGGCCACGATCGCGGTCCATCCGCCGCTGCGCCGCATGGTCTCCACCGCCCACCGGCCGTCCACCGGGTCGCCGATGGCGATCGACCTCGCGATGGTGTCCGGCCGTACCGGCGTCACCGTCGCCTGCCCGTGGAGCACGGCGGCGGCGATCGGTGCGCACCCCGAAGCCTGGGCGCCGAACATGGCGGGGAGCCCCTCGACCCAGCCCAACCGCACCAGCTCCTCGAACCCCTTGAACACCTTGGTGAGCAACGAGCCTCCCGCCATCGGCGCGACCACCGCGGTCGGGGCGCGCCATCCGAGCGCCTCGGCGATCTCGAACGCCAGGGTCTTGGAGCCCTCGCCGTAGAACGGGCGGAGATTGACGTTCACCATGCCCCACCCGAAGCGCGCCGCCGCCCGCTCCGCCAGCCGGTTGATCTCGTCATAGGTGCCGCGCACGCGAACCAACCGCGGGTGGTACACCGCCGACGCCGTCACCTTGGTGGCTTCGATGTCCACGGGGACGAGGATCCAGCTCTCCAACCCGACGTACGCGGCGTGAGCCGCCACCGCGTTCGCCAGGTTCCCCGTGCTCGGGCATCCGACGGTGCGGAGCCCCAACTCGATCGCCTTGTTGACCGCCACCGCGACGACGCGGTCCTTGAACGAGAGGGAAGGTGCCGAGAACCCGTCGCACTTGAGCCAGACGCGGCCGACGCCGAGCACGCGGGCGAGCTGCGGCGACTCGATCAGCGGCGTGCCGCCGATCGGGAGGTCGTCCTGGGGCTCGGCGTCCAGCGGGAGGAGCTCGAGGAACCGCCAGGCGTCGGCCGGGCGCCGGGCGAGCGCGTCCCGATCGACCGCGGCCTTCAGCCGCTCCCAATCGTACTCGGGGTCCAGCTGCCCGCCGCACGCCGGGCACCGGAACACCGCGGCAGTCGGGGTGCTCGCCCCGCAGGCGCGGCAGCGTAGCTGGACCACGAAGGTCATCGAGCGGGCAACGGGCCGCCGATCGGGCGGGCCCCGGCGAGGCTACTCGTAGCGCAGCGCCTCGATCGGATCGAGCTGGGCGGCGCGCTTCGCGGGCCAGATGCCGAAGAAGATCCCCACCAGGGCGCTGAAGGCGAACGCGATCACGATGGCCGGGATCGAGAGGAGCGTGTTCCAGTTTGCCAGCCTCGAGAGCAGCACGGCACCGCCCGATCCGAGCAGGATGCCCGTCAGGCCCCCGAACATGCACAGGACCACCGCCTCCACCAGGAACTGCAACATGATGTTGGCGCGCGTGGCGCCGAGCGCCTTGCGCACGCCGATCTCCCGGGTCCGCTCGGTCACCGAGACGAGCATGATGTTCATGATCCCGATGCCGCCCACCAGCAGGCTGACCGCCGCGATGCTCGCGAGGAGATACGTGAACGTCTTGCTCGTCTCCTCCGCCGTGGCGAGGAACTCTGCGCGGTGCATGACGCGGAAGTCGTTGTCGCGGCCGGGGCGGATGGCGTGCTCGCGCCGCAGCACCTTTTCGATCTCGATCATGGCGATGGTGATCGAGTCGGCATCGGAGACCTCCACCGTGATGGCGCGCAACCGGTCCGTGCCGAAGATCCGGAACTGGGCGGTCTGCAGCGGGATCAGGATCTGCTCGTCGGGGTTGTTCCAGCTCCCCTGCGAGCCCTTTTCCTCGAGGACCCCGACGATCTCGAACGGGATGCCGGCGATCTGGATCTGCTGCCCGATCATCGCCGCCCCGTTGGTCTGGAGCATCTCGGGGATGCCGTACCCCAGGACGGCGACCCGCTTGCGGCTCGAGCCGTCCGCCACGCTCAGCAGGCGACCGGTCGCCAAGCTGAAGTTCTGCACCGGCACGTAGTCGGGGACGGTCCCGATGACGTTGACGTTGATGTTCTGATTGCCGTACTCGGTCTGGAGCCGCCGGGACATCTCCGGGACGACCGCAGTCAAACCCCGGGCGTCACGCCCGAGCGCTCGCGCGTCGTCGCTGGTCAGGGCCGCACCTTCGCTGCGTGCCACCCCGAAGCTGCGCGACTGCCCGGGCCAAATCGACAACAGGTTGGTGCCGAGACGCTCGATCTGCTCCTGCACCGCCTTCTGCGCTCCCGTGCCGAGCGCCACCATCGTGATGACGGCGGCGACGCCGATGACGATGCCCAGGGTGGTGAGCAACGCCCGGAGCTTGTTGGCCCTGATGGCCCCGAGCGCGACGTTGATGATCTCGCCGAACAGCATCGGTCGTGGTCTCCTAGTTCCGGCGGACGCCGGGCAGCCCGCCCCCGCGGACCCGATTGATCCGCTCCTGCATCTCCTGCTGGGTGGCGAGGAGGCTCGCGGAGGGCAGCACCAGGACGGTGTCCGCCTCGGTGAGCCCGGAGACGACTTCGGAGTAGTCGAGGTCGGTGAGCCCGGTGCGAACGGGGATGGCGGTCGGGTACCCGTCGCGCAGCACGAACACGATATAGTCGCCGCCGTCTCCGCGGTCGTTCCGTGCGCCGCGTGCCCGGTCGCCCCCCCCGCCGCCGGCCCGGAAGAGCTGTTGCATGATCGACCGCTCGGCGGCGCTCAGCGCCTGGAAGCCGCCCCCGCCCTGCATCTTGGCGAAGATTCCGCGCACCTGCTCCGCGCTGATCCCGTCCGGAAGCTCGACCTCGCGTCCGTTCGGCAGCGTGATGCTGTTCGCGCGAGCGCTGTCCTCGGCCGGCGCGCCGCCCATGGTGGCCTGCCCGCCCTCCCCGTCGCCGCGGGCGGCCGCGAGCTGCTGCTGTACCGCGTCGGGCTCGATGCCGAGGACGCCCGCCGCCGAGTTCACGTCACGCGGCGTACGCAGCGCGGCGTTGGGGACCGCGACCACCTGGTCCCGCCGTCCCACGTGCACCTCGACCTCGGCGTTCATGCCGGGCCGGAGCAGCCCCTCCCGATTGGGGATCCTGACGAGGACGGGGAACATGGTGACGTTCTGGTCGAGGGTGGCCTGCGGCTCGATCTTGAGCACCCGTCCGCGGAACGGCCGGTTCGGGTACGCGTCGACGGTGATCGTGACCCGGAGATCCGGCTCGACCTTCCCGATGTCGGTCTCGTCGACCAGCGCCCGCACCTGGACCGTGTCGAGGTTGGCCATCCGCAGCAGCACCGTGCCGCCGCCGACCTCGCGGGTGGCGGACGAGATCACGGTCCCGATCTCCACGTTCTTCTCGATGATGACGCCGGCGATCGCCGCGCGCACGTCGGTGTCCTGGAAGGCGATCAGGGCGTCCTCGACGTCGCGCTGCGTACGCCGCGTGACGTGAACTC
>JABAOE010001607.1_pt2 | contig 26122 bp, 26 predicted proteins | sample 7062141 | NCBI WGS metagenome assembly JABAOE01 (sample SAMN14538627, study PRJNA623070) | marine sediment metagenome | biome: marine biome [ENVO:00000428]; feature: marine pelagic biome [ENVO:01000023]; material: deep marine sediment [ENVO:00002113] | place: India: Gulf of Khambhat ... | reverse complement strand
CCCTGCGCTGCCGCGCCCCGCTACGCCCGCTTAGCGTTTTCTCCCCGATTCAGGGAGGGCGGAAATTTTAGCCCCTATCGAAGTGCTGTCAAGGGAAACCTCCGTGCAGGTTAGAATCATTGGGCCTCAGACCCAGAGATCAAGCCATGCTCAGGATAACGGTCACACTAGCCGTCCTCGCCGGCCCAGCCCTCGCCCAGCAAAGCGAGCCGACGCCGATCCGGCAGAACCCCAATATCGAGCGTCCTATCACAAACGAAGGCACGACCAGCCCCTTGCAGGACGCCCTGCAGAAACTCGTGGCGGTCTACGGGCCGATCGCCTACAGCAACGACCGACCTAATCCCTATACCCGGATCGAGCCCTGGGGCGAGCCTCCGCCGGGCAATAATGGCGAATGGGCGGCCGTCATCGGTGCGGAAGGCGCACCGGACGGAACGCTCTACGTGCTGCATCGGTGTCACTCGAACAGCTGTGTCGACAGAACGGAACCGCCTCTCGTCAAACTGGACCCCGAGACGGGTAAACGCCTTGCGACCTTTGGTGAGGGACTGATGGCCTTCCCGCATGGTTTCCATGTCGACTTCGAAGGCAACATCTGGACGACCGATACCGGCCGAGACAATGCTCCAGGCGGGCATCTCGTCCGCAAGTTCGGTCCGGACGGTGAATTACTGATGACGCTCGGCGAATCCGGCGTTGCCGGCGACGGACCCGGCCAGTTCAGGGAGCCCACGGACGTCGTCGTCGCCCGCGACGGGACGATCTTTGTGACTGAAGGCCACATCAAGAACGGGCCCGACTCGCGGCTCAGCAAACTCGCGCCTGACGGGGCTCTGCTTGCACGATACGGCATGACCGGCCAGGGGCACCTGCAGCTGAGCGCGCCGCATGCGATCGCGCTCGACACGACCGGGCGCCTGTTTATCGCCGATCGCGACAACAACCGCATCATGATCTGGGATCAGGACGGCAACTACATCGATCAGTGGACCCAGTTCGGGCGACCGAGCGGGGTCTACATCGACCACACGGACACCATCTACGTTGCCGATTCGGAATCCTGGGGACCGGAGAATCCGGGCTGGAAGAAGGGCATCCGGATCGGTAGCGCCAGGACCGGACAGGTGCATTACTTCGTGGAAGATATCGAGTCGCGCGATTTCGAGCACAGTGGCGCCGAAGGCGTCGGTGTGGACACGCTGGGCAATGTCTACGGCGGCGTCGTGCGCAGGCAGATGCTCGAACGGCACGAAGCGCAGGCCGAACAGCCGACCCGGGGCGCCACCTGGACGTCGGAGTAAGTTCCGGCGTCAGGTGTTCTCCATGATTGACGGCCATGCGGCCCGCAGGTAGATCACCATCGAGTAGAGGGTCATGACGGCGGCGATCAGCAGCAGGTAGTAGCCGAGCACGTAAAGGTCCAGCCCGAACAGCCGTTGCTGGTAGACCATGAACGCGATGCCGAACATCTGGAAGGCGGTCTTGACCTTGCCGGCCATGCCGACCTTGACCACTGCGCGGGCGCCAAGTCCGGCCATCCACTCGCGCAATGCGGACACCGTTATCTCCCGACCGATGATGACCGCGGCGATGAGTGCGACCTCGTAACGGCCGTCAGTATGCGCGAGCAACACCAGACAAGTGGCCACCATCAGCTTGTCGGCGACCGGATCCAGGAATTCGCCGAATTTCGATATCTGGTTCCATTTGCGCGCAAGGTAACCGTCAAACAGGTCGGTAATGGCCGCAAGACCGAACAGCAATCCCGCCAGCGGCCGGGCGAAATTATCGCCCTCGACGCGGATATCGCTGAAGAAACACCACACCACCAGCGGGATCGCCGCAATGCGAATCCAGGTCAGGATGTTCGGGATGTTCGCCTTCAATTGTCGCCGTCCAGGTGCAGGTTGTTATAGATTTTCTCGGCGAGCGCGCGGCTGATGCCCCGAACCTTGACGAGGTCATCGATCCCGGCGCCGCGTATGCCCTGCAATCCCCCGAATTGCTTCAGGAGCTCTCGTCGGCGCTTCGGCCCTAGCCCGGGAATCTCCTCGAGACGCGACGTCTTCCTTGCCTTGTCCCGGCGCTGCCTGTGACCGGTAATCGCGAATCGATGCGCTTCGTCCCGGATCTGCTGGATCAGGTGCAGCGCCGGCGAATCTGCAGGCAGTATAGTGGGCGTGCTCTGACCTGCCAAGAACAGCTGTTCCATGCCTGGCCGCCGCGACCGGCCCTTGGCCACCGCCACGATCTGCAGCCAGTCGAGGTCGAGTTCGCCCAGCGCGTTAAGGGCCTCGGCAAGCTGACCCTTGCCGCCGTCGATGAACAGCACATCCGGCAGCGCGACCTCGCCTTTCTTGACGCGCTTGTAGCGTCGTCTGAGCGCTTCCGCCATCGCCGCATAGTCATCGCCGGCAGAAGCCGGCGACAGGTTGAAGCGCCGATAGTCGCTCTTCAGGGGACCCGCCTGGTTGAACACCACGCAGGAAGCCACTGTCGCCTCACCGGATGTGTGACTGACATCGAAGCACTCCAGCCGTCCGGGCGGCGCATCCATCTGCAAGGCGTCACCGAGCGCCGCAAACTGCTTCTGCAATGTCGCATTGCTGGCAACCTGCAGTTTTACGCCCTGGTCTGCATTGGTCCTCGCAAGTTCCAACCAGCGAAAGCGGTCGCCGCGGACGCGATGTTTGATCCGCACCTTGTGACCGGAGCGCTCGGCAAGCCCCGCTTCCAGCACCTCCCGCTCCTCGATATCGGCGTCGACGACGATCTCGGCAGGCGCAGACTTGTTCAGGTAATACTGTGGCAGGAAACCGGACAAGACCTGCTCGCGGGTGGCGTCACCGGCGACGCGCGGGAAGAAATTGCGGCTGCCGAGTAATTTGCCATTGCGAATGAAGATGACGGTGACGCAGTACACGCCGGGGAGCCGGGCCGCGGCGATGACGTCGATGTCTCCCACACTGGTCCGGGTGACGAGCTGCTCGGCCTCGACTTTCTTGAAGCGCGCAATCTGGTCGCGGAAACGGGCGGCCTGTTCGTAATCCTGGCGCTCCGCGGCCGCCTCCATGCGTTTGACCATCGCGTCGATAACGTTTCGGTTCCTGCCTTCGAGGAACAATATCGCCGCATCGATATCGGCTTTGTAGGTGGCTTCATCGATATAGCCGACGCAGGGTGCGGTGCAACGTTTTATCTGGTACTGCAGGCACGGGCGTGTCCGGTTGCGGAAATAGCTGTCCGGGCACTGGCGGATCAGGAACAGCTTCTGGAGTTCGCTGAGCGTCTTCCGGACGGCGCTGGTGCTCGGATAGGGTCCGAAATAGCGCCCCTGTCCCTTGCGGGCGCCGCGGTGAAACCTGAGGCGCGGAAACGCGTGCTCGGTCGACGCATAGATATACGGATAACTCTTGTCGTCGCGCAGGAGCACGTTGAAGCGTGGGTTGTGCTCCTTGATCAGGTTGTACTCGAGGATCAGGGCCTCGGTATCGGTATTGGTCACCGTCACTTCGACACCCGCGACCATCTGCATCATCGCGGTGGTCTTGGCGTCCGCTACCTGCCGATTGAAATAGCTGGAGACCCGTTTCTTGAGTGATGCCGCCTTGCCGACATAGATGACCTTGCCCTTGGCATTCAGCATGCGATAGACGCCTGGCCTGTTGGTCAGGCTTTTCAGGAAGGGTCGCGGATCGAATGCTTCGGTTGCGGCGTTATTCATGCCGATTGCCAGTCAGCTGTCCAGTAGTTGCCGTGCCCGGGCGAAAACCTGTCGAAACATCTCGGGCGTCAGGCGGCCGGTATTGGTGTTGTAGCGACTGCAGTGGTAGGAGTCCAGCAGCGTGAATCTCCCGGTGATTTCATGCTCGGCGGCGTGACCGAACTTGTGTTCCGCCTGGCGCCCGCCGACCGCCCGGACGACGGCGCGATGCGCAATGCCGCCGAGCGCGACGACGACGCCGCCGGCTGGCAAGCTCGCGAGCTCTGCCGCCAGGAAGGCATTGCAGGTATTGATCTCCGCGCCGACCGGCTTGTTCTCGGGTGGCAGGCACTTGACCGCATTCGTGATCCGACAACCCGTCAATTCGAGGGGATCGTCGGCCGAGACCGATTGCGCACGGGAACTGAATCCATAGCGGTGCAGCGTTTCGTAAAGCAACACCCCGGCATAATCCCCGGTGAACGGCCGGCCGGTCCGGTTGGCGCCGTGCATGCCCGGCGCAAGGCCGACGATCAGCAGTTGCGCGCCCCGGTCGCCGAACGGCGGCACCGGCCGGCAATGATAATCCGGATGCTTGCTCCGCACCTCGTCCAGGAAAGCCGACAGCCGCGAACACTGCCTGCACTCGATGTCGAAATCCTCAGTCATCCATGTGCCGCACGACCGCTTCGCCGAAGCCCGTCGTGCCCACGAGGGTGGCGCCAGGAACGAGGTCGTCGAGTTCCTCCTCGACGCCGCTCTTGTCCCGGGGCCGTTGCTTGCGGATCGGCCTGTGCATCGCCTCGCGTAGCCGCGCGAGATCGAAGGTGAGCTCCTTGTTCGCAATCGTATTGGCCACGCCCTTGATGACCAGGTCGGCCGCGTCGCTCCAGCCGAGATAGCGCAGCATCATCTCTGCCGACAGGATCAGCGAACCAGGATTGACGCGGTCCTTGCCGGCAAATCCGGGCGCCGTGCCGTGGGTTGCCTCGAATACCGCGACCCCCTCACCGATATTGCCGCCAGGGGCGATGCCGATGCCGCCAACCTGGGCGGCGAGCGCGTCGGATATGTAGTCACCGTTGAGATTCAGTGTCGCGATCACGTCGTACGCCTCCGGCCGCATCAGGATCTGCTGCAGGAAATTGTCCGCGATGACGTCTTTGACGACGATTTCGCGGCCGGTCAGCGGGTTTTTGAAACCGACCCAGGGGCCGCCGTCTTTCTCCGTTGCGCCGAACTCCTCTCTGGCGAGCGCGTAACCCCACTGGCAGAAGGCGCCCTCGGTGAATTTCATGATGTTCCCTTTATGGACCAGCGTCACCGACTCGCAATCGCGGTCGATGCAGTACTGGATCGCTTTCCTCACGAGACGCTGCGAGCCTTCGCGGGATACCGGTTTGATGCCGATCCCGGAACTGGCCGGAAAGCGTATCTTCTTCACGCCGAGTTCCGTCTGCAGGAAGTGAATGAGCTTCTGCACCTCCTGCGACCCTGTCGGATACTCGATGCCTGCATAAATGTCCTCGGTGTTCTCGCGAAACACCACCATGTCCACGAGATCGGAATCCTTCATGGGTGTTTCCACGCCCGGAAAATAGCGGATCGGGCGGACACAGGCATAGAGATCCATCGTCTGCCGGATGGCGACATTGAGAGACCGGATCCCGCCGCCGGTCGGCGTCATTAACGGGCCCTTGATCGAGACCACGTAATGCTGCAGCGCCTGCAGTGTCTCCTCGGGCAGGAACTCGTTCTCACCGTATCGCTCGGCGGCCTTGCCGCCGGCATAGACTTCCATCCAGCACAACTTCCTGCCGTCGCCGTAGGCTTTTTCTACAGCGGCGTTCGCGACAGCCTGCATCACCGGCGTGACATCGATACCGATGCCGTCGCCCTCGATGAACGGGATGATCGGCCTGTCGGGTACGTTGAGCGAGTGGTCGCCATTGACGGTGATCGCTTCGCCGTCGCGCGGCACTTCTATATGGTCGTATTGCATTTACGGATCCGCCGGGTCAAAACGGCGAGCATTGTACAGTCCGTGGCAAGCGCGGGAAATCAGTCGAGGTCCGCATAGGCCAGGGACGTCAGGAAGGGAACGCATACCACGTCCAGCGTGATTTGCTCCACGAGTTGCGCAGCGCGTCGGTAGTGACCGTTACTGAAATGGCTGTCGCCGAGTTCGTCCTTCAGCTTACCCATCTCCTCGCGCAGCAGTCGGCGAAACAGCTCCGCGGAGACATTGGTTCCCTCGTCCAGGATACCTGTCGCGTGATGCACCCACTGCCATAACTGGGCGCGGGAAATCTCCGCGGTCGCCGCATCCTCCATCAGGTGATTGATAGGCACACAGCCCTTACCGTCCAGCCACGACGCGAGATAGAGCACGGCGACACGAATATTGTCGCGCAGCCCGCCCTCCGTGATCTTGCCCCTCGGCACCTGCAGGAGATCGTCGGCACCAACCTCGAGGTCATCGCTTGCGCGCTCCAGCTGATTGGCGCCCGTCATCGATTCATCGAAAACTTCTGTCGCCAGTGGGACCAGTCCCGGATGCGCGACCCAGGTGCCGTCATGGCCATCGCCCGCTTCGCGTTCCTTGTCACTGCGAACGCGCGCGAGCGCCCGTTCATTGGCCTCGGGATCGTCTTTGATCGGAATCTGCGCGGCCATGCCGCCGATCGCGTAGGCGCCGCGGCGGTGACAGGTCTGGATGACGAGCCGGGAATAGCAGCGCAGGAAGTGCGTCGTCATCGTGACTTCCGCCCGGTCCGGCAGGATGAAATCCGGGTGAGCCTGGAACGTCTTGATAAAGCTGAAAATATAGTCCCAGCGGCCACAGTTGAGGCCGACGATACAGTCGCGAAGCGCGTACAGAATCTCGTCCATCTCGAATGCGGCGAGGATCGTTTCGATCAGGACCGTGACCCGGATACGGTCTTTGGCGACGATGCCTTGGGACTCGGCATAAGCGAAGACGTCGCGCCACAGCTGTGCCTCGTGGTGCGACTCGAGCTTCGGCAAATAGAAATAAGGGCCCGTGTTCTGCGACTCGAGTTCGGCGGCGTTGTGGAACAGATAGAGACCGAAATCGACCAGCGCCCCGGGGATCGGTTCGTTATCGAGCAGCAGGTGTTTCTCTGCCAGATGCCAGCCGCGTGGCCGAACCATCAGGGTCGCCGTGCGCGCTTCGAGCGCGTAGTGCTTGCCGTTCTGGTCGAGCGAAATGCTGCGATTCACGGCATCCCTCAGATTGAGCTGGCCGCGGATGACGTTGTCCCAGGTTGGCGACAGCGAGTCCTCGCAGTCGGCCATGAATACGCGGGCGCCGCAATTGAGCGCATTGATGATCATCTTCCGGTCGGTCGGACCAGTGATCTCGACGCGTCGATCCTGCAGGTCAGCCGGTATGCTGCAGACACGCCAGTCCGCCTCGCGGATTTCTCGAGTCTCCGGCAGGAAGCCCGGCATTTGCCCGGCATCGATCGCCGCCTGGCGGGCAGCCCTGGCATCCATGAGTTCGCGGACCCGGGGCATGAACTCGAGTGCCAGGTCCCTTAGAAACGCGAGCGCGTCTTCTGTCAGAATGGCGCCGAACTGGTCCCCGATCGGCCCGGCGACAGATATTTCCGATAAATTATTCATTAAAACAATATATTAAAATATTAACTTCATGTAATTTATTATTACGTATCGTGCCCCTTGTCCTTCTCAACAAACCCTTTCGCGTGCTCTGCCAGTTTAGCGACGACCGGGGCCGGGACACCCTCGCCGACTGGCTCGAGCTACCCGATGTCTACCCGGCGGGGCGGCTGGATTTCGACAGCGAGGGCCTGCTGATACTAACCGATGACGGCGCACTCAAGGCGCGCATCAGCGAGCCCCGATACAAGCTGGAAAAGCATTACTGGGCACAGGTAGACGGGCGCGTCGAAGCGGCGCAGCTCGAACGGCTCGCGACCGGCGTGGCGCTGAAGGACGGCCCGGCCAGAGCGGTTTCGGCGGCGCGCATCGAGGAGCCGCCGGGACTCTGGCAGCGCAGTCCGCCGATTCGCTACAGAAAGTCGTTGCCGACCGGCTGGATCGACATCGTCCTCGATGAGGGCAGGAACAGGCAGGTGCGGCGCATGACCGCCGCGGTGGGGCTGCCTACGCTGCGCCTCATACGGCACCGGATCGGACCGTGGACGCTGGGCGACCTGAGGCCGGGAGAGTCGCGGGTGGTGGATACGGCGGCTGCCTGGCGGCAGTTGCAGGTGTATCGTTAGTCGCCGTTGGACTTCTTCAGCCCGGCGATGCGCATGGCCACTTCCATGGCCTGCTCGTAGTTGAGGCGCGGATCGACGGTCGATTTGTAGGCGCGCGCGAGATCAGCGTCGGTCAGGCCACGGGCGCCACCCGTGCATTCCGTGACATTTTCGCCGGTCAGTTCGAGATGCACGCCGCCGAGGTAGCTGCCCATCGACTCGTGCACGTCGTGCGCGGCCTCCAGCTCGGCGACGATATTGTCGAAGCGCCGCGTCTTGGTGCCGTCAGCCGTGCTTTCCGTGTTGCCGTGCATGGGATCGCAAATCCACAGTACCGGGGAACCGGTCTCGCGAACGGCCTTGATCAGCGGCGGCAAGCCCTCCTCGATCGACTTGGCGCCGAAGCGATGAATCAGGCTGATGCGGCCCGCTTCATTGTTCGGATTGAGCGCCTGCAGGAGCTTCTGCAGCCACTCGGGCGTCATGCCGGGGCCGATCTTGATGCCCATCGGGTTGGCGATGCCGCGGAAATACTCGACGTGTGCGCCATCGAGTTCGGCCGTGCGCATGCCGATCCAGGGAAAATGCGTCGTCAGGTTGTACCAGCGCTGGCGGTGATCCAGGAACCGTGTCTGCGCCTGTTCGTAGCTCAGGTGCAGGCCCTCGTGCGCCGCATAGATGTCGACGCGCTGTGTCTGGTGGACTGCCCGGCCGAGAATCGATTCGAGGAAATCGAGCGAATCAGAGATCGAATGGACGATCTCGTGGTAACCGTCGGCCAGCGTCGAGTGACCGACCCAGTCGAGGTCCCAGTACTCCGGGTGATGCAGGTCGGCGAAGCCGCCGTCGATCAGGGAGCGCACGAAGTTAAGGGTCAGTGCGGCCCTTTCGTAGCCGCGCAGGATCAGTTGCGGATCGGGAATCCGGTCGCCTGCCGTGAACGGGCTGCGGTTGACGAGGTCGCCGCGGAAACTCGGCAGCGTCTCTCCGTCACGGGTCTCGGTGTCCGCCGAGCGCGGTTTCGCATACTGACCGGCCATGCGGCCCATACGAACGACGGGTTTCTTGAGCCCGTACAACATGACCAGGCTCATCTGCAGCAGGATCTTGAGTTTCGCGACGATGTTCTCGGAGGTGCATTCGGCAAAGCTCTCGGCGCAATCCCCGCCCTGCAGCACGAAGGCGTTGCCCTGCTGCGCCGTCGCGATCAGCTCCTTCAGGGCCTCGATCTCCCAGGATGTGACAATGGGCGGCAGACGGCTCAGCTCGCCGATCGACCGTTCCAGGGCCACTTTGTCGGGATACGAGGGCTGCTGACGGGCCGGTAGCGATTGCCAGCTCGCGGGATGCCATTCGGTTTTGGATAGCGTTCGACTCACGATCACGTTTACCAGGGTGACTCTCGGCGGACTATGCACCAAAGGACAGCATGACGCAAAAGTTACTCAGGTAATCAGATGCTTACATTGGATTTTTCAGGATGAAATAAGCCCCGGGCGGTGCCGGCCCCGGGGTCGGCACCGCTCGTCTGGTCATGGCGCCTCTGGCTTGGCACAATGCGCGCCTGCCGCGCCGGGCAGATTCTGCTTTCGGCGCTCCATGCGCTGCTTTCGGGGGAATCATGCAAGACATTCTGAATCGACTGGGGCTTTCCGACGTCAATCCGGGCACCTGGCTCGGTCCTGACACGCTCGAAGACGGTTCGGCGCCGCTTATCGAGTCCGTCAATCCGTCGACCGGCGAGTTGATTGCCTGCGTCCGCTCATCGACGGCCGCGGAATACGACCGGCTGGTGAGCCACGCGCGCGCGCAGTTCGCTGAATGGCGCAAGGTCCCTGCCCCGGTCCGCGGCGACGCGGTGCGCCGCATCGGCAATGCGCTCCGCGACAACAAGGATGCGCTGGGCAGCCTCGTCAGCCTGGAGATGGGCAAGATCAAGGCCGAGGGAGACGGCGAGGTACAGGAGATGATCGACATCGCCGACTTTGCGGTCGGCCAGTCCCGCATGCTGTACGGCAAGACCATGCATTCCGAGCGTCCGCAGCACCGCATGTACGAGCAATGGCACCCGCTCGGCCTCGTCGGCACGATCACGGCTTTCAATTTCCCGGTCGCCGTCTGGTCATGGAACGCCTGCATCGCCGCGATCTGCGGCAACGTCAACCTCTGGAAGCCATCGCCGAAGACGCCGCTGTGCGGCGTCGCCGTGCAGAAGATCTGCAACGAGGCGCTCGAGGATACCGGCCTGCCGCAGGCGTTCAACCTGTTCAACGACGGCAGCAATGAACTGGCGCAGCAATTCGTCGACGATGCGCGCATCGACCTGGTGTCGTTTACGGGCTCCAGCGCTGTCGGTCGCAAAGTCGGCGAACGGGTCGCCGCGCGAATGGGCAAGTTCCTGCTCGAGCTCGGCGGCAACAACGCGATCATCGTCGACGAATACGCGAACCTGGATATCGCGGTTCCCGGCATCGTGTTCGGTTCTGTCGGCACAGCTGGTCAGCGCTGTACGACGACGCGCAGGATCATTTGCCACGAGTCGCGCATGGATGAGCTCAAACATGCGCTGGTCAACGCGTACGGCCAGGTGCGTATCGGCGACCCGCTGGCGCCAGATACCCTGATGGGCCCGCTCATCGATGAGTCGGCCGTCGCACGGGTCGAGGCGGCCATTGCCGCCGTGCGTGCCTCCGGCGGCGAGATCCTGTGCGGCGGTGAACGTCTCGACCGGCCTGGTAACTTCATTACGCCGGCCATCGCGGTGGCCAGCAACGAATGGGATATCGTGCAGATGGAGACTTTCGGGCCCATCCTGTACCTGATTCCCTACAAGACGCTCGATGAAGCCATCGCCATCCAGAATGGCGTCGTCCAGGGTCTGTCCTCGGCGATCTTTACGGACAATCTGCAGAACGCCGAGTACTTCCTCTCGCACGGCGGCTCCGACTGCGGCATTGCCAACGTCAACATCGGCACCTCGGGCGCGGAGATCGGCGGCGCCTTCGGCGGCGAGAAGGAGACCGGCGGCGGCCGCGAGGCCGGCTCCGACTCCTGGAAGGCCTACATGCGCCGGCAGACGAATACGATCAATTGGGGCCGGGAGCTGCCTTTGGCCCAGGGGATCAGTTTCGATTTGTAGTTCTGACTGGCGGCGCGCTGAAAGGCGTCCCGCGACAATCTGCCCCGCTGTTGATGGTTCTGCGGGCGGGCCGGGCGCAAGGCATCAATATCGAGCTTTAGTCTGCGCGGACGCTGCGCCGCAGGGAAACTCTCGGCCTGTCCCGGAAGCAGCGCCTATTCGATCGATTCGAAGCGGTGCTCCTCCCGGTTCTTCCTTACCCGGTCGGCGGGAAATACCCGGCCGTTCATCGCGATATAGACGCCGGGATTGACCAGCTGCACGGCGGCGACCGCCATGCCGACATTGAACACTGCGTCCGTCGTCTTGAAACGGGCCGGGCTGAGGGCGCCGGTCAACACCATGCGTTTGCCCTCGATTGCCGCCAGCACGGCCGCGGTCTCGACCATCGTGTCGGTGCCGTGGCTGATGACGTAGCGCCCTGCATCGTCCGCCGCGATGAATTCCCTGAGCGCTGCCCGGTCAGCGTCGGTCAGCTGCAGGCTGTCTTTCCGGAACAAGGAAACCACGTCGTAGTCGAAACTGACGAGCCCCTCGCCCAGGATCGTGTCGACGGCCGAGTCACCGACCTCGAACTGGCTCAGGGCGTCGAAGTAGATCTTGTCTATCGTGCCGCCGGTCGTAACGAAACGGATGAACATGCCGCAAGAATGCCATTTCCGGAACCCCGCCAAAAGCCCGTCAAAATGGCGCGCGAATACCCGTGGCCCTGATATCATCAGGGCGATGATCCAGTTCCTGCGTCAGTGTGTTCGCGTCGGGTGGCTGGCCGTTATCGCGGCCGCAGGGCTGCTCGCGTGGTCGCAGCCGTCGGCTGCCGACGGCACCGTCTACGAACTCGATCTCGACGGCGCGCTGGGTGTCGCGACGGCCGAATACATCATCAACGGCATCGACACCGCGAACGAGAGTAATGCGAACGCCGTAATCATCCGCATGGACACACCGGGCGGCCTGATGGAACCGATGCGCGATATCGTGCAGGCCATCCTCGCTTCCAACGTGCCGGTCATTACCTACGTATCCCCCGGTGGCGCGCGCGCGGACAGCGCGGGCACGTTCATATTGCTGGCGAGTCACGTCGCCGCGATGGCGCCGACGACCCACATGGGCGCGGCAACCCCGGTCAGCCTGACGGGCGACGGTTTCGGCCGCGAAGAACCGGAAGAAGAATCGACGCAGGACGACGCCGAGGAAAACGGCGAAGACGATGCTGCGGCGGAAGACGACAGCCAGGCGCCCGGCACAGCGATGGAGCGCAAGGTTCTGAACGACGCCATCTCCTATATCCGCGGCCTGGCGGAGGCGCATGGCCGCAATGCCGAGTGGGCCGAGGAAGCCGTGCGCAGCGCCGCGACGCTGACGGCGACCGAGGCGCTCGAACAGAACGTGATCGACCTGATCGCGGATGACCGGGACGAGCTGCTGGCCGCCATTCACGGGCGCGAAGTGCAGGTCAACAACGACGCATTCACCGTCGATACCGAGGGCGTCGTCATCGAGCAGCTCGAGCCCAACTGGCGGCTCAAGATCCTGAACACGATTGCCAGCCCGGAGATCGCGATCCTGCTGCTGATGGTCGGCCTCTACGGGCTGTTGTTCGAAGGCTACAACCCGGGCGCCATCATCCCCGGCGTCGCCGGCGTCATTTGCCTGCTGCTGGCCGCTTACGCATTGCAGGTATTGCCCGTCAATTACGCGGGTCTCGCGCTGATCATCGTCGGGCTGGTCCTGATCATTGCCGAGGCCTTCGTGCCGAGTTTCGGCGCGCTCGGGCTCGGCGGCATCGTCGCGATCATATTCGGCTCGATCATGATGTTCGACAGCGGCATCCCCGGGTTCGGCATTTCGATTACTTTTGTCGTCGGCATGGCGCTCGTGGCCGGCGCATTCCTGTTCTGGCTCGTGTCGTTTCTATTAAAGCTTCGTCGCCGCGGTGCGGTCAGCGGCGCCGAATCGATCGTCGGCGGAATTGGTACGGCGATGGAGTCGTTCACCGGCGATGGTCACATCTGGCTGGAGAGCGAAAGCTGGGCCGCGCGCAGCGCCGTGTCGGTGGAGAAAGACCAGAAGGTTCGGGTCCTCGCCATGAAGGGCCTGATACTCGAAGTGGAACCCGTCTCCGAAGCGCCGCCCACCGACGCGGAATTACAGACCTAATAAAAAGGAAAAGTCATGTCAGTCGCAACGTTTGGCCTTATCGCTGCCCTCATCGTTATCTTCCTCTACAACGCGATCAAGATCCTGAAGGAATATGAGCGCGGCGTCGTCTTCTTCCTCGGTCGCTTCCAGAAGGTCAAGGGGCCGGGCCTGATCATCCTGATCCCGTTCGTGCAGACGATGACCAAGGTCGATCTGCGCGTCATCGTCATGGACGTGCCGACCCAGGACGTCATCTCGCGCGACAACGTCTCGGTCAAGGTGAACGCGGTCATCTATTTCCGCATTGTCGATCCCGAGAAAGCGGTCATCCAGGTCGCCAATGTCTTCGAGGCGATCAGTCAGCTGTCGCAGACGACCCTGCGCTCGGTGCTCGGCCAGCACGAACTCGACGACATGCTGTCCGAGCGCGACAAGCTCAATGCGGATATCCAGGTGATCCTCGATCAGCGCACCGACAACTGGGGCATCAAGGTCGCCAACGTCGAGATCAAGCACGTCGACCTCGACGAAAGCATGATCCGCTCGATCGCACAGCAGGCGGAAGCCGAGCGCGCCAGGCGCGCCAAGGTCATCTCGGCCGAAGGTGAGCGCCAGGCGGCCAACATCCTCGCAGAGGCTGCGGCAACGCTGCAATCGCAGAAACAGGCGCTGCAGCTGCGCTACCTGCAAACGATGAAGGAAGTGGCCGGCGACAAGACGAATACCATCATATTCCCGTTGCCGCTCGACCTGATCGAGCCGCTGATGGAAGTCGGCAAGGCGCTCAAGAAAGACAGCTAGTCCGGATTGACGGTCACGGCGATCCTCGCCCCACCGAGCGCGGAATCGCCGATCTGCACGTCTCCCCCGTAGGATGCCGCGATGTCCTTGACCACGGCGAGACCGATGCCGTGGCCGGGCGCGTTTTCGTCGAGTCGCATGCCCCGTTGCAATAACGCTTCCCGGGCATCCGCGGGGATGCCGGGGCCGTCGTCCTCGATGACCAGCGACATTGCCCCCGACGTGAAATTGGTATCGTCCAGCGGCGCAATGACCAGGCTGACCCTGGACGTGCACCACTTGCAGGCATTGTCGAGCAAGTTGCCTGCGAGCTCGAGAAAGTCGCCCGTATCGCCGCGGAAGCGGACCTCGTCCGGCATGTCGACGATGATCTCCGGCGCCTTGTCCTTGTAGACCTTGTGCAGCCCGTCGACCAGTTTCCGCAGTTCCTTTTCCACCGGTGTCGCGACGACGCCGAAACTTTCGGCCTGTATCGAGGACGGCTTGCGCAGCTGGTAACGAACGATATCGTTCATGCGTTCGATCTGGGCTTCCACGCGCTCGGTGACGTCACTCGACTGCTGTTCGGCGAGGATCGAGCGGATGGCCGCCAGCGGCGTCTTCAGGCTGTGGGCGAGGTTATCCAGCGTATTTCGATAACGCTCGGATCGCCCGCGCTCGCTGCCGATCAGGAGGTTCATATTGCGCGCGACGCTCGACAGCTCATCCGGAAAATCATCGGAAAGGGTCTGCCGGTTGCCCTCCTCGATGTCGGCAATCTCGGACTCGATCTGCCGCAGCGGTTTGAGCAGGCCGCGCATGACGATGGAAATCGATAACAGCATGATCAGGGCGATGGCGCCAAACCAGGTGAACAGCTGGCGGCGAAATGTCGCCAACTGCGCGTTGAACGAGTCCATGCTCTGGGCGACGCTGAAGGTGTAGGGCTTCAGCTCGCCGTTGGCGAGCTCCCACTGCACGTGCAGGCTCAGCGCCATCAATGGCGTGCCGTCTTCCAGCGTCACCCGGGAGAAGCTGTGCGCCCCCGGCGCGGGAATCGGTCCGTACGGGACGTTGAGCCCGAGCGACGAGCGGGATGTCCACACGGGCGCGTCGGTTTCGTCCGCCAGCGCGCCGTACAGGCCGGACCCGAGGTTGCTGAAATCGGGTTCGCTCAGGTCCGGCGGCATGACCAGTTCGCCGTCCGCGTTGGGCTCGGCCTCGGCGATCAGCGCCATCAGCTGGGTATCGAGTATGTCTTCCTGGGCCTGCTCGCCGGCTTCCCGGAATGCGAGGTCGAGCACGACGATGGTCGCGCCGAAGAACAGGACGAGTAACAGGCTGATGGAGACGAGTAGCCGAGCGCTGAGTGACGACATCGGCCGGGGTCAGTCCGCCTGGTTGCGTTCCAGCGCGAAGCGGTAGCCGCGTCCGCGCAGCGTCTCGATGGGTTTCAGCGAGTTGTCCGGATCCAGCTTCTTGCGCAGCCGGCCGATAAAGACTTCGATGACATTGCTGTCACGTTCGAAATCCTGGTCGTACAGGCGGTCCGTGAGCTCGGTTTTCGAGATGACTTCGCCGGCGCGCATCATCAGGTGCTCGATGATGCGGTACTCGTAGCTCGTCAGTTCGACCTCCGCGTCGTTGACTTTCAGCTCCTGGCGAGAGGTATCCAGCGTCACGGGTCCCGCCGACAGTACGGAGGACGCCCAGCCCCCGGAGCGTCGCAGCAAGGCATTAACCCGCGCCGAGACCTCTTCGAAATGGAAGGGTTTGACAACGTAGTCATCCGCACCGGCATCGAGGCCGTCCACCTTGTCCTGCCAGCGGTCGCGGGCCGTGAGAATCAGGATCGGGTAGGTCTTGCCCTTGTCCCGGACTTCCCGGATGACCTCGATGCCGGACATCTCGGGCAGTCCCAGGTCGACGATGGCCAGGTCGACCGGGTATTCAAGCGCAAAATACAACCCTTCCCGACCGTCTGCCGCCTGCTCGACGCCAAAGCCGCTGTCAGCGAGCTGTTTGCAGAGAGACCCCCTCAGGGCTTCGTCGTCTTCGATGACCAGCAATCGCATGGCGGTATGCTCCTTGCTTAAACCTCAGACCCGCCGACCGGGGATACGATACGTCTTGACCTTGCCGTCGCCGGTCAGGCACTTGATCACGTGGGTTTCGCGCCCCCCGCTGACCTGCGTTTCGGCGCTGACGATCCGACCGTTGCACTGCCGCCTGACCTGCTCCACCGCGCGGTCCAGGGTCATGCCGCTGCCTTGCTGCATGGCGATATGAGACTTGTGCCCGGCTGGCAACAGCGCGTCGCCGGCCACTGCCGGGTACGGTACCGCCGAGGCGCAGTTGGCCGCCAGCAGGAGGCCCGCAGCCGTCAGTGTTGTCAGGAGATTTCGCATGTCGAGTGTGCCCAAACGAGTCAATCTCTGCGCAAGTGTGAAATGTCGCCGGCCCGATTGCAACGGAGCAGTTCGCAATCGAGACCGGCGACAGTCGGGGGTTACCTTGCAGGCCGGACGTCGACCCGGATCTTCAGTTTCTTGCCGGGGTCATACGGCATGCGCGTTGCATACTTCTGACCGTGATACCGGTAGACCACGTCGTAACCGTCGATTCGCTCCTCCTTGTGAGCCCGATAATTGGTCTCACAGCGACGGACCGGGCGCGAGTATTCCGTGGTGTGGTAGTACGGCCGGTTGCTCGAGCCATTGGCGACCGCGGCGCCGATCAGGCTGCCGGCAACCGTGGCGGCGTCATTGCCGCGCCCGCTGCCGAACTGGTGACCGATTACACCGCCCAGGATCGCGCCAAACAGCGTCTTCCCGGCGCGCCCGGTATCGGGCCGCGTGCGTGTGTAGTACTCGACGTCTTCCCAGCATTCCTTGACGGGCGTCGTTACGGTCACGTAACGAACGACTGGCGTAACGCTCACTACCTTGGCGTAGTCGTAAACCGCGCCATGACGGGCATTGTTATACGCGTAGTCAGCCGCGCCGGCAGGGCCGGCGACCAGGACCAGCGACGCAAGTGCAAGCCCCGTTACGTTCGCAATCCAGGTTTTCGTCTTCATTGCCTTTCTCCACTGTCAGGTTGTCGGCCCGGACCTGTTCCGAGCCTGGGACCCAGAATAGGTGCCGGGCAATGAACCCATGCTGAATGAAATGCAGAAAAAATCGCCCGAAACTGAACGGCGCGTGAACGGGGCCCGGGATCGGGCTAGCCGTCGTTCTTGGCGGCCTGCCAGCGGGCTTCGAGCGCCTCGATACCGAGGTCGGCGAGGTTCTCGCCCGTGGCGCTGGCAAGGGCCTCCATGCGCCGGAAGCGGGTCTCGAACTTGCGATTGCCGACGCTTAACGCCTTTTCGGGATCGACGCCGAGATGGCGGGCGAGGTTGACGACGGCGAACAACAGGTCGCCGATTTCTGCCTCGATGTCATCCTCATTGCCGGCACATTCCGCGGCCGAAACCTCGGCCAGCTCCTCGCTGATCTTCTGCCGAACGCCGCTGGTGTCCGGCCAGTCGAAACCCACGGCCGCAGCCCGTTTACCGAGCTTTTGCGCCCTTTTCAATGCCGGCAGGGCCACGGCAAGCCCGTCAAGAATGCTGGCTTCAGCCGCGCGCGCGCGGCCCGCGCGCTCGGCGGCCTTGATGTGCTCCCAGGCGCCTTCCTGCGGCCCCGCATCCTGCTCGGCCTGTGTGCCGAAAACGTGCGGATGGCGGCGCAGCATCTTGTCGCCGATGCCGCGCGCGACGTCGTCGAAATCGAAGGCGCCGGCCTCCTCGGCCATGCGGGCATGAAACACCACCTGGAACAGCAGGTCGCCGAGCTCGTCGCGCAGATCCTGCAGATCATTGCGGGCAATGGCGTCTGCGACTTCATAGGCTTCCTCGATCGTGTATGGCGCGATCGAAGAGAAGTCCTGATCGACGTCCCAGGGGCAGCCTTTCTGTGGATCCCGGAGCCGGGCCATTATCTCAAGTAATTTCTCTATATCCGACATATATAACTGAATATTAATATTTTTTAAGTAAGGCACCCAAGGCGACAATCATACCCGCCGTTGCTCCCCAGATGCGATGCCCCTCGTGGTGGAAGCTCGCAACCGGGAATCGCGCGCCGTCATACTCGCGCTCCCCGATATGCAAGTTGCTGTCGTCCAGCAGGAAAGACAGCGGCACCTCGAAGATGTCCGCCACTTCGAGCGGGTCAGGACGCCATTCGATGGACGGCGGAACGATGCCGATCACGCAGGTCACGGCATAGCCGGTGATCGTGGCGATGGGTTCGAGATAGCCGGCGATGTCGACATGGCGCGGCGCGATGCCGACTTCCTCGTGGGTCTCGCGCAGCGCCGTCGCGACGATATCCTCATCGTGGGACTCCATGCCGCCTCCTGGAAAGCTGACCTGCCCCGCGTGGTGCTTGAGTTCGCCCGACCGCTCGGTCAGGAGCACGGACGGCGCTTCCGGACGGTCCACCACGGGAATCAGCACGCCGGCCGGGCGCAGTCCCGGCTTCAGGCGTTCGACCATCGACTCGGGCATGGCTGCGCCCATGTGCGAGAAATTGACGTCGAGCGGATCGGCAGGCTTCGAGGTGCCTGCCAGTCGCTGCCGGATCATGTCGGCAGTCAGATTGAGGGAACCGCTGGTCATGTATTGCTCGCTTGCGTTGCCGTGTCATTGGCGCCGATACGGCGCCAATGACACGCAACCCATTGAAATGCAAACATGCTTTTTTCGGCCGGGGACGAATTGGATGAATAGCTTCGTTGCGATGAACCCTGAGGCCTATGGGCAGCATGTCGCCATCGCGCCGCGTTCTTCAGCCAATCCGTCACCGGCGCAAGCAAGAAATAAATGACCAGGGGCTCCTTACGACATCAGTTCTTGATGCCGCCCCTGGCCAGCTCTGCAGGATCCAGGAGGCGATCGAGCTCGTCGTCCGTCAGGTCGGTTTCCTCTCGCGCCACGTCCTTGATCGGGCGTCCTTCCGCATACGCCTTCTTGGCCACTGCGGCACCCTTCTCGTAGCCGATGACCGGGTTAAGCGCTGTCACCAGGATCGGGTTCCGGGCAAGCGCCTCGTTGATGTTTTCCGCCTTGACCGTGAAGCCGGCGATCGCCGAATCGGCGAGGCAGCGCGACGCACTGGCCAGGATCTCGATGCTCTGCAGCAGGTTGTGCGCCACCACGGGCAGCATGACGTTGAGCTGAAAATTACCGGACTGCCCGGCCATCGCGATGGTCGCATCGTTGCCGACAACCTGTGCGCAAACCATTGCCACGGCCTCCGGGATGACGGGATTGACCTTGCCCGGCATGATGCTCGAGCCCGGCTGCAGCGCCGGCAATGCGATTTCCCCGATCCCCGCGAGCGGCCCCGAATTCATCCAGCGCAGATCATTGGCAATCTTGGTCAGGCTGACCGCCAGCACGCGCAGTTGCCCGGAGGTCTCGACCGCGGCGTCCTGGCTGCTGAGACCCTCGAACAGCGAGGCTGCCGGCCTGAAGGCAATGCCGGTGTGCTCCGACAGCAACGTCGCCACCTTGGCGCCGAACTTGGGGTGCGCATTGATGCCCGTGCCAACGGCGGTGCCGCCCTGCGCCAGTCCGGTCAGCCGCTGCATCGTGTCGTTGAGCCGCTCAATCGCGTGCTCGATCTGCGTGCGCCAGCCGTCGAGTTCCTGCCCCATCGTGACCGGCATGGCGTCCATCAGGTGGGTCCGGCCGGTCTTGACGACCGAGTCGGTCTCGCGGGCCTTTTTTTCGAGCACGCCAGAGAGGTGCGCGAGCGCCGGTAGCAGCGTCTGCTGTATGCCGAGCGCGGCGCTGAGGTGGACACAAGTCGGAATCACGTCATTGCTGCTCTGGCCCATGTTGACGTGATCGTTCGGATGCACCTCGGTGTCGAGCTTTTTGCTTGCGAGCGTGGCAATGACTTCGTTGGCGTTCATGTTGGAGCTGGTGCCGCTGCCGGTCTGAAAAACGTCAATCGGGAAATGCCCGTCATGTTTGCCCGCAGCCACCTCGAGCGCGGCTTCCTGGATGGCCATGGCCGTTTTCGTGGTCAGCAGGCCCAGCTCGGCATTCGCGCCGGCCGCCGCCCACTTAACGAGGCCGAGCGCGGCGATGAAGGACCGCGGCATCGGTATGCCGGAGATTGGAAAATTATCGACCGCGCGCTGCGTCTGTGCGCCCCACAGCGCATCTGCGGGTACTTCCAGTTCCCCCATGCTGTCATGCACGGTGCGAAACGATTTCTTGCTCATGTTTGCGAGTATCTCCGGGCGTTGCGGGGCGGCAGCGCCGTCTGCTGAATGGGTAGCCTTTCGTGTATGATTCGCGGTTTCCGCGCCTAAGTCCAGAGCCAGCCACGGGATGGAACGTCACAATCTGAGAGCTCTTTCTCCGGCCGACGGCCGCTACGCGGACAAGGTCGGCGGGCTGCGCGACATCCTGAGCGAATACGGACTGATTCGCTATCGGGTACTCGTCGAGATTCGCTGGCTGCAGTGGCTGGCAGACGAGCCCTCGATCGGCGAATTGCCGCCGCTGTCATCCGTGATGAAGGACCTGTTGAACGATATCGTCGACGGGTTTACGACCGACGACGCGGAACGCGTCAAGGCGATCGAGGCGACGACCAATCACGACGTCAAGGCCGTGGAGTACTTCATCCGGGAAAAGATCGGCACCGGCACCGGAGCAGCCAACCTGGGCGAATTCATTCATTTCGCCTGTACCTCGGAAGACATCAACAACCTTGCCTACGCGCTGATGCTGCGCGCGGCTCGCGATGAAGTCCTGCACTCCGGCATGCGGGAGCTCAACGCGAGCCTGCGCTCGATGAGCCGCGACTACGCGGGCATCCCGATGCTCTCCCGTACGCATGGCCAGACCGCCAGTCCGACGACCGTCGGCAAGGAAATCGCCAATGTCGTGGCCCGTCTGTCGCGCGCCCGCAAACAGTTTGCCGATGTCGAAATCCGCGGCAAGTTCAATGGCGCCGTCGGCAACTTCAATGCGCACGTTGCCGCCTATCCCGATGTCGACTGGCCAAAGGTGAGTCGCGAATTCGTCGCGTCGCTGGGTCTCGACCCGAACCTGCACACGACACAGATCGAACCGCATGACTGGACCGCGGAGTATTGTCACGCATTGATCCGTTACAACACCGTGCTGCTCGACCTGTGCCGCGATCTCTGGGCTTACATATCGCTCGGCTATTTCCGGCAAAAAGTCGCGGCGAACGAGGTCGGCTCCTCGACCATGCCGCACAAGGTCAATCCGATCGATTTCGAGAACGCGGAGGGCAATCTCGGCCTCGCCAATGCGGTGCTCGATCATCTTGCCCTCAAGCTGCCGGTGTCGCGATGGCAGCGCGACCTGACCGACTCGACGGTGCAGCGCAATTTCGGGGTCGCTCTCGGCTATGTCGCCATCGCGCTGCACGCGGCGACGCGCGGGCTGGGAAAACTGCAGGCCGATCCGGCGGCCATCGCCGCCGACATCGATGACGCCTGGGAAGTACTGGCCGAAGCCATCCAGACCGTGATGCGCCGTTATTCGGTGCCGGAACCCTATGAAAAGCTGAAAGCGCTCACGCGCGGCAAAGCCGTTACCCGGGCCTTGCTGCACGATTTCATTGGCACGCTGGATATTCCCGAGCCGGAAAAGGAGCGCCTGCTCGCGCTGACCCCGTCCTCCTACGTCGGCATCGCGGAAGACCTCGCGAAATCCCTCGACTGATCCGTTTCAGCCGTCCAGAAGGGCGACCCGTAGCCCGAGCGATACCAGGAGGATGCCGAACAGCCGGTTGACCGTCTGCTGCGATCGATCGATCAAACGGCGGATGGCCGGCTGTTCCAGCGTCATGACGAACAGCAGCCAGAATCCCCCGCTGATCAGCATCATGACGGCGACCAGCAGCGCCGTTACGGAGGCCGTGGTTTCCGGCGTAATGACAATCGTGAATACGCCAAGATAAAAAAGCGTCCCCTTCGGGTTCAGCACGTTGTTGACGAATCCCTGCAGGAACCAGCCCTTCGCGGGTTCGCCGGGTTCCCCGGCGTCGATATCCATCGACCGCTGGCCGGAGAACAGCGACGACAAACCGAGCCAGACCAGGTAAGCCGCGCCTGCGTAGCGCAGCACCGAAAATGCGACAACGCTGGTCGAGATCAGCCAGCCGATGCCGACAATGCAATAGCTGATGTGGATCAGGTTTCCCGTCAGTACGCCCGCCGATGTCCGCAGGCCGCCGCTGCGACCGCCGAGCAGCGTATTTCGCAGGACGATGACCATGTCCGGCCCCGGGCTGATCATGACCAGCACGGTGACGCCGGCAATGACGAGCAACTGATCGAGCACTGTCGTAATCTCTCCGGAGCGCAACCCGAGACTAGCAAAAACCGGCGGCGGTACCAGATGCTGACGAACATGGATCCACAATCTTTCCTGGCGGATTACTGGCAGAAGGAGGCGCTGTTCCTGCCGGCGGCCCGGCTGTGGAACCTGCCCCTGATCGATCCCGACGAACTGGGCTGGCTCGCCACGCTGGCGGATGTCGAGTCGCGCCTGGTCCTCACGGAGCAGGCCGCCGGTCACGCCACCTATCGCCTCGAGAGCGGCCCGTTCGAGGATGCGCGGCTACGTGAATTGCCCGCGCACAACTGGACCCTGCTCGTCCAGGATGTCGAAAAGCACCTGCCCGAATTTCGTCGTTACCTGGCGGAATTCTTTTTCATCCCGGACTGGCGGATCGACGACCTGATGGTCAGCTGCGCGGCGCCGGGAGGCAGCGTCGGCCCGCATGTCGATCAGTACGACGTCTTCCTCGTCCAAGGTTCGGGGACACGCCACTGGACAGTCGGTCGCCCGGAAGAGGTCGCAGCGGATGCGCAAACCGGGGGACTGGCGCTGATCGCGCCGTTCACGCCGGTCGCCGAGTATTCGGCAAGCCCCGGCGACGTGCTGTACCTGCCGCCCGGCATTCCTCACTGGGGCGTGGCGACGGATCTCTGCGTAACCTTGTCGATCGGCTGCCGGGCGCCGACCCGGCAGGAACTGCAGCTCGGCCAGGAACGTGTGCTCGGCAAACCCGTGAACGACGGACCGGGTAGCGATGACCCGGTGTTCTATCAGGATCCGGACCTCGATTTAGCGGAGGCGTTGCCTGGCAAGATCGACCCGCGGGTCATCGGCCGGCTGCGCGAGCAAGGACTGCTGGCAGACAGCCTGTCGGCGGTCGATCTCGCGCGGATCTTCGGCTCGGTCGTGACCGATCCCAAGGCGTGGCTCGACCCCGAAGCCGTATCACTCGAGCGCATAGACGAGCTTCTCCGCGATACGGGGGCCGTCGACGTCCACGGCATGGCCCGGCTGGCCTGGTGCGAGCTTGCGGACAGTCACCTGGTGTTCGTCAATGGCGCCGATCGACGGGTGCCCGCCGCCGTCATCGAGATCATCAAAAAGCTGTGCGATGTTCGGCGCCTCGCGCGCGGCGACAGCGAGGCGCTGCGGGCCACGGAACATGGTGAGAGCTGCCTGGCCTGGATGGCCTCGAAAGGCATGTTTGATGCCGGTCACAGCGATGAATGAGAACTGTTCGCAAGTCAGGCAGTCGCCAAAACGTGACACAGTTGGCACAGCAGCGCCCGGTGCGCCCGGTAAAATTTCGGTCCCAGGGGAAGCTCCAGAATTCAAGCGCGGCGACGATGGAACAAGCTCGAGAAAAAGGACGTCGGTGGGTCATTTCGACCAAGGATGAAATGCGCCAGGCCGTCATCGATGTTGCCGGAGAAGCCTCCCGCAAACTGTCTATCTTTACCCATGACCTCGACCCGGGCATCTACGATGACCCGGACTTTCTGGAGGTCGTGAAGCATATGGTGCTGTCGCAAACCTATGCGCGCATCCGGGTGCTGATCGCCGACCCGTCGCGGGCGATCAAGAACGGCAACGCTTTCGTTAACCTCGGCAGAAGGCTGAACACCTACATCGAATTTCGCCACGTGCGCGAAGACCTCAGAACGCACGCAGAGTCATTCTGTATCGCCGANNTCGCCGATGAGACCGCCCTCGTCTATCGCCTGCAGCACGAACGCTGGGAAGGCATAGCGGATACTTATGAACCGGCTGTCGCCAAACTCTATGGATCGATGTTTGACGAGATCTGGCAAGCGAGCGAAGTTGAGATAGAGTTTCGTCAACTCGGCATCTAAAAGGAATTATTTGCTGCAGTGCTACCCACCGATCTCACAGTATCGGCCGTCGTCGAGAACGATGGCTACTTCCTGATCGTCGAAGAACGCGCTTCCGGAATCATCGTACTGAACCAGCCGGGCGGTCACATCGAAGCCGGCGAGTCACCCGAGCAGGCGACCGAGCGTGAGACCCTCGAGGAAGCCGGTTGCATCGTTTCCGTTACCGGCTTGCTGGGGGTTTACCTCTGGATCCATCCCCAGACCCGCCAGAACTTCCTGCGGATCGCCTACGTCGCCGACCTGATGTCACAGGACACGAAACTGGGACTGGATGATTCCGTTCACGCCGTGCACTGGCTGTCACGCAGCGATCTCGAGCGACGGAGACGGGACGTTCGTACGCCGATCGTGCTGCGCTCGATCGACGATTACCTCGCCGGCCGCCGCGAGCCGGCCTCAATGCTCGATTCCTACATGCCCGTTCAGCACCACGTGCATGAAGTTCTCGCCAACGCCGACCTGGTCTGATCAATCCGTTAAAATGGCCGGGTATGCAGGAGTCCGGTCGAATTCTCGAGGGCAAGCGTGTCGTGCTCGGTCTGTCCGGGGGCGTCGACTCGGCTGTGGCCGCGATCTTGCTGCGTCGGCAGGGCGCCGACGTGCAGGCATTGCACATGACCAACTGGGAGGATGACGACGGCTACTGCACGGCCGCGGACGACCTGCAGGACGCGAAGCAGGTCTGCGAGCGAATCGGCATCCCGTTTCACGCAGTCAATTTTTCCCGGCAGTACCGCGAGCAGGTTTTTGCGTATTTTCTCGATGAGTACAAAGCGGGGAGAACGCCGAATCCGGACGTCCTCTGCAATCGCGAGATCAAGTTCGGCGTATTTCGCGACTACGCCCACCGGCTGGGGGCGGACCTGATCGCGACGGGGCATTACGCCCGAACCCGGCGGGTGGCTGAGCGAACCGAATTGTGGAAGGCAGTCGACCTGTCGAAAGATCAGAGTTACTTCCTGCATGCCGTCAGCGAACACGCGCTGGCGGAGACCGTATTCCCGCTGGGGGAACTGCAAAAGAGCGAGGTTCGCGACATCGCGCGGCAAAACGGCCTGGCGGTCCATGACAAGAAGGACAGCACCGGCATTTGCTTCATCGGCGAAAGGCCGTTTCGCGAGTTCCTGGCCACTTACCTGCCGGCGAGTCCCGGCGACATGCAAACGCCCGAGGGACAGGTCGTCGGGCAACATCACGGATTGATGTACTACACGCTGGGCCAGCGCCAGGGGCTCGGCATCGGCGGTCTCCGTGAAGCCGGCGACGCCCCTTGGTACGTCGCTGCCAAGAACGTCGGGGATAACGTGCTCGTGGTGGTCCAGGGAGAGCATCCGTTGCGCTACAGCGACGGCCTTATCGCTACAAATACGGCCTGGATCAACGGCATGCCCGAGAGCCTGGCAGCCGGCGAGGCGCTGGACTGCAACGTCAAGATTCGCTACCGGCAGCCGGACCAGGCGTGCCGGGTATCGACCGAAGATGATGGTCTCAGGGTCGAATTCGGCGTGCCCCAGGCGGACGTCACCCCCGGCCAGTTCGCGGTCTTCTACGACGGCGCGTGCTGCCTTGGCGGGGCGGTTATCGAGCGCGGCAGCCGCCGTGAACAGGCCCTGCTAAAGACCGGTTAAGGCGCTATAATGCCGCCCCCGACGGACCCGCGCCGTCCCCGATACCAGGATCCCGGAGAGAACAACCATGACGAACAGCTTCGGCGCTCGTTCCACCCTCGATGTTGGCGGCAAGCAGTACGAGATTTACCGGCTCGACGCCATAGAGGATGGCCATGTCGACCGTCTCCCCTACTCGCTCAAGATCCTGCTCGAAAAC
>JABAOE010000217.1_pt1 | contig 26226 bp, 25 predicted proteins | sample 7062141 | NCBI WGS metagenome assembly JABAOE01 (sample SAMN14538627, study PRJNA623070) | marine sediment metagenome | biome: marine biome [ENVO:00000428]; feature: marine pelagic biome [ENVO:01000023]; material: deep marine sediment [ENVO:00002113] | place: India: Gulf of Khambhat ... | reverse complement strand
CTGCGAGTGCCACCCCCCAGGCCACGGCAAACAGCACCATCAGTTCTGACGAGCGGGCTAAACGGTGAAGGAGGGGCGGGAAGGCGTACCGCATGAGGAACCCAAGGATACTGAGAAAGGCTATGCCTTTGATCAAGACCATCAGTGCTTCATGTCCGAGACTGCTGGTTTGACTGCCTGCCCCTAGTGCGGAAAGCCCAATCATGACTAGCACAACCACAATGTCCTGCACGATAAGAATTCCTACGGCGATCCGCCCATGCAACGCGTCGATCTCCCGCTTGTCGGACAGTAATTTAACGATGATGATTGTGCTGGAAAAGGTAAGCGCCAGAGCCACATAAAGAGCCGATACCGCAGGCAGACCCAACGNNCCCAACGCCAGCGCGATGCCATAGCCAAGGATCGAGGTAAAAACCACCTGCCCCAAACCGGCGGCTAGCGCTACGCGGCCCATTGAACGGATCAGATGCAGGTCAAGCTTGAGGCCCACGATGAATAACAAAAGAGTTACACCCATCTTCGCCAACAGGTCCACCTGGTCCGCCGAGTGCACCCAATTCAATCCGGCGGGACCGGTCAGGATCCCTACAGCGATAAAGGCGACAATCAGTGGTTGCCGCAATCTAGCCATCAGAGCGCCAACGACCGCAGCGATCAGCAAGAGGGCAGCTACCTCATAAAATACATTGGTAAACGGTGGCATCCAGAACCTCGTTGATCGGGACGAATTGTTGTAACGTGCTCACAGATCGTTGACACGAATGAAAGGGGTGAAAAACATCGCAGCTAAAATGAAACTAAGACCTGAGGCCATCCAGTCCCTAGGTGCTCTTCCATTTGCTCAAGAATCGAGAGGAATCATAGCATCCTCCAGTGATAATGGCATTGTGAAACAAGCTCACGCGTTAAGTTCACCAATGTCGTAATAGGATGCGACACTTACCTTTTTCAATGATTAGGCTGCTTGTTGGGTGAGTGGGCGTGCTTATAGCGTGGGTGGCAGATTACGATCATTGAGCGGAGTTGTGCAGTCTTTATAGGTCGAATGGAATTTCACATTACACAGGACATCACACAGGACATCCATGTGGAGATGGACCATGAAACCCATGGGAGCCTCGTAGCGGGGTGTGTTCAAGTAGTACTGCGATGGGGGCACAAGGAGAGCCTGACGGATGGAAGAATTTCTGAGAAAAAAGAATCCTCTCACATGATTCAGAAAATGATGGAGAGCAGGATTTACACCGACGTTAACCGACCATCTCGGCATGGAAATTCAAGGAATTGTGCTAGTGGCGTAGAGGGGAGGGGACGTTGTCGGTAAGGGGGACTGGGTAGGGAGCCCAACACCTATCTATCCGACCACTTCGTGAAGTTCTGTCAGGGTGAAGTGGCAGACAGCCCTTCTTGTCGCCTGATTTTTACATCTCGGTAGGTCATTAGGATATTAGGTCAACATTGGATCTGCCTGAGCACGTTAAGCTGGTAGAATTAAGCAAGGTGAAACACGATGACAAACCCAGAAATAAAGATTGTAACCTCAGTAGCGTGCCTTTCACTTCTCTTCGCCTTTGCATGCGTGATCAGCATATCTCAGAAAGCTAGGGTTCTAAGGGATTGGCTGATAAATGAGTTCCCCGAACTCTGGTTCGAACTAAATATCTTCGCTAGAAACTGGAATGGTTGCCATCCAGGCGTAAAAGTTCTGTATCGGAGAAAAGTTGTTGGTGTTCCAAGATTTGATCAGGAATATGAGCAAATATGCTCCGTAGAAAGCAAGTTTCTTTGGGGGATTGGAATAGGTGCGGTCTGTATCGGTGGGGTAATTGTAGGAACAAGATATTAGGGTTGGCGGTTCTGATCTAACTCATTTCAATCAGTCGCAACACTTCTCGGCCATTTTCACCCACAATTGCGACACGTTTCGATGTAAGACCATTGCTTGGACAAACAAGCGGCAGATCCTAATTCCTTTTCTCCGCCAAGATAAATCTACTTTCAGATACCCATCCTTTCTTCTACTTGGTGAGAGGCTGATCTCCTTCGCCCCAGACTACCGGTGCGATCACGGTGGTTTCAATTCCTCCGCCAAGTTATGATCACCGCGTGCTGCAGCCAGATCTGCCGCTGTCTTCCCCGCAAAACCTGCTGCTCCAGTTCCACGCAGTGACAAGTCCGCCCCTGCCTGAGCAAGTGCACGTGCGATATTCTCTTGCCCAGCTACAACTGCGAGCATCAATGCACTCAAACCAAATTTAGCTGTAACATTGAGGCTGGCATCGTGGTTAATGAGTAGTTGTACTACAGTGCGATGACCCGCATAGGCAGCAAGCATGAGTCCCGTCTGTCCATGGCGATCACGCGCGTTTACATCTATCCCACGATCTAGAAGATCTTGGACAACGGCGGGGTCGCCATTTTTCACGGCATCCTCCCAACAAACATCCATCAGTCCTTACCTCCAGGATTAGCTGGAGGTGAGCATCGGCCGAGCCAACTGATATTCATAATTGGAATGAGATAACTAACCTGAGTTCGATGCAGTCAGTCAGTCCTTTCCGCGCTTTCCACGCTCGCGGGCTTTGTCACGCCCATGTTTTCCATGCTCACCAGCCGCTTCATCAGCCTGTTCGAGTCCATGCTTCTTGTTACTGTCGTGGCCTTTTCCCATGTCTTTGTCTTTACCTTTGCCCTTCCCTTTACCGTTGCCGTTTTCTCTGCCTTTTCTCTTTCCCTCTTTCTTCACTACCTTTAGTTCTTGATCCTTCGGTCTTTCAGTTGCGACTGCTGGGGTAGTCTTCTGCAGCGCAGGAGCTGGTACTTGCGCAAGGAGATTGGAGAATACAAGCAGAACTGTGATAGCAGTCACGGCTGAGATGGTCCTGATCATCCTAATCCTCCCTTGGTTAGTTGCAATTGGCAGTGGCAGCAAATCCTCAACACCGCATCAGGAGTCTAAATCCTGAGAGCTATCCTAAACTATATTCCAAGCGGTGATGATTGGACACAGTCTCAATAGAGCATGGTATCTGACAGGTAGGGGCAGCGACAAGCAAGTATGATTACTACTGCTTGTTCTAGATGTCTGGAGCCCCAAGCCAGGCGGTCTTGAGTGCCCGGAGTTTCGGTGTGATAAAGGTGGAGAATTCCTCGCCGTTGGGGAAATACACGCCGGAGAAAAGCAAGAACATGCCATGCCGATCGTCGTGAGTCACGTAGGCGTTGCCGATTGGCTTTCCCTCGGACCGGAGCACAAAGAAACGCGTGTCGCCGTCTAACCCTGCCGGAATGGGGTGTTCCTCAAACTCCAGATCTTTCCCCTCCCACCATTTAGCGACCGTAATACCGCGCAGTGAGCGGGTCGCATGCTCTTTCCCAGACCCATGAGGTCCCACGGAGGCTTCGGCACTGAGGTACAACCCTTCCCCCGGCTGGTACTCGTAGGTGACGACGGACACGCCTGCCACTTGGACCTTGTTGGCCTTGACGTGCTTTTCGTCGATCTGATGGGTGGGAATGAAGCGTGCGAAATCCTGCGCCGTCACCAACACGGTCAAATCTGCGTTTGTAGGTGTCTGTAGGGAGATGCAGGCGGAAAAACACATTGAGAGGATGCATCCCAACACTGCGGGTCTGACCATCCATGTGCGCTTACCTATCGCGAAGGACATGAGCTGATAACTCCCTCTTGCAATTCTCAGAAGCCGGGCAGAGCACTTCACTTGGCCATGTGAGTCTTCTCGCCAAATTCCTTGGCTACCCGGGCCAGGTCATCATGGGGACTTCGCTCGCGCGTGGAACAACCAATGAGAATGGGTGATCTGACTCCAATCAGGACAAGTTTGTTCATCATATGCTTCCCTGCTATGCGTAAGATGGTCCAGGGTCCCTCAGGCTTTACTCGAATATAGAGAGGACTGCTGGCACGCTAGGTGGGTTTTGGAGCAAGAGCAATACCACGGCTTCCCCTCAGGAAGCGTGGTACTTCCTGGAAAGTTCGCCCTGATAAAGTCGCTGATAAATCAGCCGATTCCCTGTCTTGTCCGTTATCCGTCTTTCTTCCCAGGGGGCTCTTTCCAGCAGTCCAAGCAGACACAACGTGACGCAAATTGTTGTTGTCTAAATCGTGATGGCCGCTGCTCCTTCAGAGGTAACTCTTTCAGGTCTATCGCCGCTTAAGGGCATGCGGTAGGCTAGTTCCAGGTGGAAGGGATTATGTGACTCACCGTCAGCTGTTTAGATTTGAAGGGTGGGAGTCCTATGGCTAGTATTTTGATCATTGATGATGAGCAATCTTTCCGAACGTTACTCCGGAAAGCTATCGAGGCAGCTGGCCATGACGCCTGTGAAGCCGCGAATGGTCAGGAGGGATTGGAGCAGTTTCAGGCACAAGCACCGGACCTAGTCATCATCGATGTCGCCATGTCGGAGGTGATTGGCCTCGACCTGATCGTGGAGCTGAGGAGATGCTCCCCAAACGTGAAAGTGATTGCGATGTCGGGCGGTGATGGCGCAATGAATCAGCTCACGGTCGCCAGGGTATTAGGGGCACGTCGGACATTGCTCAAACCATTTTCTTTCGCTGACCTCTTCCGGGCTGTAGACCACGAGCTGGCCCATTAACGGTCACAGACATCGCATGGTTTTTAGTCTCATGCCAATGAGGGAATGGCAATACGCGTCACGGACACCACAACTGGAGAGTTTCAACATACGGGCGCTGCACTCGACTGAATATTGGCTCGATCATTGACAAACTCTCTGTCGCTCATAACGGGTCAAAGCTGAACTTTTGCCCTGCAATCGCCGCTTCGTACATCAGACCACCCTTCACTTCTGTAAAGATTGCCATTCCTTTATAGTAGCTTGTGTCAGCATGTTTACCAGTTTTCTGCCCAGTACTTGCCCCCGCTGTGCTTCCCGTTGTCCCGACCTGAGCTTGCGCCCCTGCGGTAATGGCCACCGCTGAGGCCTGCGCATCGAAGGCAAATTCACCGCTGGTAAATTCCTCATAGGCACGCTTATCTTTGAAGAAGATGATTTGACTGAACGCCTGNNGTATTGTTCGGCCAGTCACCTTCCCCCTGCGGTAGACTTGGCCCTCCCCGTATGCGCCACCGATTCCAAATCCCCCCTTCCCTACGGTTGGAAAGACCGCATATCCGTAGGCTTTTTTGAAAAACGGTTGCACTTGGGGCGAGGCTTTGAATTTCTTGAGTGTGCCTGAATAGTCCGTGGCTGCGGAGACACTGGAACTTGTGAATACCACTGCGGCCATCAGCACAACAGCAGACACCACAAAACGAATGTTCATCATGCAGTTCTCCTTCTATCTACAAGTGATATATGGTGAATTATAGCACCACAAAGAACGATGGTAGGGGTGAGCTGTGAGAGGCAAGGGTTCCTCGCAGAGGGAGGCGCATTATATAGGGAGGATACGATTGAGGTCCAAAGGGAGCGTGGGGGGAGAGGTCGGAATTCTGAGAAAAAAGAATCGTCTCACACGCTTTCAAGAAATGGTGGAGGGCACCCGACCCAACCATCATTGATGCCGTTCCTCCACTTCACAATTCAAGGAGTTGCGCTAGTGGCCTAAAGGTGAAGGGTTATAAAGCAACCTGAGGCCGAGCCGTTTAGTCATATGAGGTGAGTCTCATGCGGTCCACTATGGTTTGTGGCCTCATTCTGGCAAAAACCTCACAGAAGACCTGGAGTAGATAATCAGAGCTACGAAGGAAATGGGAGCCGTTGTGTGTTGAGATTACTCTCTAGGCAAGAACTGTTTGAGAGGAAGACCTCGGTTCTGCGACGCAGCAACACTGAACTCACCATGGCGCTGAGGTAACAGAAGGCGCTTAACCATAGCACGGCCTCAAATCCACTGACCATGGCGATACCAAATGCGGCGATGGAACCCAGTACACTAGCTGCTGCGTTGACTGCCCAGACCCAGGGAAGTCCTTCTGCGTACTCTTCCGAAACCACGCGCAGTCCAAGCGGATACGCCATTCCCATGGCGATGCCGATCGGTAGGAGAGAAGCCATCGTCGTGACGATGCGTATCGATAATGGTAATCCCAAAGTCCAGTCTAAGAAGGTTGGCCAAAATGCCTGATGGGCAGTAATCAGAGCAATAATTGCACTGCAGGCGAGAACCATGTGGGTAGAAATCCTCTCTTTGGGGAACTTCCCTGCCCAGGCGCTCCCTAATCCGGCAAATAACAGCACGCTCATCAGGATGACTGCCAGGCTGTAGATGGGGTGCCCTAGGTATAGGTTAAATCGCTGAATCAGCACCATCTCCATAAGGATAAATCCCAGACCCACAAACGTGAAGTACACCAGTTTTAATGCAGGCATTCTTGTGTGGCGGATATCTCGCCCTGGCCATATCAACGGCATGAAAACGAAGACTACCAGGGATATAACTGACATCCCGAGGAGCACAAGCAGGATGAAGATCGCATCGAAATTGTATACGCGCACCGCTTCCATCGATCCTCGAAGATGGAGAACGTCCAACAGCTTATCGAATTTTGGCAGTGTTGAAAAAAAATGGCCAATTATCAGTCGGAGGTCGGATTTCAAACGGGTATTCAGAGTAAAACGTCTCGGAGTCGGCCTGGCGCAGGTAGCGGGAAAAGGTGTTGTCAACGGATTTCCCGGGCAGTGTAATTAGTCTGAAACCAGCGGAGGCGCAAACCTCTTGAATCTTTAGGAGTTCGCTTGAGACAAAGGGGTCTTTGCGTATCATGACGAGTCCGTTGTCTCCCAACTCGCTCTGTTGCGACAGTACCACGATGTGAGCCGCTGGGTTGGTTACGCCTCGACGACTGAGGGCTTCGCGGGCGAGCGTAACGATGCGGAGGGTTTGCTGGGGAGGCTTAAGAAAGAATCGATTGATAGAAAGGATACCATTATCGCTTAGATGATCGAGGTACGCATCAAAAGCCTCGGCCGTATACAGATTGTTCTCTGAAAGCGTATAGGCCCCAGCCGAAGTTGCAGCGAATGTGTCTATCATGGATATTTGAATCACATCGTACAGGTCGGAGGAAGATCGAACGAAGTTGCGACCATCGTCGATGACCAACCTGACGTCGGGGCGATTGTATAGATGACCTGCAAACTCGGCGTAATCCTCCAAGATCCAGTTCACGATTCCACGATTAAGTTCCACACCTGTGACGTCTTTAGAGCCGAAATACAGGGCGGTCAGGATGTCGCGGCCACCTCCTGCACCAATAACCAAGGTTTTCTTCCCGCCCCGCAGATGATATGGCAGACTCGTGACATCCCAAGCGAGGTACTTGTGTTCGTTGAGGTCTTTTCCAAGTTGAGTGATAGGTGTTTCGGAAGCACCGTCAATCGTTATGAGGTATTGGTGTGGTAACCAACCTTCATAAAGACTGCTCAATCCCCACGACAAAAACGGATAAGCGGACCTGTTCTCTGGATCGTAATAGTCCAATACAGCCAGGCGCGAGTGGCTGTTCCACTTAATGTCTAGGACGTCCTGTTGGACCTCACGCAAACTTAATTTGACCGTGTGGAGGTCAACTTTTCCGCTGACAAGTTGAAAGCCCAGTAAGCCAATGAAAATCAGCACTGTTGCTGATGCTGTTGTCTTCCGCAAGGGCACCCTGCTACGCCATGCAATCAGCATCGATACAGAGGCAGTCAGCAAACTCACGAAAAACAGGCTCCCAATTCCTCCCAACAAACGCAGTGCGGGCAAAGCAATGAGGCAGCCTAGGGCAGCGCCAATTAAATCATAGGCATAAAGCGAAGAAATACGGTGCGCTCCCACCCGAAAGATCATGGCTGTAAGGTACCCACTGGCAAAAAATGGAGCGCTGCATGCACCGAAATACAGAATCAACAGGACCACCCCGAACAGTGACATGGTCGGAGTTGCAATCAACAGCAACATCAATACGACTGGAAGCGCAACCGCCATGCTAAACAAGTTCAATCCAACACTGGTCTGTTCCCACAAGTTCGGTATAACCTCGGTGCCCCGCCCGGAATTGGGATAGCAACGGTAAAACCACATGGATCCAGCAGCGATTCCCAAAAGAGAAATCGAGATGACGGCAAATGTGAAGTGATACCACATGACCACGGATAGGACTCGCGTTAGCAGGATTTCCAGGAGCAGCGTACAGAGTGCGGTTGAAAAAATGACTAATCCTAGGATGAGGCTACTACTGTGGTTAGTGGAATTCTCAGTCATCCACATGCTCCAGCACCAACGAATTGTGCGTCGTAGTCAATTGAAAGGATAGCACGGAAGGGGATTTTCGCCTGCCGCGATTCTCTGCCGACAAGAGAGAGAGGTCATTTACTGTGAGGGGGCTGGTCTAGAAGAGTTTAGTAGATACTAAAGGAGTTAAAGTAGATATTTTTTAATGAGTTAGCTAGGGGCATTTATATGAGAGATGGGATGAATTTCGATCATGGATGTGGCTAGGAGCAGAACATAAAGATGGGATTCTTGCTGTCGGCTTTAGGTGGAAAAAAATTGGTGAAGGGTAGGCGGTTCCACCGTCATTAACTGATCCCCTCGGTGTGGTAATTCAAGGGGTTGCGTTGGTGGCGTAGAGAGGAGGGAGCCTTCGTCGCAAGCGGGGGCCTGGTGAGGGAGTCCGACACGTAGCCGTGCAGACAGCTCGTGGTGATCTTGTAAGAACTACGTGGTAGACCGCCTTTCTTTCGGCCCGACCCGAACAGAGGATTTAGACCATTTTAGGGAGCGGCATCATTCGATCTGTAGGGTGCCGGCTTTACGAGAGCAGTCAAACCAAGTAGGTTATTTGGCCTCTGACCGACCGACGGATACTCTGTCATGCTGTTACCATCGACCACGACTCCGGAAACCTTCCGTCTCGTGCCACTTGGCGACGCAGCTCTTACGGTGGAACTAGGAAACAAAATTGATCCGGCGGTAAACGATGTGGTGATCTCATTTGCTGACCTTGTGCGTGCACAGGCATGGGAAGGGGTGATGGATGTCGTGCCAACCTATCGCTCTATAACGATCCATTTCGATCCACACGGTCTGGATATAGACAAGTTGTCGAACAAGCTACTCGAGCTTCGCCGGTCCACTGAGCAACTGACTGCACCATCCGGTACGCAACAACATACAATCCCGGTCCTCTACGGTGAGGAATGGGGCCCTGATCTTAAAGACGTGGCATCGTTCGGCAACCTGTCCATCACCGAGGCCATTTTGTTGCACAGTTCCGTCACGTATCGGGTCTTCATGTTGGGGTTCAGTCCCGGGTTCCCCTATCTGGGGCTAGTACCGGCACCCATTACCATGCCCAGGCTCACCGCACCGCGCCTCAAGGTACCGGCTGGTTCCATAGGCATCGCCGGCGAGCAAACGGGGGTCTATCCGACGGCTACACCAGGCGGGTGGCGGATTATCGGGCGCACGCCTGTGACACTCTATCGTCCGACGAAGGTCTCACCATTCCTCCTTCAGGCTGGCGACTTGGTACGGTTTCAACCAATCACGCGTGAAGAATACAACCAGCTCGAACGGGATCGCGATGCTGACACACGTTGATGTGAATTGTGACATGGGTGAACGTGATGACCAGGAAGGGCTGGATCAGGAGGTCGAAATGATGCCGTTGATCACCTCGGTGAACATTGCCTGCGGGGGACATGCAGGTTCTCCGACCCTCATGCGCCGAACCTCGCAACTCGCGGTGCAACATGGGGTCACCATCGGGGCGCATCCTGGTTTTCCGGATCGGAAACGGTTTGGTCGGACAGAACAGAGCCTCACTCCGCACACTATTACTGGATTGGTGATCGAGCAGATTCAGACCTTGGTGAGGATCTTGTCACAAGATCACCTCAAGTTGGCTCACGTAAAACCCCATGGAGCCCTGTATAACATGGCAGCTAACGATCGAACCGTAGCTCTGGCTATCGTGCGAGCGGTGCAAGCGGTTGATCCCACATTGCGCCTCTATGCCCTCGCTGGGTCCGTCCTCATTACCGTCGCGGAGGAAGCGGGTCTCACGGTCGCTAACGAGGCCTTCGCCGATCGGACGTATCGATCCGACGGCCGTCTCATTCCTCGAACCGAGGATAGAGCAGTGTTGGATAGTACGGAAGCGGTCCGTTGCCAACTCCGTCAGCTCATAATGGGCTCTGTCACCAGCGTCGAGGGTATGTTTGTACCAATCCATGCTGATACCGTCTGCCTGCACAGCGATACGACTCATGCCGTTCCATTAGCGCGGATGATCCGACAGGAACTCGCCTCAGCAGGAATAACGGTCGCTGCGCCTCGGGACAATCATGCATGAGGTAGTCACCATCGCCGTCGTCAAGCCAGGATGGCTGACCACAGTGCAGGATGTGGGGCGCCTAGGGTATCAACAATATGGCATGCCAGTCAGTGGTGCGATGGATCAACGATCCCTCTGCATTGCCAATCGACTGATTGGAAATCACGATCACGATGCGGCGCTCGAAATTACGTTGAAGGGACCGGACCTACTGTTTGAACAGGATGCCGCGATTGCCCTCACTGGAGCCGATCTCACGCCGTCCGTAAACTGCGCCACCATCCCACTCTGGACCAGCCTTCGCGTGCAGGCAGGGAGCAGGCTCACATTTAGTGCGCGGCGGGCCGGAGGGCGGTGTTATCTCGCCGTTGCAGGGGGAATCGATGTGCCAGTTGTCCTTGGAAGTAGGGCGACTCATCTTTCTAGTCAGACTGGAGGGCTGAACGGACGCGCATTGATTGCCGGTGATCGTTTGACTTGTCGAATCCCAACCAGGATTCGGCACACCACTATTAGACGCACGTTTCCAGAGGAGTTTCGCCCGCTCTATGAAAGTCGCACAACACTGCGCGTTCTGCTAGGCCCGCAACAAGGGTTATTCCAACCGGAGGCTCTGGTCCTGCTTACGAGAACTACCTATCGTCTCACCAGCGACTCGGATCGTACAGGTTTTCGACTTGAGGGGGCAAAGATTCCACAATCTGGAGGAGGCCAGTGCATATCAGATGGCACAGCGATGGGAACACTACAAATACCACCGGATGGACAGCCGATATTATTGATGGCTGATCGGCACACAACCGGTGGCTATCCCAAGTGCGCCGTCATCATCACAGCTGATCATCACCGGGCTGGGCAACTTCTCCCCGGCGACACGGTTCGCTTTCAGATGACCACATTGCCTGAGGCTCAGGCTGCCATGAAGACCCAATGGAACGAATTACAACGGATTCTTCCCGCTACCCCTACTACTGTTTCCTAGTCTAGCTGCTGACTTTGGTCTCGTTCGCAGACCAGGAAGCGCGTGTTACAGGCACCGTGAGAATCTCTGGCTAGGAGGGTTTGCTGCTAGAACAAGGGGTGTCTAGTGTTATTGCCTGTGCGCCCTGGAAAAGTGTGGGAACAGACGACCTCAGGGCATGAACCAACTCTAGCATGAGGCAAGATGGGGGAAGAGAGAAATGAGGACTAAGGGTTTTATAAAAATTAAATTCTTGGAAGTCCTTCGAACCACCCTATTCTCTTTCTATGGCTTTCACATCGTTGCACTCACGAATGTGCTTATGCTGAGAGAGCATGGACTCGATCCAGCTAATCAGGCGGGCAGCTACTATTGGGGCCCTGCTTGTGGCGAAAGTCGTGCGGGTTGCCGATAAATTCCCTTGGATCGACAGATTCCCCAATAAGCCACTGATGTATAGCGTGGTTTGGAAGACGTTAATGTACATCACCTGTACGTTTGTGGTGCGGTTCTTCGAACATCTGCTCCCTCTTCTCTTCGAGGGAAAAAGTGTTGGCTACGCATCCAGTAATTTTCAAGAGAAGTGGTTTGGTCACATTTCTGGGCAATTCAGGTGTGGCTTCTAGTACTCTTTCAAGACTAGGCCAAATGGTGAATAAGCATCCGTGTTTCAGGAGTCGGTGGCCTAAAGACTGGTGGGAGGTTAGGGTGGCATCTGGAGTGTGAAGTCACAAAAGTAGTATCTCCCCAGATTGCCATTTTGAAAGGGGTGCTACTGGTCCTTGACTTCGGCCTTTACTTCCCTTTGGAAGGATCGAAACAAGGCCACGACCATCACGATCATGATCATGGCGAAGGGAAAGGCGACGATGATGGCGGCGGTCTGTAGGCCCTTGAGTCCGCCCGAGAGGAGCAACACGCCGGCAGCCGCTGACTGGATGATGCCCCAGACGAATTTGATGGGATTGGGTGGACTCAGCTCCCCGTGCGTTGTGAAGGTCCCGAGCACGAAGGTGGCGGAATCAGCCGAGGTGATGAAGAAGACCGCGACGAGAGAAATCGCGAGCGTGGACATAAGCGCACCGAGCGGGAAATGGTCGAGCAGGAAGAAGAGGGCAATCTCCTTACCCTGGACATCAATGAGGTGCTTGATGCCCACGTCGTCGTTCATCTCCAATGAGATCGCCGTGCCGCCGAAGACCGAGAACCACAGACAGCAAAAGACGGTTGGGACGAGCATGACCCCCAAGACGAACTCCCGCACCGTCCGTCCTTTCGAGATGCGGGCGATGAATGTGCCCACGAAGGGCGCCCAGGCGACCCACCAAGCCCAGTAAAAGAGCGTCCAGTCCTGGCTCCACTGCTGATTGGTGAAAGGTGCCAGCTGCAGGCTCATGCGCGGCAGCTCGAGGAGATAGCTGCCGAATGTCGAGGTGAAGACGCTCATGATGAACTTTGTAGGCCCGATCACCAACAGGAAGGTGAGGAGTGACAGGGCCAGGACGATATTGATGTTGCTTAGGTATTTGATCCCGCGCTGCAGGCCAGTGTGGGCCGAGGTCATAAACAAGACCGTGACGGCCACGATGAGGATGAGGTGGGTGCCGACGGTGTTGGGTGTTCCCAGGAGGTACGAAAGCCCGCCGCTGATCTGCATGGCGCCGAACCCAAGAGAGGTGGCGGCACCGAAGACAGTTGCAAAGACCGCCATGGTGTCGATCGTACAACCGACGGGGCCCTCGACCCACTTTCCCAGCAGCGGTCGGCAGCTCTCGCTGATGAGGCCGGGGGTTTGCTTCCGGAACTGTAGGTATGCCAAAGCCAGCCCGACCATCGCATAGAGGGCCCAGGGATGGAACCCCCAGTGATAGAAGGCGTACCGCAAGGCGAGCTGCGCCGCCTCCGCCGTCTGGCCCGGGCCGGAGGGGGGATTATAGTAGTGAAGCGTCGGCTCGGCGACCCCCCAGAAGACCAGTCCGATACCCATCCCGGCACAGAAGAGCATCGCGAACCAGGTCACCAAGCAGTACTCTGGCCGTTCGCCGTCCAACCCCAGGCGGAGGTCGCCAAAGCGTGAAAAAATGAGGTAGATCGCGCAGATCAGGAGGCCGGTCACGGACGTCAGGTAGAACCAGCCGAATGTATCGAGCAGGAAGTGATGGACCAGGTCCGAGCCGTCAGCCAGCAAGCCTGGGACGGCTGCGCCGAAGAGCAGGAAGGCCCCAACCAGACCGGCTGAGATCTTGAAAACCTGTGTCAAAGGTGGCAACGTCAGTGTCGGTCTCCTACTTATCCAACACTCCGCAGCGAGGAGCGAAACATCAGAAAATACAGATTGCGGGAAGGCTTGTAAGCGAGGTGGTAAATCGCTAGACTGCCTCCCTCTATTCCGGAGTACCGTAGGATCCCGCCCCGACCGGGTTTTCCTCACTGTCGGCACTTTGGTAGATGCGATATTAGCCCACTCTATCCCAGGGAAGGTGTGCATGGCCAGCGAACAAAACTATGAGACGAATCCTATCGCACGACGACGTACGGATCTGTATAAGGAAGAATATATCCACGCCTTCGTCCGGAAATGGGACGAACTCATCGACTGGGGGGCCCGTGCTACGAGCGAAGGCAGCTTTTTCGTCCGGTTACTGAAAGAGCGTGGCTGCAAACGGGTCCTCGATGTTGCCACGGGCACGGGGTTTCACTCGGTCCAACTGTTGAAAGCAGGATTCCAGGTTGTGAGCGCCGACGGCAGCCCAGAAATGCTGGCCCAGGCGTTCGAAAACGGTCGCCAACATGGGTTCATCATGCGGACAATCCAGGCCGACTGGCGGTGGTTGGGACGTGACATCCATAACAAGTTCGACGCCGTCATCTGCCTCGGCAATTCCCTGACCCACCTTTTCTCCGACCAGGACCGCCGCAAGGCTCTGGCCGAGTTCTATGCCGCGCTCAACCACGATGGCATTCTCGTGCTCGACCAGCGCAACTACGACGGAATTTTGGACAACGGTTTCAAGTCCAAGCACATCTATTACTACTGCGGAGACAACGTCAGTGCCGAGCCGGAGTACGTCGACGAGGGGCTTGCCCGGTTCCGCTACCGCTTCCCAGACATGTCCGAGTTCCACCTCAACATGTACCCCCTCCGCAAAGAGTACCTCCGTCGCCTCATGCAGGAAGTTGGCTTCCAACAGATCCGCACCTATGCTGACTTTCAGGAGACGCACAAGGTTGAGGATCCAGATTTTTTTATACATGTGGCCGAAAAGCTCTACAAAAATGAACCTCAACGGACCAAGCGAGTGACGGTGAGCTACTCGGGCACTGTGGCGAAGGCGCAGAGTTACTACAACAGCCACGATGCGGATCAATTCTACGCCACGATTTGGGGTGGGGAGGACATCCACATCGGGTTGTACGAGGGGGAGGCGGACTCGATCTTCGACGCCAGCCGGCGAACTGTGGAGCACATGGCAAATCAGCTGAAGGTCCTAGGCAACCGCGCATGTACGCTCGACCTCGGAGCCGGCTATGGGGGCTCGGCCCGTTATCTCGCCGAGCGATACGGCTGCCGCGTTATCTGCCTCAACCTGAGCGAGATCCAGAACCAGCGCAACCGCGACATGAACCGAGCACGCGGCCTCGAGATGCAAATCAACGTGGTGGACGGAAATTTCGAGGAAATCTTCTTGCCGGATGACACTGTGGACGTCGTCTGGTCTCAGGATTCGCTCTTACACAGCGGCGACCGGCCGCGCGTTTTTTCCGAGGTGGCCCGCGTGCTGGCACGGGGCGGGGAGTTCGTCTTTACCGACATCATGCAAACCGAAGACTGCCCCCAAGAGGCGCTGAAGCCGATCCTGGACCGGATCCATCTCACCTCATTGGGCTCGATCGAGAAGTACCGGAAGCTTGCGTCATGTGTCGGGCTGGAAGAAGTCGAGTGGATCGACCTCTCGGAGCACCTGGCCAACCATTACGGGCGTGTCTTGCAAGAGGTGGAGGGCAAATACGACACCCTGCGCATCAACTGCAGCGAGGACTACCTCAAGCGGATGAAGGTAGGGCTGCGGCACTGGGTCGACGGCGGCAAGGCCAACCACCTCAAGTGGGGGATCCTGCACTTCAGGAAGAAATAGGGAGTGGCAGGCAGAGAGTTGTGCAGGAGGTGTAGAGGGGTGGGATCTGTGTCGACAAGAGGGGATGTTGTGAAAGCACCCGCAACATACCTTATTTCATCCCACCATGCGGGTACCGCAGAGAATCAATGAAATTGATCCACGCATTGTATGGATTCGTTCTATGAAATTAAAGCAATAAGTTATGATATACACATCAAGTATAAATTGAACATCTATGCCCGGCCACGAAGGCACATTGGAACAGCATGCCGTCAGCTTGAGCTTAATCCAGAAGAAGATTGCTATTCACAGCCAGGCTGATTACTTTCACTGATCCAAAAAGTGTACTTCTCACAGTCATCAGCTGTGGGTGATCGTGTCGGTGGAATCTGTTTTGATACCGGCGGCAACGTTCGCAGATAGGCGTTGATTGCACGGAGGTCTTCCTCTCGACTATAAGCAGCTTTCGAGTAAATTCCTCATTCTTTGCCGTACTCGTCACGTCGCTGAATCCATGCTTGATTCCAGGGAAGCCCCTCTTCATTTCGGCCTTTCGGAACCCTATCCAACAGATGATACGCGCCATTGATCATGTCGGTCCCTCGACCGTATGACGAGTATGTGTGATAAACGTTACCATTATCATCCTTGGCAAATACGCTTATGCCTGGCAATTCCTCACACGGTGTACGCTGATTCTTGTAGTTGTAATATCCGTTCTGATTTGCCATTTCTTCGTCGGTAAACGACACGTGATAGTCGCGATTGAATGTGTTGTCGTGTGAGGAAAGCCACTTCAAGGACCAACCCATGCGTCTCTTATAGGTATCTATCTGCGAGTAGGTGGCCTTAGATATCAATACAAAACTCACGTCGCGAGCATTGAGATGTTCGGTAATGCCATTAAAGTTGTCTGCCCAAAACGAGCAACTTCGGCAGGGCTGATCTCCCCAACTAGGGTGATACATAAAGTGATACACGATTAACTGGTTGCGTGCGCCGAACAGGTTCGACAGAGATTCTTTACCGTTAGGCCCCTCAAATATGTAGTCGGTGGCTACTTTCACCCATGGCATCTCTTGCCGAGCGCGTGTCAACTCATCTCGGTGTTTGTCGAACGCCTTCTCCTTGGCGAGCAGTTCTAGGCGCGCTTCAAGCCATTCGTTCTCGCTCACGACGTTCTTTGGTTTCATTATGATGGCCTCCTGCGTTTGTGACTATGAGCTATAACGTGTTGTAGCGTCCCCTCTGGTTCGTTTGCGGGCCCTCTCTGTTCCTGATGTTCCATAGATATTTGCTTTTGGACCTGCTCAAGGATAGGCCAAAACACCTGAGAAATCGACTGGCGCTTATCGAAGTCTTCCGAACACAGTAGGACGGAATTGGGCCTTGAAAAACTGAGAGGACTTTTTTGGATTAGGGGCCGAAGATTCCACAGTCGTGAACCGATCCCTCCGACGTCGCAATTCAAGGGGTTGCGCTGGCAGCTTAGAGAGGAGGGGCCAGTTCTCGGCAGGTGGGAGCTTTGTCAAAGCACCCGCAACCTGTCTTATTTCATCATACGATTCGAGTGCCATTACGGGCAACGAAACTATGCCGGACCAACTCAGCTTAAAAAGGCGACGGGAAGCGCTGTGCGGGAATGAGCCACCTCTTCCCCGAATTTCGTCCGTCCTCGGAGAAGTCTTAGCTGACCTGTGTCATTGTAGGCTCATACTTGGAGATATGCCACATCTGCTATGATGCGTTGAAGGCCGGAGACGACACGTGCCATCCGGGGGAAATCAACTTTTGCGGGCGTGTCGGCTGAAGTGTGATAGTGGGGATAGCGGTTCGGCGCAGTATCTGTAATCATGACGCCTGGGTAACCTTCCTTCCAAAAGGACCAGTGGTCGGACCAGGCAACGCCAGGGATCCATTCCCACAAAGCTCCTCCCTCGGCAGGAAATTTGGCATGGTGGCGAAAGGCTGCCAACAGGTGTTTCACCCAAGGCGCATTCTCAATGTTGCTGACGAAGGCGATGAAATTTGCCGTCGAAGGATAAAAGAAGCTCAACGGGAACGGATACGACTGGCTTCCCGGTTCATTAGAATAATATCCGATAGTTTCCACACTAAGCATCAGTACGATCCTTTCACCTCGCTCCCGACTCCGCTGAGCATACACGCGGCTCCCCATGTGGCGACTCTGAAAGAACGGTGGCTCCTCATTGGTAAAAGCAACGAACCTCAATGTGCGAGGAAGCTGGACCTTGGCAAAGGATCGAGCTAACGCCAGCACTGCCGCAACCCCGGTGGCGTTGTCGTTCGCTCCTGGGCTGCCTTGTACTGAATCATAGTGCGCTCCAATCAGCAGTATCTCCTCGGACTTGTCTGCCCCCCGCAGTTCCACTTCCAGATTCTCACAAATCCGGCCTGATACGCGATACTTTTGTCGGTGCACCTCATAGCTCATACCTGCAAGAGTTTTTGTGATGTACTCTGCCGCAGCAACGAGCTGCTTATAGCGAAACAAATTGCGTTCTCCGATGGTTCCGGCGAGGTGCTGCACGTAGGTGCGCAGTTCTCCCTCAAGTTTTCTTTGTTCGTGCGTCAGAGGAGGGAGAACTCCTTGAAAATTGTCGCGCGGCATGCGGTTCATTGTCAGAAATATTCTGGCACAATGAGGCGTGTTTGCCGATGAGTCTGTGCCTAATCACCGTCTCGATGGTATGATAAATTCCAACAGTAAAAGTGCGTGCCTTCGACCCGCAACGGCTCTATTGGATCGAGGATTCGGGCGTTCACGGCAAGCATTGGAATTGACCAATGAAGATGGGAACGTCTCTCGTGCCTTCCCGATCACACATGTTAACCCCAAAGATCGAAATCCTTATGTGTAGGGGTATTGTGGTGTGAGGCATTGAAGGATTTCGTTTATTGTCCTTTGATCTCCCAACCTTGTAGGGGATCAAACCTCACGATGCACGTTTGCTCATTGTCAAAATCAAAAGACGCAAGAAAAGATGTCGGGAGTTCTACTTCAACTTATACCCGTAGAGCCACCGAGATGTCGTCTTGCCTTTATTCCTGACGCTGTGCAGAATGCCAGCCGGGATCAGTATTTCTTCGCCAACCGCCGGTCGAAGGACCTTGCCACCCAGTTCAAACTCGACGTTGCCCTCGAGGACCATTATGATCTCATCGACAGCATGGGTGTAATTCTCCCAGACCTGCCCCGGGGGATCGGTCCAAACACCGCAGCTGAAGCCGCGAGACTTCCAGCTCTGTCTTGTCGGATCAAGGTTCACAGTCATGCAAGTGGAACGGCCCAAGCGCGGTTCGTCATCCAATGGCAATATCGCTCGATCTCACAAAGTTGTCAATGAAAGTGGTGGCGGGCAGGCGTTTCCACCGTCCTTGACCGGATCTACTCGGCGTCGTAATTGAAGGGATTGCGTAGGTGGCGCAGAGGGGAGGGGACCTGTGCTGGCTGGCGGGGTCCTGGTTAGGGCAGTCGACGTCTTGTCGTGTATCCATCATTGCCTGCTTTTCAGGAAAGCTTTCAACGTGATCAGCGGATGGTCGACGAAACGCTCCACGATATCGCTCAGCACCTCAAACTCCCCAGCCGCCATGCCGGCGTAGCTGGTAACCCAGCCATAGCGGCATGCCTCTACCGCGTGTGTGTCAGCTAACCTCAATAACGACCTTGCCAGTGGCGTGACCGGATGCCAGTCGGTCATGAGCGGCCCCAGTCTCCTCCAGCGTAAAGCGGGTGTCGTCCAGGAGCGGTCTGATGCGTCCGTGATCCGCAAGTACTGAGAGCCGCTCCATGATCGTGCCGTGATGTTCGAGCCCCTGGCCCGTAAGCATTGGAATGAGCATGAACACCACATGCAGGCTGGCATTCTTCGTATGCAGACCGCTGAGATCTGGTTGCGCACCGAAGGAGATGGTGGTTGCGCAACGGCCGTTTGTCGCGAGAGCCTGGATGGATGGTGCGATGTTCGGCCCACCGACCGTATCGAACACGACGTCGTAGCCGCGCCCGTTCGTGAGCTCATTGACATATTTCGCGGGTGACTGTTGCCGATAGAGGATCGCTTTGTCGGCGCCGAGACTTTGGGCAATTTTGGCATTTTCATCGGTCCCAACCGTCGTATGAACAATCGCACCCATGACTTTGGCGATCTGCACACTGATGTGGCCGACCCCACCGGTACCGCCGTGGACAAGCACGGTTTCACCAGGCCGAACTTGCACGCGATCGACAAGCGCCTCCCAGGCGGTGATGGCGACAAGCGGAAGAGAGGCTACCTCCCTGAACGACAGACTGGTGGGTTTTTTCGCAAGAAGCCGTGCGTCAGCGACCATGCGCTCTGAATAGGCACCGTCGCGGCCCTTGACACCGCCAGCACACCCATAGACCTCGTCGCCGACGGAAAACCGTGTAACACCCGGCCCCGTAGCCGCCACTACTCCAGCAACGTCGCATCCGAGGATAATCGGGTCTTCTGGTGCGACAGCGGCGAAACCTGCCCTTATCTTGGTATCTAAAGGGTTGATGCTTGCCGCGTGCACCCGTATCGCAATTTCTCCAGGACCTGGATCTGCGTCCGGTTTGTTGAAAATTTCAAATGGCTCACTTTCGCCCAGGCGCTTGAGACGCATCGCTTTCATGGCAGTCTCCTTGAAATGTTGGCGAAGGAAAATAGGCAATGACATTGTCGGCCACAAAAAACTTTTGTTTGTGGACCAGTATCAGTATAAGTCAGAGTGGTTGAGAAAACGAGGAGACAGCAGTGTGTTTAAGAAGAAGTTTCTGACAGGAATATTTCGAGGGTATGAGTTATTTATAGCGAAGGAGCCTAGAGGTTCAAAGTGGAAAAACGGTGGAGGGAACCCGACCCAACCACCGTTGATAACGATCTTCCGCTTCAAGATTCACCGGGTTGCGTTGGCGGTGTAAGCCTCGCACCACCAACTTNNTATCAAGTGGGGCAGGTCGGTGATGCCTTTGCGTTTCAGCACCATCAGCAGCGCCGCATCTTTTGCGCCGAGTGCGTCGTGGAGCATTTTGTTGGCGATAAGTTTCAGAAGAGTCCATGAGCGTATGGTCATCACATTGGTATGTTGTACTCTTTGGCGAGCTGGACAGCCAAATCTGAGCACTGCTGCCTCCCTGGTGGATTCGGGCAGATCGCCGGTAAGGCCATTGAGAAGGAAACGTCGGGGTGGTGGATCAGGGTGGCCGCATAGATTTTGGCCGCCAGCTCGTTAATTTCCGGCGGCACCTGGGCCTTCAGGTCTCGGACTATTGCTTCCCATGCAGCCCACTTGGCGCGTTCAACGTCTGCAGCAGTGGGAGGCGCCCCCTCCAGTTTCGGTAACTCAGCCTTAAGAGCTCCCAGTGTACCTCTTGCCTCGCTTAGGTCTGCCTCCACATTCGTGACCTCCTCTTTCGCACGCTTGACGACGTCCACCTCAGCTTCGCCTGTCATCTGTCGCTTGAGTGTTTGCTGATACCGGTCCTTTGCACCTCTCGCTGCAGACTCCAACCCCGGGACCTTTTCCATTTGCTGTCGCATACAGGCCTTAACGCTTTGCATCTTTGCCCTGTTGGCCTGAGCTTGTTCACACAAGTTCCTAAACTGCTCGAGAATCGCTGAATCTTCTGCGCTCATTGCTCGGCTTTCCCTAAAGGGTATATGCATTGCATCCCTCCTCTGGTGGGCAGGTTATGATTAGTTGTTTCCTCCGCATTAGAAGTAAATATACCTCCCAGAGGGATGTGCTAGAGTATATGCGAAAGCCATTGATAAATAGAGAAAACAGTTGAGGGTCAGGTGCCAGGATCACCGGTTCAAGAGGAGGCTTTTCGGAGTCCTTGGATTCCAACTAAGTTGCCATCTGCTTCAAGGCCAGGGTGATGGGTAGAGAAGATGGACTGAATTCGTTTGATGGGTGAATATGCAGGAATCGCAGATGAACTTGATAGAACAAATATGGTGGGGGCACCTGCAACATAACTTATTTCATCTCACGATACGGGTACAGTTGAAAGCTAAGCAGAACGGTGGCGTAATCTTACGAACTACGGTTTAGCAAACACCCTGACACACCCTTCCGGCTAGACGACAGACGCCAATCTCCGTTCTCTCAGGAACCCATCCTCGCTGAGTCAGCCACCCTCAGCAAACCCTGGGTAAAGCGTCATGCCACCATCGATGAAAATGCTCGCTCCCACTATATAATCAGCCTCATCGGATGCCAACCATACGGCGGCTCGACTAATTTCATCCGGTTCACCAATCCGTCTATAGGGAATGAGATTCATCAGCGAACCATAGGCTTCTGGTGTTTCCCAGGCGGCCCGATTAATCGGGGTGCGGATGGCGCCGGGGCATAGACTGTTGACCCGAATACGGTACGGAGCCAGTTCTTGCGCCATACTCTTCATCATGAGCATAACCCCGCCTTTTGACGCGGCGTAATTAACGTGACCGGCCCAGGGAATCACTTCATGCACAGAACTCACGCAAATGATTTTCCCGGCGGAACAGGAAATTTCTTCCACCACACCTCGCCGTTTGAACTCCTGCACCGCTTCGCGGGCACAGAGAAACTGCCCGGTGAGATTAACCCCCAGCACAGTATTCCACTGTTCTAATGTCATTTCGTCAAACGGAGCATCCCGCTGCAGGCCAGCATTATTCACAACGATATCTACCGTTCCAAAATTTCTAATCATCAGCCGGAACATTTCCTGGACCTGATCTTCTTTGGACACATCAGCTTGATGGGCATAGGCCTGACTGCCACCAGCCACGATGGTATCAACCACGTCCTTGGCCTTCTCCTCGCCACGCACATAATTGACGACCACATTCGCACCAGCGGCCCCCATGCCAAGGGCAACCTCCTTCCCAATCCCTGAATTGGCTCCAGTCACCAGGGCAGTCTGGCCAGAAAGGATTTTTCTCGCTTGACAGTGTGGCATGACCACTTTTGGAAACTGTACTGTTTGGGACCCCTTTGCCATTTCATTCCTCCTTTTGGGTTATCATGGAGTCGCCACTGGATGAGGTTCGTCATAAAGGACTACTGGGATAGGACAGGGGAGCCACCGCGAGTTGTATGATCTCGCGTTCATCTTCGGGCCATTTGGTCACATCGAAGAGCGCATGACGTTCCTCTAACGTAAATCGCGCCCCTGGGCTTAGGTTGACCAATGGCCCAAGCGTTTCCATTTCAAAATAGGGGTAGATATCTGAATTGTAGACCTCCGCGAAACATCCATGGGCGTAATGTTTTTCAGGGAAACTTGGTACCTGCTTGCGATATCCGATAGGCCCTACACCGGGCCCTTCAACAATTCCAAGAATCCAGTAAAATTCCTGTTGATGGTGAGGCCTGCGACCTGCATCAACGCCGTACTTAAATTTTTGCGGGTGTTTACAATTCACCATGGCAAGATTTTCCATGGTGTGGACTACACTGTCCCGAACACGCAGCGACTCACCCTCCTGGGAAAACGTTTTCACACCTCCGGGATATTGGGAGTCCCGATCCCGGGGTAGATACACGCATCCTGGACGAAGCAACATAGCCACATCCCAAATCCCCCATTCCGCCATGTTCGCAGAGGTATTGACGATTTCATGGGAAACCCTCCATTCACTAGATCCGCCCCTCATTGATATTGAGCGTGAAATTTGAATGCCAGTTTCACGACAGATGGGACTAGTCATACAAACCATGACCCGAGAGGGGTCGGACTGCTCAATGGTCACCGCATAGGGGCCACTATCCAAATCTAGCAATGGAAGACCATCTGGCCAGTGGGATTGAGGGGCCAGCCAGGTTTTTTCTCCGCCCCAGAATGGGAAACCCATTTCTTGCTTTTTAGCAAGGACATCGGAGACGGCAGACGTATCTTCGATGGTCCCTTCTCGTTCTGGCTGGGTGAACGCCACGTTGTGTCCACGCCAATACATACCCATAATTCGTCCACCCACTTGAGGCACCACAACCAATGACAATGATCCATTGTGCACCTGCCAACACTTCCAACCCTTATGGGTTCCCTGTTCGACGAACACGTGCTCGGGGGAAGTCTGACTCATCGTCGACCACCCAGTGCCCGATCCAGATTGTAGGCGGCACTAATCATCGCCAGATGCGTGAACGCTTGGGGCGTATTCCCCAACGCTTCCCCTCGAAGGCCAGCCTCTTCGGAATACAGTCCCAGGTGATTTGCATAACCGAGCATCTGTTCGAACATGAGCCGTGCCTGATTCAACCGCGCCCGGTCGTGTCTTCCCGCGCGTGTGAGTGCTTCCACCAACCAAAAGGTACAAATATTGAAAGTACCTTCCTCCCCCTTGAGACCATCAAATGTCTGTTCGACGTTATACCGATACACCAGGCTGTTGGAGACCAACCCCCCTTGCTCCGGTGGCTCCATGGTCTTGTCGAGTGTTTTCAACATGCGTGGGTCCGCAGGTGACAGAAAGAACACCAACGGCATCATCAAATTCGCAGCATCCAGAGTCTCACTTCCGTAATACTGCACGAACGCTTCTCGCTGTGGATTCCATCCTTTCGCCATGATCTCCTGAAAAATTTCATCCCGCACTTTCGACCACCGGAACCGATCAGCTGGAAACGATCGTTTATCCGCCAATCGAATTCCCCGGTCTACGGCCACCCAACACATCAGTTTCGAATACACATAGTGCTGTTGCCCGGCTCGGATTTCCCAGATGCCTTCATCCGTGCGGGTCCAGTTATCGCACACCCAGTTGATGAGTTTGCTCAGGTGCATCCACAGGTCGTAGGAGATGGGGACGCCATACTTATTATAGAGATAGACCGAATCCAACAGTTCGCCATAAATGTCGAGTTGCAGTTGGTGTGACGCGGCATTGCCAATCCGAACAGGCTTGGAGCCCATGTACCCTTCCAAATGATCCAGGGTTGTTTCTGGCAGTTCATGGCGCCCGTCGATGCCGTACATGATCTGAAGGGATCCATCTGGATTCAATTCGTGACAGCGAGCCTCGACCCATCCCATGAACTTTTCCGCTCCCTCTGTAAAGCCGATTCGCATCAATCCGTAGATGGTGAACGCGGCATCGCGAATCCAGGTAAAACGGTAATCCCAATTTCGTTCTCCGCCAATGCCCTCGGGCAGGGAGCATGTCGGGGCTGCGACAATCGCACCCGTTGGCTCGAAGGTGAGCATCTTGAGCGTGAGTGCAGAACGGTACACCATTTCCCGCCAACGCCCGACATAGGTGCATTGCGAAAGCCATGTTCGCCAAAATTCAACTGTTTCCTGAAAGAGATCAATCCCCTCTCGTATGGAACACACCTTATCCACGTGGTTAGCGTCCTGTGCTTCCCGCATTACAAACACCGCGGTTTGGCCCTCTTTGAGTGTAAAGTCAGCCGCGATGCCCTGTCCCCTTCTGATCACCGGTTGTGTCGATGCCACCATCATGGCTAAATCCTGACTCCGAAAGACCGCTCCATCCGGTTGCACTCGAACGTCATGGGTATCCCGTGCATAGTTGAAGGCGGGGGTGCATTCCATTTGAAAATGCATCGACCCTCTAATCGTCTCGACTTTCCGAACCAACGCATACGAGCCACCCTGCAGGTCCTGTCCCCCAATGGGCATGAAATCGATCACCTGTCCCACCCCTTCCGATGACAAAAACCTGGTGACTAATACATTAGTGTCCGGCCAGTAGAATTGCTTTTGATGGTACTCTTCGTGTTGGAATGGGCATATTTGGAATCGACCTCCTTTCTTATCATCCAAAATACTGCAAAAGAGGCTTGGCGAATCGAAATGCGGAAAACAGAGCCAATCGATTGACCCATTCATTCCCACTAACGCGGCGGTATACATGTTTCCAATAAGTCCATAGTTTTCGATCGGTAAATAAGCCATAGTGCTTCCTTTCTATAAACATCCCCGCACAAAGGATCGCTGATTAGTTGGGTTCGCTTTCGGCAATCGTGCCAAGCACCCCACTGGCCAGCCCGCAGTTGATAGGCCACCCTGCAAGTTTCTTTACACCGACATGACCCACAACCTGCACAAGAGGCCAGCGGGTACTTGAAGAATAGACTTGCGAAGTTCGTCATATCCCATTGCGCAGGGAAGCATCGCTAGGGACGTATTGTGCAGACCATGGGAACCTCGCAGGAAGGATCATTCTAGGAGGGTGGAAAAGGAAGGTGCAAGAGTGAGTAGGGCGCAATGATGGTATTTCAGTGGGTGGGTAGCCTTCCTGTCCGCCTTGCTCCCCATTAGCGTATCCACTAGGATGCGGCATGTTATCTTTTCCATGTCTTCAATTGTCCAAGTGACCGTCTTCCTTTAGACCACGTCAGCGACGGAGTTACGCTTGCTGGCTGGCGAACGGACATCGAGTTTTTCGTGTGACATATTAGTAGGTAGAGAAATGGGTGAGAATGGACCGGTCATCCGACTGGATCCAAGAATCGACCGGTTGGTCCCTTCCCAAGCAGAGTTGGAAAGGCTTGCCGACGGATTCGCGTGGGTAGAAGGCCCGGTATGGGACAAAGGGCAAGGTTGTCTGCTCTTTTCGGATATTCCAAACAATTCCGTGTACAAGTGGCAAGAGGGACACGGTGTCTCCCTTTTCCTCAAGCCAAGCGGGTATACCGGTGCCACACCCTTTGAGGGGCGGGAACCGGGTTCGAACGGCCTGACATTCGATCCCACTAACAGGCTCGTTCTCTGTGAACATGGAGACCGACGAATCGCGCGGATGGAGAAGAACGGCAGGAAGGTAACGCTGGCGGGCCA
>JABAOE010000556.1_pt5 | contig 26255 bp, 23 predicted proteins | sample 7062141 | NCBI WGS metagenome assembly JABAOE01 (sample SAMN14538627, study PRJNA623070) | marine sediment metagenome | biome: marine biome [ENVO:00000428]; feature: marine pelagic biome [ENVO:01000023]; material: deep marine sediment [ENVO:00002113] | place: India: Gulf of Khambhat ... | reverse complement strand
TGTCGACTTCGAGCACGAGCGGCGCGAGGAAGTGATCCAGTACATCTACCGCAAGTACGGCAGGGAGCGGGCGGCCCTGGCGGCGACCGTGATTAGCTATCGTCCACGCAGCGCGCTGCGTGATGTCGGCAAGGCGCTGGGCCTCTCCGGGCTGCAGGTCGACCGGCTGGCGAAGTCGATGCAGTGGTGGGACGGGCGGGAGGTCGACGAGAGCCGGGTGCTCGAGGCGGGGCTCGATCCCGGCAGTCCGGTCATCCACAGGCTCCTGTATCTCGTCAGGGAACTGCTGGGTTTTCCGCGGCACCTGTCGCAGCATGTCGGCGGCTTCGTTATCTCCAACGGCCACCTGGCGGAACTGGTGCCGGTCGAGAATGCGGCGATGGCGGACCGTACGGTCATCCAGTGGGAGAAGGACGATCTCGAGGATCTCGGTCTGCTCAAGGTCGATGTGCTGGGTCTCGGTATGTTGACGGCGATCCGTCGCAGCTTCGACCTGATCCGGAAATTCGACGGCAGGGAACTGAGCCTGGCAACGGTGCCGGCTGAAGACCCCGTGGTTTACGACATGATCTGCGACGGCGATACGATGGGCGTCTTCCAGATCGAATCGCGCGCCCAGATGGCGATGCTGCCGCGACTGAAGCCGCGTTGCTACTACGACCTCGTCATCGAAGTTGCGATCATCCGTCCCGGCCCGATCCAGGGAGACATGGTGCATCCTTATCTCAGGCGTCGCAGTGGCGAAGAGGCCGTGGAGTATCCGAGCGAGGAGGTCAGGGAAGTCTTGCAGCGGACCCTGGGTGTACCGATTTTCCAGGAGCAGGTGATGCAGCTTGCGGTGGTCGCTGCAGGCTTCACGCCGGGCGAAGCTGATCGTCTGCGACGCGCAATGGCTGCGTGGAAGCGACGCGGGGGACTGGGGCCGTTCGAGGAGAAACTGATCCGGGGTATGAAAGCAAGGGGTTACACCGAGGAATTCGCGAACCAGATATTCCGGCAGATCCTCGGTTTCGGTGAGTACGGATTCCCGGAGTCACACTCGGCCAGTTTTGCGTTGCTCGTCTACGTGTCCTGCTGGCTCAAGTGCCACACGCCGGCCGCATTCACCTGCGCACTGCTGAACAGCCAGCCGATGGGCTTCTACTCGGCGTCACAACTGACCCAGGACGCACGTCGTCACGGCGTCGAAATCCGCCCGGTGGATGTCAACGAAAGTGACCGGGACTCGTCGCTCGAGCGTGCCGAAAACGGAGAGGCTGCGCTGCGCCTGGGCTTACGCCAGGTCAAGGGATTGTCGGCGGCTGCCGGGGAGACCATTGTCAAAGCGCGACTTGCTCCCTACAGGAGCATCCAGGACCTGCTCGAACGGACCGGCCTCAATCGGCGCGAGCTGGACGCGCTGGCGGCGGCGGGTGCGCTGAAGTCGCTTGCCGGTCATCGTCACAAAGTCCGCTGGACCGTCGCGGGCGTGGAGGAGCCAACGCCGCTTTTTGCATCGCTCGACCGTTATGCAGCGACCCCGATGCTGCGACGGCCGAGCGAGGGTCAGGATATCGTTGCCGACTACCGCAGCCTCGGCCTCACACTGGGGCGTCACCCGATGAGTCTGATTCGTCATCAGCTCGACCGGTATCGCTATGTCTCGGCGCAGCAACTGGAAGCGCTCGATGCCGGGCGGCACATCCGCATCGCCGGGCTCGTGATTACGAAACAACGCCCCGGCACGGCGAGTGGTGTGACCTTTGTCACGCTGGAGGACGAAACCGGCTGTAGCAACCTGATCGTCTGGAAAAAGATTGCCGACGAGCAGCGAGACGTGCTGCTGAATGCGAAATTGATGGGCGTGTACGGGGAACTGCAAAAAGAAGGAAAGGTGATTCATGTGATCGCGAGACGACTCGTTGATCACAGTGAATTGCTGGGAGAACTGTCAGTCAGGTCGCGTGACTTTCGGTAAAGCCTCAGTCTTCGTCGAAATCGATCGCGTAAGTATCTTCGAGCGCCTTCTGTTCGGCCAGTTCTTCGAGGCGACGGCGAACCTCTTTCTGTCTTGCCGACACTTTGTCATCCGTACCTTCGACGTCCGCGATCAACTCTTCGACATTGATCTCGACCGATGAATCACCCACGTTATCGGTCGTATCGGAATCCGCAATGACGACAGTGTCCGTCATGTCGTTGTCTTCGAACTCGTCGAAGTCGTCATCGTCTGTGTCAGAGCCGACGCTACCCGATTCGTTGTTCATGTGCCGATTACCCCAGGAAAAGACACCTACCGTTCCCTGAATACCCGATGCGTCCATACGCTTTTTGCCTGTATACCGCGAAAGATTTTCGGCTGCAAGCATCCAATCCGCATATTTCTCAAACAGCGGGAAGTGACTGGAAATAAATGAAAAAATGCTGCTTTCTAACGAATGAGATTATTGATTTCGAATATTGGCAGCAGGATCGCGAGCACGATCAGCAGCACGATGAAGGCCATCACGATGACCAGCAGCGGTTGCATGATGCCGAGCAGGGTTGCGATCAGTCCGTCGACCTCACGCTCCTGGTTGGTCGCTGCGCGCCCGAGCATTTCCTCGAGTTTGCCACTCGCCTCACCACTCGAAATGAGATGTGTCGTCATCGGCGGAAAGAGTTTGCTCGTTGCGAGCGACCGGCTGATCATGCCGCCTTCCCGTATCCGGAGCGCCGCTTCTTCGATCGCTTCGCGCATCGGAATATTGACGACCACTTTGCCGGCAATGCGAAGTGACTCGAGGATTGGTACGCCGCTGCCGGCGAGGATGCTCAGTGTCTGTGTGAAGCGCGCGGTATTGATGCCGCGGGTCAGCTTGGCGACGATCGGCAGCCGTAACAGCATATGGTGATAGCGGCGCTTCGGCCCTTCACGCTTCAGAAGCTGGCGAATGCCGAAAATCAACAGGCCGGTACCGACAATTATGGCGATCCAGTAGTCGCGAATGAAGTCGCTTGCGCCGATCATGATGCGTGTCAGCAGCGGCAGTTGCTGATCGTAATTTTCGAAGATGTAGACGACCTTGGGTACGACATACGCGAGCATGAAGCTGATGATTGCGACCGCAGTGACGACCAGCGCGATTGGATAAATCAGTGCATTGCGGACCTGCTGTTGCAGTAGCTGGCGCGACTCGGTGAACTCGGCCAGCCGTTCGAGCACGGCATCCAGATGGCCGGACTGTTCGCCAGCCGCAACGGTCGCCTGGTACAGCTCGGGGAATGCCTGCGGAAAATCTGCAAGACCGTCGGCGAGCGAATGACCTTCCATGACCCGGGAACGCACGCCGAGAAGAATACTTTGTGCGCGCGGGTTCTCGTTCTGCTGGCTGACGGCCAGCAGAGCCTCCTCGAGCGGCAGGCCGGACTGTGAAAGGGTGGCCAGCTGGCGGGTGAGGAGCGCGAGTTCCGAGGCTGATAAGCCGCGTCGCAGCGAGAAACTGGTCTGGCGTTTCGATTCCTGCTGCGCGACCTCGGTCACTTTGACCGGTAACAGGTGGCGCTCGCGGAGCATCTGCCGGACATGTTTCGGCGTGTCGCCCTCGAGAAGACCCTTCGATTCCTTGCCGTTTTTGTCGAGAGCTACGAACTCGAACGCGCCCATCGCCTGGCTCCCGGCTGCTAGTCGGCGCGGGTGACGCGCAGGACTTCTTCGAGCGTCGTGTCACCAGCCAGCACCCGCCGCTGGCCGTCATCCCGGATGCTCGGCGTCAGGGTGCGTGCATATTTCTCGAGACTCTGTTCGCTGGCGCCATCATGGATCATCGTGCGCATCGTATCGTCGATGGCGATCAGTTCGTAGATGCCGGTGCGGCCGTGAAAACCGCTGGCGTCGTCGCTGCCGGGGCGGTAGAGGGTAGGAGGGTTCCCCGGGTCGAGCCTGAGCGTGCGGCACTCGTACTCGCGCGCGGTATAGGGCACCTTCGTGTCGTCGTCCAGCACGCGCACGAGACGCTGGGCCAGGACGCCGATCAGGCTGGAAGACAGCAGGAAAGGCTCGACACCCATATCGCGTAATCGGGTCACGGCGCCGGCTGCCGTGTTCGTGTGCAGGGTGGACAGTACGAGATGCCCGGTGAGACTCGCCTGGACCGCGATTTCGGCAGTCTCGAGGTCGCGGATCTCGCCGACCATTACGACGTCCGGGTCCTGGCGCAGGATCGCCCGCAGCCCGCGCGCAAAGGTCATTTCGACCTTGGTATTGACCTGGGTCTGGCCGATGCCGTCGATGAAATATTCGATCGGATCCTCGACCGTCATGATGTTGCGGCTGTTGTCGTTGATCCGTTCGAGCGCGGCGTACAGGGTCGTCGTCTTGCCGGAGCCGGTAGGCCCGGTGACCAGGATGATCCCGTGCGGTTTGTGGATCAGGTCGTCCATCATGGCCTGGGATTCGTCGTCCATGCCGAGCGAACCGAGATCCAGCCGACCTGCCTGCTTGTCCAGCAGGCGTAATACGACGCGTTCGCCGTGTCCGGATGGCATCGTCGATACGCGGACATCCACCGCGCGTCCGGCGATCTTGAGTGAAATTCGACCGTCTTGCGGCAGTCGTTTTTCGGCAATATCGAGTTTGGACATGACCTTGATGCGCGACACGACCAGCGGGGCGAGCGCGCGGCGTGTCTGCAGAACTTCCTGTAAAACGCCGTCCACCCGGAAGCGGACCCCGAGCCGGTTCTCATAGGGTTCGATATGCACGTCAGACGCGTTTTCCTTGACGGCCTCGGTCAGGACCGCGTTGATGAAGCGGATGATGGGTGCGTCGTCGTCACTCTCGAGGAGATCGGACGGCTCCGGAAGCTCCTGCGCGACCTGCAGCAAGTCGGTGTGCTCGTCGAGATCGCCGACCATTTGCATGGCCATCTGGCTGCCTTGCTCGTAGGTCTGCTGGAGCATGCCGTCGAACGCCTCCGGCGCGACCCGGGTGAGCTTGAGCGGCATGCCGGCAAAGCGCCGGGCTTCGGCGAGACTGAGCGGCGAAGCGCCGGTGCGGTAGACGGCATGCGCCACACCGTCTGCGATCTCCCGGATCAGGACGCCGTGACGCTTGGCAAAGGAAAACGGCAATGCCCGACCGAGCGGCGGATCCTCCGGCGGATCATCGACGATCGTGAGTTCCTCGACGGCTTCCTCCTCTACCTCGAGAACGATTTCGGATGAACTCTCCATCAACGCCAGCTTACTCGTTGTCGGTCGTGTTGTCTGGCGCTTCCAGCGGCGGCAGGGACGGCCGCTGCTGGCCGGGCATCAGCTTGATCCGATTGCCCTCCAGCGCTTCGCTGATCTGGTTGTATTTGGTATTGGTCTCGAATCGTGACTGCGCAGTATCACGCAGGATGGTGGGCCGGATGAACACCATCAGGTTGGTCTTGACGACATCCGATTTCTGCACCCGGAACAATGCGCCCAGTAACGGGATGCTGCCCAGGATCGGGACCCGTTGCTCCGACTCCCGCAGGGTGTCCTCGAGCAGCCCGCCGAGGACCAGCGTCTCGCCGTCCTCGACGATAACCGTTGTTTCGATGATACGCTCGTTGGTAATCAGGTCGACAGCCCCGGCGGCGGACGAGGCGATATTCGAGATCTCCTGCGAGATCTGCAGCAGCAGCGAATCGCCGCCTTCGTTGATCTGCGGCGTAATCGTCAGCTTGACGCCGACCTGCTCACGCTGAATCGTCTGGAACGGGTTCACGGCGCCGACCGTGCCGCCCGTGTTGGAGAACGAGCCGGTGACGAACGGGACTTCCTGGCCGACGTTCAAACTGGCCTCCTCGTTATCGGTCGTGACCAGTGTCGGCGTCGAGATGATGTTCGTATCGGCATTGCCCTGCAGCGCCGTCAGCAAGGCAGCGAAGCTCACGCCGTTGTCCGACAGCCGGCCGACACCGACCGTGATGCCTTCACCGATCAGGCCGGTCGGATCTCCGACGGCGCCGTCGCCTGCGCCGACCGCTGCGCCGAGCTGAACGACGCCCGGGCCGGCAGACGGGAAATTGGTCAGTGCGATCGGATTGTTGCTGCTGCCGTCGTCCACGGCCCAGGTGACGCCGAGCTCGGCGGTCCTGTCGGCGATGACCTCGACGATGATCGCTTCCACGAGAACCTGCGCGCGCTTGATGTCGAGCTTGTCGACGATGCTCATCAGGGAGCGCATCATCTTGGGTGGCGCGTTGATGACCAGGGCATTCGTCTGCGTGTCCGCCCAGACGCTGACGTTCTGCGAAGAAGCAGCCGACGGCGCCGCGCCGTCGCCGCTCGCCTGCTGCGCAAAGTGCTGCTGCAGCTTGGTGGACAGCTCTTCGGCATCCGCGTACTGCAGGTATCTAACCTGCGTGTCGCCGCCGTCCTCGAGCGGCGTGTCGAGGTGCGCGATCAGCGCCCGAATCCGCAGCCGTTCGGCACGGTCGCCGCCGACCAGCACGCTGTTCGTGCGCGCATCGGAAACCAGCGACGTCGTGACCGGCGCACCGTCGGTGCGCGGTGTCTGGGTGAGGGCGGTGAGCACGCGAACGACTTCAGCGGCCGAGGCGTGCTCCAGCCGCACCACCTCGATCTCGTCATCGTTCGCCTGGTCGATGCGGCGGATGATCCTCAGCATGCGGTCGACGTTCGACGCCCGGTCGGACACGATCAGCATGTTGGAACCCGGATGCGCCGCGAGGTGGCCGTACTGCGGGATCAGCGGCCGCAGGATCGGCACCAGCTGGGCAGCGCCGACATTTTGCACCTGCACGACCTGCGTGACGATGTCGTCGGCGGCTGCGCCGTCAGTGTTGAGCAGTCCGGAGTACTGGCGCGCCATGGCGTCCGGCACGATCTTGATGATGTCGCCCGTCGTCATGGCGACGTAACCGTTGACCTGCAGGATCGACAGGAACGCCTCGTAAAAGGCGTCCGGAGACATCGGCGTCGACGACAGCATCGTCACTCTCGCCGTGACCCGCGGATCGACGATGAAATTCCTGCCGGTGACCTCGCCGACGGCCTCGATTATCTGGCGAATGTCGGCATCGCGGTAATTCGGCGTGATCGTCGGTTCCTGTGCCTTCGCCAGGGGCAGCACGATGAGCAGCACAATCGCCGCCAGGGTCAGGCGTCGGCTGTTGCTTGACGAGAGCGCTTCTGAATGAGTTCGCACTGGATGGGAATCCTTCACTGGCTGTTATCGAGTTCGAGCTGGCTGGTGCGGAGCACGAGGACCTCGGGTTGACCATTGCGCTCAACGGTCACCGATACCTGCTCCGAGTCGCCAAGGCCCTGGAATATTTGCGTGGCTTGTTGCGGATCTGTCAGCGCCGCCCCGTCGATGTCCTTGATCAGGTCGCCGGGTCTCAGGCCCAGCGCGGCAAACTGCTTGCGATCACGACCGGGGTAGACCCGGTAGCCCTGCATCTGGCCCGACACGTAGTAGGGCGTCGGCCGGATGACGTCCGCCAGCTTGCTGGCATTTTGCGTGACGACATTCTGGATGCTCTGCGGATTGGTCGGCGTCGCCGCCCTGCTCACCGTCGTGCTGTTCCGGCGCAGCGGCGCCGAGCCCTGCGGAAACTCCTTCGGCAGTTTGAGCACTTCGAGGATGCCGCCGCGATTCAATACCACGCGGTCCGCATACACGGCATGCAGCGTGGCGCCGGGCGCCACCGTATCGCGGATCATGTAGATTTTTTCCTCGTTGCTGGCATCGGCAATGATCGCTACCGCCGACGCCGGGTCCGGGGAGGCGAGCGTTCCCTTCAGCGAGAGATTGAGACGGGTTTCGGCGAGATTCTCGAGATTCTCCTGCGGCGCCGGCGCGACGACCGCTTCGGGATCAGCCTCGCCGAACAGGTGGGCATCGGCAATCCGCTGTACATCGACCGATCCGCTTGCCGCGCCGGTCGAGCGGGAGATCTGCACCGGCGGGGCGATGACCTGGTCGCCGGCGTCGGAGCCGGGCATCAGCATCCAGATCACCTGGGCCAGCTGCCAGGCGATGCCGATCACCAGCAACAGCGCGACCCAGCGTGGCAGGGTGCGATTGATCGCCGCCAACGCAAGATCGGCATCCAGGCCGCTGAAATCAGACCACTTCGCCTCGACTGTCATCTCCGAAGACCCTCGCGTACGTTGCCCAACCGGGCCCAAGCCGACCCGGAACATACACATTTAAACGCAGCAGACGGATGATAAGGTCTCAGGCCCGTCTACAACAAGTCAAAATGGAAAAAAATCCTATATCTGGCAGGCATATACCTGCTTTTTCTCAGTTTGGCCTCAACAATTTGGCCGGTCGCGCGAATTTAACCTAAATCGGCGCGTCGACAGGGCTGGAGAATGCGCTCCGCTGCCCATATATAATGGGCTTCCCGGAACAGACAGCCCGAGCCGACAGAACTGCCCAAACGACATGTCCGACCCGAATTCGAACAAGCCCGGCATCGACGATCTCGATCTTGCCGTCAAGGAAGCCAGTCCCAAGCTCAAGCGGCCGCCATTATATCGCGTCGTCCTGATCAACGACGACTACACGCCGATGGAGTTTGTCGTCGAGGTGCTGGAGACCGTGTTCGGGATGGAGCGCAACAAGGCGACCCGGGTCATGCTGGAGGTGCATACCAGGGGCAAGGGTGTCTGCGGCGTGTACAGCTACGAAATCGCGGAAACGAAGGTGGCGCAGGTCACCAGTATCGCGCAGCAGCAACAGCATCCGCTGCTGTGTACGATGGAAGAATCCTGAGCAGGTACCAGCGATGTTGTCAAGCGAACTCGAGTTTTGTCTCAACGAAGCGTTCCAGAATGCGCGGGAACGCCGCCACGAATTCATGACGGTCGAGCACCTGTTGCTCGCCCTGCTCGATATCCCGCGCGTGCATGAAATTCTCAAGGCTTGCGATTCCGACATCGGCCAGCTGCGCCGCCAGCTGATCGAATTCATCGACGAGGCCACGCCGCTGATGCCGCTGGGGGACGAGGGTGACGTGCAGCCGACGCTGGGATTCCAGCGGGTTCTGCAGCGCGCGGTCTACCACGTGCAGTCAAGCGGCAAGAAGGAGGTCACCGGCGCCAATGTCCTGGTTGCGATCTTCAGCGAGAAACAGTCGCAGGCCGTCTATTTCCTGAGCATGCAGGACATCACCCGCCTCGATATCGTGAACTACATCTCGCACGGTATGCCGCAGGTGCCCGGCGACGCGGCCGACGAAGAGCAGGAAACGCCTGTCGATGCCGAAGGGGAATCCGAAGCGCCGGCGCTCGAGAAGTACGCGACCAACCTGAATCAGCGGGCGATCGAAGGCAAGATCGACCCCTTGATCGGCCGCGACATAGAAATCGAGCGCACCGTGCAGATACTGTGCAGGCGGCGCAAGAATAATCCGCTGTACGTCGGCGATGCCGGGGTCGGCAAGACGGCCCTCGCCGAGGGGCTTGCCCGCATGATCACGGAGGAACGCGTCCCGGACGTGCTGCGCGACGCGACGATTTACGCCCTCGACATGGGCACGCTGATCGCCGGCACGAAATACCGCGGCGACTTCGAGAAACGCCTCAAGGCCGTCATTCGCGAAGTGCGCGACGATCCGGGTGCGATCCTTTTTATTGATGAAATTCATACGGTTATCGGAGCCGGCGCGGCCTCCGGTGGGGTCATGGATGCCTCTAACCTGATCAAGCCGGTGCTCGCGAATGGCGAGATCCGCTGCATCGGCTCCACGACCTATAACGAGTACCGCGGCGTGTTCGAAAAGGATCATGCGCTGGCGAGGCGATTCCAGAAGATCGATGTGCCGGAGCCAAGTCTCGAGGAGACCATCGAGATTCTTCGCGGCCTGAAGACCCGCTTCGAGGAACACCATTCGGTGACCTATGACGGCGAGGCGCTGGAGGCGGCTGCCGAACTCGCTGCCAGGCACATCAACGACCGTCGCTTGCCGGACAAGGCGATCGATGTGATCGATGAAGCGGGCGCCAACCTGCGCCTGCAGCCCGAGCATTCGCGCGGCAATCGGGTGACCGTGGAAATGGTCGAGAACGTGGTCGCCAAGATGGCGCGTATCCCGCCGAAGAGCGTTTCCGCATCCGACAAGGATGTGCTGCGCACGCTCGAGCGCGATTTGAAGCTGACCATTTTCGGCCAGGACCCGGCCATCGAGGCGCTGAGTTCGGCCATCAAGATGTCGCGTTCCGGCCTCAACGAAGACGAGAAACCGGTCGGTTCGTTCCTGTTTGCCGGTCCGACCGGCGTTGGCAAGACAGAGGTCACGCGCCAGCTCGCCATGGTCATGGGCGTCGAACTCATCCGCTTCGACATGTCCGAGTACATGGAGCGCCACACGGTCTCCCGCCTGATCGGCGCGCCGCCGGGCTACGTCGGCTTCGACCAGGGCGGCCTGCTGACCGAGGCGGTAACGAAGAACCCGCACGCGGTCGTCCTGCTCGATGAAATCGAGAAAGCGCACCCGGAGGTGTTCAATCTCCTGCTGCAGGTCATGGACCACGGCACGCTGACCGACAACAACGGGCGCAAGGCCGATTTCCGCAACGTCGTGCTCGTCATGACCACCAACGCCGGCGCGCAGGAGATGAGCCGTGCGTCTATCGGCTTTACGCAGCAGGACCACAGTAGCGACGGCATGGCGATCATCAAGAAACAGTTTTCGCCGGAATTCCGCAATCGACTGGATGCGATCATCCAGTTCGCGCCGCTGGACGCGCACTCCATTGCGCGCGTCGTCGACAAGCTCGTGGTCGAACTCGAGGGCAAGCTGGGCAGCAACGACGTCACGCTTGAGCTCGACGATGCGGCGCGAAACTGGATCGCCGAGCGCGGCTACGACCCCAAGATGGGCGCACGGCCGATGGCGCGGGTCATCCAGGAGCACATCAAGCGGCCGCTGGCGGAAGAACTGCTGTTTGGCAGCCTGTCAGAGGGCGGTCACGTCAGGATCACGGTCGGCGAAGACGATACGCTCGTGCTGAATGCCGAGCCCGTGACCCGCGAACTCGAGCACTTGCCGGAAGAATGATCGCTGATGGCCGCCGGCGGCGGCGCGGGCGGGCGTCTGCTCAGGTTCTGCCGCGGTAGACGATGCGGCCTTTGCTGAGATCGTAAGGGGTCAGTTCGACGGTGACGGAGTCGCCCGTCAGGATGCGGATGTAGTTTTTGCGCATCTTGCCGGAGATGTGCGCAGTAACGACATGACCGTTCTCGAGCTCGACCCGGAAGGTCGTGTTGGGCAGGGTCTCGGTCACGACGCCTTCCATCTGCAGGGCTTCTTCTTTAGCCAATTTCCCGGGTGCTCCGGTTCATTCAAGGTGCCGAATTGTGCAGAAACGGGCTGCCTATTGCAATGTATCCACGGCCTGTCAACGGCGGAAACACTGGATTTCCCGGCGCTCTGCCGGCCATTCGGCCTGCTTGTCGAGAGACGCGCAGAAACGGCGCAGCTCGTTGCAAAACTGGCTGCGCGGTATGACGTCGGCGCCGAGACTGCGCAGGTGCGGTGATTCCAGCTGGCAGTCGAGCAGGCGGAAATTCCAGTCGATCATCAGCGAGCAGAGCGCGACGAGCGCCGCCTTCGAGCCGTTGGATTCGTCGCTGAACATCGATTCGCCGAAGAACATCCGGTCGATCGCCAGCCCGTAAAGCCCGCCGGCCAGGCGTTCGCCCTGCCAGACCTCGACAGAATGTGCCCAGCCGTTCCGGTGCAGCCGGCAATAGGCGTCGCGCATCTCGGGCGTTATCCAGGTGCCGTCCTGCCCCGGACGGTCCTGCGCGCAGCGATCGATGACGGACTCGAAGGCCGTGTCGAAGCTGAGCTCGAAGCCCGAATGCCGCAGGGCGCGGGCAAGTCGGCGGGTAACGTGCAGCCGCTCCGGATAGATGACACAGCGGGGATCGGGCGACCACCATAGAATGGGTTGGCCTTCGCTGTACCAGGGAAAGATGCCGTGCGAATAGGCATACAACAGCCGCTCTTCCGACAGGTCGCCGCCCGCCGCGAGCAGCCCGTCGGGGACATCGAAGGCCCGCTCCACGTCCGGAAAGGTGTCCGGTGGATCGTCGGCATTGATCCATGCTATCTGCGGTGATTTCAAGGCGCCGACTCGCGCCTGTAAGGGCTGTGCGCATTGACGGCGTCGACGTAATGGTCGATATGGCGACCTTCCTCCTGCAGGAAGCGAGCTATCGCGGCGAAGAACTCGGGCCGGGCCAGCCAGTGTGCCGACCAGGTATTCACCGGCGTAAAGCCGCGGCTGATCTTGTGTTCGCCCTGGGTGCCCGGTTCGAATATCTTCCTGCCGCGGTCGATACAGTATTCGATGCCCTGGTAATAACAGGTTTCGAAGTGCAGCGCGTTGTAGTTCGCGTCAGCGCCCCAGTAACGGCCGTACAGCGTTCGCTTCGTGTCATAGAAGATCGCGGCGGCAATCGGCGTATGCGACTTTTCGGCGATGACGATCAGCAAGCTGTCCGGCAGCTGCCGCGACACTTCCATGAAGAATTCGAGACTGAAGTAGGGCAGCGAACCGCGTCGCAGGAACGTGATGCTGATCAGGTCGTAAACGGCCCGCCAGGTCGCGGCGTCCGCCTCTCCACCGTGCAGGCGCCGGAACGAGATGCCCTGTTCGCGCACACGACGACGGTCGCGGCGGACCTTCTTGCGCTTGGCGGCGCTGAAGCCCGCAAGGAACTGCTCGAACGATGCATAGTCCTGGTTGTGCCAGTGGAACTGGCAGTCCTTGCGCAGCTTGTAGCCAGCCGATTCCAGCGGCTCCAGCTCCGAACGATCCGGAAACAGCACGTGGAGCGAGGAATAATCGCCGTCAGCGGCAAAGGTTTTCGCCGCATCCAGCAGTGCGCTCCTCGTTTCCGGGCTTGCCGCCAGCAGCCGTGGACTCGGCGCGGGCGTGAAGGGCACGGCCGACACCAGTTTCGGATAATAGGGGAGGCCGGCGCGTTCGTAGGCGTGGGCCCAGCTCCAGTCGAAGACGAACTCGCCCCAGGAATGCGTCTTCTCGTATAGCGGCATCGCGCCGACGAGTTTTCCGGACGCGTCCTGCAAACCGATATGGCGGGGCAACCAGCCGGAATCCGCGGCGGCGCTGCCGGAGGTTTCGGCGGCCAGGAGGAACTCGTGCCGGAGAAACGGATAGCGGGGATCGACCAGCGCGTTCCAGTCGCGCGCGTCGAATTCGCCGATGCTATCGGCGATCGTGGTTCGCATTGCCTCTACCGCTCATCATGCGGCGGCGTCACCGGCCTCGAGCTCCGCCGCTTCCGCGTCCAGGAACTTTTCGGCGTCCAGCGCCGCCATGCAGCCTGCGCCCGCCGAGGTAATCGCCTGGCGGTAGACCTGGTCCGCGACGTCGCCGGCCGCGAACACGCCGGGGACGCTCGTTGCGGTAGCGTCGCCGGTCAGGCCCGCTTTGACGACGATGTAGCCATTCTTCATATCGAGCTGGCCGGCGAACAAACCGGTGTTCGGGCTGTGGCCGATCGCAATAAAGACGCCAGCCAGGTCGATATCGGTGGTCTGCGATTCGTCGAGCGTGCTCCGGACCCTGAGGCCGGTAACCCCGGACTCGTCGCCCAGCACCTCATCGACGACATGGTCCCAGAGGATGTCGACGTTGCCGTCCCGCGCTTTCTGGAACAGGTGGTCCTGCAGGATCTTCTCGGCCCGCAGCGCGTCCCGCCGGTGGACCAGCGTGACTTTCGACGCGAGATTGCTCAGGTACAGCGCTTCCTCGACCGCCGTGTTGCCGCCGCCGACGACCGCCACGTCCTTGCCGCGATAGAAGAAACCGTCACAGGTGGCGCAGGCGGATACGCCTTTGCCCTTGAACGCCTCCTCGGATGGCAGGCCCAGGTACATCGCGGTCGCGCCGGTCGCGATGATCAGCGCGTCGCAGCTGTAGGTGCCGTAATCGCCGCTCAGCGTGAAGGGCCGGGACGAGAGATCGGCTTCATTTATATGGTCGTTAACGACCTCGACGGCATAGCGCTGGACGTGCTTCAGCATGCGGTCCATCAGCTGCGGACCCTGCAGTCCCTCCACGTCTCCCGGCCAGTTATCGACATCCGTCGTGGTCATGAGCTGCCCGCCCTGCTCGACGCCGGTGACGATCACCGGTTGCAGGTTCGCGCGCGCGGCGTAAACGCCGGCCGCATAACCGGCGGGACCGGACCCGAGGATAAGAACGCGGCAATGTTTGGTTTCGCTCATGTATAATTTGCCTCAAGGGTTTTCTGACAAGCACTTCGCCGGGCAGGCCTTCCAGTTCACCCGATCAGTTCAGCGAATTGCGAGCGCTGGCTCGCATCCAGGGAGCGCAGGCGTAACGCCCGGGCGCCGGCTGGCAAGTGTAGGGAAAACCTGTGACGCCCGTAAAGGGCCGGTAAAGTTTGGGCATGAATTCGTTTGGGGGCAGGATTGCGGCATTCAACTGCATCAATGGTAAACCTGCAGGGGCAGGGTATCGATCCACATTTGACAATACTTCCTAAATAGGGATTTATTAGAATCAGTGGTTTAGCAGAGGTTTATCGCAAGCTACTTTAATATGGCCAGAGCCAGGGCATCACGCAATCAGCCGCAGTCGCGGCTGTCCGAGCAGGTTGAAAAAACCTTGCGCGAAGGCGCGCTGGCGATCTTCGTCGCGTTGGCGATCATCCTCTGGTACGCCTTGTTCACCTACGATCCGGCCGACCCCGGCTTCAGCCAGGCGGGCAGCAGCGGGGAGATCAACAACGGCGTCGGCAGATTCGGCGCGCTGCTTGCCGATCTGCTGTTCAACCTGTTCGGCCGGCCCGCTTACCTGTTCACGCTGATGGTCCTCTATTTCGGCTGGATGATCTTTCGCGATCACAAGACCAGCGAGACCTTCACCCGCGCCGAATTTGGCCTGCGTTTCGGCGGTTTTATCGCGACGCTGCTGACCAGCTGCGGCCTCGCGACCCTGCATTTCTCGGACGCCGGCTTCAACGAGACGGCCGGCGGCATCGTCGGGCAGATCGTCGGCGACAACCTGGCGTTCCTGATGAAGCTGCTCGGTGCGAGCGTGCTGCTGTTCTTCCTCTGGGTCGCCGCAATCTCGGTATTTCTCGGCATCTCCTGGCTGTCGGTCATGGACAGGGTCGGTCGCTGGTGCCTCGTCGCCTACGAAAAAGCCCAGGAGAAGGTCGGCGAATGGCGCGACAAGGCCGAAGGCAAGCGGCAGCTCGCGCTTCGCCAGGACGTGTTCGAGAAGGAAAAGAAACGCACGGCCGGCCGCGCGCCGCCGCGCATAGAGCCGACGATGGCCGCGCTCGAACCGAGCGCGCGTGCTGAAAAAGAGCGACAGGTGCCGTTGTTCGAGCCCCCTTCGGCCGGCGAGCTGCCGCCGCTGTCCCTGCTCGACGATCCGCCGCCGCAGTCCTCCGGTTTTTCCGAGGAATCGCTGGAGGCCATGTCGCGACTCGTCGAACTCAAGCTGCGTGATTTTGGCATCGAGGTGGAGGTCGTCTCGGTGTCGCCCGGGCCGGTCATCACGCGCTTCGAGCTCGATCCGGCGCCGGGCGTCAAGGTCAGCCAGATCGTCAACCTCGCCAAGGACCTGGCGCGGTCGCTGTCCGTGGTCAGCGTGCGCGTCGTCGAGGTTATCCCGGGCAAGTCCTTCATCGGTCTCGAGATCCCGAACGAGAACCGCGAGCTCGTCACCCTCGGCGAGATCTTGAAGAGCAAAGCCTATGACGAGCTGGGGTCGCCGCTCACGCTGGCGCTCGGCAAGGACATTTCCGGCAATTCGGTGGTCGCGGACCTGTCGCGCATGCCGCACCTGCTGATCGCGGGGACGACCGGCTCCGGCAAATCGGTGGCGATCAACGCGATGGTCCTGAGCCTCCTGTACAAGGCGCAGCCGGAGCACGTGCGCCTGATCATGGTCGATCCGAAGATGCTGGAACTGTCGGTGTACGAGGGCATTCCGCATCTGCTGACGCCGGTGGTCACGGACATGAAGGAAGCGGCGAACGCCCTGCGCTGGTGCGTCGGGGAAATGGATCGACGCTATCGGCTCATGGCCGCGCTCGGCGTCCGCAATATCGGTGGCTACAATCGCAAAGTCAGGGATGCGATTGCAGGGGGGCAACCCATCCCCGACCCGACCTGGAAGCCGCCCGAGATCGAGGATCCCGACAAGCTCGTCGAGCAGCCGACGCTGACGCCGCTGCCGTTCATCGTCGTCATCATCGACGAGCTGGCCGACATGATGATGATCGTCGGCAAGAAGGTGGAAGAACTGATTGCGCGACTCGCGCAAAAGGCGCGCGCCTCCGGCATCCACATGCTGCTCGCAACGCAGCGTCCGTCCGTCGATGTCATCACCGGCCTGATCAAGGCGAACATTCCGTGTCGCATCGCTTTCCAGGTCTCTGCCAAGGTGGATTCGCGGACGATTCTCGACCAGATGGGCGCCGAGAACCTGCTCGGGCACGGCGACATGCTCTACCTGCCGCCCGGCACTTCGCTGCCGATCCGGGTGCACGGCGCATTCGTTGCGGATCACGAGGTGCATGCCGTCGTCCGCAATCTCAAGAAAGGCGCTCAGCCGCGCTATATCGACGAAATTATCGAGGCGCCGACGAGTCCAACTCCAGGACTGACCGGTTTGGAGACGCTGCCGACGGATGATGTCGATGCTGAACAGGACCCGCTATATGACCAGGCGGTGCAGGTCGTGATGGACACGCGCAAAGCCTCGATTTCCGGCGTCCAGCGCCGTCTGAAAATCGGCTACAACCGCGCCGCGCGGATGGTCGAGACCATGGAGCAGGCCGGGCTCGTCGGTCCGCTGCAGCCGAACGGCTCGCGCGAAATCCTCGTGCCGCCCCCGGTCGAGGAGTGACGGCGGTGGTTCGCCTGGTCGCTGTCGCACTGGTTGGCGCGGGCATGCTCGCCGCCGATGCCGGGGCGCAGGCGCCGAAAGATGCCGGTCAGCGCCTGCTCGAGGATTTCCTCGAGAATGTCGCGACGATATCCGGCCGTTTCGAACAGCAGCTCATCGACGCCGACAACAACGTCATCGAGGAATCGGCGGGCACGCTCGACATCCGTCGCCCCGGCCGGTTCCGCTGGGCGTATTCGAACCCCTACGAGCAGGTACTGATCGCTGACGGCGTCAACATGTGGAGCTATGACGTCGATCTCGAGCAGGTGACCGTCAAGGCGCAGGCCGATGCGCTCGGCAGCACGCCGGCGCTGCTGCTCGGCGGTTCGACAGGCGTGCTCGAGGACTTCAATTACATCGGCGCTTTCGAGGATCGCGGCACCGAATGGGTGCTGCTGCGCCCGAAGAATACGGACAGCGGCTTCTACAAGGTCGAACTCGGCTTCACCGGCGGACAGCTGAGCCGCATGCTGTTCGGCGACAACCTCGAGCAGACGACGCTGATCGCGCTCTACGACGTCGTCTTCAATGAACCGATCGACGACCAGGTGTTCAGCTTCACGCCACCCGACGGCGTCGATATCGTCGGCGCACCGGCAGCGGAGCCGCAACCGGGGCTCTGAAGGTCAGCGCGAAAATCGCCCCAGTTGGCGCAATTTTCGGGCTAGACTCGCGGATTGGCTGATCTCTTCGCACAAGACGTAGACCACGGCGCCGCCGACGACGATGCGCATCGCCCGCTGGCGGATCGCGCGCGTCCGGATTCCCTGCAGGGTTTTTTCGGCCAGCAACATCTGCTCGGTTCGGGCAAGCCGCTGCGCGAGGCCATCGAGCAGGGGCGGGCACATTCGATGATCTTCTGGGGACCGCCCGGCACCGGCAAGACGACCCTGGCGCGCATGGTCGCGAACTCGACGGACGCGCACTTCATACCCCTGTCGGCGGTCATGGCCGGCATCAAGGACGTGCGCGCAGCCGTGCAGGAAGCGCAGCAGGTCAGGGAGGCCTATGGCCGCAGCACCGTGCTGTTCCTCGACGAGGTGCATCGCTTCAACAAATCACAGCAGGATGCATTCCTGCCCTACGTCGAGGACGGGACGCTGACTTTCATCGGCGCGACTACGGAGAACCCGTCATTCGAGCTCAACAACGCGCTGCTGTCGCGCGCCCGCGTCTACGTGCTCAAGGCGCTGCAGCAGGAGGACCTCGCGGACGTCATCCGGTGTGCGCTGTCGACCCAGGCGGGGCTGGCTGACATGGAGATCGATGCGGCTGCGCTGCAGCTGATCGTCGTGGCGGCCGACGGCGACGCGCGGCGTGCGCTGAACCTGCTGGAGCTGGCCGCCGATCTCGCAGAGCCCTCGGGCGCCGGCCGCAACATCGACGAAGCCACCGCGAAGGAAGTTGCACAGGGCGGCTTCCGGCGCTTCGACAAGCAGGGCGAGTATTTCTACGACCAGGTTTCGGCATTACACAAATCCATTCGCGGCTCCGATCCGGATGCATCGCTTTACTGGCTGATGCGCATGCTCGACGGCGGCTGTGACCCGCTTTACATTGCGCGCCGCCTGATTCGGGTCGCTTCAGAGGACATCGGCAACGCCGATCCCCGCGCGCTGCGACTGTGTCTCGATGCCGCGGAGACCTATGAGCGGCTCGGCAGCCCCGAGGGCGAACTCGCGATTGCGCAGGCTGCCGTCTTCCTCGCCTGTGCGGCGAAAAGCAACGCGGTCTACAAGGCCGCGAAAGCCGCCGCCGCCGATGCAGAGCAGTACGGCACGCTCGACGTGCCGATGCATCTCAGGAATGCGCCGACGAGGCTGATGCAGGATCTCGGTTACGGCGACAAGTACCGCTACGCGCACGACGAGGAGGGCGCGCTGGCGGCCGGAGAGAATTACTTCCCCAAGGACATGCCCGCGACGAAGTATTATCATCCCGTGCCGCGCGGACTGGAGTTGCAGATCCGCGAAAAGCTGGCCGAGATAGCGAGGCGTAACGAACAGCGGAAAGAACCAGGCGATGATTGACCCGAAACTCCTGCGCACGGCGGCCGCCGAGGTCGCTGACAACCTGGCACGTCGAAATTTCAGTTTCGACGCCGCAGTCTATGGTCGGCTGGAGGAGCAGCGGAAGTCCCTGCAGGTCGACGTGGAACAGCTGCGCGCCGAGAGGAACACGAGCGCAAAAAGTATCGGCAAAGCCAAGGCCCGGGGCGAGGACATCGCGCCGCTGCTCGCGGCGGTAGAGGATCTCGGCGCCAGGCTGGAAAGTGCGGAGAAAGATCTCCAGGCCGTGCAGGCTGAACTCAAAGACGTCGAACTGGGTCTGCCGAACCTGCTGCATGACGACGTTCCCGTCGGCGCTGACGAGAACGACAACCAGGAGGTCAAGCGCTGGGGTGAGCCACGGAGTTTCGACTTCGAGCCCCGCGATCATGTCGAGCTGGGTGAATCTCTCGGCCTGCTGGACTTCGATGCTGCGGCAAGAATTTCAGGTTCGCGCTTCGCGGTCATGCACGGGCCGCTCGCCAGGCTGCAGCGCGCGTTGATTCAGTTCATGCTGGATACACATACCGGGGAGCACGGCTACCGCGAGGTCTATGTGCCCTACCTGGTGCAGTCGGACGCCCTGTTCGGCACCGGGCAGCTGCCCAAATTCGAGAATGATCAGTTCAAGACGACCGACGATCCGCCGTTCTACCTGATCCCGACCGCCGAGGTCCCCGTGACCAACCTGGTGCGCGATCAGATCCTGGAGCCGGCCGATCTGCCGGCCAGGTATGTCGCCCACACGCCGTGTTTTCGTTCAGAGGCCGGATCCTACGGCAAGGACACCCGCGGCATGATTCGCCAGCACCAGTTCGAGAAAGTCGAGCTCGTCCACCTCGTCGATCCCGCAGACTCGGAGCAGGCGCTCGAGGAATTGACGGGGCACGCGGAAACGATCCTCGAACGCCTCGAGCTTCCGTACCGCAAGGTCGTGCTTTGCTCGGGCGATACCGGCTTCAGTTCGCACAAGACCTATGATCTCGAGGTGTGGTTGCCCGGGCAGAACGCATACCGGGAGATCTCCTCCTGCAGCAACTTCCGCGACTTCCAGGCGCGCCGCATGCGGGCCCGCTGGCGCAATCCCGACACGGGCAAGCCGGAACTCCTGCATACGCTCAATGGTTCCGGCATCGCCGCAGGCAGGGCGCTGATCGCCGTCATGGAGAACTGCCAGCAAGCCGACGGCAGCATCGCGGTGCCGCCCCCCCTCAAGCCCTACATGGGTGGCCGCGAATCGATCGCTTAGGGAGCGGCGTCGACATCTGATCTCCACAAAGAAAAAAGGCAGCGAAATCGCTGCCTTTTTTGCGGGATGCCGTGTTCCGCCGTCAGTCGCGGTTCAGGAACAGCTGCAGGATGTACCAGAACATCAGCGCGATCGACGAGAACAGTTCGAGCGATGCGGCAACATACTTGTCCTGCGGGTAGTGATGCATGATGTTCGACGTGTCGTACAGCACGGCGGCGCCGGCGAAGCCGATCATGGCCACCGAGAACCAGGTGCCGAGCTGGAAGCCGAAGATCATGCTGCCGATGATGGCAACGAATGCCAGCATGCCGATCCAGACGAGCATGCCGCGCAGGAAGGAGAAGTCCTTGCGGGTGATCATCGCCGTCGCGATCAGGCCACCGCAACCGAGCAGGGTGACGCCTGCGGCGCTGTCGATCATGCCCGGTTCGATCGAGTAGGCGATAAACAGCAGCGGGGCAAAGATCAATGCCTCGAGAACGACGAAGAATGCGAGCGCCGCATACTGCGCGCCCGTCGACTCGACGCGATGCGCGACGTGGGCGGCACCCCAGCCGCCAAGGATGAAGGCCCCGAGGACCATCCACCAGTTGTTCAGCATCGGCGCTGCGATAGCGGCTGCCGTGCCGGACGTAAACAGGTATACCTCGACCGCAGCGAACGCGAGGATTGCGCCGACGACGTGGGCGTAACACTTCCATATGAAATGCGAGCGATCCTCGACGGACAGCTCGGCAACGGGCGCCAGGTAATTGACGTTATCGTTCATCGCGGAATCTCCTCCATGCGAATATTGGGCCGAAGTCTACCATTTGTGACCGAAAATTCGGCAGTTCCGTTCCTCAAATCGGCCCTTCCTGAAGGCAGGGATATTGGGTCTTCCGGGGCCCGTTCAAGAGCGCCTGCAAGGGCCGAGATCCCCGTGCCGCAGCGGTTTCGGGCCGGCACACCGACGTCGGCTAGGTCTCCGCGGCGACGATCCGGTTGCGCAGCACGCCGACGCCTTCGACTTCGATCTCGACGACGTCGCCGGGCTGCATCGCTGCCGTCGAACCGGGCGTACCCGTATAGATGATGTCGCCAGGGTAGAGCGTGACGTAGCGGCTGACGAAACTCAGGATCGCGTGCACGTCGTGGATGTGATCGATCGAGCTCTGATCCTGCATCGTCTCGCCGTTGAGACGGGTCTGTACCCGCAGGTCCAGGTAATCGAGCCCCGTGACGATCGCCGGTCCGAGCGGACCGAAGGTGTCGCTGGCCTTGGCTCGCAGCCATTGCAGATCGTTTGCCTGCCAGGATCGCTCGCTGATGTCGTTGCCGGCGGTGACGCCGAAGATGTAGTCGGCTGCTTCTTCCGCAGAGACTTTGCTTGCCGTTTTGCCGATGACGATGACCAGTTCGCCCTCGAAATGCAGGTCCGTGGCGTCCGGCGGATAGACGACGTCGGTCTCCGGGCCCGTCAGTGATGTTGGCAGCTTCAGGAACAGCGGCGGATGCTCCGGAATCGGTCGCGGTTCCTCGTGCGTCATCTCCTCGCGGTGACTGACGTAGTTGTAGCCGACGGCGATCACCTTGGAGGGTTCGGCAGGCGCCAGCAGCGTTACCGCGTCCCTGTCGACCGAGTGGCCGGTCCGCGATCCGCCGTTCCAGGGCGCGGCATTCAATTCGTGGATCTTGTCCCCGTCCTCGATGCCGTAGCTGACGGCGCCGTCGGCCTCGTAGCGCACATAGCGTGTGATTTCCGCAGACATTGCAATCGCTCCGTTTGTCACGGCCACGACCAGCGCCAGTACGACGATGGCGATTCGGCTCTTCATCTGAGATCCCCCGGACGACGGCCATTCGGCAGGCCTTCAAATTCGTGAGAGGGGAGTCTCCAAGTCTCGGCGTCTCTTTGCAAGCGGACAGGAACGCGCAGCCGGTCAACGTTGTAATCCGCGGGCAAAACTTGCATCGTAGCCAGCGTTCGGGATGCTGGAATTTGGCGATGGCGGAAGCGGACTGGGGCGCGCTGTCTTTGCTGCCGTTGGCAGCGACGCTGGTCCTCGCGTTCGTCACGCGCTCTGCATTGCTCGCCATGCTCGTCGGCACCTTCTCCGGGACGCTGATGCTCGGCAGCGCACCGGGCGCCGGCCTGAACGAACTGTTCCAGTCCTCGCTCGGCAACGGCGACTTCATCTGGGTATGCGAAATCGTCGTTCTGATCGGCATCCTGTTCGAACTGTTCAAGCGAGCAGGCGTCCTGGCTGCGCTGGCGGCGAAATTCGCGGGCGGCGGCGGGCACCGGCGGCGGGTCGAGCTTTCCGCCTGGGGTATGGGTTTCGTCATCGTCGACGACTATTTCAGCCCGTTGCTGACGGGCGCCGTGATGCGACCGATGTCCGACCGGGCGGCGATCCCCCGCGAGAAGCTCGCCTTCATCCTCGATTCGACGACGGCGTCGGTCTGCATTCTCGTGCCGTTCACCGCGTGGGGCGCTTATATCGCGAGCCTGATCGCCGCGCAGGGCGCCTTCGTGGGCTCGGTCGAGCAGGGGCTCAGCGTGTTTATCGGCGCGATCAAGTACAACTTCTACCCGCTGCTCATGCTGGTGTTCACGCTCCTCGTATGTGCCGGCTTGCTTCCCGATTTCGGACCGATGCGCAAGGCGGAGCGGCGCGTCGTCGAGACAGGCGCGCTGATCCGGCCGGGCGCCAAGCCACTCGTTACCGATGACGGTGACGCTATCGAGGAAAGCAGGGCGGACCGGGAAGCGTCCCTGCTATTCGAATTGCTGGTGCCGATCGTATTACTGGTATCCGTCGGCGCCTGGACGCTGGTGCAGACGGGTTCGGTCAAGATTGTCGAAGCTTTCATGCTGGCCACGGTATGGATGTTCGCGGTGCTGGCGTTCCGGCGCGAATTTTCCGGCGTGCAGGAGATTGCCGACGTCATTGTCGACGGCACCCGCAGCGTTATGGGCGCGCTATGGATCGTGGCGCTGGCCTACGCCCTGAATGCGGTGACTGTCTCGCTCGGCGCCGGCCAGTACATAATCGATCAATTCACTTCAGATTTATCACCTAATTCTTTGGTATTAATAACGTTTTTTTTAACGGCAACGATCTCCTTCTCGACCGGCACGTCGTGGGGCGCCTACGCGATGATGATGCCCGTCGCATTGCCCGTGGCTTTCGAATTTTCCGGCGGCAGTATCGAGCCCCTGGTGTACCAGACCGTCGCCGCTGTCGCCGGCGGCGGCATTTTCGGCGATCATTCCTCGCCGGTATCCGATACGACGGTCTTGTCGTCGGTCGGTGCCGGCAGCGACCATATCGACCACGTCGTCACCCAGCTGCCTTACGCGCTGTTGATTGCGACGATCACTGCAGGACTTTATGCATGGATGTAAATCTCGACCGCCGCATAGAGCGGCGCGGCACGGACTCCTTTAAATGGGACGACAATGAAAGGCTGTTCGGCAAACGGGACCTGCTGCCTTTCTGGGTCGCCGATATGGATTTCGCCACGCCGCAGCCGATACTCGATGCGATCAGGCAGCGCTGCGAGCATCCGGTGCTCGGCTACGGGATCCGCTCTGACGCCTATTATTCGGCGATCGAGGACTGGCTGGCCGATCGGCACGGGTGGACGGTGCCGCGGGAATGGATGACCTTCTGTCCGCCGAGCACGATCGTCGGCATGTATGGCGTCATCTCGATGCTGACGAAACCGGGGGACTCCATCATCGTCCCGGTGCCGACCTATGGTCCCCTGATCGGACTGATCGCCGACAACGACAGGCGCATCATCCGCAGTCCATTGAAAGAGGGCAGTGACGGCCGCTTTCATCTCGACGTCGCGGACATGGAGGCCCGCCTGGAAGCCGATACCCGGCTGGCCATTTTTTGCAGTCCTGCCAACCCGGTGGGCCGCGTGTATACCGGAGACGAACTGGGCGCTCTCGCTGCGCTGGCCGAACGCAAAGACCTGGTCGTCATATCGGACGAGGTGCACATGGACCTGGTCATGCCGGGTCATACGCATATCCCTTACGGATCGCTCGGCGGCGATCGATCGGTCACCGTCATCTCGCCCAACAAGCCCTTCAATACGGCGGGAATTCCGCAAGCGACGCTGATCATGCCCGACGAGGCGCTACGCCAGCGTTACCAGGCCTTTCTCGACGTCACCCAGCTCAATCACGACAGCACCTTTGGTGCCGAGGCCATGATCGCGGGCTACCGGCATTGCGGGCCGTGGCTGGACAAGGTGGTTCGCTATATCGCCGAAAACCATCAGTACGCGGCCGACTATCTCGACACCAGTGTCGCGGGCGTGCGGAAAGTGCCCGCGGAGGCGACTTACCTCGGCTGGCTGGACTTCCGTGACACCGGGCTGGCCCAGGACGAGATCATGGATCGTCTCGTCAATATCGGCGGCGTCGGGCTGTACAGCGGTACCGATTTCGGCGAGGAGGGTACCGGCTTCTTCCGCATGAACATCGCCTGTCCGCGTGCACAGCTGAGCGCGGGACTCGAGGGTATTCGCCGGGCGCTCCGCGGGTAACGCAGGGCACCCGACGACAGCTGCTTACTCGATCGAATACCTGGTGAATGCGCCGCCGGCCTGGGCGAGCGAGTTCGGGCCTTCGGCGGCGTAGACGTTGCCATCGGCATCCACGGCGACACCTTCGCCGGCGGTGCCCTGGTAGACGCGGTCTTCGCGTTCGAACGGCGGGATGAACCCGCTGATCCGGTCTTCGTCGACGGGACCGATGCGCACGCCATTGCGCCAGCCCGGATGGTTGGTCGGGCTCGATTCCGAATCGATCGCGTACATCATGTCATCCTTGATGAACATGCCGCTGATTCGGCCATAGGCGTAACGGGACTCGAGGTAATTGCCGTACAGGTCGAACAGTTCTAGCCGGTGATTGCCGCGATCGGCGACCCACAGCCGGCCCTGTGAATCGATGGCCAGCGCGTGCGGCGTGCGGAATTCGCCGTGCCGGACGCCGATCTGACCCCATTCGAGGATGAACTCCCCGTCAGCCGAGAACTTGATGATCCGGCCCGTGCGACCGGCGGCGCGGCCTTCTTCCATCGCCTGGTTGGTCGTCATGTTCTGGCCGCTGTGGCCATCGGCGACGAATATGCTGCCGTCGCTTGCCGTAATGACATCGTTGGGCTGGTTGAAATGGCCAGGGCCCGAGCCGGCCTGGCCGGCGGTGCCCAGACTCATCAGCAACTCGCCCTCGGGACTGAACTTGTGCACCTGGTGGCCTTTCGTGCCCGCCTCGTTGCCGACGAAGTCCGTCACCCAGACGTTGCCGTCCGCATCGACGTGGATGCCGTGCGGCGTGACCATGATGCCGGCGCCAAAATTGGCGAGTATTTCGCCGGTGTTGCGATCGAACTTGAAGATCGGGTCGACCGGGTTATTGTCGCAATTGACCGGCACGCCGCCGCCGAATGCGCTCGCGCCACAGCGCTCGTACGCCCAGATGTGGCCGTCGAGCGGATCGATGTCGATACCGGCCGTCGAGCCCCATTCGCGACCCTCCGGCAATGCGCCCCAGTTTGTCGTGACATTGGGTGCGGGGTTGGGCACGCCCTCGCCGGTGATCGGATTGCCCTGGGCGAGGGTGAGGGCGGGCAACAGGGTAAGCGCTAACAGCTGAACTGGCTTCATTGGGCACCTCGGATTGTTCTTGGGTTTCTGCGATTCAGATTAGCAGAAATGGCGCGCCGTCGATGCTTGCTGTCGTCAGGCACAGCGCGCATCCTTTCGACGGGGAACGCGGCAGTCGGCCCACGGAATCAGGGGAAGCGAAATCGAATGGTGCCCCGATGGGGCCCATCCGATTTTGGCGGAGCGGGTGGGATAGGCGCTGCGCGCCCGGGCTGGTAGCTGCGCGACCGCGCCCGTCGAACGGTGGGTTCTCATCTACACCCTCTGCCGCCAAACAAAGAAGGGCCCTTGAATGGGCCCTTCTTCGTGACTGGCGGAGAGGGTGGGATAGGCGCTGCGCGCCCGGGCTG
>JABAOE010006029.1_pt3 | contig 26266 bp, 25 predicted proteins | sample 7062141 | NCBI WGS metagenome assembly JABAOE01 (sample SAMN14538627, study PRJNA623070) | marine sediment metagenome | biome: marine biome [ENVO:00000428]; feature: marine pelagic biome [ENVO:01000023]; material: deep marine sediment [ENVO:00002113] | place: India: Gulf of Khambhat ... | reverse complement strand
GCGTGCGGGTTGAAGTAGTGGCCCGTCTCGAGGTGCGCCGAGAGCAGCAGCATGAACTTCGTCTGCGAGTAGTCCGGCGAGGGGCGGTCGGCGCCGCACCACAGCGCGTAGCCCAGGCGCGCCGCGGCGCTGCACACGTTCGTGTGGCTGTTGTGCCCGTCGACGCCCCAGGCCTTGAGGGTGCGGTCCATGAACCCGTCCTCACCGGGCCGTCCCACGTGGTACATGATCTCGTCGTGGCGTCCCTCACCGAGTGCGGTGCGCATCCGGGCGGCGATGTCGTCGAGCGCCTCGTCCCAGCTCACCCGCTCCCAGCTCCCGGAGCCGCGAGGCCCCGATCGTCGCAGCGGGTGGAGGATCCGCTCGGGGTCGTACATCTGGTTGAGGGTGGCGGGGCCCTTGGCGCAGTTCCTCCCGCGAGAGCCGGGGTGGGCGGGGTTGCCCTCGAAGCGGCGCACGACCCCGGTGTCACGGTCGACGTAGGCGAGGAGGCCACACGCCGACTCGCAGTTGAAGCACGTCGTGGGGACGAGCCGGTAGCGGCGCTTCACCTTGCGCGGCCACGCCTCGGCATCGTATTCCTCCCAGTCGTCCCACCGATCGGGTGGGGGGAAGCTCGTCAGCTCCCCGGGAGGGACGAGCCTGGGGATCTCGCCCGGCCGCTGCTCGTCGTTCACTGTGGTTTGCTCCTCGTCGATCGTGATGTCATGACAGGGGCACGCTCTGGCCGGCTCGGACGAACGCGTCGTCGGCGAGCCACAGCCCGGCCGCGGCGGCGATGCCTCCGGCGGCGCCGATGGCGACCGGTCCACCGGCGAGGGTCATCGCGGCGGCGAGAATGGGGATCTCGACACCGATGAGCTGGCCGCCGATCCACCACTGCGGCCCCCAGCGCCCCCGGGTCATGTGGTGCATCGCGACTGCGATGCGGCGGGTGGGGTGGCGGCCGAAATGCTCGCCGAGGGCGATGATGCCCAGGGCGGCGGCGCCGCCGAGCATCGTCCACGCATATGCGTCTTCGAGCACCGGGTCGAGGTCCAGGAGGACGGTGGCGACGAGCCCGGAGCCCCCGCCGACGGCGAATGCACCGGCGACCATGTGCCACAGCAGCGTCGGGCCCTGCCACAGGTCGCGGCCCTCGGCCTGGCCGAAGAGGAACGCGGTGTAGCCGGCGGTGGCGAACGCGAGAGGCACGGCGGCCCAGACGAGGACGACGAGCACCCGTTCGGCTTCGACGATGCCGGCAACACCCCAGAGGCCGAGCACCGCGCCGTAGAAGGTGAGGATCCATGCGCCGCGGACGAGCCAGGAGCGCGGGTTGCCCTTGAGGAGGAGATAGTGGAAGCGGTCCGGTCGCTTCAAGTCGGCGACGAGGAGGCCGCCGGTGACGGCGAGGAAGACGGCGGCGACGAGCGGGGTGCCCCAGCGTGCCCACCCGGAGTCGAGGGAGGCGCCGGCGAGGACCGCGATGGCGAGGGCGAGGACGATCCCGGCGGCGATGCCCTTGGTCAAGAAGTACGCCGACACCTTCCATCCCCACGGTGCGGGGTGGTCGACCGTGTAGACGACGCGAGGTGGCCCTCCATTGGGTCGCTCCGCGATCGAGCCGTTCCCGCCACCGGTCGGCTTGCCGGCGCCGCGCTCGCCAGCGACGGGGCTCGCACCCTGCGCCGTGTCCCTCCAGATCCCACCGCCGGTGAGCGCCGCCGCCGCCAGCGGGTCGATGTTCGCCTCCTCGACTCCCTTGTAGAAGAGGTTGGGACCGGTGCCCTGGTCCGGGGCGCGAACGGTGAGTCGTTCCCCGGCGACCATGCGGGCGATCCGGGATGCCGGGTTGTCGAGGTCACCGGCGATGATCGCCCGTTCCGGGCAGACGACGACACACGCCGGCTCGAGCCCGACCTCGACCCGGTGCACGCAGTAGTTGCACTTCTGGGCCGTGTGCTCGTCCGGGTCGATGTAGAGGGCGTCGTAGGGGCACGCCTGCATGCACGACTTGCAGCCGATGCAGCGCGAGGTGTCGAAGTCGACGATCCCGTCGTCCCTCGTGAACAGCGCTCGGGTGGGGCAGATCGTCACACAGGGAGCGTTGGTGCAGTGATTGCACCGCATGACGGAGAAGAACCGCTTCGTGTCCGGCCAGACGCCCTTCTCGATGTACTTCACCCAGGTCCGGTTGACCCCGAGCGGGACGTCGTGCTCGGTCTTGCAGGCGACGGTGCAGGCGTGACAGCCGATGCACCGCGTCTGGTCGATGACGAAGCCGTACCGCAGGCTGCCCTCCCTTGCAGGCTGCAACGTACACGACCCGCCGCGCCCGCGACGTCCCTCAGTCGCCGGCGCGAGTGGCGGGGATGGTGCCGAGCTTGCCGGCCTGGAAGTCCTCGAATGCCTCGATGAGCTCCGCCCGTGTGTTCATGACGAACGGGCCGTGCCACGCGACGGGCTCGCCGATGGGTTTGCCGCCGAGCATGAGCACGTCGAGGTTCGGGCTGCGGGACTCCTGGGTCTCTTCGGCGGTGATCGTGACGACGTCGCCCGGCCCGAAGACCACGAGCTGGCCCATCGCGGCGGGGCGCTGCTCGACGCCGAAGGTACCCCGGCCGTTGAGGACGTAGACGAGGGCGTTGAAATCCGCCCGCCACGGCATCCGCAGACGGGCGCCGGCGCTGAGGGTGGCGTGGCTCAGCGTGATCGGCGTGAACGTGGACCCGGGGCCGGTATGGCCTGAGACGTCGCCGGCGATGAGCCGGATGAGCGCCCCACCGTCCGGTGAGCTGAGCAGCTCGACCTCGCCGCCCCGCAGGTCCTGGTAGCGCGGCGGGAGGAACTTGTCGCTCGCCGGCAGGTTCACCCAGAGCTGGAAGCCGTGGAACAGCCCGCCGGACATCACGAGCTCCTCGGGCGGAGCCTCGATGTGGAGGATTCCGGCGCCGGCGGTCATCCACTGGGTGTCGCCGTTGGTGATCACGCCGCCTCCGCCGTTGGAGTCCTGATGGACGAAGGTGCCGTCGATCATGTAGGTCACCGTCTCGAACCCGCGGTGCGGATGCCAGGGGGTGCCCTTGGGCTCGCCGGGGGCGTACTCCACCTCCCCCATCTGGTCGAGGTGGATGAAGGGGTCGAGGTCGGCGAGATCGACCCCGGCGAACGCCCGCCGCACCGGGAATCCCTCACCCTCGAAGCCGCTCGGGGCCGTGGTGACCGAGCGAACGGGGCGATCGACGGTGCCGGTGAGCGGAGGGGGCTCGAGGCGCGCCAGCGCGAGGAGATCGTCGACGGTCACGGCCGGCATGGGGATCCTCTTCTCTCTCGTCGGGTGCGCCAGTCTCCCAGATCTGGCGACCCACCGAGGCGGCCCTTGCGGCGCCCGCGCCTTGCACGACGACGGCGGCGGCGACGATGATCGGCGGGACATGGGACCCCATGAGCACCGAGGAGGACCGGACGTGCCGGCGCCCGCCGGGGGTTCCGTCGCGGCGAGGCGTCCAGTGCTGCCGGTGCGTGGCGACCTCGTCGCCGGTCTCTCCGTGGCGGTGATCCTCATCCCGCAGGCGCTCGCCTATGCGGAGATCGCCGGGATGCCCCCGTACGTCGGCCTCTACGCCGCGGCGCTTCCGACGATCGTCGCGGCATTCCTGGCGTCGTCCCGGTACCTCCAGACGGGCCCGGTGGCGATGACGAGCCTGCTCACGTTCGGCGCGCTGTCGACGCTCGCCGTGCCTGCCAGCGGCGAGTACGTCGCGCTGGCGACGCTGCTCGCCCTCATCGTCGGCGTCGTCCGGCTTGGCCTCGGCTTCCTCCGCGGCGGCGTCGTCGCCTACCTCATGTCCCAGCCGGTGCTCGTCGGGTTCACGTCGGCCGCCTCCATCCTCATCGTCGCATCGCAGCTGCCGACGGCGCTGGGGGCGCCCGCGGCGGAGGGGGGCCTCCTCGGCAGGGCCTACGACGCGTTGCGAGCTCCGGGGGACTGGTCCTGGGAGCCGATCGCAGTGTCGGTCGTCACCGTCGCGATCGTCGTCTGGGGGCGGCTCGTCCATCGCTTGTTCCCGGGCGTGCTCATCGCGGTCGTCTTCGGCGTGGCCGTCGGTGAGATCTTCGACTATCCGGGCTCGATGGTCGGTGCCATCCCCGAAGGCCTCCCCCCGCTGTCGCTGAGTTTCCCGTGGAGCTCGCTTCCGGAGCTTCTCTTGCCGGGCGTCGTGATCGCGCTCGTCGGCTTCGCCGAGCCGGCGGCGATCGCACGTACCTTCGCCGCCCAGGACAGAGACCCGTGGGACCCGAACCGCGAATTCCTGAGCCAGGGCGTGGCGAACCTGGCGGCCGCGATCTCGGGCGCCTTCCCCGTCGGTGGTTCCTTCGCCCGCAGCTCGGTCGCGCACCTGGCGGGGGCGCACAGCCGTTGGGCGGGCGGCATCGCCGGTCTCGTCGTGCTCCTGTTCCTGCCGTTCGCCCGGATCCTCGAGGCATTGCCGCGGGCGGTGCTCGCCGCCATCGTGATCGTCGCCGTCGCCCGGATGATTCGCATTGTGACGCTCGTGCGCCTCATCAAGGTCACCTGGGGCCAATCGGTCGTGGCGTGGGGCACGTTCGTCGCGACACTGGCGCTGTCGCCGCGGATCGATCTCGGGGTGCTCATCGGCATCGGCCTGGCAACGGCTGTTCATCTCAGGCGGGAGGCGCTGATTCGCGTCGACACCCGCCTCGACGGTGATGTGCTCGTGCTCCGCCCGTCCGGAGTCCTCTACTTCGGCTCGGCCCCCCGGCTCGGCCAGACCCTCATCGACGAGCTCGCCGCCCACCACGGGATTCGCCGCGTCGTCGTCGACCTCGAGCGGCTGGGTCGGATCGACTACACCGGCGCCGTCGCCTTGCGGGCGTTCTTCGACGAATGCGACGGGGCCGGGCTCGAGACGGAGCTGCGCAACGTCCCTCCGCACGCGTTGGGCACGCTCAACCGATCATGGGGCACGAGGCTCGCCGAGGTGCTCGCCGAGGACTGACGCAGCGAGGGCGCTCCAGTCGACTGGCGTCTCGATCGTCTCGAGCGGGCGCTCGATGACCTCGACGTATTTCTGGGCGGCGCCGGTGTTGTAGACGACGATGCGCTCGTCCGGATCGACGCTTCCGTCGCCGACCATGTCCTCGAGCACGGCGAGGGCGGCGCCGGCTTCGGGACAGAACGAGATGCCCTCGAGCGCCGCGCCGCGGCGGGCCCATTCGACGAGTCGTGACTCCTCGGCCGCCCTCGCCTGCCCGCCCGACTCGCGCACCGCGTCGAGAATCATGAAGTCGCCGACGGCGGACGGGACCCGGAGGCCGCTCGCCGCAGTCACCGGGTCGTCGAAGGGCTCGGCAAACCTCGACCCGGCCGCCCAGGCGGTGGCGATGGGGGCGCAGCCCGCCGCCTGGCAGGAGATCATCCGCGGCGTGGCCGGATCCTCGAGCCAGCCGATGGCATCGAGCTCGGCGAACGCCTTCCACATGCCGATGAGCCCGGTGCCGCCGCCGGTCGGGTAGAGGACGACGTCGGGCAGGCGCCAGCCGAGCTGCTCGGCGAGCTCGAGGCCCATCGTCTTCTTGCCCTCGATGCGGTACGGCTCCTTCAGGGTCGAGACGTCGAACCAGCCCATGGCTTCGATGCCGTCTCGGACGATGGCACCGCAGTCGGTGATGAGGCCGTCGACGAGGTACGTCCGGGCACCGTGGTTTGCCGCCTCCGCCTTGTTGACGACGGGTGTGTCCGCTGGCATGAAGATCCACGCCTCCAGCCCGGCCCTGGCGGCATACGCGGCGAGCGCGCCTCCGGCGTTGCCGGCGGTGGGGATGGCGAGCCGCGTCACGCCGAGCTCCTTCGCCCTCGTCACGGCCATGGCGAGGCCGCGCGCCTTGAACGAGCCCGTCGGCAGGCCGGACTCGTCCTTGACCCACAGGTCGTGCACACCGAGCGCCGCACCGAGGCGATCGCACCGCAGCAGCGGCGTCATCTGCTCGCCGAGGCTCACCACGCCGGCCTCGTCCTCGATCGGCAGCAGCTCCCGGTAACGCCACATCGAAGGCGGTCTGGCGGCGAGGGCATCCCGGTCGGCGGCGGCGGCGACCGCAGCGAGGTCGTAGCGGACCCAGAGCGGCCGCCCCGCATGCATCGTTTGCGGCTCGTCGTGAGGCAGCGTTGTGCCGTCGATCGCGGCTTCGAGGTGGGTGACGAAGGACATGCGCGGGCGGCAGGCTACCGCCCGCGCTCACGGCTCCGGCTACCTCGCGGCGTGGGAGACTCCGCGCCGTGATCGGTCCCACGCGGCTCGCCTACGCGTTCCGGCCTCGGGCACCTGCGGGCCTGCTGGCCGGAGCAGCCGCAGTGGCCGTGCTGTTCGCAGCGACCCCGTTCCTCGTGCCCGAGGTCGCGGCCCGATTCGACGTGACGGAGGGGCGGGCTGGTCTCATCTCGGTGGCCCAGGTCGGCGCGTTCGCGATCGTGAACCTCGTCCTGCCCAGGTTCGTGGCACCGTCGGCGTTGGCTTGGCGGATGGCCGCGTGGGGACTGGTGGCGGCGAACGCGGCGAGCGTCGCGCTCCCGAGCTTCTCGGGTCTGCTGGCCGTTCGTGCTGTAGCAGGCGCCGCAGCCGGGCTCCTCACGTGGGTGGCCTGGAGTGACGCCATGCGCCACCCCGGTTCGCTCGCCGGGATCGCCGCGACCGGGCCAGTGACTGTGCTCGTGGGATCGCCCGTCATCGCCGCCCTCTCCGGCTCGGGGGACCGCCTCGTGTTCGCGGTGATGGCGCTCGCTGCAGTGCCGGCGGCCGCCGCCTCACCCGGGCCCGGGGTGGATGCGGGAAGGAGGAGCGCGGTGAGCCGTTCCCGGTCGAACCGCATCCTGCTCGCCGTACTGTTCGTCCTGACCTTCAGCGGCTCGTCGCTCTTCATCTACGAGGTCGTGCTGGCTCGGGACGAGCTCGGTGTCGGTCCCGCGGTCGCGTCGCTCGGCTTCAGCCTCAACGCCGCCGGTGGTCTCCTCGGCGCCCGCCTCTCGTCTCGGCACCGGCGCCCCGGTTGGTGGCTGGCCACGGGCGGTCCCGCCGCCTATCTCACGATCCGGGGCGGGACGCAGGCGTCGTATCTCGTCTCGATGACGTGGTGGGGGTTCGCCTTCTGGATGGGCGTGCCGGGGATCCTCCAGATGCTCGCCGAGCGGTCTCGCGAACCCGGCGAGAGAGCCGGCGATGCCCAGGCACTCATGGCGTTCGGGCGGGCGCTCGGTCCGGCGTTGGGCGGTGTCATGACCGACGCCGGAGCCGTCACCGGCCTGGCGCTCGTCGCCGGCGGCGGGATTGCTGCGGCCGGGCTGGCGGTGACGGGCGTCCAGGAGGGCCGCGAGCGCCTGCCCCCGACGGACCCGGCTTTCGACCCGGGTCCCCCGCATGGCGGCGGTGGCTGAGGCGATCAGCCGGCGATGGCGGCGGGGACCCCGGTCAGGACGCGGTCGACACCGGCGAGCAGCTCGTCGAGTTCGCCCTTCGTGGCGATGAGCGGCGGAGACAGCGTCAACTTCGCCCGTCCCCGGCTGTCGCCGCGAATGAGCAGCCCTGCATCGCTGATGAGCGCCGGTAGCTCGTCGTCGATGAGCCTCGCCGTTGTTGCCTCGTCGAGGTGCTCACCCCGGCTGCGGCTGACGCAGAGCTCCAGAGCGTAGAAGTACCCCGCGCCGCGAACCTCGGAGACGACGTCGTGGGCAGCGGCGAGATCGGCGAGCCCGTCGGCGAAATGGCCCTCGTTGGCCTGGACGTTCTCGACGACGCCTTCATCTCGCATGGCCGTGAGATTGGCGATCGTGACCGCCATCGACACCGGGTGGCTGCCCCACGTCGCGCCGTGGGTGAATGTGCCGGCCCCTCCCTCGAGCAGCGTGTCGGCCACCGATCTGCGAACGATGAGTCCGCCGACCGGGGCGTAGCCGGACGTCGCGCCCTTGGCGAAGGACACGAGATCCGGCTCGCCACCGACGAGCTCGGAGCCGAACCAGGGCCCGACTCGACCGAACGCGTTGATGACCTCGTCGGCAAGGAGGAGGACGTCGTGCTCGTCGCAGATCCGACGCAGCTCCGCCCAATACCCGGGTGGTGGCACGAGCACCCCGCCGCTGTTCTGGACCGGCTCCGCCATCACGAGGCCGACGGTGTCCGGGCCCTCGTCCAGGATCGCCTCCTCGAACACGGCGGCCGCCGCCACCCCATCGATCTCTCCGAGGGTGTTCGGCACCTTGCGGAAGCCCGGAAGCAGCGGCTCGAAGGGCTCGGTGATCGCGGTGAGGCCGGTGGCGGAGAGGGCGCCCATCGTCGTCCCGTGGTAGGAGAGATCGCGGCTGATGACCTTCGTCTTCGCCGGGTTGCCGCGGGCCGTGTGGTACTGGCGGGCCAGCTTGATCGCCGATTCGACGGCTTCCGAGCCCGACGTCACGAAGAAGACGGTGTCGAGGTCGCCGGGTGCGAGTGAGGTGATGAGCTTTGCGGCCTCGATCGCGGGTGGATGCGCCGCGCTCCATGCCGGTGTGTAGGCGAGCTGCTCCATCTGCTTGGCGGCGGCGGCGGCGAGGTCTGAGCGTCCGTGGCCGATCTGGACGACGAAGAGCCCGGCAAGGCCGTCGAAGTACCGTCTCCCGGCGTCGTCCCACAGGTAGCAGCCCTCACCGCGGACGTAGATCGGGAGCCTCCCCGCCTTCCACGCCGCCGCCTTGGTGAAGTGGAGGATGAGATGGCGGAGGTCGTCACCGCTCGGCGCGGTCATGGGCTTCCTTCCGATCGCATCCTTGAAGGTTACGCCCCGGCCGGTGGGTCACGTTCGGGCCCCTCTGGTCGGTCCCGTTCGAGAGCCGGTGCTGTCGCCGTCGCTACCAGGGGTGCTCTCGCCCATCCCAGGTCCAGAAGCGCCCGTGGTGGTCGGCGCTGAGCCCGTCGACGACGGCGCGAATCCCGGCCACGCTCTCCGCCACGCCGAGCGGCGCCGATGCGCCGCCCATGTCGGTCCGCACCCAGCCCGGGTGCATCACGATCGCGACCACGCCCCGGCGCCCCCAGTCGGACGCCCGGCGCCGGAAGGCGTCGTTGAGTGCCGCCTTCGAGTCGCCGTAGGCGCCGAGGCTGCCGGATGCCCCCCGCCTCGCCCCCATCTGCGATGTCATGAGCACGATCCGGCCCCGCCCGGACGCGGCGACGCGATCGATGAGGGCGTCCGCGACGCGAATTGGGGCTACGGCGTTCACCTCGTGCATCTCCCGCGCGGAGACGCCGTGATAGACGCCGGCGTTGTGGATGAGGACGTCGAGGGCCACGCCGTCGAGGGCGGTGCGAAGCCCGGTGAGGTCGGCCCCGCTGCGAACGTCGAGCCCGTGGATGACGAGCCCCAGGCCGATCTGGCCGAGGGCGCCGGGGCGCTGTGGCGTCCTGGTCGTGGCGCGGACCGACCATCCGGCGGCGAGGTACTGGGCGGAGAGCTCGAGCCCGATGCCGCGGCTGGCGCCGACGACGAGGACCGTCTCCCGCCGGCCGGGGGGAACGTCGGGATCAGGTCCCACGCTCGAGGCTCCGCGCAGCGATGGTTGCGATGTGCTCGCCGATCGCCAGCGAGGCCGTGGCCGCCGGGCTCGGGGCGTTGAGCACGTGCACCATGCGTCCCCGGGTCTCGAGGACGAAGTCGTCGACCAGAGCTCCCTGCGGCGTCACTGCCTGCGCCCGGACCCCGGCGCCCGCACGCATCAGGTCCTCGTGACGCACCTCGGGGAGGAGAAGGCGGGCCCTACGCGCATACAGCCGGCGACTCAAGGAGCCGGCGGCCTCGGTCAGCCCCGTCCGCCAGTAGCGTCGCGCCAGTCGCCGAAACCCCCGGTACCGGATCGTCCTCGCCAGCTCGCCGAGGTCGGGCTTCGAGCCCCGGTAGTGCTCCCTCCCCATCGCGAGCACCGCGTTCGGCCCGGCCTCCACGATGCCGTCGATGCGTCTGGTGAAGTGCACGCCGAGGAAGGGGAATCGGGGATCGGGGACGGGGTAGATCATGGCCCGCACGAGCTGCTCCGCGTTCGGCCCGAGCGAGTAGTACTCGCCGCGAAACGGCACGATCCGCACCGGAGGCTCGACACCGGCGAGGCGGGCGACGCGGTCGGCGTGGAGGCCCGCGCAGTTGACGACGAGCCGGGTGATGATCGTCGTCGCCGCCGTTGCGACGGCCACGGTCGACTCGCCGGGCTCGATCGCCTCCACGGCGGCGCCGGTCTCTATGTCGACGCCCTTGCCGATGAGCTGCGCCGCCATTCGGCGGGCGAGTTGCCGGAAGTCGACGATGCCGGCTTCCGGCACCCGGATTGCTCGCACCCCGGCGACGTGGGGCTCGACGGCGCGCATGTCCTCGGGGTCGAGCCATTCGAGGTCTCGCAGGCCGTTCGCGGTGCCCCGCCGGTACAGCTCCTCGAGCGCGGGGATCTCCTCCGATTTCGTCGCCACCACGATCTTCCCCGTGCGCCGCAGCGGTACGTCGAGCTGTGCGCAGGCCTCGTCCATGCGGCGCTGGCCGTCGACACAGAGGCGGGCCTTCAGCGATCCGGGCCGGTAGTAGAGGCCGGAGTGGAGCACGCCGCTGTTGTGGCCCGTCTGGTGCACACCGACCTCGGGCTCCTTCTCCAGCACCGTCACCGTGGCTCCGGGGAAGCCGGCGACGATGGCGCGGGCGGTGGCGAGGCCGACGATGCCCCCGCCGACGATGCACACGTCACTGGTGGGCGCCATCACCATCTCCCGTGGCCCTCGTCCGATGTGCTCCGTGGCCGTCGCAGCGCAGGCGGCGAGTGTACCGGGCTCCACCCGACCCTCCCCGGCGGACGCAGCGCACCGACGGTCCGGCTGCAGGCGCGATTCCCTCGTGCCTACAATCGATTGCAGCCGCCGACGTACCCGGGGAGTGTTCCACGATGACAGAGAGCGGGCAGAGCCAGCGTCTGGGATGGATCGGCACCGGACGCATGGGGTATGCGCTGGCCGAACGGCTCCTCAAAGCGGGTCACGACGTCGGCGTCTACAACCGGACGCGGGCCAAGGCGGAGCCGCTGGCCGATCTCGGAGCGACCGTCGTCGACCATCCTCGCGAGCTCGGGGACCGCGACATCGTCTTCACGATGGTGGCGGGACCGGCCGACGTCATGGAGGTGACCGCCGGGGACGAAGGCGTGCTCTCCGGCAACCAGCGCCCGTCGATCCTCGTCGATTCGACGACCATCGACCCTCCCACGTCGCAGCGGCTGCGCGAGACGGCAGCCGGCGCCGGCACCGCGGTCCTCGCCGCCCCGGTGAGCGGCAACCCCAAGGTCGTGAAGTCCGGCAGGCTGACCGTCGTCGTCTCCGGCCCTCGCGAGGCGTACGACGCCGCGCTGCCGTATCTCGAGACCTTCGGGCGGAAGGTGACGTACGTGGGAGCGGTCGACGAGGCGCGGCTCGTCAAGCTGTGTCACAACCTCCACCTCGGCGTCGTCACCCAGTCCCTCGCCGAGGTCACGATGCTTGCCGAGGCCTCGGGGGTTTCCAGGGCCGACTTCCTCGAGTTCCTCAACGACAGCGTCATGGGCTCGACCTTCACGAAGTACAAGACGCCGGCGTTCGTCAACCTCGACTGGACGCCGACGTTCACGTGGCACCTCCTCCGCAAGGACTTCGAGCTGGGCCTCGCCGAGGGGAGAGAGCTCGACGTCCCGCTTCCCACCGCGGCTGCCGTGCATCAGATGGTCCTCGAGGGCATCGGCCGCGGTTTCGGCGACCAGGACTTCGGCGCGCTCCTCGAGCTCGAGGCCGGCGCCGCCGGCCGGACGCTCGCCGCGGAGAATCGCGACGTCACCGACGGTCTCGACGAGGGCTCCTGATCTCGCCCTCCGGGTCGGTCAGCCGGCCCGGGAAACCCGCACCCAGCGTACGACGAGGTTGACGCCGGCATCGGAGACGAGGTTGAAGACCGGGCAGCGGCGCTCGGTCTCCTCGACGACCTCGCGCAGTCGCTCCTCGGGCTCGTCGGTGGTGACCTTCGCCTCGACGCGGATCGTCTGGAAGTGGGGTCGGACGTCACGTTTGCCCATCCGGCCCCTGATGTCGATCGTGTACTCGGCCTCGAAGCCGATCGAGTCGTACTCGAAGCCCATCTCGGTCGCCGTCCTCCGGAACGTGACGGATTCACACCCGCACAGCGCCCCGAGCACCGTCTGCAGCGGAGACGGGCCCTCGCCGGAGCCACCGTGAGCAATCGGCTCGTCGGTGACGACGTGGCCGTACTCGCCGAAGTCGACGATCGTCATCATCGTCGCGTCGTTCTGTGCGGTGAGCGTCTTGCCCCGGATGATGGGTTCGGCCATCGCGTCGTCGCTCGTCACCTCGGTGGCCATCATCCGTCCCTTCGTCGCCGGCGCTTGCGACGAGTCTACAAACGATTGCAGCCCGGTGCCCAGCGGCCGTTACCCGGCACCCGGCTTCGGGGTCTCATCCGTCGGTGGTCACCGTCTCGGGCACGACGAAGAAGGCGAACGCGATCACGGCGGCGACGAACACGATGAGGGGGAGCACCGAGATCCCCCGACCCGCGACGTCGTAGAGGGCACCGGCGAGGACCGGGGCGGCGAGCAGCGCGAGGTCGCCGGTGAGCCGGAACATGCCGAGCCTCCGGCCGAGGCCACCACCCTCGGTGAGGTCGGCGAGGATCGTCGCCCCGACGTTGACGCCGACCGATCCGAGCATGACGAGGCCGATCGCGATCGCCCATCCTGACCTCGAGCCGGCGGCGGCGAACACGACGAGGCCGGCGAGCTGGACGAGGAGGCCCGGGAACAGCGCCCACCGCCGTGCCCGATGATCGGCGATCCACCCGCTGATGACGGCCCCGGCGAGGCGGAACAGCCCTCCGAGCCCGATGGCGAGACCGACGATGCCGGCGCCGAGCCCCAGCTCGGCGTCGCCGACGATGGGAACCAGTGTCTGCACCATCGCCCCCCCGATGCCGAACTGGACTGCGGGCAGCAGGTAGAGGGCGGCGAGCACGCGCCGCGGGGTGGGCTCCGGCGCGGACCGGGACGCGGCGGTGTCGACCGCAGGTGCCCGCGGCGCGGGCTGCGAGCGCAGGATGAGGAGGAGCCACGCGGCCACGGCGCCCATGAGGCCGGCGGCGGCGAAGAACGCGACGCGCCAGTCGCTCGCGGCGGCGATGAGGCCCCCGAACGCGGGCCCGACGGCCTGACCGAGGAGGAGACCGGCGGCGAAAGCCGACATGGCGACGCCGCGGCGGTGGCGGGGTGCCGTGGCGAACGCCGCCATGCCGGTGGTGTTGGTCCACGCCGACCCGATGCCGAGGACGAACGCACCGACGAAGGCGAACGCACTCACCGGGGCGAGACCGGAGACGACGCTGCCGACCCCGACGAGGGCGGCGCCGGCGGCGAGCATTCTCCCCGAGGGCTTCGTGTCGGTGAGTCGGCCCACCGGGATGTCGGTGAGGATCCTCCCGAGCGCGAAGACCGACCCGAGCGCACCGAGACCAGTGGGCGAGAGGTCGAGATCGCGACCCATGTCGGGGAGCAGCGGCGGGCGAACGAACGCGGCGGTCGTGATGGCGAGCAGACCGGCGCCGATGACGATGCCGGTACGCGGCCCACGACCCGGCGCCGCTGCGCCGGACCCCGGCGCCGTCACGAACGAGGCGGGGCCGTCGAGGCCCGCACCGTCAGGCTCGGTGCGAGGCGGATCGTCTCCGCCGGCGGAGCCGGCAGGCCGGGGTCGCGACGCATGAGCTCGAGCAGGCTCACCCCGGCGACATGACCCATCTCCCGGTACGGCACACAGACCGTCGTCAGCGCAGGTTCCATGAGGTCGACGAACGGCATGTCGTTGTAGCCGGTGATGGAGAGATCCTGCGGGACCCGCAGGCGGTGCTGCCCGGCGGCCACATAGCACCCGAGCGCGAGCAGGTCGTTGGCGGCGATGACGGCGGTCATGTCTGGCCGGCGATCGAGGAGGGCGGCACAGGCGTAGCGGCCGGGCTCCACCTGGAACCACTCCGCTTCCTCGACGAGCCCGTCGTCGACGTCGAGCCCGTTGCGGACCGCAGCCTCGAGGAAGGTCTCGGCCCTGACCCGTCCCGTCGACAGCACCTGGGGCCCGGCGACGTGGCCGACGACGCGATGACCGAGCGATGCGATGTGGGCGACGGCGAGCTCGATGCCGGCTCGGTCGTCGCCGACGACGGCGGAGGTGGGCACGTCCTCGGCGTATCGGTTGACGAGGACGAGGGCGATCCTTCGCTCGGCGAGCTCGGCGACGAGGTCGTCGTGAGCGGCGGCGGTGGCGAGGATGAGCCCGTCGACCTGGTGGGCGAGAAGCGAGGCCACCATCGTGCGGAGCCGGTCCCCGTCGTTGTCGGTGTTGCCGACGAGGATCGAGTACCCGGCACCGCCGAGCTCGGCCTCGACGCCGCGAACGATCGGGGGGAACAGCGGGTTCTCGAGGTCGGGGACCACCATCCCGACGGTCATGGTCCGGTTGGTGCGGAGGCCGCGGGCGACGGCATGGGGGCGGTACGAGAGCCGGCTCGCCGCGTCGAGCACGCGCTGCACCGTCGTCTCGCTGACGACGCTGCGGGTCTCCGGGTTGAGGGCGCGAGATGCCGTCGAGGTGTGGACCCCGGCCTCGCGGGCGACGTCGCGCAGTGTCACTCGGTCGTTCATCTGTCTGCCCTGGCGGTGTCGCCCGAGTGTAGCGACTGCAATCGATTGCCCCATGGAGCTGCGTCGCACGATCGCCGCGAGGGCCGCGACCTGGGCGACCTGCACACCCTCCCCGGCTCGGTCCACCATCCGTCTCCGCCGCTACAATCGATTGCGGCACGTCGCGCAGGAGGTCCGCACATGGCCCACATCAGCTACCGGCTCCCGGGTGAGGTCGACGACGCCGAATGCCGCGCCTGGCTCGAGACCGCGATCGAGCGCGGCAAGCCGGGACCGGAGTTCCAGTCCATTCGCGCCCACCAGCCCGGCGTCATGCGGTCCTTCACCAAGACCCGTGAGTGGATCTATCACGACGGCGTGGTGGACTTCGATCTCAAGGAGCTGTTGCGTGCCTACATCTCGCTCGCCGGCGAGTGCACCTACTGCTCCAATCAGGGCATCGCCCGCGACATCGCCGCGGACCACGACGAGCTCCACGGTCTGCTCCACTTCGAGGGGTCCGACCGGTACACCCCCCGGGAGAAGCTCGCCCTCCGCTACGCCGACGCGATCATGTGGGATCCGGGGCGCGCCGACGACGAGATGTGGGCTGCACTGCGTACCGAGTTCACCGAGGCCGAGCTCGTCGAGCTCGGCTACTGGGTCGGGTTCACCTTTGGCGGCCAGCGGTGGCTGAAGACGTTGGGGGCAGCCCAGGGCCAGCTCGCAGAGGCGATGGAAGCCGCGGCGACGACCGCGTGACAGGCCGCGGGGAGTCTTCGATGCATCCGGAGTCGGCTTCGGGTCTCCGCCTCGTCGGGTCGTCCGATCTCGGCGGGCACGGCGACGGCATGCAGGTCATGCGGGAGGGGGACGCCCTCTACGTCGGGCATTTCGGCCCGAGCGGCATGGGCACGAGCATCCTCGACGTCGCTGATCTCACCGAGCCCCGGCTCGTGACCCAGTGGCCGGCACCGCCGGGCGGTCACAGCCACAAGGTCCAGGTCGCCGACGGGCTGCTTCTCGTCAACCACGAGCAGTTCCGCGGCGGGAACCACTCCTCGGCCGGGTTCGCCGTCTACGACCTCGCCGATCCCTTCGAACCCCGCCAGATCGGGTTCTACTCCTCGGGTGGGAAGGGGGTGCACCGCATCGTGTGGGAGGGCGGTCGCTACGCCTATGTCTCGGCGACCCCCGACGGGTTCGATGAGCGCATCTGGGTCATCGTCGACCTCGAAGATCCGGAGCATCCGGTCGAGGCCGGCCGCTGGTGGTGGCCCGGCATGTTCACCGGCGGCGGCGAGGTGCCGGACTGGCCGGCGACCGAGTCGCGGTCGGTCCACCACGCCATGGTCCACGGTGATCGGGCATACCTCGGGTTCTGGGACTCCGGGATGGTCATCCTCGACATCTCGGATCTCGCCCAGCCCAGCGTGGTGTCCCACCTCCAGTGGGAGGTCGGCGGGCACACCCACACCTGCCTGCCGATGCTCGGCCGTGATCTCGTCGTCGTCACCGACGAGGCAATCGAGGACGGCTGTGACGGTCCGCCCCACATGGTGCGTGTCGTCGACATCGCGGACGAGGCCAACCCCCGTGTGCTGTCGATCTGCCCCGTTCCCGAGGGCGACTTCTGCGAGCGCGGCCTGCGCTTCGGCGCCCATTGCCTCCACGAGAACCGCCCCGGCAGCTACCGGAGCGACGAGGTCGTGTTCGTGACGTACTTCAACGCGGGCCTGCGGGTCTACGACCTCGCAGATGCGTCGCGGCCCCGCGAGATCGCGCACTGGATCCCGCAATGTCCCCCCGGGCAGGCGGCGGCCCAGATCAACGACGTCTTCGTCGATGGGGACGGGACGGTGTTCGTCACCGATCGGGTGCATGGCGGCGTCTACGTGCTCGAGCCCGAGGACGATGTGCGAGCACGGATGGAGGAGGCTTCCCGGTGAGTATCGACGTCCATGCCCACTGCGTCCCCACAGGGCTGCTCCCTGCGCTGCGCACCGAGGGCGCCGCCCTCGGCGTCGAGATCCACGAGGACGGCGCCGGCGCGACCGCGGTGCTCGCGGGACGCCGCACCGCAGGCCCGATTCGCACCGAGCTCATGGATCCCGCGCTCCGGCTCGAGACCATGGACGCCACCGGGGTCGAGGTCCAGATGCTGTCGAGCTGGATCGACCTCACCGGATACGAGCTGGACCCCGAGGCCGGCGGCGCCTACTCCCGCCTCTTCAACGAGGCACTCGCCGCCGAGGTCTCGACCCGTCCCGACCGGTTCATGATGCTGGCGACGGTGCCTCTTCAGGACGGGCACATCGCCGCGGCCGAGCTGGAGTATGCCGTCGCGTCGCTCGGTGCCGTCGGCGTCGAGATCGCGACGACCGTCGACGGGACGCCGCTCGCCGATGCGTCGCTCGAACCGTTCTGGGCGAAGGCCGCCGAGCTGCGGTGCCTCGTCCTCGTCCACCCCCACCAGCCGCTTCCCGGCATCGACCTGTCGGCCCACTTCCTCCACAACATGGTGGGCCGGCCCGCCGAGACGACGCTCGCCGTCGGTCGCATCCTCGTCACCGGCGTGCTCGACCGGCACCCCGAGCTGCGGATGTGCATCGTCCACGGTGGAGGGTTCCTGCCGTACCAGGTGGGCCGCCTGCAGCGTGGATTCGACGCCAAGCGGTCCCTCATGGGCGAGGACATGGTGAGGAGCCCGACGGAGCTCATGGGCAGCCTCTACTTCGACACGGTGCTGCACTCCGCGCCCAGTCTGCGGTTCCTCGTCGACGTCGTCGGCGCCGACCACGTGCTCCTCGGCACCGACTTCCCCTTCGAGATGGGGGATCCGGACCCGGTCGGCACCGTCGGTTCGATCCCCGCATTGTCGGAGGACGAGCGCCGCATGATCCTCGACGGCAACGCCCGCCGGCTCGTCGCCGACGTCGTGGGACGCGCCGGCGGCTGAGACGATCTCAGATGAAGCGGCCCCTCTCGGCGAGGTCGAACATCGCGAGCCTGTCGATGCAGAACAGCAACTCGTCGAGCACGTCGTCCTCGATGATCCGGATCATGGCATCGGCGCGGGCCTGGAACTGGCGCAGCCGTTTGACGACCATCTCGTTGGGCCGGTCGTGGCCACCGAGATCCTCGAGATGGCCGGCGACCGTGTCCCGGTAGGCGTCGCACGCTTCGAGAGCCGAGTAGACGGCGGCCTCGAGCGCCTCGGTGCGCGCTTTGACGTCGTCGTGGATCGTCACAGCCACCTCCCCCATCTCTTCCACCGATACGGCAGCTCGACGAGCGTGTTCGGCCCGGTCGCGCTCTCGAGCAGCGTGAACAGGTCCTCGAGGACGAGCCGGTGCTGGTCGGGCCGGTGCGGCTCACCGAACGGGTTACCGAGCGGGAACCGCACGTACGCGGCGCGCGACACGTTCATGTTGCTCGTGATCTCCGGCCGAAGCGTGAGGGTGGCGGTGGGGATGCCGGCCCGTTCGATGGCTCCCTGAACCAGTCCGACCGACCGGTGGCACATCGGTCAGCCGGGAACGAGGAGGACGGCACCGGCGCCGGCGTCGGCGAGGATCGACGCGACCCGTCCGGCGGTCACGTCGGCGATCTCTGTCGGGTCCGGGTTGAATCCCATCATCCCGATGTGGACGGTGGACACCGCGCCGATCCGGCCGGCGGCGGCGGATTCCCGGAGCCGGTCGATGGGGAAGACGACGTTCGGGTCCTGCTCCGCGCTGGCCGTGTCGTAGTGGGTGTGGGAGAACCGCAGGTCGGCCGTCGCCACGTCGCCCGGGATGAGCCGGAACGTAGGGTCGCCGGCGACGGTGTCGACCGAGAACGGCTCCTGACCCCGAACGTGTGCGCCGGCGGTGGTCACGAGGGCCACCGACGTGTGGTCGAGCGGGGCGGCGAGATGGGCGAACCAGGCCTCGTCGTTGACCCGGTGGTTCTCCGCGTGGTGGGAGGTGGCGATTCGAGACAGCCACGACCGGTACTTCTCGCCGAGGATCTCGTGATCGAGCGCCAACACCCCTTCTCCCGATAGCCTGGCGGGCAGGCTAACCGCGGCCGCCGGGGAGGATCGATGGCATCTGACGCCGGATCGTTGGGATTCGCGCCGAGCGAGGACCCGTTCGTCGTCGAGCATGGCGGCTTCTATCGCCGTTGGTTCTCGATGATCGACGACCTCTCGGTGCTCGAACGCACGGTGGCATCGTTGCGCGGCACCACTGAGGACCTCTGGGTGCCGGCGTGGCGGGAAGTGGGGAGGGACTACGAGGAAGAAGGTCACCGACTCCACGACGCCGGCGATCGGGAGGGGGCGCAGCGGGCGTATCTCCAGGCCAAGACGTATTACTCGATCGGCCGATTTCCCGCCGAGCTGTCGCCGGTGAAGCGTCTCGTCGGCGACGACTGCAAGCGCGCCTATCGACACGCCGCCGCGTACCTCGATCCGCCGCTCGAAGAGGTCGACGTGGTCTCCGACGGCCGCCGGATCCGGTCCCATCTCCGCGTGCCGCACCATGCGAGCGCCGACGCACCCGTCGGTGCCGTTCTCGTCATGTGCGGGGCCGACGTCTTCAAGGAGGACAGAGGGTGGGCGGCGGCCATGGCGCTCGAGGAGGGCCTCGCGGCGCTCGTCATGGACGCGCCGGGCACCGGCGAGAACCCGTTCCCGTACGCCCCGGAGTCCGTCGTGGCGTGGATGGCGGCCATCGACTACCTCGCCGCCAGACCCGAGGTCGACCCCACCCGCATCGGAGCGTTCGGGATCAGCCGCGGCGGCTACTCGGTCATGCAGCTCGCCGGCACCTACCCGGAGATGGTGCGCGCCGTCGTCGCCATCGCCGGACACCCGTTCGGCTACCGGATGACGGCAGAAGAGATGGATGCATACGTGGAGATGCGATCCCGCCGGGCGGCGTTCCAGTTTGGCGCCGAGGGCGACCCGCCGACGTTCCCCCCGACGTCGGTCGAACAGGAGGAGGCGAACTTCTCGAAGTGGGCACTCTCGGAGCTGGGTCTCGTGGATCGGATCACGTGCCCCGTCCTCATGATCAACGGGAAGCTCGACCATCTCGCCCCGATCGGCAACATCTACTTCATGCTCGAGCACGGCCCGGTCACCGGGAAGGAGGCGCGGGTCTACCCCGACGCCGGGCACTGCGCCTTCAAGTACTACTCGGAGTGGGCGCCGGCGTCGTTCCGCTGGCTGCGCGACACGCTCGGCTGAGGGCGCGCCGGCGCTGTGGGCGCGTCAGGACGCGGCGACGCCGATCGAGTCGAGGAGGGGGCGCAACTCGATCGCGGCGCCTCCCGCAGCCGACGACTCCAGCGCCGCCCGCACGATGGCGAGCGCACGAATCGCGTCTTCGGCGTCGACCTCGACGGTCGCCTCGCCGCGGATCGCAAGCGCAAACTCCTCGAGCTGCTCGCGGAACATGTCGGTCCGGGGCAGGTCGACCGCGGTTCGCACCGATTCCCGGTAGGCCTGGGAGACGAGGCTCGACCAGTCGTCGGCGAGGTGCGACTCGTCCCAGTGTGTGAAGTCGAGGTCGTACTGGAGGTTGGCCTCCGTGCCCTGGAGCCGCATCTGGTAGACCCCGGGCGAGGCCCAGCCGCACCCGAGGTAGCCGAGGGCGCCGGATTCGAACTCGAGGATCGCCATGGCGGCGTCGGGCACTTCCGAGGCGGTGTAGAGACGGCGGACGTGGGCGGACACCGCCGCCACGGGGCCGAGGAGGTACTGGAGGGTGTCGGCGTGGTGGACGCCGAGCTGGATCAGCGTCCCGCCCGGGCTCTTGTCGGCGTACCACCGCCACGTCTCGGTGGTGAGCTCGAGACCTCGCTCGTTGGAGAAGTTCGCCTCGGCGAGCGACACGTCGCCCAGCCGGCCGCTCTCGATCCACTCCTTCATGAGGCGATGCCCGGAGAGACGCCGGGCGCTGTGGCCGACGGCGAAGACTTGCCCGCTACGGGTGACGGCGTCGCGGATGGCCATTGCATCCTCGAGCGTGTGGGCGATCGGCTTGTCGGTGTAGACGGCCTTGCCGGCCTCGAGGGCGGCGAGGATCATCTCGCGGTGGGTGTCGTTCGGCGTGGTGACGAGCACGCCCTCGACCTCGGGGTCGTCGAGCAGCTCGTCCAGCGTCGCCGCCGCCTTGGGCACGGAGAACTCGTCGCGAAACGCGTTCCGCTTGTCTTCGCTGCGGCTGAAGCAGCTGTGGAGCTCGATGATGTCGCCCCGTTGTGCTCCGCGCGCCAGCACTCTCGCCCACCGGCCGAGGCCGATCGACGCCAGCCGCACCTTCTCGTTCATGGGTTTGCTCCGTTCGTGTCGGTGACGATCAGTTCGGTGTCCTCGGTGTTGGCGGCGAGATCGGGGTGGGGGAAGAAGCACACCAGCTTCATCTCGACGCCGCGGTCGGGGATCGTGGCGTGGGCCGCATTCGGCGGCACGAGGACGGTGTCGCCCGGTCCCACCGGCGTCGTCTCGCCGTCGATCCACACGACTCCGTTCCCGGAGACGACGTGGATGACCTCCTCGGTGAGGGGGTGGCGGTGGGCGGTGCGGCCCTCGGTGCGCTCCAGGCGGACGATGCGCACGCTCGAGGCGACCTCGCCACGATCCGCCAGCGGGTCGGCGGTGCGCCGTCCAGGCAAGTCGACGAAGCGAAGATCGTCGTCGGGGACGACGCTCATCGTTCCCCCTCCCGCATCTCGAGGATCTCGTCGACCCGGGCGCACACCGCGTCTGCAACCTCGGCGGCGAAGTCACCGGCCAGGCCCGCGTCGGCCCAGGAGGGGTTTCCGTACCAGCCCTCGTCGGCGATCTCCGTGACGTCGGTGATGTAGCCGTGCACCTCGGTTGCGCGCCGCATCTCGTCGAGTGCGTCGGCGCCGTCGGGTCGGGACGCCGGCCCGGCCCGCTCGACGTGGACGAGCCCGGGGTCGTGGGCGAGGACGGCGAGCGTCTCGATGCCGCCGCCGTGGGTGAGCTCGCCACCGCGCCCCGCGTAGATCTGCTGGGCGACGTAGCAGGCGTGGGCCGTGATGACGACGACGTCGTGGGAGGATTGCAGCTCCGTGGCGACGGCGTCGAGCGAGGCGTTGTTCCCCTCGTGCCAGTTCACGAAGACGAGCCGGCGGGCTCCCATCGTGATGAGCTCGGTGCCGATGTCGCGCAGCAGCGCCTCGAATGTCTCACGGCGCAGCGAGATGGTCCCGGGGTGCCCGGCGTGGATGGGGGTGATGCCGTAGGGCCCGAACGGGACGAGGATCGCCCCCAGGCGTTCGGCCACTGCGTCGGCGACGAGGAGGGCCGCCATCGAGTCGGTGCCGTTGGGAAGGTGTGGCCCGTGCTGCTCGACGCTCCCGAAGGGAAGGACGACCGTCGGGTTCGCCTCGAGCGCGGCGGCGATCTCGGGGCCGGTGAGGTCGTAGATGGATCGGCTCACGGTTCCTCCTTGGCGGGTGAGAGGGTGGGCCGCACCACCGGGTGGAGCGGCTCGTCCCCGGTGAGGATGCGCGCCGCCTCCTCAGCCGCCTTGACCCGCAGGTCCCGCTCGGTCTCCTCGGTGTACCAGGCCATGTGCGGGGTGAGGATCATTCGGTCGACGACGGAGGCGAACACGTCGAGCTCTGCGGGCTCGGGCGCGAACACGTCGAGTGCGGCGACGGCTGGTCTTCCGGCGGCGAGCCCGGCGGCGAGCGCCTCGTCGTCGATGAGGCTGCCGCGGGCGGTGTTGACCAGGACGCCGCCGGGTTTGAGCATGCCCATGGCCGCGGCGTCGAGGAGGGGCGCCGACGGGTCGCCGGGCGCATGCAGCGTGACGACGTCGCTGTCGGCGAGGAGCGAGGCGAGGCCGGCGGCCTCCACTCCCGGCTCGTCGACGGCACCGAACGCGTCGTGGGCGAGGATGCGCCCGAAGCCGAGGCTGCCGAGCAAGGCCGCCACCCGCCGGCCGATCCGGCCGAAGCCGACGACGCCGGCCGTGAGCGAGCCGGGCAGGTGAAGAGGGCGGAGCTGGCCGAAGCCCCACTCGCCGCCTCGCAGCGAGCGGTCGGCCTCGGTGAGCCTGCGGAGCGCGGCGAGGACGAGCGTCACGGTGTGGACGGCAACCGCCTCGGTGCCGTAGTCGGGCACGCTGACGACCCACATCTTGCGGCGCCGGGCCGCCTCGAGGTCGATCGAATCGACTCCGACGCCGTAGCGGACGATGGCGGCGCAGGAGAGGGCATCGATCGTCGACGCATCGAAGCGGGGCCGGGATCCGGCGAGGATGACATCGGCGTCTCCGGCCGTCCCGGTGATCGCGTCGCGGTCCGCGCCCGACCCGGCGACGATGCGCACCCCGAGCGGGGCGAGGATCGCCTCCTCGACGGAGACGTCGGGGTAGCGAGTTCCCAGGATCGCCACGGTTGCCACTGTCACTCCTCGTGCCGGGCGGCCGGCACGTCGCTGCTCCAGCCCGGAGCCCCGACTCTACAATCGATTGCAGCGGGCATGCCCGGGTGCCGGCTCAGCCTCGCGCAGCCCCGAGCTGATCCGCCATCCAGTCCGCGGTGTGCGGCCGGTAGAGGTACGCCTTGTTGTTCACGACGTGGTTGCCCCCGGGGACGAGATGAAGGACGGCGGGGCCGGAGACACCTTCTGCGATCGCGGTCGCGGCCTCGGGTGGGATGAGACGATCGCGGTCGCCGCCGACGACGAAGGCGGGGCAGGTCACGTCGCCGACGACGCCGGTGAGGTCGAGCCGCTCGGCGACGGCGCGGGCGGACGTCTCGTCGGGCGAGTGTGAGCGGACCTGGAAGGCGAGCCGGGAGATGTCGGGGAGCTCGTCCCATTTCTCGGCGAAGCGAAACGGCCCCGAGAGCGAGACGAGGGCCCTGATCCGCCGCTCGTACGCGGCGGCGCGCACGACGTAGTAGCCGCCGAGGCTCACCCCCCACGCTCCGAGTCTGTCGGTGTCGAGATCGTCTCGCTGCTCGAGGACGTCGATGACGGCGCCCGCGGGCTTCTCGTACTGCGGCTCGATCGGATGGTCGTATTCGGCCTCGCCCTGGCCGGGACCGTCGATCTCGACCGTCGCCATTCCGCGCTCGACGAACCATCGCCCGTAGGCGCCGAGCTCTTCCTTGGCTGAGTCGAGACCGGGGAACATGACGACGACCGGGGGCCGGTCGATCCCGGCCGGCTTGCGCAGGTTGGCCACGAGGCCGGTGCCGCCACCGTAGGGGATCTCGATCCGCTCGATGGGAGGGTCACAGAACGCGTGCGCCTTGCGATGCGCGGCGACGGCGCGCTCGTGGGCGGCCCGCATCTCGTCGAGGTCGTGGACGAAAAGGAACTTGCCGAAGTGGAAGCACACCGCGGCGGTGAGATAGTGGTACGCCGCGCTCCTGGTGAGGCCTCGGGTCGCGGCGGCGTCGCCCTCGGCCTCATGGACGGCGGCGCGCTCGGACCAGGCACTGCACCAGTCCTCCCAGCGCTCGACCGACTCGCTCACCTCGCGGAAGTCCCCGACCGGGACCCCGTTCTCGACGTAGCGCGGCGCCCAATGGGCGATCGCCGCCTCCACCCTCGGGTCGGCCACCCGTGCTCCCTTCGTCGCCCGGCCCAGCCTCTCAGACGGCGCCCGGTGCTGTCAACGCGGCGGGCCGGCGCAGCAGGCCGCTCGGCCCAATCGTTTGTGGCTCCCGGTCGCAGCCCGGGCCGGCGGGGTCGACGGTCCGCGTCCGGTCCCGCCGCGGCACGGTGCTCGCAGCTTCCGCCGGGTGGGGGACGGCGCCCGCAGCGCCCCGGTTGACGCTGTCTCCGTCGGCCGGGTAATCTCGCCTGCAATCGGTTGCAAGGGTGGCGATGACCGCATCCGACAACGGCTCCCGGCCCCTCATCGTGGCCGAGAACCTCACGTGCGGCTACGAGCTCGAACGGGAGCGGAAGCTCCTCACCGCCCTGGTCGACATCACCCTGACCGTTCACGAGGGCGAGTTCCTCGTGCTCGTCGGGCCATCCGGCTGCGGCAAGACCACCTTCATCAACGTCATCGCGGGCTTGGTGAAGCCGTGGGAAGGCACGATCACGTTCGAGGGCCAACCGATTCAGGGCACCGGCCCCAACCGCTCGATGGTGTTCCAGGACTACGCGATCATGCCGTGGCGTACCGTCCAGCAGAACGTGCTGCTGCCGTTCGAACTCCGAGATCACGGGATCTCGAAGGAGGAAGCACACCAGCGAGCACGGGCCATGATCACCGATGTCGGCTTGGGGGGATTCGAGGACTCGTATCCGCACGAGCTGTCCGGTGGGATGCGCCAGCGGGTCGGCATCGCCCGGGCGATGGTGACCCAGCCCAAGGTGCTGCTGGCCGACGAGCCGTTCGGCGCCTTGGATGCCATGACCCGCGAGGTCCTCCAGAGCCAGCTGGAGACGCTCGTCATGAACGCCGGCCAAACCGTGGTGTTCATCACCCACAGCATCGACGAAGCCATCGCCCTCGGCGACCGCGTGGTCGTCATCTCCCACCGACCCGGGACCATTCGCGAGATCGTCGACGTCGACATCCCCAGACCACGGCTGGCCGAGGGTGAGGTCACGGGGGATCCCAGATACGGCGAGTTGCGTGAGCACCTGTGGAGCCTGGTCAAGGACGAGGCGTTCGGCGCGCGGGATGTCGTGGTCGACGAAGGCGCCGAAGCATGAGTGGTTACGGGCGTCCGCCAGCACAGAGGGACGGGTCCGCCGGAGGCGAGGTCATCCGATGACGCAAGCACCAGTCAAGAAGACCGACGGCACCAGGATCGAGTCCCAACCGCGGCTTCGCGATGCGAGCTGGACATGGGCGCGCGTCTGGACCCGCTACCGATACGGCATCATCACCGTGATCAACCTCACGGTGTTCTTTCTCGCGTGGCAGTGGTTCGCAGCGTCGGGCCGGGTCAACCCGCTGGTGTTCCCCGAGTTCACCGACGTGTTGCGTTCGCTCAAGATCGGTTGGCTGGGCGGCGGCAACCTCGAGGGATTCAACAATCGGATGCTCGCCGATTTCGTGATCGTGCAGAACTTCTGGGAGACGCTCAAGATCTACAGCGTGGCGATGGTCATCGCCATCGGGGTCGGCATCCCCATCGGACTGGCCATGGGCGGCAGCAAGTGGGTCGACGCCATCTTGAGCCCCTACGTGTGGACGCTGTCGTCGCTGCCCCGCATTGCCATCTACCCCATCCTCTTGCTGTTCCTGGGGATCGGGACCCAGGTCAAGTACGCGATCATCCTGTCAACGGCGATCTTCCCGGTGATCATCAACACGTGGGCCGGGGTGAAGACGACCGAGCAGTCCTTGATCAACGCCGCCAGGGTCTTCGGGGCGAAGAAGCGCCAGATCTACCGCAAGGTGGTGTTGCCGTACACGCTGCCCTTCGTCGTGTCCGGGGTGCAACTCAGCCTGAGCCGTGGCCTCATCGGCGTCGTGCTGGCCGAATTCCTCTCGGGCGCCACGAGACTGGGCGGGATCGGATGGCTCGTGTTCCGCTCCGCCGCGGCCT
>JABAOE010001328.1_pt1 | contig 26266 bp, 23 predicted proteins | sample 7062141 | NCBI WGS metagenome assembly JABAOE01 (sample SAMN14538627, study PRJNA623070) | marine sediment metagenome | biome: marine biome [ENVO:00000428]; feature: marine pelagic biome [ENVO:01000023]; material: deep marine sediment [ENVO:00002113] | place: India: Gulf of Khambhat ... | reverse complement strand
CGTCGGCGGAGACCATTCGGACCCCGTCATCCTGGAGCGAGCCGCGACACTCCTGGTCTCGCTCGAGAACCTTGCGGGTGAGCCGGTCGCGGAAGGCGAGGTCGAGGTGCTCTACTCCAGCGGCAAGCGAATCGGCCCGATCCCGATCACCCGTACCGCCGGGGCGCGGATCCGCTCCTTGCACCCGGGCCCGGTCGTGATCGTCGGCCGCGCGGATGGCTACAAGGAAGGGCGGTCGGACGACTCGGAGTTGCACTCCGGCAAAGAAACCGTCGCCGTCGTCCGGCTCATCAAGAAGTAGGGGGACAGACTTGAAGTCTGTCCCCCTTTCATTCTCCCCTAATAAGACACCTTGAACTCGCGCGCTCGGGGCAGCAGGCGCTCCGGTTCGTCCGCGTTACTCACGTCCAGCAGCCCCATCCCGGCAACATCGGCGGCGATCCAGAGATGGGTACCGTCGAACCCGGCGCGCCCGATCGGCGCCGAGCGGTGGACGCGTAGCCTCGAACGTTCTCTGGGCGATCGGCTCTCCGAGGTGTCGAACAACTGGATCGCGGAACCGAGGTTCGAGACCGCGATGAGTCTCGCGCCGCAGGCCACGTGCTGAGCCGACCGTACGGGCGGCAGAAACTCGATCGGGCGCGTCGACACCTGTGGCTCGTAAAGCGCCGTGCCCTCGCTGCCCGCTGCGACGAAGAGCCGGTCCCCGATCCAGCACACGTCGCGCGCGGCGAACCGCGTCTCCAGCTTGGCGACTTCTCGCGGGTTGTCGGGACGCCGGAGGTCGAAGACCCGGGCCCCGCCGTGACCCTCGGCCACCGCCAGCAACTCGCCGCCGACCGCCACGGCGCGCAGGTCGCCACCGGTCGAAACGCGAGCGACCACACGGGGGTCCTCGAGCATCTCGATGTCGACCACCAGCAGGCCGCCCGAGCCGTCCGCAAGGAACAGGTGGCGCCCGCTGCGCGCCACCCGCTTCACCTTGCCGTCCGTGTCCAGCCGGCCGAGCTCGACCGGTTCGGCGGGATTTGCGATATCCACGATCACGAGGCCGCGCGTGCCGGCGGCCAGGAACGCGTGGTTGTCGTCGATGACGATGTCGCTGACGGCGGAAGGGAGGGGGAACCAGCTCACGTCCTTAGGACGGATGGGATCGGAGACGTCATGGATCAGCATCCCTCCCGTCTGCCCGACGTAAGCGTGGCCGTGGTGACCGACCACGGCGAGCGTCTGGGTCGCGGCGGCTGCGTCCTCTTTGTCCTTGCCTCGGTTGGCGGAAGGCGGGACAACCTGGAACAGCAGGAGGAAGATAACGAGGATCCGCATCCCGCTAAGTTTATCAGTGCTCACAACCCCGTCGGCCGCAACCGCCGCCGCGCCGGGTAGGGGAAGATGTCGACGACCTCGCCGGCACGGTGGCGCTCCTGCAGGTCTTTCCAGAAGCGCACGGTGAACAGGTCGCCGTGGTGCGTCTCGAACGTGCTGCGGAGCTCCTTCGGCAGGCCGAGGAAACGCCGGAATTCCTCGGGAAAGATGTCGTGCTCGCCGACACCGAACCACGGTTCGGCGGACATCTCGTCCTCGTCGTCGCGCGGCGGGGGGAGATCGCGGAACCGACAGTCGGACAGCCGGCACAGCTCGTCGTAGTCGTAAAACACCACCCGCTGGTGCCGCGTGACCCCGAAGTTCTTGAGCAGGAAGTCTCCGGGAAAAACGTTCGCCGCCGCCAGCTCCTTGATCGCGCGGCCGTAGTCCAGCAACGCCCGGCGTGCCGGCTCGCGCTCGGCCTCACGCAGGTACAGGTTCAGCGGGGTCACCCGGCGTTCGGTGTAGAGGTGCGCGAAGGTCAACGTCTCGCCGTCGTCGTCGACCGTCGAGCCGCACTCGCGAAGGATCTCCTCGAGCAACTCCGGGTCGAAACGATCACGTCGGAAGCGCAGCTGTTCGAACTCCTGCGCGTCGACCAGCCGACCGACACGGTCGCGTCGGAACACGAGCTCGTAGCGCTCGCGGACCTCCTCGCGCGTGACCCTCTTGGGGTAGGCGAAGTGGTCGCGGATCACCTTGAACACCTGGTCGTAGCCCGGCAGGCCGAAGACCAGCATCACCATGCCGCGGTCGATCGCCGCCGACTCGAAGCGGTTCGCGTTGCCGTCGAGGTGCGCCACCAGGGAGCGAAACTGCTCCGCCTTGCCGTGCTTGTGGAAGCCCAGCGAGGTATACAGGTCGGCGAGCGGCTTGAGCGGCATGATCGACCGCAGAAAGGTGACCATCTGACGCGGTTGCTCGATGTCCACGTGGAAGTAGGAGCGGGCGAAGCTGAACAGGATGCTGACGTCGTTCTCGTCCATCAGCACGGCATCGATCTCGATCCCGCGATCGCCGTGCGTCAGTGCCAGGACGAACGGGTTCCAGTCTCCCCCGATGATCATGCGGCCGACGATGTAGCAACCCTTGTTGCGGTAGAACACCGAGCGCATCGTCTGCACGCGCTCGATCCCCATACGCCGGAGCTGGTTGCGCAGCCAGTTGTCGATCTGCAGTCCCGCCGCCGCGACGTCACGTTCCAGTTGAGCGTACGGTGCGCCCAGGTCGTGGTGAGCCAGCACCTCGCGGACGAGCGTTGTCGTGGTGCCCGTGACGGGATGCTCGTAGAACAGCTCGGCCTCGATCGACTCGGGCAGGACGGTGCTGCCCTCGACGAACTCGGTCATCGGATCGACACCGGTCGTGGCGAACACCCTGCGGGTAACCGAGTTGAAAAACGTGCGCGCGAGCTCCGCGTTGGTGTCGCCCGACGAGATCTCGATGTAGCTCGCCTTGATATCCGCCCAGGCCGATCGATCGGGCCGGTCCCGGCCCTCGAACGTCGCCGTGATCTCGCCGACGGCCTGCGGGTAAAGGTCGAGCCGCGCGGCAGCCTGATGTTGCAAGCCGTGCCAGTCGCGTTCGACGAAACGCTGCCGCGCCTTGCCCGTGAGCTCGAGAAAAGCCTCCTGGTGTGTCCGGAAAGCCGTGTGGATGCGGAGCGCGGTCTGGTCGGCGTCGGGCAAGGATTCGATCCTATGCGGTGATCTCGATCTTACGTTTACACCTCGGGCAGGTGATTCGCCCGGATTTCATCGCCGGGCTGATCTGGTGCGCACGACCGCAGGCACACTCGAAGGAGTCCCAGCCGGTGCCCTGACGCTTGTGGGTCAGGGTTTTCGGCGCTTCGGCCGCTGATTCCGCCGGTTGCTCGCCGGCTCTGGGGATCGCGTGGCTCCGCCCGCACTTGGGGCACTTCAGTGACTGATGCCGCGCCCCGGCCGGGGCCTTGATGCGTACGCCGCAAAGGCACGGGATCAGCAGCATCCCGGCGAAGCGGTCGAGGATGTCCGTGGCCACCCGCGCACGTTCGACCGCCGACTGCTTGGGATCCGCCTCGACACTCGCCTCGCGCATGGCCACCGTCTCTCCGGCGCCGGCACGGGTCACCGAGGACGGCAGGCAACCCTTCCCGGTGACCTCCTTGAATGCGTTTTCGTAGTCGAGCCAGCCAGCGCCGCCGCTCATCGCCTCGAGCACGGCGATCCGCTTCTCGGTCGGCGGGTGGGTCGAGAACAGGCTCCCGCCTCTCGCCGACAGCTGCAGCGGGTTGACGATGTACATCGGCGCGAGCGCCCGCGCGGTCGACTGCTTGGTCTGCTTGCGCTGCCCCTGAGCCGACCCCGAGATCTTGCGCAGGGCCGATGCCAGCCCGGGAGGGTAGCGCGTGTAGCGCGCGGCGGAGGCGTCTGCGAGGTATTCGCGTTTTCTGGACACCGCGTAGTACAGCATGTTGGCGAACAGCGGTGCGAGGATCGCCATCACCAGCGCCAGGATCAGGAAGATCGCCTGGCCCTCACCCTTGCCGCCGCCTCGGCGTCGGCCGCCGCCGTACCACAACGAACGCAGGAAGATGTCCGCGATGATCACGATGGCTCCGACCATCACGGTGGCCGTCGTGAGGAAGCGGATGTCGTAGTTCTTGATGTGGGCGATCTCGTGGGCGACGACGCCCTGCAGCTCGTCACGGTTGAGTCGCCGCAACAGTCCCGTGGTCACCGCGACGGCCGATTTTTCCGGCTTGCGCCCGGTGGCGAAAGCGTTGGGCATGTCGTTGTCGATGACGTGAACCGACGGCATCGTGCCGAGACCCGAGGCGATCGTCATCTCCTCGACGACGTTCCAGAGAACCGGCGCATCTTCCTTCTCGATGCGCTTGGCGCCGGCGCTCATCAGGATCAGCTGATCGCCACCGCTCATCGACACGAGCAGCAGGATCAACCACAACATCAACGCGGCGACGGCACCGACGAGAGCGCCCTCGAGGTTGCCGATCCAGGCGCCGCCGACGAGCGCGCCCATCACGACCAGCAACATGGCCATTACCACGACGATCGCACGCGACCGCCGGATGTTGCTCTGGATCGCTTCCCACATGCAGGATCAGGACCGGGGCAACGGCTAGAAGCTGACCTTCGGGACCGCGCGTTCCGCTTCGTCGCTGAGCTCGAAGAACTCTTCCTGCTTGAAGTTGAACATCCCGGCAATGATGTTCGCGGGGAACACCTGGGTCCGGGTGTTGTAGGTCATCACCGAGTCGTTGTAGTGCTGGCGCGAGAAGCCGATCTTGTTCTCGGTCGAGGTCAGCTCCTCCTGGAGCCCCAGGAAGTTCTGGTTCGCCTTGAGGTCCGGGTACTGCTCGACCACGACCATCAGCCGACCGAGTGCCGCGGAGAGCTCACCCTCGGCGGCGGACTGCGGCCCCACACCCTCGGCCGACACGGCCTTGGCCCGGGCTTCCGTGACGCCCTGCAGCGTGCTCTTCTCGTGTCCGGCGTAGCCCTTGACCGTCTCGACCAGGTTCGGGATCAGGTCGTGACGCCGCTTGAGCTGGACGTCGATCTGGGCCCAGGCGTTCTTGACCTGGTTCCGCAGCCGGACCAGGCCGTTGTATATGCCGATGGCCCAACCTGCGACGGCGAGAAACAGGACGAAGATCACGCCGAGACCGATCATCATTGGCAACATGGGGGACTCCTTCTAGACGTATCCATGTCGTGTCGTCGGACACGTGGACGTTGGAAGACTCAATCGTGGGATCCGGAAACCGAAAGGCTGTTCGCGAAGAGTCGCGCGAAGTAGCGGGCCACCTCGCCCTCGTCGTCGTCATGGGCCGTGTGCCCGCGGACGACCGTGTCGAGCTCTCCCCGGTCGAACCACAGGCCGTGGCCCCGAGGGCAACGGTCCAGTTCGACGACGGGATCCCGACCGACGTCGAGTGTGCGCAACTTGCGCGAGCAGCGGGGGCAGCGTCGCTTGGTCGCCGCGCCCGAAACGGCGGATTCCAGAGCGGCGGCGAGGGGCCCCGGGCTGGCGCCGGAGAGCTCGGTGATCTGCTCGAGCTCGCCGCCATCGAGCCAGGTGCCGGAGCATTCGACACAGTGGTCGATCTCCACGCCGTCGAGTTCGTAAGCCACCATCGGTTTTCGGCACACGGGGCACATGTCGAACCCTTCTAACCGCGAGGCCCTATTCTATTCGTTCTTCAGCTGATAACACTGTTTTGCGGGGTGAAGCGGGCGATTGAGCCAGGTCGGCCTGCGCAGGCCGCCGGGCCCCGGAGCGGGGACCGTACGGGCAAGCCAGTCCCGGTACACCTTCTCCGCGGCCGCCGTGTCGACGAACACGTCGCCGTACCGATCCTCCCCGTCGGCCGGCTCGACGACGACCTTCTGGTGCCAGCAGTGCATGCCGCTGACCGGGTCGGGCTGGACCGGGAAGGTGAGGTTCTGGTTGACGCCCACCTCGCTCCACCACACGCGGCGGGTGTCCGGGTCGCGACTCTCGAACGGCGTGAGGCCTTGCTTCTGGCGGAAGAGAAAACTGCGCTCCTTGCGCTCGATGTCCACCAGCGATGTCGAGAGCTTGTCGCCACCGTCGTCGCGATGGATGCGCCAGCGCCCCACGTGGTGCGAGCAGGCGACGACGCCGGGGTGGATTCCCTCGGTCACCCAGACGCGCGGGACGAAGTAGCCGATGGCCGTCCGGACGCGCGCCAGCTCTCCGTTGACCAGCCCGATGCGTTCGGCATCGGCCGGGTGGACCCACAGCGGGTTGGTGTGGGAGATCTCCTGCAGCCACTTGGCGTTCCCGGAGCGCGTGTGGATCAGGGTCGGCAGACGGAACGTCGGCAGCAGGACCATTTCGCCGCGCCTGTCGTCCAGCTCGCGCCAGTGGACGTGCGAGCGAAGATAACCGGGCAACGCCTGGTCCGCGTGACCCCACTCACTCAGGGTCTGCGAGAAGACCTCGAGCCGGCCGCTCGGCGTCGGGAACCCCGCGTCGTCCTTCTCGTAGCGCCGCTGCCCGGCGTAGGGCACCTCGAAGGCGCCGTAGCGGCGCATGTACTCGAGCGGCGTCAGGCCCGCCTCGGCGGCAGCCTCCGGGAGCCCCGGGACGTTGTGATCGAAGATGTCGGCGTAGTACTCGTCGAGGCTGCGCGGCTGCCCGGGCTTCGACTTCGACTCGAACCAGCGGCGGATGCCGAGCGCGCCGTCGGGGTCGATGCGCCACGTCAGCGCGATCCAGAACTCGGCCTCTTCCCAGACCTCGCCGGGGTTCGACCCCAGCGTGGTGTCGACCGGCGAGCCGGTTTCCAGGCGGCGGAATTCCCGGCCGACGGGCTGGCGGAAGCCGATCCACGTCCCGGCGTGCGTCTCCTGGCTCATCAGGTCGTGCCGCTCGGGACCCAGGCCCATCGGCAGCACCCAGTCGGCCCACTGCGCGGTCTCGGACCAGATCGGCGTCAGCGCGACGTGGCAGCCGACGCGCTCCTCGTCCTCGAGCATCTCGATCCACGAGCAGCCGTCGGGGTTGGTCCAGACCGGGTTGTAGACGCGCGTGAAGTAGACGTCGAGCTTCTTGTCCTGCTGCCGCAGCAGGTGCGGCAGCAGGAAGCTCATCTCGTAGTGCGCCAGCGGGTACTCGCGCGGCCAGATCAACTCGTTCCAGCGTTCGATCGGGGGCGGGCTGTCGCTCGGCTTGGGAACGAACTTGTCCCAGCTGTTGGGGTTGACCCCGCCGGGGCGGCCGACGCTGCCGGTCAGCACGTGCAGCAGCATCAGCGCGCGCGCGATCTGCCAGCCGCCGAGGTTGCCGCTCGCCGCGTTGCGCCACAGGTGGCTGGCGAAGCGCCCCCCCGCTGCGGCGATCTCGTCGGCCAGCTTATCGACCGTGTCGGCCGGGATGCGGCATTCCTCGGCGACGAACTCCGGGGTGAACTCGGCGTAGCGTCGTTTCAACCAGGCGACGAACCGTTCGAACGTCCCGTCACCGCCGGGATCGACGGCGGCGAGCGTCTCGCGCCAGTTCGTCCAGCGTTCCACGAACTCGGCGTCGAACCGATCGGTCGCGAGCAGCCGGTGGGCCACGCCGAGCAACAGGGCCGCCTCGCTGCCCGGCCACGTGGGGACCCAGTGGTCGGCGTGAGTCGACGTGTTGGACAGCCGCGTGTCGATGACGGCGATCCGTGCGCCCTCGCTCTTGGCGTCGATGATGCGTTGCGCGTGCGGGTTGAAGTAGTGACCGGTCTCGAGATGTGCCGAGAGCAGCAGGATGAACTTCGCCTGGGCGTAGTCCGGCGAGGGCCGGTCGGCGCCGAACCACAGCGCGTAGCCCGTGCGCGCCGAGGCGCTGCAGACGTTGGTGTGGCTGTTGTGCCCGTCGATGCCCCACGCCGTCAGCATGCGCGGCACGAAGTGGTCGTCGCCCGGACGGCCGACGTGGTACATCACCTCGTCGTGACGGCCCTCGTCGAACGCCGCGGCAATCCGGCCGCCGATCTCGTCCAGCGCCTCGTCCCACGTCGCCTTCTCGTAACGTCCCGAGCCACGCGGGCCGACCCGGCGTAACGGTGTGAGGATGCGCTCGGGCGACTGCACCTGGTTGATCGTTGCCGGTCCCTTGGCACAGGTGCGGCCGCGGCTCCCCGGGTGCACCGGGTTGCCCTCGAACTTGCGCACCTCGCCCGTCTCCTTGTCGACGAAGGCCAGCAGCCCGCAGGCCGACTCGCAGTTGAAGCAGATCGTCGGGATGCAGCGGTAGTGCCGCTCGACGCGGCGCGGCCAGGCCGCCGCGTCGAGCTCGACCCAGTCGTCCCAGCGCTCCGGATCGGGGGCGGTCGAGAGGTTCCACGGTGATCGTCTGGCGTCGGGTTTGCCCAAGCTTGACCTCCGTCAACTGATCGAGAACGCCTGCCCGGCGCGGACCAGCGTGTCCTGCTCGAGTGCCAGGGTGACCAGCACCACCAACGCCGCAGCGGCCCAGGCCAGCGGTTGTCCGGGCACGGCGAACAGGGGAATCGCCAGCGCCGAACCGATCATCGTCAGCCTGTGACGGGTCGCGAACGGGCCGGCCGAGACGAGGCGATAAACTCTTCGATATTCCTCCTCGCGCTTGGCCGGGGACATGCGCGGGGCGGACCACTGCAGCACGAGCTGCGCCGCGCAGAACGCGACGGCGACCGCGCGCAACACGCCCAGCCGTTCCTGGGCGGCGGAACCGCCGGCCAGGACCAGCAAAGTCCACGAGGCGGATCCGGCCAACGCTGCGTGCACCGCGAGCTCGAGCGCGAGGCCGCGACGCATCCACAACACGCGCCCTTTGGCCTGGCCGAACAGCCACGCCGTGTAAACCGCGGTCGCCAGTGCGGCAACGGCTGTCGTGGCGGCGAGCAGCGCGGACAACCACCCGCCGGGACGCCGGCCGATCAGGTCGACGACCAGCCAGGCGGACAGCAGTGCCGCGTAGGCCATCAGCACGATCGAGCCGCGCGTCAACCAGGAGCTCCAGTTGGCGTGACGCAGGATGAACAGGAATCGCTCCGGGCGTTTCAGGTCGCCGACGAGCAACGCCGTGGTCAACGCCAGGAACGCGAGCGCCAGGATCAGGCCGAGTCTCCAGAGGCCGGGCTCGCCACCCGAGCCGATCGTCGGGAGGAACCACAACCCGGCGAGGAACAGGCCCGCCGAGACCGACTTCGTCCACAGATAGGCGGAGACCATGCGGCCCCACAGCGGCGGGTGCTCGACGTCGTAGACGGTACGTGCCCGGGCCTGCTTCTCGGCGGCCGCGAAGGTGTGAGCGTCGAGCTGGAGCCCGGGAATCTGGTTGGCCCAGAGGAACCCCTCGCCGGCCTGGGTCTCGAGCGGGTTGAGCCCCTCCGAGGCGGCTTCGTTGTACACCACATTCGGTCCGGTCCCCGCCTCGGTCTTGCGGGCACGCAGGCCGTTGCCCTTGCGCATCTGAGCCACGCGATCCGCCGGATCGTCGAAGTCGCCCGGGATGATCGCCTCGGTCGGGCAGACGACCGCGCAGGCCGGGGCGAGGCCGACCTCGATGCGATGCGCGCAGAAGTGACACTTCTCCGCAGTACCGCTCGCCTCGTTGAGATACAGCGCGTCGTACGGACAGCCCTGCATGCAGCTCTTGCAGCCGATGCAGCGTTCCGGATCGACGTCGACGATCCCGTCGGGTCGCTTCTCGAGCGCGTGCACGGGACAGATCGTGACGCAGGGCGCGTTGGTGCACTGGTTGCAGCGCAGCACGGCGAACGAGCGCCGCACCTCGGGGAACGCGCCGCGCTCGGTGTACTTGACCCAGGTGCGGAAGCTGCCGACGGGGACGTCGTTCTCGGCCTTGCAGGCGACGGTGCAGGCGTGGCAACCGATGCACCGGGAATGGTCGATGACGAAACCGAGTTGCACGGAAGGCCCCCGAACCGCGCGCCGATCGTATCACGGCTGTGGCAGAATCACCGCGTGATGGCCTCCTCGCTGGCGCGTTTCGTTCTTCTGTGTGCGGCCGTCGCCGTCCTCGTGGCCAGCTTCGCTCGGGGACCCGTGTCGACGCTGCTGGGCGTCCTTGCGGCGGCTCTGTTCCCACCGGCGTTGTTGCTGCTGGCCGAACGCGAGGACGCGCGCGCTCCGTGGTGGACCGGGCTGCTCGCGTTGTCGCTCGTTGCGGGTCTCTCGATCGCGGTGTTCTGGCGCGACTCGCCGGTCTGGGCGGGGCTGCCGTCGGCGACCTGGTTGACCTGGCTGTTCGCCGGGATGGTGCCCTTCGCGGTCATCGTCTTCGGCTGGGTCTTACGCAGGCCGGGCGCGTGATGGAAGACGCGGCACGCGTCGAGGTCTGGGTCGCTGCGGGAGGTTACCTCGCGGCCCTGCTCGCCATCGGCGCCTGGTCCTGGGTGCGGACGAAGAGCGAACGTGACTTCTTCATCGCGGGGCAACGCGCCGGTTTGTGGGCCACCGGGCTGGCCACGATGGCGGCGTCATTTTCGAGCTTCGTCTTCCTGGGCGGGCCGGGATTGATGGTGCGCGCGGGCCTCGGAGCGCTGTTCATCATCCTGCCGGTCGGTTTCACGGCCGGACTGCTCTGCAGCGTGGTCGGCGGCCGCCTGCGCCAGCTCTCCGGCGCCGGCGTGATGACGGTTCCCGGGGCCCTGGCCGCGCGCTTTCCCGGAGGCACGGTCCGCGGTCTTGCAGCGGTGTCGATCCTGTTGGGGGCGGTCGCCTATCTCGGGTTGCAGCTGCAGGGGATCGCGATCGTCCTGCGCTCGGTGCTCGGGATCGCGCAGCCCGATCTCGCGCTGGCGATCGGACTGGCCGTCGTCCTCGGCTACAGCATGACCGGCGGGATGGTCGCGGGCCTCTACACGGATGTGCTGCAAGGTGCCTTGATGGCGATTGCCGCCGTTACGGTCTTCGTGCGTGCGTTGCAGGTCGGTGGCGGCTGGGAGACGATCACCGCATCGCTCTCCACAACCGGCGACGGGTCGTTCCTCGAGCCGGCCGGAACGCTGCCGCCGATCACCGTCCTCGGTTTTTTCCTGGTGTTCGGGGTCGGGGTCCTGGGTCAGCCCCAGCTGCTGCACAAGTTCTACATGATTCGCGACCCGAGCAAACTGCGGTACCTCCCGCTCGTCTTCGGCGGCAGCCAGATCGTCTGCTTGCTGGTCTGGCTCGGCATCGGCCTCGCCGTACCCGCACTCGTGGCCCAGGGCCGCCTGGCCCCTTTGGCCAACCCGGATCACGCGACCCCGATCTTTCTCGTCGAGTACCTGCCCGGTCTGCTGGCGGGGTTGCTCGTCGCCGCGATCCTGGCCGCGGTGATGTCCACCGCGGACTCGTTCCTGAACATCGGCGCTGCGGCACTGGTCCGCGACCTGCCGCGGGCGCTCGGCCGCCCGCTCGCGGATGAGCTGCGCTGGGCGCGTTGGGCCGTCCCGGCCATCTGCCTGGTCGCACTGCTCTTCTCGCGCCTCTATGCAGATCTGATCGCCCTGGTGGGGACCTTCGCCTTCGGCGCCTTTGCCGCGGCGCTCGCGCCGGCGCTCGCCGTCGGCTTGTGGTGGCGACGGGTGACGTCGCGCGCGGCGGCCGCATCGATCTTCACCGGGTTGGTCGTCTGTGTGGTGCTGGAGTTCCTCGCCAAGCAAACCTGGTTCGAAGGGCTTCCGGGGCCGGGCCTCGCGCCCGGGGCCCTGCCGGCGGCGGTCGCGCTGGGGGCCTCATTCCTCGTGCTGTTTCTCGTCACCTGGATCGCCCCGGCGCCACGGGCCCACCCTGCATGATGAGTGCGAGACGTTGGGTCTGGGTCCTCTTCCCGTTCGTTTTGTTGACGCACTTCGATTTCTGGCGCGTCGCCGACCCGACCCTGCTCGGCGGCTGGCTTCCTCCCGAGTTGGGCTGGCGCGTCTTCTACATTGCCGTCGTTTGGTGCTGGATCCTGGCGTTGTGCCGCTGGGCCTGGCCGGGTGAGGACCGCCCGTGAGCGCCGGCGGCATCGTGACCACGCTCGGCGTCTACCTCGGCGCGCTCCTGCTGATCGGTTGGCTGGCAAATCGCGGGGCGTCCCGCACACCCGACGAGTATTTTCTGGCCGGTCGCAAGCTGGGTCTCATCGTGTTGTTCATGGCGCTGTTCGGAACCAACGCCACCGCCTTCGTGTTGATCGGCGTTCCGGGGCTGGCCTACCACGATGGGATCGGCGTGTTCAGTGCGAACGCACCGATCGTGGCGCTCTGCACGCCGCTCAGCTTCGTCCTGATCGGCGTGCCCGCGCGACGCATGGCGATCCGTCTGGGAGCCTGCACGCCGGCCGAGCTCTACTCCAGGCGCTTCGCATCTCCGCTACTCGGCGTGTTGCTGTTTCTCGCGTTCACGATCTACACCGTGCCGTACATGGTGTCCGCCGTGGTGGGAGCGTCGCTGACGCTCGAGTCGATGAGCGGCGGAGCCATCCCGCCCTGGGCAGGCGGCCTCGCGGTCGTCGGCGTGGCGGTGGTCTACACCTCACTCGGGGGCATGCGTGCGACGGCCTGGACCAACGTCTTCCAGGGCGTCCTCTTCCTGGGCTTCCTACTGCTCGCGTTCCTCCTGATCTCCTCCGATCTCGGCGGGCTCGGACAGGCGATGCGCTCGGTGCTCGAGAAGGACGGTTCCTTGTTGGCGCTCGAGCGCGAGGGTAGCTTCGCGTTCCGGCCGTGGTTGTCGTGGAGCCTGGTGATCTCCCTCACCGTGATCGCGTTCCCGCACATGTTCGTGCGGTTGATGTCCGCCCGCGACGAGAGCTCCATCAAGGGAGTCTGCCGTCTTTACCCGATCGGGTTGCTGGCGCTCTGGCTACCCCCGGTGTTGATCGGCGTGTGGGGCGCGAGCGAGTTTCCGGGTCTGGTCGGCAAGGAGTCCGATCAGATCTTCCTCAGCATGATCGACGCGCACCTCCCCTCGGCGCTCGGCGTGCTGGGCATGATCGCCGTCCTCGCCGCGGTGATGTCGAGCCTCGATGCGATGTTGCTGACGCTCAGCTCGATGCTCGTGCGCGACGTTCTCGACCCACTCCGAGGGCGTCCCGAAGCCGACGTCGCCTGGGCCCGATGGTTCTGCGTCGCGATCTCGGTTGTGGTCTATACCCTCGCCCTGTGGCGACCCGCGTCCATCTTCGATATCGCCAAGGTAGCGTTCTCCGGCTACGTGACGTTGACGCCGTTGCTGTTCCTCGGCGTGAACTGGCGCCGCATGACACGGCAGGGCGCCATTGCTTCGGTCGTGATCGGCAACCTCGTGCTGGTTGCCGGGCTGGCGGGGTGGATTCCCACCGCCGGCTTCCTGCCGGTGTTCTGGGCGTTGCTGGCGGCGCTGCTGGCCGCGCTGGCCGTGTCGGCGGTTACGGAGCCGGGGAGCATTCCAGCCTGATCTCACCGTCCAGCCCCGCGGGCGGTTCGATGCCCAGACAGCCCGCGAGCGTCGGCGCGAGGTCGACGGTCCACACCGGCGTGTCGACACGCCCGGCAGTCACGCCGGCGCCCAGAAAGACCAGCGGCACGTGAGTGTCGTACGTGTAGACCGAGCCGTGATTCGCTCCGCTCGTCCCGGAGCTGATCAGATCGAACTCGCGGAACCGCACCATCAAGTCGGCGGAGCGAGAGGGATCGAAGGATCGACGGAACTCGGGCTCGTACGGCCGTCCGAGCGGGGTCTCCGAGGCCAACTCGTCCCAGGTGAACACGTCCTCGATGCGCGGATGTTCCGTCAGTCGCGCGGCGAGCCGGGTTCGCAGGTCGGCCAGCGCCTCGGCCGGAACCTCCGGGTTCGCGTCGAGGACGACGCCGTTGACGTAGTCCAGACGAACGCTCCCGGGATCGAGCCCCAGCGCTTCGAGCCCCTCGTCGAGCCGCGCCTGAGTCGATGCGGCCAACGCACCGAACGGGATGCGCGCGGCGCCGGGCGTCTGCTCCGGAACCGGCACGACGCCATGGTCCGAGGTCAACGCGACGAGCCAGCGGCCGACACCGACCGCGGCGTCCAGCTGATCGAACAGCGCATTGAGGAAGTTGTCGAGCCGGCGGTCATAGTCCTCGATCTCACGGCTCCAGGGACCGTAGATGTGTCCTATCTGGTCGCTGGTGGACGCGCTGACGATGAGGAGATCGCTCGCGGCGTCCTTCCCGAGTTGCTGGCCCTCGATCAAAGCCGCTACGAACTCGAACGTGAACTGGTCGCCGAACGGCGTGTTGTAGATCTGCGGATAGTAGGCGTCGCCGTCGGAGAACGGGTGCGGGAACGTCGACGCCTGCGGCTCGCCCGGGGCGTCGTCGGGTCTTTCGTAGCTTCCGGGGTCGTCCAGCAGGTCCCACCCGTCACGATAGGCCTCGACCGTTCGAGACTCGTCGAAGGCGACGGCCCAGGCGGGTTCCTGTTCCATGTAGTAGTCGGACGTGACGAAGCGGCCGCGGTCGAAGTCGTACCAGAAGGCGCCGTCGGCCGTCTTGCCGGCGACGATCGCGGCGGCGCGGTCCTTGATCGACACGGCCCACACCTGCGATGCGGGACTCTGCTCCTTCAACCAGTCACCGAGCGTCGAGACACGCAGTCGAAAACCGGACCGGCCCGTCTTCTCGGGAAGGTCGACGAGTCGCGTGCCGGGATCGACAGCGGCCCGGACCCTCCTTCGTTCGGGCCGCTCCCACCAGCTGTTTCCGATGATGCCGTGCCGGGAAGGGTGGACCCCGCTGACCATCGAAGCGTGCCCGGCGGCGGTCCAGGTGTACGCGTGCGCATGGTGCGCGTTCTCGTAGATCCTCCCGTCCACCAGCAGACGGGCGCGGCCGGAGCCGGGTGGGGGAGAGCTTTCCAGCAGCCGGTCCGCACGCATCTGGTCGATCACGAGCAGGACCACGAGGCGGGGCCCCGCCGGTCGGTCGGCGTCGCGTGGTGGCCTGTCGCAAGCGGAAACGAAGAGGAGTGCGGCGGCGGACAGGGCAGTCAGGCTGCCCGCGACACGGTTTCTCTCCATCCCCGCCTCCCGCTTTGTCGCGCCACTCCGATGACGCGCCATAATAACGTTATGGGGAACGACGTGGAAAGAACCGCCGAGGAGGCGATCGCGGCGATCGAGCGGCTGACGCGGGAGCTCCTCGCCCGGCGCGAGGGCGCCCATCTGATCGAGAACGACCTCGATCGCCTGATCCTGGAGATCGACCTGTCGCTTCGCGACGGAGCGCGACGCGAAAAGGGTGCAGAGCTACGGAGGCAGATCGACGAGCTGCTCGACGACGCGGTTCAGCACGCGGCGGTGTTCCGACCGGGCCAGGCGTATTGCCATCGCTGCGCGAGCGCCGCCTGTGAGCACTCGCAACCGCCCTCGGGCCGTCACGTGTTCGTCGGTTACGCGCCGACGGGGGCGCCGAAGTGGGCCGACTTCGCACAACGCTGTCTCGACCTGCGCCATCCCGAGGTCGATCGCCTCTACGACGAACCCCCGGCACTACTCGCTCTGAACCATACCGCCGAAGAGCTTCACAACGGTCTGTTGCGCGCGTTCGACAACGGCACGTTCGCGTTGCTGGGACAGGTGACGGCCGGGTTCTACGCGATCCCCGCGCGGGCCGACGAGGGACGCGGCGTCGTCGCGCTCTCGATCCAGGCCGGGCTGTCGCGCTCGCGGCGCGGCCGCCCTCGTGTCGGGTTGAACCTGCTCGCGCGAGGCCCGGGGGGCGAGGGGCTCGACCGGATCTGGGAGCGGCAGGACGACCTCCCGTGGCGGCGTCCGGTGCGCTGGGCCCAGACGGCCCTCTCCACGCTCGGACCCGCGCTGCTGAAGCGATCTCGCCGCGGTACCGAGCTCGAGCGGCGCGTGGACCGCATCCTCGCCGGCCTTCAACGGCGTCTCGAGCGCGGGAACCGGTCACGATCACGGCGCACGCGGCACGCGCAGCAGCGGCATCAATCCGGCCGCCGTCCGACACGCAAGGCGATCGAGGATGCGCGAGGGGCGCCCGACGAGGCGTTCCTGCACGACACGCGCAGTGGCGTCCTGGTCGTCCTGGGTGACCGCGGGCGCACGCACTTCTTCGCCGCCGAGGGCAAGCTGGTCAGCAGCGTGCGTTACAGCCCCGGCGCGATCGACAAGAAGATCAAGCAGGATCGCTGGCAGCCCGCGACGGACGAGCAGCGTGAGACTCTGCGTCAATGGCTCGTCGACCCGGATCGCCCTTGACTCGAGCGATCGAGCCCTGACCGGCCTGTCTCTTAGTTGTTCCCGACCGGGCTGTTGATGGACTCGCTGGCGTCCGAGACGACCAACAAGCCGAGGATGATGATCGAGCCGGCGATCGCCCACTGCCACCAGCTCGCACCCGCACCCGCCTGGCCCGGTGCAATCGTGGAGTTGGAGGCGCCGGGGGTCAGCTTGAGAGCCACCGGCTTGTTCTCGCCCGCGCCGAGTTGGAAGTCGTTGCTGGCGAGGAACGCACCATCGTCGGTTTCGGCGAGCAGCTTGTAACCGCCGGCGGGCGCCGTGTCGATCCGGAACGTCCCGTCCTGGTCGGTCGGTTCGGAGCGGTAGATCGTTCGGCTCTCTTCATCCACGAGGGCGACGACGACGCCGCTACGCGGGGTGAAACCGTCGGTTTCCATGACACGGCCAGCCAGCAGAGCATCTTCCGCGTGAACAACGGGTGCGACCGAAGCGACGAAGAAGGTGGCAATCGCCAGGGGAAACGCCAGAGCGCGGCGTATGCGAGGGGACGTCATGCGGGACTCCTCCGTTGCTGGGCGTCAGGCCCGGCTGTGGTCACAATGTGTTCGATACGAAGATCTATTTTGGAGGGCGGGGGCAATCGCTGTCAAGCCAGGCAACCCGCCCCGGTTGCGGCAGATTGTCCGCAGAATTGTCGAGGAATCGTTACGGAAAAACCGGGCTCGCCGTCGGCTCGCTGCCGCCGCCCGTGAGCGCCAGCAGCACGAGCGCCCCGCCGCCGGACAGGATCGAGATGCCCTTCGGACTGCGCCAGAAGGACTCGCCCACCATGCGCTGGTCGATCACCCGTGCGAGGCCGACGGGTCCGCCGTCGGCCCCCGGGAAGGCACGCCGGTCTGCCTGGGTCGAGGCGCTGAACAGCTGGAGCCGGAATTGGACCATGTTCTTTCCGGTCGGAGAGACGTTGGCCACCTGGTCGGCGACGTAGAGCCCTTCCGCGGTCCGGATCGCCAGGTCGAAGTAGCCGTACGGGAGATCCGCGAGCACGAATTCGCCTTTCCCGTCGGTCGTAGCCGAGAAGGTCTCCTCGGTCGCCAGGTGGTAGGCCAGCACCTGGGCCCCGTCGAGCGGCTTCCCGTCCGCCCCGAACACCTTGCCGCGAATCATCGAGTTCGGGACAGCGGGCTTGGGATCATCGGCACGGGTGAACGTGACCGGCAGGACGAGCATCGTCAGCAGGAGCAGATACGCCGTCGGGGATTGGAACTTCGCGGGCCGTCTCAACGGAAGCCTCTTGCGACCATCGGTCGTGGGCGGACGGATCGGCTTGACGACACCCATTGTGCCGTCGTGCGGCGAAATCTGTCAAGCGTCCGCTCCTCGAGTCGACGGTCTAGGGACTCGACGCGGCGGGCATGAAGGGGCTGGTGGGGGGATCCCCTCCGTCGTTGAGAAGGATCAAGATCAGCGCACCACCCCCGGCGATCGTCGAGATGCCGCTCGGACGACGCCAGAACGAGGCGGCATCCTTGCGCCGATCGACAATGATCACCAGACCGACCGGGGCTTCGCTCGCGCCGACGAAGGAGCGCAGGTCGCTCCTCGATCCCCCCAAGGGGCCGCTGAGACGCAGCTCGAGGAATCGGTTGCGCTCGGTTCCCACATGGACGATTTCATTGCCGACGTAGATCCCGTCGGCGGCACGAACGGCGAGATCGTAGTAGCCGTAGGGCAATGCGACGAACTCGTACAAGCCGTCCTGTCCGGTCGTCGCCGAGAGAAGCTCGCCGGTGGCCAGGTGGTAGACGAAGACCTCGACACCGCCGGCAGGTTGCCCGTCGGCGGCGGCCACGCTGCCGCCGAACTCGGCCGTCGGCAGCATCGGCTCGGGCTCCTCCGCCGCCGCGAAGGTCGAGGCGAAAAAGCACGCGGCAAGAAGCAATCTTACGCGACAAGAGCTGTCCTGAAAGCGCAGTTCCACGGTTGACCGGGCTCCGATAAGCAGAATATGATTCGACCTCTTGAATGTAGGTCCCCGTCGGCCGTCTGCAAGCTATGGAGAATTAAAAGAATCCGTGGCCCCCGAAACGTCCAAATACGCCGCCGAGGAACGTCGCCCCCGCGAGTCTCCTCAACTGCCCCGTCGGCGTCGGCGTCGGCAAGGCCGTGGCCAGCGCGACCGGCTGCGCGTCGTTTACTTCAGCTTGGCTTCGCTGTGGGGCTTCCTGATGGGCACCGTCACGCTGCTCTTCGGCTTCACGCTCGGCGGGAAGCGCCTGGACATGAGCCCGGTCGCGATCGTGGCGATGTCCGCGGCGATCGTCGTCGCCATCGTCGGAGGGATCGTGGCCTCGCGAGCCTATCGCGAGGCGACGCGGCGGCGCCGCTTCTAGCTAGCGTCCCAGGAGACCGTAGCGCAGGATGCAGCGCAGAGCCGAGACGCCGTCACGCCAGCTGATCTTCTTTCCCTCTTCGTAGGTCCGGCCCCAGTAGCTGATCCCGACCTCGTAGATCCGGACGCCGAGCCGCGCCATCTTCGCGGTCACCTCGGGCTCGAACCCGAAGCGGTTCTCGCGCAGCTCGATCTTCTTCAGCACTTCTGCCCGGAAGACCTTGTAGCAGGTCTCCATGTCCGTGAGGTTGAGGTTGGTCAGCGCGTTGGAGAGCAGCGTCAGCAAGCGGTTGCCCACGTAGTGCCAGAAGAACAGCACGCGGTGGGCCTCGCCGCCGATGAACCGCGACCCGTACACGACGTCGGCCTTGCCCTCGAGGATCGGGGCCAGCAGGCGTGGGTACTCGCGAGGGTCGTACTCGAGGTCGGCGTCCTGGATCAGGATGAAGTCGCCGCGTGCCTCGGCGAAGCCGCGACGCAGCGCGGCTCCCTTCCCGCGGTTGACCGGCTGGTGGAAGACCCGCACCCGACCGTGATGGTCGAAGGCCTTCAACGCGTCTGCCGTCCCGTCCGAGGAACCGTCGTTGACCACGACGACCTCCCGATCCACGCCATCGGGCAACGGCGCATCGAGCACCGTGTTCAACAGATGACGAACCGTCGTTTCCTCGTTGAAGACGGGCACGACGATGGTCACAACGGGCACATCACCTCCCCGGGCACGAAGCCCGCGAGGAGGGAGTCTACCTCAGGAGCCGCCGGTCAGAGCACGGATGCGGGCGCGCGCCGCGGCATGAGTCGGGTCGAGCTCGATGACGGCCCGCCAATGTCGCAGGGCGACCGAGGCCCGCCCGTCGGACTCCTCGAGTTTCGCGAGGCGAACGAGGACTTCGATCCGTTCGAACGAGCGCTCCGGCGGAATCCTGAACAGGGCTCGGTTCCAGCTCTTCCTCGCGGTTTCGATCGAGCCGAGGCGGTCCTGAACGTCTCCGACGATCACCAGAACATGAGGCGCCATGCCGGCAACGGACAGGACGGAGCCGAGATCCGCTTCCGCTCTCGCCGGCTCCATTCTCTCGGCGTGGAGCAACGCTCGATAGGCCAACAGCTCCACGCCGTGTCCTTCGACCGGAATCGGGTCGACGTGATTCGTCCAGCGATCCAGCGCATCCCAATCAGCGGAGCTCGCTGCACGACGCGAGAGGATCACCAGGAGCTCGAGGTCGTCCCTCCAGTGCGCCGCAGCCTCCACGAGGACGGCCTGAGACTCCTCGGGGCGGCCGGCGTCGAACAGGGCACGCCCCCACGCAACCCAAGCGCGCGGGTCCTCGGCCAACGCCTGGCCCGTCACGGTCTCGCCGAGGTCGGATTCCAGCTTCAACAGCAGGTCGGCGGCGGCGGTGGGGTCGAACTCGAAGGCTTGTCGAACCAGGGCGGCGGCCTCTTGCCTGTCTCCGGTGCGTGCCAGGACCAGCGCCGCCAGCTCCACGACGGGAAACGTCACCGGCGCCAGCTCGGCCGCGACGCGGGCATGAAACGCTGCCGCCCGCGTGTCTTCCAAGGACCGGGTCAGGCCCAGCAGCAAGCTCGAGTACCAGACGCGGCTCTTGCTATCCAGCGGGCGGTGACCCAGCTCGGATCGAAGCAGGCGCAGTTTTTCCAACACGTCCGGGGAGCGGTTGCCCTGGATCAAGGCGAGATCGAGGGTCTCGGCGGCCTGTCTCCTGGCATCGAGCGGGGAACGCGATCGGTCCGCTCCGCTCCAGGTCGCCAGAGCGACGATCGCGACGAGAAAGACCGAGATCGACGTCGCGACCTTCCTGGCCGCTCGCGGGGTCGCCCGCGATTCTTCAACGAGTTTCAGCTCTCGCTCTCGGATGGTAGTCCCCAGAGTAAGCCCGCGAGCACGACGGCAGTCGCCGCATTCGCCGGCAGGTGAAAGTTGAAGTCGATCAGAGAATGCAGCAGGGCCGCCGATAGCCCGACCGCGACTCCGATGGACAGCACCCCGCGGTCACCGCGTAGCGCCCCCAACAACCTGCGGCCGAGCGAAGCCAGCAGCGCCGCGAGCAGAAGCAACCCGATCGCACCACCCTCGGCGGAGAACTGCAGGAGATCGTTGTGCGCGTGCGCATAGAAATAGCGCACCTCGGGCGATCGGAATTGTGGGTATACCGAAGCAAAGGTGCCGAACCCGCTGCCCAGGACGGGGAACGAGCGAGCGAGCCTGGCCGTATCGCTCCAGACGGTCGCGCGCGAACCGGGCGTCTTGAAATCGTCGGCGGAGGTCTCCAGACGGTTCAGGAACGCGTCCGCGCCAACCTGGATCAGAGGAACGGCCGCGATCGCGACGACCACACAAACGACGATGAGCCGGGCGGCCGGCGGACGCGATCGGGTGCACAACCACAACGCGGCCACGACGCCGGCGACTCCGAGTCCGATGCCGGCCCTCGACATCGAGACCAACAGCCCGGCAAGTCCCGTGACCAGGGTCAGCAGGAGCAACAGATTACGGCTCCCCTGCGTGCTGAACGTGCGGACCAACCAGGACACGTGGGGCTGTCGCTTGCGAGGGATCCCCGTGACCCACAACGCGGCGCCGCAGGGAAGCGCCATGGCGAGGTAGTCGGCGAAATGGTTCCGGTTCACCCAGGTGCCGGTGGCCGCGTCAAGGAACACGGTTTTTTCGACGTTCCAGATCTGGTCATGCCCCGAGGCCACCACGATCACGCCGTACAGGGCCTGAAACCCCGCGGAAAAAAAGAGCGCGGTGACCACGGTCTTCAACCCGCGAGTGCGAGCAACGTGGGCGGCGATGATCAGGAGCGCACAAAGGGCGGCGCCCGTACGCAGCGCCGAGGCGGTTGCCCTCGGTTCGACGGACAACGTCGGTGGCGCATCCAACGTGGCCGGATCCAGTTGCAGGATCGCCTCCTCCGCAGCGCGTGCGTCTTCGGGCGGCACGAGGGATTCGCGAACCTCGAGCGATTGGGGAGAGACGACGGAGATCAGATCCTCGCCGACCGGGATCGTCTGCGTGACGCCGAGCAGCAGGAGCCCCGCCAGCAACACGACGACTCGCAGAGGCGGGAGCCGACACGATCGTGTCCAACCGATGTAGGTCCAGAGCAGCAGCAAGACCAACGCCGAGCTCTCGAGCGCCAGGCGGCCCCGTCCGGATACCGCTCCGAAGGGCAGCGGGGCCAGAACCAGGATGGAGGCCAATCCGGCCTCCAAGATCTTGTCGAGCCGACTTGCCTCGGATGGCGGCGAGGTGGGAGGCACGCGCTAGGAGCCGCTCGCGCCGCCGCCGGCCGCCTTGCTCCGTTCCCCTTCGTCGTCGCTCGGCTCGCTTGCCAGATAGGTGTAGTGCGAGACGCTGTGCCTGTCCGTGTTCAGGTCGTTCAGGACGATGCCGACCTTCCCTCGGCCCACCTTCTGGAGCTTCTCCGCGGCGACCTTCACGGAGTGGCGCGGTGTCTTGGCCGCTCGTACGACCAGGATGCCGACGTCTACCTGGTTTGCAATGATCGCCGCGTCGGCCACGGGCAACGCCGGCGGTGAATCAAGTAGAACGTGATCGTAGCCCGAGGCGAGAAGGTCGGCCGCGAGTTTCTCGAACCGAGAAGAATCGAGCAGCTCCGTCGGGTTCGGTGGGGTCGGGCCTCCGGGGATGACGTCGAGGTTGTCGATGCCGCTGGGGACCGTGAGCTCCCGGACGTCGTGCCTCAGACCGGAAAGGAACGTGCTGACCCCGTAGCGGTTTTCAAGCCGCAACGCTTTGTGCAACCGGGGTCGACGCAGATCCGTGTCGACCAGGACGACCTTGCGGCCCAGCTGCGAGAGGACGATGCCCAGGTTGATGGTGGTCGCGGTCTTGCCCTCTTCGGGCAAGGCGCTCGTGACCATCATGCGCCGGGGCGGCTCTCCCGGGTTCGACAACAGCATCGCCGTGCGTAGCTCCCTGAAGGCCTCCGCGACGACTCCCCGACTGTCCGTGTGGGCGATCACGTCGAAATCGACCGCCGGTGAGAGGGGCAGGCCCCGCTTGTCTCCGGTGGTCGGGTTGCGATGCCGTGGAATCACCGCGAGGAGCGGCAAGGAAACGGTCGCGGAGAGCTGCTTGACGGAGGTGATCGTGTTGTCGAGATGTTCCAGCAAGAACGCGAAACCGACGCCGAAGAACAGGCCCGACATCAATGCCAGCAACAGGTTCTTCTTGACGTTCGGGCTGAAGGGTGCCCTGGGTGTACGCGCTTCTTCGACCACCCGGATGTTCGTCGACGTCGAGTCCAGGTCCTTCAGCTGACTCGAGAGAGACATTTCGATCTGCCGCTGTCTCAATTCATCCAGCGTCTCGCGCTTCTTCTTCACCTCGGCCGTCAGATTCGCGAACTCGACACTGTCCCTTCGGAGCTCCTGAGCAGCCTTCTCCTGAACCGTCAGGAGCTCGTCGAGCGTCCGGACCTCCTCGAGAGCTTTTTCCCAGTCGGCCTTCGCGGCCGCGCGTGCCTGCTCGGCAATGCGCTCGACTTCGAGGTCGACTCGCTGGCGCGCCTGATCGAGTTTCGACTTCAGGACCTGCATGCCCGGCCAGTCGTCTTTGAAGCGGCGGGCCTTCTCCGAATACTCCGCCTCGTAGGCCGCGTAGTTCTGGCGCAGCCCGGAAAGTAGGCTCGACTCCAGCACGTCGGCCAAGGCCGCGGGTTCCGTCTCCTGCACCGCCCGCCAGGTCGCTTCCGCCTCCGCCAGTCTGATCTTGGCGCCCGTGAGGCGCCCGGCCGTGTCCCTGACGGCGGAGAGCGTCGTGTTGTTGGAGTCGCTGAGCGAGAGGATGCGCTTGTGTTCGCCGTACTTCTGCAACTCGGCTTCGACCGCCGCGGTCTCTTGTTTGAGCTTGGCGATCTGATCGACCAGGAATTCCTGGGCCTGATCCGTGGTCGCGAACTGGGATTCGATGTTGTACGCGATGTACGCGTCGGCCAACGCATTGGCGACGTCACGGGCGAGCTCCGCATCCCCGGAGACCCACGACACGTGCACCAGCTGGGAGCGGCTCTCGGGCCGGACCTCCATCCCACCGAGGATCTGAGCCGTCGCCACATCCAGAGGATCGGCCGCCGTGCGCTTCCCGAATCGTGGAATCAGGCCCTTCAGACGCGCCACGAGTCCCGGTTTGCGGCCCTCGAGGAACGTCGGCTGGTTGGTCCACTCGAGACGGACGGCGGCCCGACGGGCCACGGCCGGCGACGCGAGGATGTTGTACTGCGTCTGGTAGAAGTCGCTGCGCGCTCCCCAGGAAACCTCGGACTGCCCCAGGTCTTTAAAGGTGAAGATATCGGGGCTCTGACGCTCGATGTGGAGCGTCGTCGTGGCCCGGTAGCGGGGCTCGGACGTGAAGGAACCGACGAGCGCGATGACCGCGAACGTGACCAAGGTGAGGATGATGACCCACCTTCGCTGAACGATGACCGCCCAGTTCTCCAGCAGGGGAGTCTCACTCAAGGAGAAGGTCATTAGAAGAAAGCCTCGGGGATCAACACGATGTCATCCGGATGGAGGATCGGATCCTCGGCCTTGCCCCGCTTGATCAATCTGAGATTCACGACAAAACGGACGCGCGAGCCGTCCTCCTCGGTGCGCATGATCTGGACCTTCTTCTCGGCCGCTCGATCGGTCGTTCCGCCGGCGAGGGTGATGGCCTTGAGCAGCGTGACCGGCTCGTCTCGAGGAACTTCGTAGAGGTCCGGGTTCTTCACCGCACCGCTGACGAAGATGCGCACCTTCTCGACCGCCGGGACGTAGATGATGTCGTTCGGGGCCACTGCGACGTTCAGCGAAGGGTCCGCACCGTAGACCAGCCGGTCGAGGTCGACCGGGATCCGCTCGGTGACCCCGTTGCTCCCTTGCCGGAAGATGATGATCTCCTTGCCGATGTCCTTGTCCAGGCCGCCGGCCAGGGAGATCATCTCCAGCAGCGTCTTGCGGCCCAGCATCTCGTAAGCGCCGGGCTTCTTCACCGCGCCGCTGACGGCGATTTGCTTGGAGGTGTACTCCTTGACGAAGACGGTGACCTGGGGATTCCGCACGTAGCGCTCGGCCAGCAGCTTCGCGATGATCTGCTCCAGCTCGGTCTTGGTCAGGCCCGCGACATCGAGCGTCCCGAGCAGCGGCATGGTGATCGATCCGTCGTCGGCCACGCGGACCGTCTGGTCCAGCTCCTCGACGTCGAAGACACTGATCTCCAGCAAGTCCTGACGGCCGATCCTGTAGTCCGAACGAGGCGAGGACAGCGGGCCGGGGAACTGCGGGGCGGTGGCGACCGGCCGCGCCTCCAGGACGACGGGTTGCTCCTCCGCGGGGCTCTTCCGGCCCTCCTGCTCCGCAACGGCCGCGGCCCCGCCGAAGATCAGGCCAAGCGCAACAAGTGTCCTTTTTTTCATACGGTTGCCACCCCTCGAGGATAACGAGCCAGTATAACCGAGAGTCGCGGTTCGTGCCCTAGAAGCCGAGCACCGCGCCGAGCCCGACCGTCGTCTTGTCGTAGTCCAATCCCGCAACGTTCGAGTCCCGCTCGTACCGGCCGATCGTGAAGCTGTACTCGACACGCCTCCCGTCGGCCGCGTTCAGGAGTCTCAGACGAATGCCGACCTCGTCGTGACGGATATCGTCCCGCCGTGAAAATCCTGAACTGTCCGTGGGGAAATCGAGTCGGCCGCGCCGTACGGCGAGCTCCCCGCCGAACAGGTTGGTGAAGTAGTGCACGGTTCGCACGACGCCGGAGGTGTTGAGGTAGTACGCGTTCGCCCCGGAGACGGCGAATCGGGGTGCGCGCTCCGCCACGAAACGGACCCGCGTCCGCGAACCGGCGAGCCAGGTCGCGTCCAGCTCGCCGATGAGCTCCGAAAGGTCTTGCAGCAACGGATCTTCCGCGTCGATCCGGGCCGTCCCCAGGAGCAGGCGTCCCACGATCGACGACCCGCGCCCGAGGTGGAACCCCGCCAGTGTCCGCGATTCCGTCGTGTCCCTTTGAATCGCCGGCATGTTGATGTCCGCGAGCGAGTCCTGGAATTCGATCTGTCGACCCTCGAGGCGCAACAGGAGTCTCGTTCGCCCGCGCAGTCCGTAGGAGACGTCGAGCGTGGTCCACGACTCGTCGCGGTCCAGCCGCCGGTCCACCGGCACGGCCAGGTTGAACCCCTCCGGGTCCTCGTAACGCCAGCGGTTGACGTAGCGCGCCAGCTCGATCTCCGTGCGCCAGCCCGGTTGCAGGATGATTCCCACGCCCGCTTCACGCCGCTTGCTCTCGATGCGGACGTCTTGTCGATCGTCCGGACGCCAGCGCAGGTCGTCGAGCGACCACTGGCCGAAGACACCGACGCTCCGGAACGGGACCGTGGCCCGCGTCGTGAACGAGTTGCTCCAGAAGTTCTGTTCGTGGTTCTCGGCGTAGAACGTGTAGTCGAACTCTTCCCTCAGCGTCAGGAAGGCCTTCGAACCGAACAGGATCAACCCGTCGATCTTCGGGGTCAACGTCGCCGTGACATCCGAGACGGGCTCCGACCTGGAGTTCGAGAGGATGTTGCTGTCGTACCCGATATTGGACAGCTCGAGGCCGGGGCGGGCGCGGAGAAAGCCCCAGCGCCGGTAGTTTTCCAGGTCCGGCGGCTCGAGCTTGCTGTCCTGGTGCTGGGCGCAGACGGGCCCGCCGATCGAGAACAGCAGGAAGAGCAGGATCGCTGTCAGGTGGCGGGGCATCGATTCAGGAATACCACAGAAGAGGCCCCGCGCGGTAAAGCT
>JABAOE010002539.1_pt1 | contig 26317 bp, 24 predicted proteins | sample 7062141 | NCBI WGS metagenome assembly JABAOE01 (sample SAMN14538627, study PRJNA623070) | marine sediment metagenome | biome: marine biome [ENVO:00000428]; feature: marine pelagic biome [ENVO:01000023]; material: deep marine sediment [ENVO:00002113] | place: India: Gulf of Khambhat ... | reverse complement strand
ACCAGTCGGCGCTGCGTGTCTACAACCATTACCTCTGTTGCCGATGAAAAGTCGTTGATCAACTCAATTGCACGCTTTTTGGCAACCTCGAAGCGTTGTTCTCCGCTGTCAGTGGTAGTCGCCATGGTTGGCGCATTGTCAATGACAATAATCGACTTGCCGCTGCCCGCGCCGCCTTCAAGTCCTGGCCGGACTATTGCCAGCACAATAGCGATGCTGGCGATCGACGCGATGAGCAAAGACAACCACCAGCGCCAACGGTCCGAGATTCGGCGTGACGTTTCTAGAACTTTCTTCCAGATCAGGTTCGATGAGACGAAGAAGCGCCGAGCCGGAGGGCGGATCAGATAAAGAAGCACCACAGTGATCAACGTTGCCGCAACCAGGCTGCCAACCAAAAGCGGGGAAAGGATAAACGCGTTCACCGCAACAGACCTTCGTGTCTAAGGGCGCGTAACATCAACTGCTCGAAAGGCGCATCGGTGTCAGCGCGAAGATATCCCCAGCCGTGACTACGGCAAAATCCCTCGATTTCGGAACAGTACTTGGCAAAGCCGTGGCGATAACTGTCCAGCAGTTCCGGCGTCAAGTGTGCCTTCAGGCTGGACCCGTCCTCAGCGTCGACCAGCACAACATCGTCTCCAAAAGGCGGTTCGCGATCTTCGGGGCTAACAATGTGCGCTGCGAAGACCTCGTGACGAAAGCGACGAATAACCTGAAACGCCGGCTCAAAGCCGGCCCGATCGAGAAAATCAGAAGCAACAACAACCAAGCCTCGCGTACGCTTGGCGCCAAAAAACTTGCGGAACGCGTCTTGTAAACTGGTACCACCTTGCGGTGTTAACTTCTCCAGAAAATGCATGGTGCGCCACATCTGGTTCTTGCCACGACGTGCCGGCATCTCGCTAAGCACGCCGTCCGAAAAGGCGACTAGACTGACTCGGTCATGATTGATCAAGCCAACATAAGCCAGCGCCGCCGCGAACCGGCGGGCAAACTTCAGCTTGTCAGCGCCACCGGCTCCCATGGACTTGCTCACGTCGACAAAAATATAGATCGGAAGGTCGGCCTCTTCCTCGAACAAGCGCAATACCAGCCTGTCGAGCCGCATGTAGGTGCCCCAGTCGAGATTGCGCGTGTCGTCGCCTGGCGAGTATGGCCGGTAATCCGTGAACACCATACCGACACCGGTGCGCCGCGACCGGTGATGACCGCGCAGATGGCCAGCCACCGGTCGGCGCGTAACCAGAGCAAGATGCTCTAGCTGGCGAAGAAACTCTTCACTGAGTTCGACTGACATCCAACAGAAAACCTACAGGTGCCGGATGCCCGAGCAACCGCTGGTGTTCGATTGCCTCCGAATCGCCGAATCCATCACACTCTTGGCTCTTCTACGGATTCGAGAATACTGTGCAGGATTTCGTCCGAGTCTATCCGTTCGGCTTCGGCATCGAAGTTTAACAATATGCGATGGCGCAACGCTGGCAACGCAACGGCCCGGATATCTTCGCAGCTGACATGCACCCGATCGCTCATCAAGGCGTTGACCTTGGCGCCCAAAATCAGCGATTGCACGCCGCGTGGGCTGGACCCAAAGCGCACATACTTCTTCGCCATTTCGTGGCCCTTGTCACTTTCCGGATGCGTGGCAAGTGTAATCGCGATGGCATACTCCATCACCGGTTTCGATACCGGAACTGAGCGCGCGATATCACGCATTTGGAGAATCTGATTTTGTTCCAGCACCCGATTGACCGTCGCCTCGGCCTGCTGCGTGGTACGGTCGACGATGTTGTAGAGTTGGTCGGCTCCCGGAAAATCGAGACGTAATTTGAACAGAAAACGATCCATCTGCGCCTCGGGCAAGGGATAAGTCCCTTCCATTTCGATCGGGTTCTGCGTTGCGAGAACGAAAAAGGGTTGTTCCAGATTGTGCGTTGTGCCGCCTGCCGAAACACTGTTCTCCTGCATCGCCTCGAGCAAGGCAGATTGTGTTTTAGGGGTGGCGCGATTAATCTCGTCCGCAAGCACCATGTTTGCGAAAATGGGCCCGTGCTGGAATTCGAAGGATTTCCTTCCCGCCTCGTCTTCCCTGACGATGTTGGTGCCAATGATGTCGCCCGGCATCAAATCCGGAGTGAACTGAATACGCGAAAACTTGAGATGCATCACATCGGCCAACGTATGCACGAGTTTCGTCTTGCCAACGCCCGGTATGCCCTCGAGCAATACATGCCCCTTGACAAGCAAACAGGTCATGACCCCGTTGATGACGTCATCGTTTCCGACGATGATTCGCGACACTTCCTCGCTAACGCGCCTGAAATGATCCCGAAACTCGCCGATTTGTCGCTCTACATCATCACTCATTTTTCATTGTCTTCATGAATATTTATAAAGTAATCACGGACTGCTTGTCTCTGCTCCACCGGAACCCTGCTCGAGCGCATGACATCGGCGCGGTTGTAGTCGTCGCGCTCACGCACATCAGCGAGGGCGGATTCCGCCACCTCTTGCTGACTGGCTGAATAAAACCACGACTTATCATCTCCTTTTTCGCCTGCGTCCTTGCTGCCATCGACGCGCACCATCTCGCGTTGCAGCTGGGCATCAAGCCGACGTGTCGCTCTGCCTTCCAGCGCAAGTGCCGAAGAATGTCCTGTTGATGCCCCAGTAGTGCTGCCGTCGTCTCTCCTTCATCTTCCTTGCTTCTTGACAGCGCACCTTGACGGAACATGGTGCCGCCGCGCAGATCTGACTTGCCACTTTCAGGCGAGGGGGTCGCCGACGGCTGCATCTCCCGATCTTCAAATCGCGACGCAGTCAGCGAACTGCGCTGCGAGTTCGTCAACATCATTTCGCTCATATTGCTCGACCGCGCGCGGGTTTGGTTAATGCGGTCCTGCATTTCCATGCTGCGTTGCATGTCGTCTAAATTGTCGATGAGCCGGGCAAGGGCATCGTCGTTAATATTCCCGACCATGCCTGCCAGGTCACGAGACATCTGGCCAATCGACTGATCTAGTGGTACCTCAGCACGCGTCGTATCGGCCACTTCCGACTGGCCGGCTCCCGCTTCATTGGTGCCCGCTCGCGCTTGTGCGTCGCCCCTGAGTTTCTCAAGCATGGCAATCGCTTCCGCGGTGCGGCCTTGTTCGAGAGCGTCAGCAACCGGCGCAAGCTGTGGATTCGCGCGCATCGCCCGCGCAAGCTTTGCAAATCCCTCGCGCGCAATGGTAGCGCGCATATTTACCTGGTCCATCGCTTCGCGTGCTTCGTCCACTGCTTCTTGCAACTGCTGCGGCGAGACGTCACTCTTTTCAAACATTGCCAGCGCGCGGTCGAGTTGCTTTATTTCCTGTTCATCAGAGTCTTTCGCCGCCAGTAACGCACGGGCACTTTTCAACTGGGTGGCTGATTGCGCCACAACGGCAGGTTGGGACCCCGCGCGCACAAATTCCGGAGTGCCCCACATCGCGCCAACCAAAAGCAGCGCAGGCAAAATCGCTAGCAACATGCTGCGCGGCACTCGCAACGGCATAATGCGAGCGCCTTGCAATTGTTGCGCCGTTCGGGCGGCGTTAGCCACATGCGTTCGAACAAAGGCGCCGTTCTCGTCTGCGCTTTGCTGTTGCGATACGAACCAGTAGGCGCTTTTCAATTCGTCGTGCAACGGCAGACGAGCATCGATTAAACCAGCAGCCTGTGCCATGGACACTCTTTTTAGGGCACGAACTAGGACCAAAGCGCAGAAACCAACGAGGCCAGCCACCAGCAATGACTGGTAGACGCCATTTAGCGCCTCGGGCTCGGGTACGCGTATCAACTCGAATACAGCCAGTGCAAAAAGCACCACACACAGCGCGAATCCGGCTTCTCGCAACGCACGTGAGAAACGCATACGCGCCGCGACGGTACGCAACAGACCAATGATGATTTCACTATCCTTCATGTCGGTGCGCATTGTAACGCAGCAACAACATCCCCGCGAGGAGCCTCCGCCCAAAGGGCGCCGCCGGACCCAGACTCAGGTAACATTAACGCAACAATTTCATAGTTAAGGACAAACTGATGGGTGGTTTGACATACCGGTTTGTTGCCCTCGCGATCCTTGCGCTTGCATTTCTGTGCCCGCATCAGCTCCACGCGGCCGACAGACCGAACATCGTCTATATTCTTGCTGACGATCTAGGCTGGAAAGATGTCGGTTTCCATGGCGGCGAGCCGGCCACGCCCCGTTTGGATGCCCTAGCCGAATCAGGCGCACGGCTGGAGCGCTTCTACTCTTTGCCAAACTCGACGCCGAGCCGGGCAGCAATCATGACCGGGCGCTACCCGATGCGCTACGGCATGCAGATGCTGTCGCTACTGCCCTGGAGCAGTTACGGGCTGCCTCTGGATGAGCGCTTGCTGCCGCAAGCGCTGAAGATGGTCGGTTATCGAACGGCGGCGTTCGGGCAATGGCAACTTGGCCACGCGTCACGTGACCTGCTTCCGACCCACCGCAGCTTCGACTATTTTTACGGCAGCCACAACGCGCTGACCAACCGTTTTAGGAAAACGGACCTGACCGGCAAACGCGACTGGTATCGCGGGGAGAGACTCATTCGCGAAACTGGTTACGCGACCACATTGATTGCGCGTGATGCGGCAGCGTTTATTGCCGATCATGACGTTTCGCGGCCGCTATTCATGTATGTCTCCCTGCCGGCCCCTGCAGCGCCGTTTCAGGCCCCAACCGAATATCTTGCGCAATATCAAGAGGTCGCAGACGAGCAACTGAGTGCGTATTACGCGATGGTCACTGCGATGGATGCAGCAGTCGGTACGATCGTTGACAGCATCGAGGCTAAAGGCATCAGCAACAACACCCTGATCGTCTTTCATAGTGACAGTGGAGGAGCGGTAAGGACCAAATACGCTAGCGGCGACGCCGATGTATCGCGACGCGTCGCCAATAATGGGCCCTTCAGAAACGGGCGCGGCTCAATGTATGAAGGCGCTGTGCGGGTCGTTGCGCTGGCGGTCTGGCCAGGCCGCATCGAGCCGGGGGTGATCGTCGAGCGAATCCATGTGACAGACATGTATCCAACACTGCTGAATCTGGCCGGGGCACCGACCGACAAGGAAAACCAGATCAAGCCAATCGATGGGATCGACGCGTGGCCGGTGATCGCCGAAGGAAGACTGAGTGCGCGTGACGATATCCTAATACACGTCGACGAATTTCGCGGTGCGGTGCTGGTTGGCGACTGGAAGCTGATCCTGTACTCGAGCCTGCCCTCCCGGCTCGAGTTGTATAACGTCGCCGACGATCCATCCGAAGAGTTTAACCAAGCAGAACGCAACGTGGAGCGAGTTGAGAAATTGTTAAAGCGGTTGAATGAATACGCCTGGGAAATGGAGCCTTCTCTCTACCTCGACGACCTCGCCGCTGCACGCTCATACGATACGCCGATTTTCTGGGGTGAAAATCCCGAGCGTCCGTAAACGCCGCCACCTGCTGCGCGACACAAGCGCTCGATGGCAGCGTAACGAGCGTGGCAAAAGCACTGAACATCTTGCACGACGAAATCGCCCCCGACGAACTTCCCCGGCTAATGGCAATAGGCGCCCCGGTGGCTACTTTGTCTTGTTGATCGCACCTCCGGACTGACCGACAAACTGCTCTGCGAGCGCCTTGTACAGTGGACGGTGGCAAACAATTCGCGAACATCCCGCAGCCAATAGCGATGCTGCCATGAGCGGAACAATCATATCGTGGTTATCGGTCATCTCAATCACGATGACGAACGCAGTAACTGGTGCCTGCACCACGCCGGCGAAATAAGCGACCATACCCAATACGATGACGGCACCCACGGGGGCATACGGCGCCAGCGCCGCGAGATTGTCGCCCAGCCCCGCACCGATCGCCAAGGAAGGCGCGAAGACGCCGCCAGGGATCCCGCTGACGTAAGAAATGAGGGTCGCAAGCAGTTTGAGAATCCCGTACGCCCACGACACCTCGTCGGTTCCCTCAAGGATACTGCGCGCCTCGTGATAGCCAGTACCGTATGTGCTGCCACCAGAAAGCACGCCAATCAATGCCAGCGCGAAACCGCAGTAGGCTGCGAACATCACTGGCCGCTGGCGAGCGAACTCTCCAAGCTTGCCCGGCAACCCGCGTCGCGAGAAGAAAATGAGAAGCTGGCTGAACGCGCCCCCAGCAAAACCACCTACCACGCCGCACATGAATACCGCCACCCACGCGGCCGTTCCCTCAAGCATGGCGGAGGTACTGCCGAAGTAGGTGTAGTCGCCCAACCACCACAGCGAAACGATACCCGCCACAATCACTGCGGTAAGCACTGTGCCGCTAGTGCGACTTTCGAACGAACGGCTCATTTCCTCGATGGCGAACACAACGCCTGCCAACGGGGTGTTGAACGCCGCGGCAACGCCAGCCGCGCCGCCCGCCAATATCAGTCCTCGCTCGGCCTCAATACGTGAAAATCGTGTCAACCGACCGAGCGAGTGCATGATCGAGGCACCAATCTGTACGGTCGGCCCCTCGCGACCCACTGAAGCACCCGCAGCCAGCCCCAGCACGGTTAGCACGAACTTGCCGATTGCCACGCGCGGCGAAAGCAAGTTATCGCGTAGTTTCTCGTCGGTCACGCCAAGTGCGGCAATCGTCTGAGGGATACCGCTGCCTTGGGTGCTGGCGAAAAACCGCCGCGTTGCCCAGACCACCAAAGCCAGTCCGGCTGGCCCGACGATGAAAGGCAGCAGCGGGGAAAACTCAACGATGCGCTTGTGGATGCTGTTGGCGTGCTCAGCCGCCAGCGCAAAGGCGATCGCCGCCACCCCCACGGCAACAGCGCCGCTCCAGAGAACGACTCGGCGTAACCACAGGCGCGGACTGAACCAGGCGTGAAGACCGCGCCGGAGCAGGCTGGGAGGAGCGACGCCGTTAGCCACGCGTCAGCCCATCATTCTGGGAAAAGCGTCATCAATCGGCGACTCACGCGTTGGCCAGCAGCGCAGCCGCTTGATTGCTGGACAAAATCCGCAAGCCACAATCGAGCCGCCGCGTAGCGAACAGTAAACAACTGGATGTGGCGGGTTGACACAATATGGCGCGAATCAGGCGACAATCGAAGTTTGACAAATCAAAGCACCAATCATTCCCAGTCCGAATTCAAATGTACCGGACACTTCGGTAACCTCAAAGCATTTGCCAAAACGTAGTTGCAAACAGCTGGAGGCCGCTCGGAGAGTCGCGGCTAGGGTTGAGGCCGGAGGGGGAGAAGGCACCGCAGCTGCGACGAACCCACCGAGGTATCCAGCGAACCGCCCGCGGCCGGCTGCGAGCCCCTATAATAAAAACGCAATCTGACATAACGAAACGACCGATATGGCAAACGATCTGTCTATCACATACTACGTGTCACAGGACATGCTTGGCGTGCCCTCGGATGAGGAACTCGAGCGCTTCAAGGATCTGCTGCTGGACGCCCTGCAGGATGAGTGGCCTGACGCGCAGATATCGATCGAGGACAGCGAAGACGAGCATGTCGAAATCGATGGCCCAAGTGGTCAGTTCTTGCAAGACGTCGAAGACCGGGTCAACGACATCGTTGACGGAGTGCTCGAAGGCAGCGCCTGGCAAGACGAAGAAGAGGATCTGTTCGGCGACGAGAAAGAATCGGAGTTCGACGACGGTGACGATTTTTGAGGATTCGCGACCCGCGAATCCTTGCCACCGTTTAAACCGCGTTGGGAGTCAGACGCCAGTGAAGGCGATAGCTTCGATTTCTACGCGAAACGCCGGATCGACCAGCTGGTTTACCTCGACCAGGGTCGAGGCCGGGCGATGCTCCCCGAAGTAGTCAATTCGCAGCGGGTTGATAGCGGCTCTTTCGCCGATGTCCGTCATGAAGATGGTCACCTTCACCACATGCTCAGCAGCCGCGCCGGCATGATGTAGACAGGCGTCAATGCTGTTCAGCGCGAGGCGAAACTGCTCGACCGTGCTCTCGGGAATGTTTCCTTGCGCATCAATTCCAACCGCACCGGATACCCAAACGTGGCCGCCTGCGCGAACGACGTGACAATAATGGCTGTACGGTTTCGGCTGACCGGGGACAATATGGCGTTCGATCATGATGGTTCCTCCATCTATCTGGTATCTGGTTACTGACAGGCGCGGATGGCTCGCTAGTTGACCAGCCGGGTTGCGCCACGCAGGCTCAGCTCATCGATTTCGCCGACCCGGCATCACTGCCATAATATCGGCTCGTCGTCACAAGCAATTGGAATCAGACCACCATGAAGGATTTCTTTCAACGGACCGCCATATTGTTGCTAACGCTTTTTGCGACGTTGCCCGCCGCCGCAGTTCCGCAAATCGGTGAGCCGGCCCCCCCGCTGAAAGGAACGCTGTTTTCCGGAAAGCCTTTTGACCTCGCCAAAATGCGCGGCAACGTGGTGTTAATCAATTACTACTCGAGCTACTCAAAGCAGTGCGCTTTTGAAATTGGCAGCGTCGAGGCCTTTCTCGAGGAAAATCGGGACAAAGGTCTGGTCGTCGTCTACATCGGCGTGGATCGGCCGCAAGATCGCCATCGTGTCGAACGCATGGTCAAGCTGTACAACCTTGAGGGCATGATGACTCATGAGCTCGAGGAAAACGGCTTTGGAGAAAAATATCGCACGCCGCGCGCCTTCGTGATTGATCGCCGAGGCATTGTCCGCTCACGCGAATACGGTAGCAAAACGCCGACATATTTCCAGAAACACTTGGTTCCGCTGCTCGCTGAATAACCCGCGTTTGCAAACGACAGGGCCAGACACCCCCACGCTGAGACGAGGCTGAATCCAAGTTATGCCATCAGGGCAAATCCCGAACCACTCGAACACCAAGATCGGTGTGACGTGCCCCACGGAATTTGAAGCGGTTCGATTCGATCAGATAGTAAGGCTCATTGGTTATCCAAGATGCGCCGCGGTAGCCGCGCAGAGAACAGTCCCCCGCAATCCACGGCCTCCCGTTTCCTGGCGCGCCACGCCAATCGGGGCTGGCGCAATCCTCGGTCCACTCGAAAACGTTGCCAATGGTGTCATATAGGCCAAACGCATTGGGTTGAAACGAACCGACCAGTGCCGTTACTACCTGCCCGTCGTCGCAAGGCTCATGTTCCCAATCAAACTCGAACTCCTTAAATGCTGACTTGTCATACACGTTGCCATATTTGCACACCTCGGTGGGTGCAATACCCCAAAAGCGGTTCATGCCTAGACCGGCCCNNCGGCCCGAGCAGCGTACTCCCACTCGGGATTGGTCGGGAGGCGATATTTCTCGCCGGTCTTCGCCGACAACCAACGGGTATAGGACACCGCATCACTCCAGCTCACATTGATCGCGGGGCGCCTGCCGCGGCCCCATTTGGCATCATCGATCGCTTTGCACTTGCCATCGGCCANNCCACTCGTCGAAGGTGACTTCGTACTTGCCAATCGCGAAATCCTGCGCAAAGGTAACCGCGTAGAAGAAACCTTCGTTGTGAGGATGTCCAGGACCCCACGGCGGGGTCCGCAGTTCAAACGATCCAGCGGGCACCACCACCATCTCGGGACAGGCTTCACAGTCGCGAAACGTGTCGCCGGGCTTAAAGTCCTGGGCATTTCCAGCAGCAGCGAACAGCGATAGGATCACAGATCCCGCACTGCGCAAAAAATCTCGCGTCGCGCCTCGCCGCAGCCTGACGATAAAGGCGACTCTTGATTGCATTTAAAAAGCCAGTGATTGGAAACGTTAAGTGTAACTAAATATGGAGATGCCTCAAGCACGTCTGCTTGGCTGCCTCTTGCCCGGTTTACGATACCACCGGCTTGCCCAGCACGACACGGTACTCACGCGGGCTTTCCGATACACGAGCATGTCCTGCTAGTATTAGACCTTGGGCAAGCGTCATCCCGGAGGTAGTCATGCAAAAGTCTCGCGTTGAGTCCCTGCAGCGGATGCCAATCTTTGGCGGCATGCGTCCGGATACGCTCGAATTTTTGGTCGACTCGGCACGGACCCGCGAAGTTTCCAAAAACGCTTACTTTTTTCGCGAGAGTGAAGCGCCCGACTTCATCTATGTGCTTGAAAGCGGCTCCGTCGCAATCGTGAAATCATGGCATGGCAAACAATACAAGATTCGCCACCTGGGCCCGGGAGACTGCTTCGGAGAAATGGCGCTAATTGACCTATTTCCGAGGAGTGCGTCGGTGATGGCGCTCGCTGACTGCTCGGCAATTGCACTGTTGCCGGATGCTGTCCATCAACTCTATGAACGCGATGTCGAGCAGTTCGCCTTGATCCAGATGAACTTTGCGCGGGAGCTGAGCCGCCGCCTGCGCATTGCTGACGACCGCTTGTTCAGTTTCAGGATGGGCAAAGAAGCATTGGCCGAGCCGGAGGAAATGCCGCCGGTCACCTAATTGGCTTGCATGAATCGCGGACACGTGTGAAACAGCAGCGTACGGCCAGAACGCAAAAAAACAGGAAGATTGTCCGGGAGTATTGAGAATTTGAAACCATTAAGCGCCCCTCATGGCGGTTTGTCGGCAATGCGAGTGACACAATTTGCCTTATGTCTCTTTCCGATCTGCCTGTTTAGCGCAGTACTCGGCGTCAAAAGCGCATACGCCATTGTGTCGGACCGGCACCTGCAAGGAGTGCGAGCGCTCGAATGTGATCTCGAGTCTGCTCAATCCGAATTCAGGTTGCTGGTCAACGTTAGCAAGCGCAGTCTGCGGCTGGAAGATGAGCCGTCAGAGATTGCTTATGAGGAAGTCTCCGACCACACCATGCGCTTCCCGCTGACACTACCCCAAGCAGCCAAGCGAACTTGCGATCTGCAATTTCCTGCCGGCGCGCTGGTATGTACGAGCAAAAACGGTCAGGCAGACTTTGGTTTCTGCCTGACCATACCCTAAGCTGAATCCGAGGGGATCAGTTGCCGATGTGAACCTGATACATCGCATTATTGGAAAAGGTACAGGTTCCGGCTCCTATTTTCGGACTACTCATCTCATAGTCACATCGGGCGAAAACTCCGCTCGGGCCATAAGCACTGGCAACGCCTCGACGAGTGTCATTTTCAACTCGGGTGGCTTCACCGACGAGCGTCTCCCCCTGATAACTGAATGTAAAGCGGCCCTTACCAGTCATCATGTTGGTCACTTGACCAGTGAGAACGCCGGTTTGATTGGCAAGATCATTAATCGGGTAGAGCTTGACGTTAAGCAAGTGAGGCATCGGTGGACCCGCGGTTGGCCCTGGTCCTGCCGCGCCACTTTGCCCGGGTATTGGGGCCACTGTTGAGTAGGCGTAGACGGTATTGCCGCTCGCATCCTGCCCGACCGGCATAACGTAACATCCCGATAATGCCAAAGCCGGCAAGGCCATCGTCACGGTGAGGCGGCGGGCAAGCATCCGGTGCCGTGCCTTACCCCCGAACAGCTTGGCCTTTGTGCTCTGCCAATGTCTTTTTTCATTCATCGAAGTTCCTCCTTTAAAGTCGCGACACCTGCAGCGCTTCGATCCGGAAGCGGCCGATCCGCGATGAGGCCATATTGAATCAGAGCGGGTTGCCGATGAATTACAAAACGATTACAGATCGGTTACAAATTCGACCCACCAACCGAGGGATGCGGTTTTTTTCTTCTAGATAGTAGCTTGCGAGGCAAGCTAATGTCGGCCAAGGCGGCCGGCTATGCCGCTTGCGCGAGCTTTTCGTAGAGCGCAGTCGTTTCCGGAGAGGGTTCGACGCGCAAAGTTGCGGCCAGCATCTTGCGACACCGGCTGTAAGTATCGACTGCTTCGGCGCGTCGTCCAAGCGACGCATAGCACTGCATTAGGCTGCGGTAGACGCTTTCACTGGAGCAATCGATTTCGATCGCGTGCTCGAGCAGCTCGATGGCACGCTCGACCGCCCCTGACTGTTGCCAATGACGGGCAAGATTAACAATGGCGCGCAAGAAACGCTGATGCAAGCGGTCACGCAGAGGCAATTGCCATGATTGTTCTGACTCACTGGCCAGAAAAGGAGCACCATAAATCTCGAATAACTTTGCACTCAACTCGGCAGGTGTCGCGTTATCTACAACGGCTTCCTCGCCGTCGGCGCGCAACACCGTATTAAGACGAGAAATGATTTGTTCAACTGCCCAGATATCGACCCAGATGATCCGACCGTTGAGCGTGAGTTTTCCCTCCGAGAGCTGGATCGCATTCTCTTCCCCCAACAGTTTGCGCAAGCGATGCAACGTAGTGGCGAACGACCGGTGCGCCGAGTCGCCGTCAATCCGCGGCCATAGGGCCTCTACCACTCTTTCCTCGCTGACGTTGCGGCCACTGTTGGCAATCACAACTTTTAGTAAGTCAAGAGGGCGTCGCTGCGCTTTTCCAGAGAAGACGAGCGGCTCGCCATTCTTGTAGACGCAAAATTGACCCAGGGTCTGTACCCGCAATGGCCACGGCCAGTTGAGCAAAGGAGAACTGGCGGCGTCGAGTTGTAGCGCACGCTCCTCGATCAATTTGGCAACATAGTCAGCCTCGGCGCCGGCTTCGAGCGCAACGCTGCACAACTTCGAAAGCATTTCTGGACGCCATAGCGGAAACGAAAGGTAGTTGCGAGGCTTGCCAAGCGCGAGCGCCTGACGCAGGGCGCGCATTCCCGCGCGGGGTCGGCGGCCACTATCGAGTGCGACATAGGCAAAAAACAGCAACCCCGAGAACTCGAGCAAATGATTCCGGATATGGCGGGCCGTGTCGTACACCTGCTGAAGTTGCAGCCATGCAGCACGCTGTTCGCCACTTTCATAGTGCACGTGGGCTGAAGCAATCCGGCAGGTAACCTCGAAGACGGGACAGCCGACTTCTAATGCCATTCTGAGCGCCAGCTTCTGCTGCTGGTACGCGGCTAGGGTGTCGTGACGAAGCATTGCGAGCCACGTTGAGAACAAGTGATACAAACACATGTCGAAGCGCCCCGGCACGCCGGGTAGTTCTCTGACTTCGTCGAGAAACGCCGATGCTGTATCTGCGTCTCCCGAAAAGAGCGCGCCCCCAGCCCCGTACGCAAGCAGCTGGCGCGACAAGATGTTCACGCCCTCGGCGCGCTCGATGTCACGCCCCTGGCGCACAGCAGCATAACAGTGCTCGCCTTGCGCGCTGAGCATAAAGTAAGTGGCTTCAACCGCCTTTAAGGACGTCAGGGCGAACGGCGTGACTTCGTTTTCTTTCACCAGTTGTTGGACACCCTCGATGATCGACCATGCTTTCGGAAAATGCCCGCCGTAGACAATGCCGAGAGCAATACGTGTCTCAACCGAAACGCGCACATTGACATCCGCTTGACCCTGCGAAGCGCGGTAGGCGCGATCGGCCCAGTACTCGATCTGCGGGTGGTGCGGCTGGCGCAATACCAAGGAAGTGAACAAACTGCATATGATGCGCGCTTCAAGCGCACCCGATATCAAATCAGGTCGATCGCGCAATAGTTCGTCCATGGCATCGATCCAGCGATCGAGCAATGAAAAATCATCCATTTCATAGAGAATGGCATCCATCGCCCCTGAGCACGCGAGCAGCTGGCCGAGCAGATCAGGTTCCACCTGGCCAGTAAATAACTCGTAGGCGCGCTCGTGCAAGCGGCGGCTCTCGCGCGGCGAAGAGTCGGTAAGCGCAACACCCATCCAGTACAACGTCCATGGGTGCTGGTCCTGGAACTCCTTGGGCAGCGACTCGACCCATTGTATTAGTGTTTCACTTCGCCCGGAGTCGAGCATCACCCGCGCATGGTGGCGAACGATATCGGCAATTCGCTCCCAGTCTTCGGCTGCACGCGCCAACCCAACCGCTTCAGTAACCAGGCCTTGCGAAACCAGCAGGTCGGCCGATGTGCGCTGCAACGTTTGCCGCCTTTCTCTCGGAAACAATGCATTGGCGCGGGCCACCACGAACTCGCGCAGCATAGGGTGATACTCGTAGACCGACTGCGGTGCAGTCTGCTTCAACGTAACAAAATAATTGTTGCGGTAAAGGTGATCGAGTAGATTACCCGCATCCGCTTGCCCGGAGAGGCTGGTAGCCATATCTGCGGTCATCTGCGGCAGAAAAGCGGTGGTCAAAAGAATCTCACGGGTAGCTGCGTCAGTCTTGTCGAAAATCTCTCCGGCCAAGTAGTCAAATACCAACTGTGGCGTCGACAAGTCAGCTGGAGCAGACCAGTTCCCAGCCTCCGCTTGTTCCAGCATAAGTACCAGTCCGGCGGCCCAACCTTCTGTCTTTTCGTTGAGTTCTTTTAGCCGAACGGGGTCAAGTTTCAGACCACGTTGAGCAACGATTGAATCTGATTCTTCGGACGTCAATTTCAGATCGCGCCAGCCAATCACTTCGATGGCGCGGTTCGCACGCAGTCGTGCCATCGACGACGGCGGATCGCTACGGCTAATAAAAATCACTGATCCCCCCGGCGGCACCTCGGTCAGCGCCGTCGCAAGCACTTCGTGCAACCCTGATCGCAAAGCGATTTCGTGATAGCCATCGAAAACGATCACAAAACTTGTGCCGAGTTGCTGGTAAAGGGCCTGAAGAAAACGCCGAGTAAAAGCAGTGAGGCCGGAAAGATGTTGCTGCGTGAGTTGAGGAAGGCGGCCAGACTTGTGCTTCCCGCCTGCATTGGCCGCGGCTTCGAGGTGGTAGAAAAACGACGCAACATCGGCATCAGTCTCGTCAAACTGGTACCAGAGTGAAGCGAGGTTCCGGTTCTCCAGGTAGCTTGCCGCAAGCGTGGTTTTGCCAGAGCCGGGAGGACCGGCGATCCAGATGACCGGGTTGCGACGCGCCCTATCGAGCCGTCCAAAAAGTCGCTCCCTGGGCAATACGCCGGTGAAGCTGGGTCGAGTCGTCTTGGCAAGCAGAACGCGAGGCCGGCTCATTGAAGTAATTTGTCTTGCACTTGCGATATTCTAGCCCACCCGCGCCGCCTCGTACCGCATCCGGGCGTTCATAGTCGTGTCGCGTGCGTGGCCTTTGCGGCGTGCACAGGCCGTGCCTTTGGCGAATGGCGATCGGCGACGGAACCGCAGGTAGCCTTTCACGGTACACTAGGCGATACAAGTATCGATCTTGCTCAATATTCTGTCAGCCAGGTGGATTTGTAGGCGAGTGCTGCATCCTCCTCTCACAAATCAAGTATTACTGACCCGATTAGATTTCAAGAGAACATCATGGACATACGCGATGGCCTCGTAGAGAGCATTGGCAATACTCCTCTGATAAAGCTCAAGCGGCTATCGGAACAAACCGGCTGTAATATTCTAGGAAAAGCCGAGTTCATGAATCCCGGCGGATCGGTGAAGGACCGCGCAGCGCGCTACATCATCGAAGACGCAGAGAAAAAGGGGCTGTTGACGCCGGGCGGGATTATCGTTGAAGGCACTGCTGGTAATACTGGCATCGGCCTGACTGTCGTTGGCAATGCCTGTGGCTACAAGACCATTATTGTCATGCCCGAGTCTCAATCCCAGGAAAAAAAGGATGCGTTGCGTCTACTCGGTGCCGAGCTCATCCTGGTTCCAGCTGTGCCATACAAGAATCCGAACCAGTATCAACACGTCGCCAAACGCTTGGCGGAAAAGTTGAAGCGCGAGTCTGATGTAACCGTGTTGTACGCCGACCAATGGGATAATACCGCTAACCGCGATGGGCACATCGCCAGCACCGGCCCCGAGATCTGGACTCAGACGGGCGGGAAAGTCGATGGTTTTATTTGCGCAATGGGCACTGGTGGCACGCTCTCTGGCGTGAGCGAATTCCTCAAATCAAAAAACAAGAACGTTGTCGTTGGTTTGGCAGATCCGCTCGGCGCCTCGATGTTCCATTACTTCAGGGATGGCGAACTCAAATCCACCGAGGGTGGGTCAATCAGCGAGGGGATCGGTCAGGGGAGAGTCACCAACAACGTGGCAGGCGCGATCGTCGATGAACCTTTTTCGATCCCCGATGCGGAGGCACTACCCGTGCTCTTCGACGTCCTGCAGCACGAGGGCCTGTGTCTCGGTGGCTCTTCGGCCATCAACCTCGCCGGCGCAGTGCGACTCGCAGAGAAACTCGGGCCGGGCAAGACCATCGTCACGATCCTGTGCGACTCCGGCTTTCGCTATACCAGCAAGCTGTGGAATCCGGATTTTTTGAGGGAGAAAAAACTGCCGGTGCCGACCTGGCTGGAGAACCAGACACCGCGAGACATTGGCGACGTGCTGCGATAGTCAGCGCATTCGCGATTGACACATCTTCACTTTTCGAGGCGAGCCCGCGTTAGTCTTGTTCTCTTGCCGATCACTTTGCAGCGCGACCGGCAACCGGCCCAAAATTAGCCACAGGCCAAAGGTCAGCGAAATTCGTCTCCCAAGAGGCGAGATCCGGCGACGTATTATCTTGCGCCGCCTCGATCGAAACCATGATCACCACCGTTTTGGTCGGGCGATGCGTTCACGCCTTTGCCTCTGTTTGCGGCCTGTTCGACGGTTTCCTACGACCAATCCGACGTGCCGCTCAATTTGATTGTCACAACAAAGCCTCGCCGGGCAGCTTATCTGCCTTTATCCCTTGTCTGGTGACATCTCATGGCCGTCCTGGTGCAAGCCTCGCCATGAGGTTCTCATCTTTGCAACAACAACCCGATTTGGCGAACACGTGCTACGACTGCGCCGCTTGAATCCCAAAGCGCACCGGTTTCGATCATGCGGCCCTTGTAAAGGTCATCGCATTCGAATCGCGCTCGTAACCAGCCGGGTGCAGGTGTGCGCCGTATGTGCGCTGTCAATTCCACCGTCGGCACCCAACCGGTATTACCAACGAGTGCCGTAAGTGACGGCGGGAAAGCGTCCACGAACAATGGCAACGACAGTGTCGTTGGATCGGCGCCATCGGAGAAACGAATCCAACCCGCGATGACTGCCCGCTTACCTTGCCCAGCGCAATCGGGATCAAGGACGCAATCGACGCGTGACAGTATTGGCAATCCGACGCCCTGTCCCAGCTCAGCACGTGGAATACATTCTTCAACCGTTGGCAATTCGGGGGCCTTTGGACCCATCTCGGGGCCAATGCCAACCTCCTCTTCGACATCACCAAACGCCGCGATCACAACCAGCCGAGCCTTTCCGTCAACGCAGAGCGTTCCGCGTACCGTGGCAGTTGTCCGGCCAGACCGGATCAACTCCGCTTCGATTCGGCCTTCGCTGCCGCCCTGAACGGGACGAAGAAAGTGCGTCGTCACCGAGATGGGGTCAGGATGACCAGCAAGCTCGCGCAAGGCGCGAAGCACAGGCGACATCGCGTAACCGCCATTACTATTCGATCCGATGTTCCAGTTGTCGGAAAGCCGGGTTTGCCAAACCCCTTCTTCCAAACGAGTGATTGATGTTTCGTCGTCAAACAGTGCCACCGGTTACCCTCTACAAAAGTCGAATTTACTTCGGACGATCGTTTATGTTCAAAACAAGCCCATTCGAGCCAAATTATTGACTGCATAGTACGCCATCACGCGGGACCAATGATGACACGCACGGATCCGGCATGGCTTGCACTCTTGCTTCACTTGAGCGTGAGCTCGATGCTGAATCGTTCCGGAGTTGCATCGGTTGTGTTTCCAGCCGAGACCATTTGAATCGATGCGTGCGTATTAGCCTGCCAAGTACGTGCCACAGAGGCCCGGCAGGCTTCACACGGCAGCAGAGCAGCGCTAGGATGGCAGCTAACGGGGATTTATGGGAATAAATCTATGCTGATGGAAGACGTGCTCAAACATCCGTCCCGCGTCTTGAGCAAGGCGCAGCGGAAGCAATTTTTCGACGACGGCTGTCTTGTTGTCGAGGGGTTGGTCGCGGACCAGTGGCTCGAGCGCTTGCATGCAGCGATGGACGCCAATGTCGAGGCGAGCCGAACCGCCATAGAGAATGACACGCATTTCGTTCTTGAGACCGGACATAGTGCACAAACACCGCGACTGCGGCGCCTAACGAGCCCGGTGTCGCACCACCGCGATTTCTGGGCCTTTGCCAGTGAGTCGGTGTCGGCCGATGTGGCTGCTGATGTCTGCGGGCCGGATGTTAAATTCCATCACTCCAAACTTAACTTCAAATGGCCGAAAGGCGGACAGCAATTCGACTGGCATCAAGACATACAGTCGTGGCCGCATACCGACTATAGTCCAGTGACAGTCGGCGTGTATCTCGAAGATGTCGGTTTACAGCAAGGCCCCCTCAAGGCCATACGCGGTTCGCACCTGGCGCCGCTCTATAGCATGTACGACGAACATGGCAACTGGGTTTTGCGTATTCCGGAGGACAAACTGCCGACCGACTGGCGCGAACGTGAAACAGCATTAGTTGGATCCGCCGGTTCGTTGATTTTACTCAGCTGCCGAGTGATTCACGGTTCGGCCGGTAACGAATCCGAACGTATGCGTCCGCTGCTGCTCAACGTCTATTCGTCTGCCGACAGCATGCCCTATAGTGCCAATCCGATTCCGAGCGAGTTCGCAGGAGTGATCGTAAGGGGCAGGCCCGCCCGGTATTCGTGTCACGATCCACGTGGCTGCGAACTGCCTCCCGATTGGTCGGCTGGCTACATGGGCCCGTGGGCGTATCAGCAAACGGCACGCCGCGAGCAAGCTGCCACCTGACCGAGCGGCATATCACAGACTTGCGGTAGCCAACGCAATAGGAGCGGTGCTCAATGCCCCTGATTGCGTCGCGAGCCTGGCGCCCGTGCTATTACGTTTTTTTTCCGAAACTGCCCAGCCACGCCGTAATCCTTGGTCTTTCGCGGACCAATCCGTCTTGATTAAAGTGGTGAATGCAATAGTGCGCCCATGAGTCTTCAAACGCCATGTCCATATCACCTTTCACCGACGTTGTACCAAGGCCGAGTTCTGCGTAGGTAAACTCGAAACTTCCGCTGGGCCGTGCCAGTGCAATGTGAAATGGTTCGCCGTTGAAGTCGTTTATTTTTGGCCTGCCACGACTCGTCATGACGCCCGGAATTTCAACCGTCGCGGTTCTGAGTTCGAGGTTTGCGTCAAGATCGATTGGCAGGAACAATGTCTCGCAAAATTCTGAGCATGTCGAAGCGAACACGGAAAAAAGATTGCTCCCTGGATTGCAAGCTCCGCCCAAAATAATCGTCTCCAATGCCGCTCGTTGAGCCGGGTCGGCGCGCTCGTCGATAATGATCTGGCGCTTGCCATTCCCATCTGCTATTTCTCCAGGCCACTTGTAAAGAGCTGCCCAATTCAATCCTGCCAACGGCGTGTCATTGAAGTGCCCTTCGACGAGGTTACCAACGAAGGCTGATTGGCAATAGCCGTGCGTGCTTGGCAAGTTGAATTGGCAACCACAATTGATCGCACAGTTGCAGTTATCGTAGGTTTCGCTTTTGAAAAGCCAGGTGTCAGCCATGACGATCTACCTCCTTTTTGCTGGCAAAATATTCTGGTTGACGTGGAACACGTTGTCTGGGTCGTAGGCGGCTTTTACCGCGGCAAGTTTATCGTAATTAGCGCCATAGTTAGCGGCTGAGCGGTGATTGTCATCGCCGGACATGAAATTCACGTAGCCGCCGTCACTGTTGGAGTGCGGATGGATCGCGTCGTAGTAGTCCTTCACCCACTTGATGTTGGCATCGTTGTCAGCGGGATCATCCCAAATTCCTGCGATCACCGGTGCGAAGGCTTTATCACGGTGCCCGAAGGCAGTGTCGCCAGCGTCGATTCGTTGCGCCGCGCCGTTAATCGGGTGGAGATGCATGGAAGAGCTGACGTGCGGAGTATGAGCGCCATGTTCGACGTGCGCTGCAATTGCTTCATTTGTCAGCTCAGTAATAAAGTCGGCTTTCCAGTAATGTTGCATACCTTTCGGAACGGCGCTGTCGAAGAGGCTGTTTAGCGCTGGGAACGGCATGGCGCCAAACAATTCCGCCTTCACCTCGGCAGCATCTCGCAGCGGTTTGAAAACCTGATCGGCATCTTCGTGCGGTCCGCTCCAACACGTTACCAAGACACAGAACAAATCGCCAACACGATTTTCAGGAATAAAAGGCAACGGTGGCGCAATCTGCCAACCGAAGAAGCACCCGAGCTGTTCGGGGGCGCGGGCGATGTAATCGCGATAGTTCTCCAGGACAGTCGCGGCATCATCAAACTCGTAGAATAGCGGTCCACCGACGATGTCGCCCACTTGGTGGAGCTGGAACTCAAAGTTGGTGACCACGCCAAAATTCCCGCCACCACCGCGCAAGGCCCAGAACAAGTCCTGGTTCTCATATTGACTTGCGTTGACCTGCCGGCCATCTGCTAGAACGACATCCGCCGACAGTAAATTATCGATCGAAAACCCCGCCCTGCGCGTCAGATAACCGATCCCGCCGCCCAGGGTCAATCCGCCAACACCTGTGGTGGAGATCACCCCACCCGGTGCGGCCAAACCGAAGGGGTAAGTCGCATGATCGACGTCTCCCCATGTCGCACCACCGCCGACCCGCGCCACTTTTTTTCGGCCATCAACGTGCACGCTTTTCATTGTCGACAGATCAACGACCAAACCGTCGTCGACTGTGCCGAATCCTGGAACACTGTGACCCCCTCCGCGAACGGCGATGTCGAGACCTTCATCGCGGCTGGCTGCGATGGCTGCCATCACATCAGCCGAGTCCACGCAACGAACAATAGCGCGTGGTTTTCGATCGTGCATCGCATTGTAGACCGCACGTGCTTCGTCGTAATCCGAATCAACGGCAGTGATAACTCGGCCACGTACAGTCTCGGAGAGTTTGTCGATTATTTTGCTCATTGAACGCTTTTCCTCCACAGTTCGGCAAGAATGCCCTCGACGACATTCTAGGAACAGTCCGCACGGTCGTACCCGCCACGGGTTGCAAGTCGATTTATTGTTTCCGACCGTGGGTATTTCGGTTAATCAATACCCTCGTTGAATGATTGTACAGCTTGTATTTAGCAAGTCCAGCAGCAGCGGCAGAGTACATTTTGCGTTTTGGCGCGTGCCGTACTCTGCAAAAAATTTCTGTCTAGAGAGCTTCTCGTGGCTACACCACGAGCAATTCACGCGGAGCTCTCCGCTGTCAGAAATCATTGCCCGGCGGGGCCGGGGGCAGCCAAATCGGAATGAATTGTTCACGCTGTGATACGTTGTTGGATCTTGTATCGCGCTCGTCACGCCGCAGCCGATGGGCAAACTGCAACAAGAAAACAAACCAGCACAAAATAAAAAAAGGGCCCGCAACGGGCCCTTTCAAGATCGATGAATGTTCGGCTCAGAGTTTTAATGCTCAGGACACTGATAAAAGTTGGTCATGAACGAGTTGCCTTACCGCGGTTTCTGAGCTAAACGGGTCATCAGAAGTTCACGACGAGGCTGGCGGAAAACACGTCGACGTCTGTTTCTCCTGTGACGTTTTTCTCCCCAACGTCCAACAGCCTAGAATATTCGACGAGAATGCCCAACCGCTGCGTGAAATTGAATGTCCCGCCAACACCAAACATGGGGCTAGTGCCGCTTTCGTTAATCTCCCCCGAGAATCCGCTGGCACTCACTTTAACATCCTGGTCCCAATAGAATATGCCGGCTTTGCCTTGCAGGCTGAAACGATCTGACAGCGGGAGAATGCCGACCGCCGCAATATTGAAGCCAGACACCTCAGAAGTTGCACTACCCGTACCCAAGCTGCTGTCGGAGCCACTAATCGGGTACTCGTAGCCGCCAGCGTAGCCACCTTCGATCGCGATATTGGGCGTGAATTTGTACCCGCCGAAAATCGTGAATCCAGTATCGGAGTCATCGGCGGTGCACGAGATATCGAAAACACAAATATCGTTTGCGTCCGCGCTCGCGTGCGCAGCCCCCACACCTACATATGCGCCTTGTCCCCAAGCGGACATCGAAAGCATCGCTGTCAAGGCGGCAACTACGTACGTCAGTATTCTTGTCATTGCTTAATCCCCCTGTCTGTTATGACCAAATTCACTCAAAACTAGCGTCGACGTGAAGTCAATTTGAGGAACCAACCACCATTGCTCTTCCCCACTAGACCACTTTCGCCTGCAATTTGAAATATCGGCTTGATTTGCCGATTCATGTTTGATTCACGTCAATTCGAGGGGAAATGTAAAGTCGGGCGGGTATCGCCATCGGCCGCCCCGATGACTCGTGATCAACACCACTGTTTGCATTCTGTATTCAAATTACACCGGGATGTGACGGCATTTGCATTACGGGAAATTATATGTTTATGCCAATACTTTATATGATGAGTTGATGCGTCATGCTATGGTCATAGCAGCTGTTATCTGCTCGCTCCATGCGTGCCAGATCAGCGACGCAGCGCGCATGTAAATAAATCGTTCATGCGCTTCCAACGAAGTAAGTAAGAATGAGGAGGGACAAACATGAGTATCAGTACATGCAGAAAAATTCTTAACTCTTCAGTTGGCCTGCTTCTTATTTTCGCGCTTTCAGGAAACGTTCAAGCCCAAGTGGACAAGTCGGGTACCTATTCTGGTTGGTTTGGTTGGCATAGTTTCGGAGAACTAGTCGATCTCGGCGGCGGTGACATTTACTGGTACGGCGCCTTCAACGGCGCCTTCCGCAATGACGCGGGCAAGGGCTTTATGCACAACGCCGCGGTCAAGTGCCCCGGCGTCCTGACGATGATCAACGGCATGTCCTATTTCCAGGGGAACTGCATCATCACCGATAGCGACCTTGACTCGGCGATCCTGACCTGGTTGTGTCAGAGTCCCGCCGGCGAGCGGTGCGATGGCCCGATGACTTGGGCCGGTGGCACCGGCAAGTATCAGGGCATCTCCGGATCTGCTGGCACTTTCAACGGCGGCATGATCAATCGGGGCCCCCAGGGATACAGCCGTTGGCGGGGTAGCTGGAAACTGCCGTAAACCGACATCGAGTGTCTACAGCTATGGCCCCGCCTCTCGCGGGGCTTTTTTTGGCCGTCGCAAAAACGATCATGAGCGCTTCTTCCCAGCCGACTCACGAAACGCGCGCAAGTGGCAAAAAGGTCTTCACCCAAACATCCTCCCCGCTCAACAGCGGGCTGCGCGGACAACTCCCTGCATGACAAAGCACGCCGAGGCGGGCGATGTCTGTCTGCGCCCAGCCCCCGCTTATCCATACCATGAGAAGAAGCACCGCTAACGTAATTCCAAAAACGCCGCCTTATTAACCAGCAACAAGGGAACTGCGCTTATCACTGCATAGGCGCAGTTCCACCGGTCAGGCACGTACTGCCGGCACACCCACGCCAGGCCAGCGTCCAGCTGTGCCAGGGCTACGCCCCTTTCATGCAACCCGGAAATTTGCGGTGCCGTTGACCCCCGCCCTGCTGATCACATTTATCATGTGGTCAACTGAAAAGGCGAGGCGGTGCTGATCTGCACGCCGCTACAGATGATGGCGGGCCGCGCCCGGCAAAGGAGGAAATCATGAAACTGGATGGCAAGACCTTCGCGGTCTCGGGTGGCGCTTCGGGTATCGGCCGCGCGACGGTGATGGCCCTGTGCGAGGCGGGGGCGAGGGTGTTCTTCGGCGACATCAACGAGGCGGGCGGTGCGCAAGCCGCGGCGCAGGCTGGTAGCAACGCGACCTTTGTGCCACTGGATGTGACCAACGATGACTCGATCGTCCGTTTCGCGAGTGCCGCGCTGGATGCCGGGCAGGTCGACGGCTTGGTCAATGTCGCCGGCTGGGACATCATCCAGCCATTCATCGAACAAAAAGCGGAGTTCTGGGACAAGGTTGTGAAGATCAACCTGATGGGGCCGGTCAAGCTGACCCGCGCCTTCCTCGACCCGATGATCGCGCGCAACGCGGGCAAGATTGTCAGCGTGTCCTCCGACGCTGGCCGCGTCGGCAGCATGGGCGAGACGATGTACGCCGGTGCCAAAGGCGGCATCATTGCCTTTTCGAAGTCGCTGGCGCGCGAGGTGGCGCGTTATCGCATCAACGTCAACGTCGTTTGCCCGGGCCCGACCGACACGCCNNCCCTGTTCAACGCGCAGCCGGAACGTGTGCGCGAGGCACTGATCCGGGCCATTCCGTTTCGCCGCGTGGCGCAGCCCGGAGAGATTGCGGATGCGATCCTGTTTTTCTGCAGTGGTCGCTCTGACTACCTGACCGGACAGGTGCTGAGTGTTAGCGGCGGCCTGACGATGGTGGACTAACGCAAACCGACAAACGATTTTTTGGGAAAGAGAAAAGATGACCGACCGCTACGCCAAGTACACCAAGTTCGAATTCGACCGCCCGGCCGAGCGCGTGCTGCGCATGACGTTGAACAACCCGAAGACCTACAACTCGCTGGATGCCGAGGGCCACAACCAGTTCACCTATATCTGGCGTGACATTGACGATGATCCCGACGTCAGCGCCGTAATCCTGACCGGCAAGGGCAAAGCGTTTTCTTCAGGCGGCGATTTCGGCATGATCGAGTCGAACATCAACGACCACACGGCGCGTGTGCAGGCGTGGAAGGAAGCGCGCGATCTCGTCTACAACATTATCAACTGCAACAAGCCAATCATCTCCGCGATCAATGGTGTCGCCGTCGGTGCCGGATTGGTCGCGGCCCTGCTCGCCGACATCTCCATTGCCGGCAAGGCGGCGAAGATCATCGACGGCCATACCCGCCTCGGCGTTGCCGCGGGCGATAGCGCGGTGATCAACTGGCCGTTGCTGTGCGGCATGGCCAAGGCGAAGTACCTGCTATTGCTGTGCGAACCGGTGAACGGCGAGGACGCGGAGAAGTACGGCCTGGTCTCGCTGTGCGTCGAGGATGAGGCGCTACAGGACAAGGCGGTCGAGATCGCACAGCGTCTGGCTGCCGGCGCGCCGAGTGCAATCCGTTGGACGAAATATGCGCTCAACAACTGGTATCGCATGATGGGCCCGGCTTTCGACGCCTCGACCGCGCTGGAGATGCTCGGCTTTGCCGGACCGGAGGTGCGCGAAGGTCTTGCCTCACATCTTGAAAAACGCAAGCCCGCGTTCGATCCGGAATCGCCGGTGTAGCGGACGCGCTGACCACGCGATGCCCCCCTGTCTAGCGGGCCACTGCAATGTTGGAAGATGATGCGCAGTGGAGCGTCCGCTGTCGGGCAAGCCATCCAGCCAGGTCGACAGCCGGCGACATAGGTGGCGCGCGTTGCCGCTAGGGCGCCAGGCCGTTACTTCGTCGCAGCGGTTGCCTGCCGGCTAACGGGCTACCGGACCTTCAGCGTGCAACAGCGCTAACTTTCGTGAAAGGTAACAAATGCCTCGAGCGGCTCCCTCACGGTCTCAAGTTGGTTCACATCGGCCGTCGTGTCCTCAAAGCCGAGACTCATGCCGCAGTGGACCAATTGTTTCGTTGGCAGGCCGAGGTGTTTTTCGATGACGTCGTGGTATTGACCCCACGCCGCCTGCGGGCAAGTGTGTAAGCCCTGCGCGCGCGCGGCGACACAGATGTTTTGTACGAACATGCCGTAGTCCAGCCAGCTCATCCATCCCAAGTCGCGGTCGATGGTGAATATCATTCCGACCGGCGCATCAAAAAACTTGAAGTTCCGTGAATGGAATGCACGCGTCTGCTCGTGTTCGCCTTTTTTGATCCCCATCAGACCGTACAGGTCCCAACCGACCTTGCGGCGTCGCGCGAGGTACGGGTCGCGCCACTTCTCGAGGTAGTGCAAACGGTCGTTGTGGTGTTTTTCCGGCTCGTTCCAGAATGCATTCAGTACGGCATCGCTAAGGGACTTCAAGGCATCGCCGGTCAAGACGTGTACGTGCCAGGGCTGAGTGTTGGTGCCGCTGGGCGCACGGCTTGCCACTTCGAGTATGTGCGCCACGGTCTCGCGCGCGACCAGATCAGGCTTGAATGCCCGCACGGACCGGCGGCTGGTAATGGCTTCATCGACGCTTAAATGCATTCCTGACAATTTTCCAATAATGTTGGTTCGAGTGTCCTCGTGGCCAATTGTATCCTCGTCGCTTTGTTACTGAGCAGGGGGTTGCCGCCGAGAGTTGCCATGGCCGAGACTGCATTGCTGCGGGCGCGGTCTCGGCAAGCGACTGAGGTTTAGTGATTGCTGAGCCAGGGAATGGTGCATTAACGCACGGCGCCGCGCCAAACAGTTCTGCTCAAGGCGAAATTGGCAATACCGCACACTTTTGCTGCGACAGGCTTCGCAGCCCGCACGCCCGATCA
>JABAOE010002310.1_pt12 | contig 26321 bp, 19 predicted proteins | sample 7062141 | NCBI WGS metagenome assembly JABAOE01 (sample SAMN14538627, study PRJNA623070) | marine sediment metagenome | biome: marine biome [ENVO:00000428]; feature: marine pelagic biome [ENVO:01000023]; material: deep marine sediment [ENVO:00002113] | place: India: Gulf of Khambhat ... | reverse complement strand
AGCAGCATCGGCTTGCCGCCAATCCTGGCGGAGAGCTTGCCGAACGCGATGAGCGAGCCCGAGAAGGTCACCGCGCCAATGAGCACGCCGATGTAAATCTCGATGTCGTGGATCGTCTTCTCGACGCCCTGGTACTTCCCGGCAGCAGCCGGGTCAATGTAGTTCGCGAATCCGACCAGCACCGCGGCAAGACCCACCAGGCTGTGCATCAGGGCCACCAGCTCGGGCATCTGGGTCATCTTGACCATGCGCGCCACGTACAGCCCGACAGTCGCGCCGAAGAGCAGCGCGATGATGATCCAGGGATAGCCCGCCGCGGTGACGTTGGGGCCGGCGATCGTCGCCACCACCGCGATGATCATGCCGATGATGCCGTAGACGTTGCCGCGCCGTGAGGTCTCGGGGTGCGAGAGCCCCCCGAGGCTCAGGATGAAGAGGATGGCGGCGCCGACGTAGGAGACGGTAACGAGAGTTGCGGACATGGCTCGTCTCCCCTACTTGCGGAACATTTCCAGCATGCGCCGCGTGACCGCGAAGCCGCCGAACATGTTGATGGCAACGAGCGCGATCGAGACGATCGCCAAGCCCACGATCCACCCCGCCGGCCGCCCCGCGACCTCACCCACGGGCGGAGCCACCTGCACGAGCGCGCCCACCGCGATGATGCTGCTGATCGCGTTGGTGACGCTCATGAGCGGCGTGTGAAGCGCCGGCGTCACGTTCCAGATCACCATGTAGCCAATAAAGCAGGCGAGCACGAACACGGTGAAGTGCGACAGGAACGAGGCAGGCGCGTACAGGCCAACGAGCAGAAAAGCCAGCGCGCCGAGACCGAAAACAATGGCCAGCCCCTTGGCGGACATCGGCCCGCCGCTCTCGCCGTGCGCTTTTGCGGCCGGTGGCGCAACGGCCGTCGCAGGCGGCTTGGGGGGTGGTGCAGGCAACTTGATCGGCGGCGCCGGCCAGGTAACCTCGCCGTCCTTGATGACGGTGAGACCTCGGATTGCGTCGTCCTGCATGTCGATGTTGATCACGCCGTCCTTGGTTTTGCACAGCTCTTCGGTCAGGCGCAGCAAATTGTTCGAATACAGCGTCGAGGATTGCTTGGCCAAGCGGCTGGCGAGATCGGTGTAGCCGATGATGGTCACGCCGTGTTTCACCACCGCCTCGCCGGGTTCAGTCAGCTCGCAGTTGCCGCCCTGCTCTGCGGCCATGTCGACGATNNGCTCCGCCGCCAGGTCGACGATCACGCTGCCCGGCTTCATGGACTGCACCATGTCTGCGGTAATGAGCCTCGGGGCCGGTTTGCCCGGAATCAGCGCGGTGGTAATGATGATGTCCGCTTGCTTGGCTTCCTTGGCGTACATCTCGCGCTGGGCCTGTTGGAAGCCCTCGCTCATCACCTTGGCATAGCCGCCGCCACCGGAACCTTCTTCCTCGTAGTCGACCTTGACGAATTCGCCACCGAGCGACACGACCTGGTCGGCAACCTCGGCACGGGTATCGTTCGCTCGCACGATGGCGCCCAAGCTCGCGGCGGTGCCGATCGCCGCCAGCCCGGCGACGCCAGCACCGGCAATGAATACCTTGGCCGGCGGCACCTTGCCCGCAGCCGTCATCTGGCCGCTAAAAAATCGACCGAAGGCATTCGCCGCCTCGATGACCGCGCGGTAACCGCTGACTCCGGCCATCGAGGTCAGTGCGTCCATTTTTTGCGCGCGCGACAGCTGGCGGGGCAGGCAGTCGATGGCCAGTACGGTCGCCTTCTTGGCCGCTAGCTGCTGCATCAACTCGGGGTTTTGCGCGGGCCAGATGAAGCCGATCAGCGTGCCGCCTTCGCGCATCAGCGCCACTTCCGAGACCGCCGGCGCTTGCACCTTGAATACGACGTCGGCCCCGCTCCACAACGCGGTTGCGTCCGCAACGACCTCGGCGCCAGCTGCGCGATAGGCGTCGTCGCTGACGCTCGCGGCGTCTCCGGCGCCGGACTGTACCTTTACGACAAAACCAAACTTGATCAACTTTTCGACAACCTCGGGCATCGTGGCGACGCGTTTCTCGTCGGCCATGACCTCCTTCGGCACGCCTATTATCTGTGGCATCACTTTCCCTTGATTTAAATATGCAACACGCATTTGACAGCGCCGCCCCGATGCACCGCAATGCGAACAACCAGACCTTCAAACGAGGGCGGATTATACGGCGAGATGACGGAAAAACGCAGCGCAGCATTACCTTATGACCAGATTCAACGCGCTTATATAATTTAGTTATGTCCGCAATCCGCGTTCTCCCCGACCTTCTGATCAGCCAAATTGCAGCCGGCGAGGTGGTCGAGCGCCCTGCATCGGCCATCAAGGAATTGCTCGAAAACAGCCTTGATGCGAATGCCGACGACATTACCGTGCAACTTCATGACGGCGGAATCAAACAGATTCGCGTTGCTGACAACGGCGGCGGAATCGAACGCGCTGAATTGAAGCTGGCTGTGCAACGCCACGCGACCAGCAAAATCGAACGTCTGGAAGATCTCGAGTCAGTCACCAGCCTGGGCTTCAGGGGCGAAGCGCTTGCGTCGATCGCGGCAGTTTCCCATCTGACCTTGATCAGCCGCTCAGCCGGCGCCCAGCACGGCTGGAAAGTCGAGTCAGAAGGCGGGCGTGTATCCGCCGTCGAGCCGGCGCCGCTGGCGCAGGGTACCGTGGTTGAAGTGCGCGACATCTATTTCAACACACCAGCACGCCGCAAGTTCTTGCGTACCCCCGCCACCGAGTTCGGCCATGCGGAAGAAGCATTCAGGCGTATTGCGTTGTCACGCCCCGATGTACGCCTGACGCTGACGCACAACGGACGCGTCAAATGGCGGTTACAAGCGACTACCGAGACGGGCCGCATCCGCGAACTACTCGGCGAGGGATTCGGGGAAAACGCAATCGAAGTCGATACTGGCACCGGGCCATTCCGGCTACATGGGCTAGTGGCGCAACCGGCGCATTCGCGTGCCTCGCGTGACACGCAATATACATTTGTAAACGGCCGATTCGTGCGCGACCGCGTGCTCGCGCATGCGATTCGCGAGGCTTACCACGACGTGTTGCATCACGCGCGCCATGCAGCATATGTCTTATTTCTGGAGCTTGACCCAGGACTGGTCGATGTAAACGTGCACCCGAGCAAGGTCGAGGTCCGCTTTCGCGAAGCACGCGCGATCCATCAGTTCGCGTTCCACGCCTTGGAGAAAGCACTGGCGGCGACCAGGCCCGCGGTACCTGGCGCCGACGATACGGCACTACCAGCAGCGATTGCGATGGCAACGCATTCGCCGCTATCCGCGTCAGCTTCAGGGCCCCCATCCAGACCTTTTCCATCCGAAGCCGCGCAATCGGGCATTTCGTTCGAAGCTGGCCAACCTGCCATACCGCTGCGCGCTGCTCAGGCCGAGCAGTTTTACTCGGTGCTGTTCGCCGAGCCGCAGACTTCGCAGGCAAACGGACAACCGAGTCCAGCGCCGGTCGGCGATCGAGACCGTCCGCTGGGATTTGCACTGGCACAACTGGCCGGCGTCTATATCCTGGCGCAGAATCGCGCCGGTCTGGTTGTTGTCGACATGCATGCCGCACACGAACGCATCGTCTACGAGTCACTGAAAGCGGCGATGGATTCGGACCGGATACCGACCCAGGCACTGCTCATCCCGACAACCATGACGGCCAGCGAGTTGGAGGTCGCGACGGTCGAGGAAAATCGCGAACTGCTCGACACGCTGGGCTTTGAATTGGCGGTGATCGCCCCGAATGCCATTGCCATACGCTCAATTCCTGCATTGCTGCGCAACGCCGACGCAGCGCGTCTTGCGCACGAAACGCTGCGTGAGATCGCCGAGTTCGGTGCAGGACGAGTGCTGACCGAACGTCGCAACGAAATGTTGGCAACCATGGCTTGCCACGCAGCCGTCAGGGCCAACCGCCAGCTGACAATTGCGGAGATGAACGCCTTGTTGCGTGACATGGAAGCGACCGAACGCTCCGGGCAATGCAACCATGGTCGCCCAACCTGGTTTCAGGTCACGCTCGCCGAGCTTGATCGCATGTTCATGCGCGGACAATAGCTCGCGCCTCAGACGGATTACGAACATGGCTCAGCCAGCGGTTCGCGCCGATGCAAGCGATGCCGAGCTGCCACCGGCAATCTTTTTGATGGGGCCAACGGCAAGCGGCAAGACCGCCGTAGCGCTGGAACTATCAAAGCACCTGCCGGTAGAAATCATCAGTGTCGATTCGGCGCAAATCTACCGGCGCATGAACATCGGTACCGCAAAGCCGGACGTGCCCACCCGTCTGCGTTATCCGCATCACCTCATCGACATCATTGATCCGACCGAGTCCTACTCGGCTGCGCAATTTCACGACGATGCCGCCGAGCTCATGTCCGATATTGCCGAACGGGGGCGTATTCCCTTGTTGGTCGGCGGCACCATGCTCTATTTCAGAGCCCTACGGGAAGGCTTAAGCGAACTTCCGTCTGCGGATGAGGCAACGCGCAGCGCTATCGAGATGATGGCCGAGGAGGCTGGCTGGCCGGCACTGCATGCGGAACTCGAGCGCATCGACCCGCGAGCTGCCGAGCGCATCGACAGCAACGACGTCCAACGCATTCAGCGCGCACTCGAGGTGCATTACCTGACGGGAAGAACCATGTCGGAACTGATTGCCGAAAGTTCGCAACAGGCTTTGCCTTACCGTTTGATTGAAATTGCGCTGCTGCCATCAAACCGTGCCAAATTGCACGAGCGTATCGCTGCGCGCTTCGAGGAGATGCTCGAGCTCGGCCTGCTCTCCGAAGTTCGCGAGTTACGTGAGGAGTTTGCCGTGACTGCCGACATGCCGTCGATGCGCTGCGTCGGCTACCGCCAAGTCTGGCAATATCTCGAGGGTGAATACGGACTGACAACGCTCCGCGAAAAAGGCATTGCCGCAACGCGCCAACTTGCCAAGCGGCAACTGACCTGGTTACGCAGCATGCAAGGTTTGCTTGAGTTCGACTGCCTGCTCGATGACCTTGCCGAGCGCGTTCATGAAGGCATTGCAGCACAACTCGAGGATGCGCACTGACACGATATTCAGCTCTTGTTTTCTATTCTTGCTCCTGCGCGACCTCGCGCCAGTCTAAGATCAACCGCAGCACCAATTTCGAGTTCAGACGAGTCACGCACAATGAGCCCGTCTTCGCGCGTCACAATACTGTACCCTCGCGACAGTACCGCTTCAGGGTTGAGGTGTTGCAGATGGGATGCGAGAGCTTCAACGCGATGGTGCCGGTTGTCCAGCGTCGCGCGCCCGGCGTTTCTCAGTCGCAGCATCAGGTCGGTACAGTGCCCGCGCCAGCGTGCCAGGTCAGGCTTCCTCGACGTCAGCCCGGAACGCAACGCATTGAGCCGCAATTGCAGATGCTGCAGTTGACTTTGCCGCGCATTTCGTAACCGGGCACCAAGATGCGACAAGTGATCGAGCTGTGTATCGATGCGTTGCCCGGGATGGACCAGGCGCCGTCCAAGAAAGTCAACGCGTTGCATCTGGTCCTCGATCAATCGGCGCGCGGCCAAAGCCAGCGAATCAGCTAGTCCGGCGAGCTGTTCAGACAACTCCTCGCGATCCGGTGTTGCCATGGCGGCCGCGGCGGTCGGCGTGGCTGCACGCGCGTCAGAAACGAAATCGGTCAGCGTGTAGTCTGTTTCATGTCCGACACCACATACCACCGGTACCGAACACTGCGCGATAGCGCGTGCCAAACTCTCCGAGTTGAACGCCCACAAGTCTTCCATACTCCCGCCACCGCGACAGACGATGAGGACATCGACTTCGGCTCGCGCGGACGCGCTTTTTACTGCTTGCGCCAGTTTTTCTCCTGCGCCTTCGCCCTGCACCGGCGCCGGGTAAAGCACCACAGGCAGAGACGGCATGCGCCGCCGTAACGTGGTCAGCACGTCGCGCAAGGCCGCAGCAGACGGTGAGGTAACGATGCCGATGGAACGTGGAAACGCCGGGAGTTCGCGCTTTCGCTCCTCATCAAACAAACCCTCTGCGGCCAATTTCTTGCGCAGCCGTTCAAATGCCTCGTACAAGGCACCGAGACCGGCGCGACGCATCGTTTCCACTCCCAGCTGGAACTCTCCTCGCGCCTCATAAATGGTAGCCAGGGCACAAACCTCGACTTGAGCGCCGTTTTCCGGCATGAATTCGAGCCGAGCGGCCTTGTGACGGAACAACACACAGCGCACCTGCGCGCGTTCGTCTTTGAGCGAAAAGTAGCAGTGACCGGACGCTGCTCGCGTGAAATTGGAGACCTCGCCCGACACCCACAGTAATGGCAAGCTACCTTCAACGAGCTCCCGCGCGCGACGATTGAGTTCACTTACGGTAATCACATGTGCCTGATGAGAAAATTCATTCATGAACTTCTTTTTACGCGGTCAAGCCGAACATTCATCAAGAACCATCTGACAAATAACAGGAAAGTTTTTCAACTGCGTAGTGCATCACGCTCTTGACAACAACGATGGAATTATTGCTGAAATCATCCACAAGCGTCATCAAGTCGTAACACCAACACCCGCTTTCCCGCATAAATACTGGCTGTCCCCCATAACTCATTGTTATCAATGAGTTTATTTGATGGTTAAAAAAGCACCTTGAGCAAAAAAAACGTGTCGAAATGGCGACTTAGCTTCACTCTTTGCAAACTACCCACAAAGTTATCCACAACATTTGTGGAAATGTTTTCGGCTTTTGATCAGCACCGTACGTTGGTGTCAACACATTTGCCGGGAAAAGTTTTCTGCTTGCCGCCCCGAGTGGAGCAGTTTAAAGTGCGCGGTTTCGCAAAACAGGCCCGGATCATCGCGTGATCGCTATCATTCAAGCAGCCGGATGGCCGATTTGGCCGATCATCTTGTGTTCGATCATCGCAATCGCCATCATCGGTGAACGTTTTTACTCGCTGCGCCAAGATTTTGTCGCGCCGCGCGACCTGTTACCACGGGTCATCCAGGAATACCGCAAATCGGGTGTCACGACTGACATCTTGTCGAGTACCGCCGACTCCTCGGTGCTCGGCAAGGTACTGGCTGCGGGACTAAAAAACATCAAGAGCACGCGGGAGATCATGAAAGAATCGATTGAGGAGGCTGGACGGGCGGCATCGCATGAACTGGACCGCTTCCTCACGACACTGGGCACCATAGCAACGATGTCCCCATTGCTTGGGCTGCTCGGCACCATCATCGGCATGATCGAAATCTTCGGCGCTTCCACACCCACGGGCATTACCGACCCAGCGCAACTCGCCCATGGTATCTCGATCGCGCTGTATAACGCCGCGTTCGGCATCATCGTCGCTGTACCGAGCTTGGTCTTTTATCGGCATTTCAGGGCACGCGCCGATTCCCTGGTGGTGGAAATGGAGTTACAAGCGGTGAAAATGGTCGAGATCATTCACGGCGAACGCTCGGCGTGATGAGGACCACTCGATGAATTTCCGACGTGGCTCGTTCCGCGAAGAACCGGAAATCAATCTGGTCCCCTTCATCGATATCCTGATCGTCATCGTCATTTTTCTTGCAGTGACCACGACCTATTCGAAATATTCGGAGCTCAAAATCAATCTCCCAGTCGCCGACGCCAGTCAGGCTGAGCAGCTCCCGGATCAAATCGATGTAGCCGTGGCCAGCGACGGTCAATACATGATCAACCGCAGCCGCATCGCGTTCACCACCACCAGCGCGCTCGCCGTCGAGCTACAGCGGGCTAGCGGCGGAAACCCTGACCCAGTGATCGTGATTAATGCCGATGCCAATGCAACGCATCAGTCGGTCATCAGTGTCATGGAGGCGGCCCGTCTGGCCGGCTTCGGTCGAATTACCTTCACCACCCAACGACCGCAGTAGGGCAACAGTTCACTGCGCCAGTTTTCCCCGGTTGCCTCGGTCTGCTCTCCCGCTAACGCCGAGCGCCCTGTTAAGCTACGCCTGATTGACACCTCGGTGTGGGAAACGTGCATCCGTTGGAACAACATTGGCAGCGCATCACGCTGGTCTCGATTGTATTGCTGCCACTAGCGGCACTTTTTGCGGTGCTGTCGCGGCTGCGTCGCCTGGCCTACGCCACCGGGATGCTGCGCCAGGCGCGAATGCCAGTTCCAGTCGTGGTGGTGGGCAACCTGAGTGTTGGCGGCACGGGAAAGACACCCGCCGTGATCTGGTTGGTGAAAGCACTGCGAGCGCGCGGCTATCATCCGGGGGTCGTCAGCCGCGGCTACGGCGGTTCCGCCAAGCTGTGCGCCGTCGGCGCTGACTCTTCCCCCGAGATTGCTGGCGACGAACCGGTGTTAATCGCTCAGTTGGCTCAATGCCCCGTGTGGGTGGGCCGCGATCGCAGCGCGGCCGCCAAGCATTTAATAAGTGCCAACCCGGAGGTGAACGTAATCATTTCTGATGATGGTCTCCAACATTACCGTCTGTACCGTGATTGCGAGCTGGTGGTAATCAATGCAAGCAAGCAGTTCGGCAACCGCTTGCTAATACCAGCCGGTCCTTTGCGTGAATCGGTAAACAGATTACGCTCAGTTGATGCGGTGATCGTCAATGGTGGAAGCCTGCCTGAATTGCCAGTCAGTCAGTTTACGATGCGACTCGAGGGGGACACGTTCAGTAATCTCATCGACCCCGAAACCGAGGCCTCACCAGGCGATTTCAGAAACAAGCAACTGCACGCTGTTGCCGGAATTGGCGACCCCGAGCGTTTCTTCGCGCAGCTGCGCGGCCTGGGATTGTCGTTTGTCGCGCATGCGTTTGCCGACCATCGGGCATTTCGTGCAGAAGATCTCGAATTTACGGATGCCGATGCCGTGCTCATGACACAGAAGGATGCGATAAAATGTGCCCGTTTCGCGCGAAAAAACTGGTGGGCGCTACCGGTCGAGGCACATATCGACGATGCGCTCGTGGATCTGGTCAGCCAAAAGATTGGTTCTGGCATTGGACACTAAGTTACTCGACATTCTGGTCTGCCCACTGTGCAAGGGGCGTCTTGCGTATAAGAAGAAACAGGCGGAACTGATCTGCAGCGCGTGCCGGCTCGGCTTCCCGATCCGGGATGACATTCCGGTCATGTTGGAGGACGAAGCACGTAAGCTACCCGCGGAAGAAGAAGTGTGAGAGTTCACCGCCGTGTCCCTACACGGCACGGCGACTGAAGAACCCAACAGTACCCGTCCAGATTCCATGACATCATTCGTGGTCGTTATTCCCGCTCGTTACGCATCGACGCGCTTCCCTGGCAAACCGCTGGCAACACTGGGTGGCAAACCCGTGGTGGCACACGTTGTGGAACGCGCGCACGAATCCGGTGCCAAAGAAGTGATCGTCGCTACCGATGACCAGCGGATCGCTGATGCCGTTTCGTTTTGCGGCTGTGCGGTTGCCATGACCAGCGTCGATCACGCTACCGGCACCGACCGGATTGCAGAAGTCGCAGCCCAGCACGGATGGGATGATGACACCATCGTCGTCAATGCGCAGGGTGACGAACCGTTGCTGCCACCAGAGTTAATACGGACTGTGGCAAACACCCTGGAGGAACGTCGGGAGGCGGAAATCGCGACGGCTTGTCACCCGATCAGTAAAGTAACCGAGTTTGTCGACACGAACGCTGTAAAAGTGGTGCTCGATCAGCGTGGCTATGCACTGTATTTCTCACGTGCACCAATTCCATGGCCGCGCGACGCGTTTGCCACCGACAAAACGCGCCTGCCGGCTCATTTGCCGGCCTACCGACATATCGGTATCTACGCTTATCGATGTGGTTTCTTGCGCACTTATGCCACCCTTTCACCCGCCGTGCTGGAGCGCTTCGAGTCACTCGAGCAACTTCGGGCGCTGGCACATGGCTACCGCATCGCCGTGAGTGTAACGGCGCAAGCGCCGCCGATGGGCATCGACACGCCGGATGATCTTGATCGCGTGCGCGCCGAGATCGCGAAGCTATAATTTGGCCAATGAGTTAGTGGGTGACCGACTGTGGTCCTGTTTGAGCGGCCGGGACACCGAGTGATTCGTTAACAGCGCAATCTCCGCGCCTTAGCGGTGACCAATCATCGCCGCGGCGCGAACTGGGAGGAAGATCAGCAACATGAAACTTATATTGCTCGGCCCGCCGGGCGCCGGCAAAGGCACCCAAGCCGCATTGATCATTGACAAATACCGCATTCCACAGATTTCCACCGGTGACATGTTGCGTGCGGCGGTAAAGGCTGGCAGCGAGCTCGGTCTTGAGGCAAAAAAATTTATGGACGCTGGCGCGTTGGTTCCGGATGAGGTCATTATCGGACTGGTACAAGAGCGCATTAAAAAGCCGGATTGCGTCAATGGCTTCCTGTTCGACGGTTTTCCACGCACGATTCCGCAGGCTGACGCGATGAAGAACGCTGGCGTCGACCTTGACTACGTCGTCGAGATCGATGTCAATGACACCGAGATCGTCAAACGCCTTTCAGGTCGGCGCGTTCATCCGGCCTCGGGCCGAACCTATCACGTCATCTTCAATCCGCCGAAAAAGGAAGGTACAGACGACGTCACGGGTGAGGTACTCGTACAGCGCGACGACGACACGGAAGAAACGATACGCAAGCGCCTCGAGGTCTATCACTCGCAAACAAGCAAACTCGTTGACTATTACTCGAAATGGGCGAAAAGCGGCATACCCGGCGCTCCCAAGTATGCGCGAGTCGCGGGCACAGGATCACTGGAATCGATTCGCGACCGAATATTTGACGCGCTCAAGTCCTGACCGATGCACTGCGGTCCGACTTTCGCGCGGGCGGTCAAAGCGCGAGCATCGTGAATCCGGATTTGTAGAGCCACCGCCAGAAGCGATTCAACCGAGATTCATTTGATGCTCGGGATAATTACTAGTTGAGGAACAAGGATGCCAGCAAAGAACGCGTTTTATGCTCAGTCAGGCGGCGTGACCGCCGTGATCAATACTTCCGCCGCAGGCGTGATTGAGACGGCTCGCAAGAACAAGAACAAGGTCGCCAACGTCTATGCTGGGCGCAATGGCATCATCGGCGCACTAACCGAAGACCTGATCGATACTGGCAAGGAATCGGCGTCGGCGATTGCTGCGCTAAGACATACCCCAGCCGGCGCATTCGGATCTTGCCGCTACAAACTCAAGAGCCTTGACGAAAATCGCGCCCAGTACGAACGGCTGATTCAGGTCTTTCGCGCTCATGACATCGGTTACTTTTTCTATAACGGCGGCGGCGACTCGGCCGATACCTGCCTCAAGGTATCGCAGATCTCTGAGTCGCTTGGCTTCCCGATTCAGGCCATTCATGTGCCTAAAACGGTCGACAATGATTTGCCGATCACTGACTGCTGCCCGGGATTTGGCTCAGTGGCGAAATATGTTGCGGTCTCAACCCGTGAGGCGAGCCTGGATGTCGCCTCGATGGCGAAAACATCGACCAAGGTATTTGTGCTCGAAGTCATGGGGCGGCATGCCGGCTGGATCGCTGCCGCCGGCGCACTCGCGGCGGAAAAGGACGGTGATTTGCCGATCATTATTCTGTTTCCCGAACGGGTATTCGACCGCAAGAAGTTCGTTGCGCGTGTTGCGGCGCTGGTAAAGAAATTCGGTTACTGCTCGGTCGTCGTCTCGGAAGGCGTCAAGGGTCCCGACGGGCGCTTCCTGTCCGACCAGGGGCTGCGTGACGCTTTCGGCCACGCGCAACTTGGCGGCGTTGCCCCGGTTGTTGCCAGCATTGTCAAAGAAGAGCTGAATCTCAAATATCACTGGGGCGTCGCAGATTACTTACAACGCTCAGCACGCCACATTGCGTCGAAAACAGACGTTGACCAAGCCTATGCCGTCGGCAAGGCGGCGGTCGAGATGGCGTTGAAGGGGCATAACGCGGTCATGCCAACCATCGAACGCAAATCGGACAAGCCGTATCGCTGGTCGATCGGCATGGCCGACTTGCGCAACGTGGCCAATGTGGAAAAGAAAATGCCGTCGAACTTTATTACTCGCGACGGCTTCGGGATCACGGCGCGCTGCCGTCAATACTTGACGCCGCTGATCAAGGGCGAAGACTACCCGCCCTATCGCAACGGTCTGCCGAAATACGTGATGCTGAGAAACGTGGCTGTTGCAAAAAAGCTGCGCAACAGTTTCAAAATTTGACAACCAACATTTAAGCATCTCATTTGCGAGCGATTTTCGGGTACAATCGCGCGCTGTCTCGCCGCCGCGCCCTCCTGCCCGGGTATGCTGGCGGAATTATGGAGTTCGGGTCAAGGGTCGGCCCATCTCGGCCTTTCAATAACTTAAGGGGGACTTCATGTCTTCATATCTGATTTTCGCGCTGGTTTGCGCGATCATCGCGCTCGTCTACGGAGCGGTTTCCATTCAGTGGATTCTCGGCAGGCCCGCCGGCAATGCGCGTATGCAGGAAATCGCCGCCGCAATTCAACAAGGCGCTCAAGCTTACCTAAACCGACAGTATTCGACGATCTCGATTGTGGGCGTAGTGCTGTTTCTAGTGCTCGGCATTGCGTTGGACTGGCTCACTGCGATTGGCTTTCTCGTCGGCGCGGTGTTCTCTGGCGCAGCTGGCTACATCGGCATGTTCATTTCGGTGCGCGCCAATGTGCGCACTGCCGAAGCGGCCAATAGCGGCATTAACGCCGCGCTCAATGTCGCTTTCCGGGGTGGCGCGATCACCGGCATGCTAGTGGTCGGACTCGGCCTGCTGGGTGTTGCCGGCTACTACGCCGTCGCGCAGCAGTTTACCGACACTGACGGTGCACTGCATGCACTGGTCGGTTTGGCTTTCGGCGGATCGTTGATTTCGATTTTTGCCCGTCTCGGCGGCGGCATCTTCACCAAAGGCGCGGATGTCGGCGCCGACCTGGTCGGTAAAGTCGAAGCCGGCATTCCCGAAGACGATCCTCGCAACCCGGCTGTGATTGCCGATAACGTGGGCGATAATGTCGGTGACTGCGCCGGTATGGCGGCCGACCTGTTCGAAACCTACGCTGTGACCATCATTGCCACCATGCTGCTCGGTTGGCTGATGCTGGAGGAGGAAGGCACGGCGGCAATCACCTATCCGCTGGTGCTCGGCGGTGCCTCGATCATCGCATCCATCATCGGTACGTTTTTTGTCCGCACCAGCGGCGGAAAGATCATGAATGCCTTGTACAAGGGCGTCATCGTCTCTGGTGTGATCGCTGCCATCGCATTCTTCTTTATCAGCAAACAAATGATGCCCGATCAGGCGATGGATCTGTTCTACGCATCGTTGGTTGGGCTGGTACTGACCGCCTTGATGGTGGTCATCACCGAGTACTACACGGCTACCGAGTACAGCCCCGTGAAACACGTCGCTGCAGCGTCCCAAACCGGCCACGCCACCAACATCATCGCCGGTCTCGGCGTGTCGATGAAAGCGACCGTATTGCCGGTGTTGGCAGTGTGCGCTGCGATCTGGACGTCGTATGAGCTGGCCGGCCTGTACGGCATCGCCATCGCGGCAACCGCCATGTTGTCGATGACAGGGATGATCGTGGCGCTCGACGCCTACGGCCCGATTACCGATAACGCCGGCGGCATTGCTGAAATGGCGGAGTTGCCATCGAAGATTCGCGATATTACCGATCCGCTCGACGCCGTGGGCAACACTACCAAGGCAGTCACGAAGGGCTACGCCATCGGATCAGCCGGACTCGCGGCACTGGTACTGTTTGCCGACTACACGCACAACCTCGCAGCAGTCGGTAGCATGGAGGTCTTCGAGTTGTCCGATCCGGCGGTCATTATTGGTCTGTTCATCGGTGGTCTCGTTCCATATCTGTTCGGTTCGATGGCGATGGAAGCGGTCGGACGCGCTGCTGGTTCGGTGGTCAACGAAGTGCGTCGTCAGTTCCGGGAAATTCCCGGGATTATGGAAGGCACCGGCAAACCCGATTATTCACGCGCGGTTGACATGCTGACCAAGGCCGCCATCAAGGAGATGGTGATTCCGTCGCTGCTGCCGATCCTGGTTCCGATCATCGTCGGCTTCGGCATGACTTGGTTGATGGGGCCGGGTGCAGGCGTCAAAGCACTTGGCGGTCTGCTCATCGGCACCATCGTCACCGGATTGTTCGTCGCCATCTCGATGACCACGGGCGGTGGCGCCTGGGACAATGCAAAAAAATATATCGAGGACGGTAATTTCGGCGGCAAGGGCTCGGAGGCTCATAAGGCAGCGGTGACCGGCGACACCGTCGGCGACCCTTACAAGGATACCGCGGGACCGGCGGTTAATCCGCTGATCAAGATTATCAATATCGTTGCGTTGTTACTGGTTCCGCTGCTGTAAGCGGGCAGCACCGGTTGGAAAAAGAAACGGCCCCACAAGGGGCCGTTTTTTTACCGCATTCCTGACAAGACCGGCCCGGCTCACCCACAGTCATTCATTGCTGGGTTTTGCTTTCAGTCCGGCAGTCAAGACAAATCGCATCGCTTCCTCGCGCGACATTGCGATCGGCGTAACCAGACTACGTGGCATGAACACAGTGTAGCCACCGATCTGATAGCTCATTGGCAGATACACGGCGACCTCCCCTTCCGCAGCCACTCCGTCAGGCAGGTCTGAAAAATGATCGCGCGTCACGAAGCCCATAACCCGCATATCACTACCGGGCAGTTTTACTGTGACGACCTGCAATGCCGCTTTGTCTTCATCGCCAGCGAACAACCCGAAAAAATCGCGTAACGCCGCGTAGATTGTTTTGATCAGCGGAAGCTGAAGCAGCAGCCTCTCGGCCAACGCGAACAAACGGCGCACGATGTATGCGCGCATTAATATGCCAACAACGAAAATGATCAACACACCGACCGCGAGGCCCATGCCAACGCGATAGGATTCTTCCGAGATCAGCCACTGCAGCGGTTTTCCCAGAATGGATTCGGCTGTATTGAACAACCAGAAAAGCAAATATGCCGTTGCCAAGACCGGCAACACGGTCAACACACCAGTTAGGAATATCCTGCCGATATACCTCATTCGACTGCTCCGATACTCAAGACAGCAAGACTTTAACAGACACCGTTTATTCGTCGTTGGCGTCCGGAAACGCTGATATCAGTCACGAACCGCGAGTACACGCCAGAGTGACTAGCCGTAGTGTTTCATTGCGTACACGGGAACGTGCTCGACAACGCACTGAACAGCAGAAGGTGCGCCCGCTGGATCAAACGCTCCGAATGTGACTCGAGATATGAGACGACCACTGGCACCGCTTGGCGATAGCCAAACCCTTGTGGTGGGCAGAAATACATATCTTCGCCAGTACGCCAGGATTTCCAACCATGTCCCCACAAAAATCCTTCAACGAAACCGATACACAAGGCCGCATCGGCTCGCGCGAGGGGATCGACGCCATTGCCGTTGACCACGTCCATCGCGACGCGGCAGGCCGCGAGCAAGCGCACTCCATCCTCGCGCGCGAGCCCGTCGTCGGCCAGTGCCGGCGCTGCAATGACCGACAGTAAGAAAAAAAATCGTGAAATCCTTGACAGGCGCATTAGAAAAGTTCGACAGTTACAAAAAATCAGAAAGTAGTAAGTTAGGTGTACGGAACTTGCTTGAACCTGCAGCTTGGGCCGGGAGGTAAAATTTAGCAAGGGGGGCTAAATGGAAATTTCGACTTTGGACGTATTTCTGATCGGCGGTTTTGTACTGCTTATCGTTCTGATTATTGTCAGAAAAAAAAGCAAAGCCGGCTGATTAACAGAGCACGGCCGTTATCATGGGCTGGTTTGCCGAGGCCTTTGGCAACACAGCGCGAGACAAGATAATCGGCGCCAGCACCAATGCATTGACGCACTTGTTGCTGATCAAGGATAGTTCCGGCGCCGATCAAAAAGTTCTCGGGCACTTAGGAGCACCGCCGTGACGTGAGTTTCGTTGCGTCCGGCATTGTCAGGGTGATCGCGACACTCCCCGAAACCGGTACCGCGCCGGTCGCAAGCAAACCTTCTCTCACAGCGACCGCATCTGGCATGTTCGCCGATCAATTCCCGGCGGGCACCGTCATACAACGAGAACCAACACAGTCGACATCGGGGGTAGGCAAAACCTCGCAGGTACCGGCCTCGTCGCTGTCGAGCATGATGTCTTCCCTCAGCAGATTGTATTCCGACACCAAGATGCCGATTTGGTCCCCTTCAGTGTTCCATATGGAATACGCGACATATTCCTCCGGCCCGCCGCATGAGCGCACACCGAGCCCGACGACACGACAGTTAACCAGGTTCCTGCATTGGGCGTCGCCAATCAATGTTGTTATTTCTCCACGCAAACGTGCGGCGGCTTCAGCATCGCTCTCTGCAGCGGTGGCAGCTGGCAGGGCAGTACCGACGGCTATTGCGAAGGTCAACAGGATACACTTCCGGCTCGACATGAATTTAGTGTACAACACTAATAGACCGGCTCAAAAACGGCTCATGATTATGGCTGCACTGATACTATTGCAATGCGCAGCGCAACCGGTTGAGGAGTAAGTCAATGTCCTGGCTATGGCTCAAAGCAGTGCCGTGGGGCACCATCATTGCCAACGCACCAACGATTGTAGAAGGCGCTCGAAAGCTGCTGGAACGACGTGCCGCTGCCGGCGAACTTGTCGACGACTCGGCCTCTGACCCGGCCTCTGTTGCCCAGCGGCTGCGTATCGTAGAGTTGCGCCAACAAGAGATGCTCGATGTGATTGACAAGCTCGCCAACAGCAACGAGCAACTCACCGAAGCGGTGACTTATCTCAGGGCACGCGCTGCATTCAATTTCAGGCTGGCGCTGGTGCTAACGGTTGTCGTAGCAATACTGGTAGTCCACGGCGCGATAAACTAGGGCTGTCAAACGGCTGTTCGCGGCCAAAGCTGGCCAGCAATCGGGCACCTGAGAACAGCAGCTGGCGATCGAGCAATTCTTATTTGCGAAATCAACCGCAACTGCCAACCGCACCGCAAGCCGTGCAAAATTCGCATCCGTCTTTGCGTATGACCGACGAGTTACCGCATTCGTCGCACACTTTACCGGTCGTCACATGATAGCCGTGCGACTTGGTTTCAGCCAAGTCTTCCGGAATTTCCAGAACGCCCATCTCGCTGATCGGAAAACCTCGTTCATCGAGAACACCAAGCATCGCATAGCGGTGAATGACCAATCCCGCGATGTAAGCGACCGTGCTTGGATAATTTCGTTGCCGGCTCTCGCCCGGCACACGCGCCATGAAATCACCCAGCGGCTCTTCATACGTGAGCAGTTTGCGCAGCTTCATACCGATCCATGCAGGATCGATAACGCGCATGTCGAGCGATAACAGCTTGCACAGCCCATCCAAGGCGCGCGGATATCGACCCGCCAGCCATATCGAATAGGGTCGACGCTGCCCGCCTGGCAGGACGAGCTCCTTCAACATGAGCACGAAGTCGTCACCGGAACTAGCGTTGTAAACGTCCACAGTCCACGACATCGTGCCATCCGTGCCCGTCTTCGGTTCCTTCTTGGCAAACAGCGCATCAAATACCGGCGAAACCCCCTGGCTCTTCGCTAACACGCCGAGTTGGTCTATGCGCCTACGCACTACTCGAGCAAACGCTGCCACCACACTCGGACATCGTTCGATCTTACCGTCGGGCGGCATCGCACAATCAAAAGCGTCGTCCCCGGCCGTGCGCGCCAGTATGTCGAGCTTGGTGCGCAACCAGAGCGCATCCTTTGCCCGCATGTCCATCGACAACGTCTTGGCAACCGCACCCAAACCTCGCGGTTGCTCATTGCCGTTGACCCATACTTCGAACGCGTGCACACGTTCGTTTTCGACGTGACCAACAAATATTGCAAACTTGCCGAACGGCGATTCAAGCATGTAGGTCCAGGAAGGATTCCCGCCCGGCAAATCGGGGCGTCCCGGCCACCGCAAGCTCGATAGCGCTGGCTGCGGCGCAACGTCGATACGGATACGTCGATCTGCATCGCTGGTATCGAGATCATTGGGTTGCTGCTCTCCCCCGCCGACGGACAGCACGCTGCCAAGTACGCTGTTCGGCCGGTAAGTTGTGATGCCTTTGAGCCCGGCGCGCCACGCCTCGAGGTAAAGATCCTTGAAGTCTGCGAATGGATAGTCTTCCGGCACATTGACCGTTTTGCTGATCGCCGAATCGATATAAGGAGCAACAGCGGCGACCATACGCATGTGGTCAAGCGCCGAAATTTCCAGCGCGGTCACGAACTGCAACGGCAACGACGCCATGTCACCACCACAGTGACGGTAGAGGCGCCAAGCATGATCTTCCACATCATAGACCTTGTGTGAGCCGTCCGCCTGACGTTTCTTGCGCTGGTAGGTCCAGGCGTAAGGGGGTTCGATACCATTAGCCGCGTTGTCTGCAAACGCCAGGGATATCGTTCCGGTCGGCGCGATCGAGAGCAAATGACTGTTTCGCAATCCATGTGCGCGGATCTTCTGTTGCAGCTTCTCGGGCAACCGCGAGGCGAAATGCGGCGCAGCCAGATAGTGTTCTGAATCGAACAACGGAAAAACACCTTTCTCGCGAGCGAGTTGCACCGATGCGTCGTAGCTCTGGTCGCGCATGTGCTCTGCAATTTTTGCCGCTATGCGTCTCGCTTCGGGTGTGTCGTAACGCAGACCAAGCATGATCAATACATCACCGAGCCCAGTAAAACCGAGACCGATCCGACGCTTGTTCCGCGCCTCCTCCGCTTGCTGCGGCAACGGCCAGACAGTCGCATCGAGCACGTTGTCGAGCATTCTCACTGCCGGGCGCACAACACCTTTCAGCGCCTCGAAGTCGAACCGCGCACCGGGTGAGAACGGCTCGCTCACAAACAACGTCAGATTAATGCTTCCCAGACAGCAACAACCATAAGCAGGCAGTGGTTGCTCTCCACAGGGATTTGTCGCGGCGATGGTTTCGCAATAGGAAAGATTGTTATCGGCATTCACGCGATCAATGAACACCACGCCGGGTTCAGCGTGATCATAGGTCGAGTCCATGATCTGTTTCCACAGTTCACGTGCCTTGACCGTGCGGTACACCCAGTTGCCGTCTTGGCGCTGCCGCGGAGGCGCATCCGCCTCCCTACGCGGCGCGATTTTATGGACCAGGTCCCAGTCACCATCAGATTCAACAGCGCGCATGAATGCATCGGTGATGGCCACACTAATGTTGAAGTTGCGCAGTTCGCCCTTGTCCTTGCCGTGGACGAACTCGTCAACGTCAGGGTGATCGCAACGAAGGATGCCCATCTGGGCGCCACGACGCGCACCGGCCGATTCGACCGTCTGACAACTCTGATCGAACACGCGCATGTAGGACACCGGGCCACTCGCCGTACTCTGAGTGCCACGAACCAGTGCGCCCTTGGGCCGAATCGCAGAGAAATCGTAACCGACTCCACCGCCGCGTCGCATCGTCTCAGCCGCTTCCATCAGGGCAACATAAATGCCCGGCCTGCCGTCCACCGTTTCCGAGACCGAGTCACCGACCGGCTCAACAAAGCAGTTGATCAACGTCGCAGTCAACCCGGTTCCCGCAGCCGAGTTGACGCGACCACCGGGAATAAATCCTTTTTCAAGCGTTTCAAAAAAAACCGGCTCCCATTTCGCCGGATCCTTTTCGACAGCGGCAAGCGCCTTCGCCACACGTCGGCGCACGTCGTCAATGCTACGCTCGTCGCCCTTGGCATATTTTTCTTCGAGCACGTCAAGGGAGACCCGTTGCAGCGGTATCGAAAGCCGCGTGTCATCAGGCTTCATAAGCGCTCCGTATTAACCGTGGAAATGTCGCCAATGGCGGGGACCAGGAATTCTCGAGTCCTGTTATGTTACTCCGCTGGCAGAGTATCCGCACATTTTTGCCCCGCTCACGCGCGGACAGAATTCCAAAGTCCGCCGGAAATGCGGTCGTTTGATCAATGGCTTACCGAGGCGCCGTTGGCACACCGGGCCGCTCGTCGCTGGACACCCGCGCCCTTTGAACAAGAAATTCCTTCAGGACGCCCCCGGTATGAGAGCCATCGGCAGCGGCGACCTTTGCGGGGGCGCCCTGCACCACTACCCTGCCCCCGGCAGCACCACCCTCCGGCCCGAGGTCGACAATCCAGTCTGCATTCGCCATCACGTCGAGATTGTGTTCGATGACAACAACAGTATTGTTGGCATCGACCAGGCGATGCAACACACGGATCAATTTTTCGACGTCGGCCATATGTAACCCCACCGTCGGCTCGTCGAGAACGTACAGGGCGTGCCGAACATCCATTGCCTTGGCTGCCTTTGCCACCCGACGCGTCCGCTCCACCTGGCGGACTTTTGCCAGCTCCGTCACCAGCTTGATGCGCTGAGCCTCGCCGCCGGACAGAGTCGGGCTTTGCTGACCGAGGCTCAGATACCCGAGGCCAACGTCCTGCAGCAACCGCAGTGCATGGTGAATGCCGGCATGGGCAGCAAAAAAATCAGTCGCCTCGTCCACGCTCATCGCCAACACTTCACCAATCGACTTTCCTTTAAACTTCACCGATAGTGTTTCCTGGTCGAAGCGCGCACCATTGCACACGTCGCAAGTCACTTTGACATCAGGCAGGAAACTCATTTCGATCTTGCGGATCCCTTGCCCTTCGCAACCCGAGCAACGCCCCTGCGGCGTGTTGAAAGAAAAGCGCGCTGCTTCAAAGCCGCGCATGCGCGCATCCTGGGTTGCGGCAAAGACTTTACGAATCGCATCCCAGAATCCAACATAAGTCGCAGGGCATGAGCGCGGCGTCTTACCAATTGGCGTCTGGTCGACTTCAAGGACCCGCGTCAACGGCTTCCAACCATCCAGTTCGTTGCAACCTGCCAACTCTACGGCGCGCTTTCGCGTGCGCCGCTCGCCAACCAGTCTTGCCATGTTGTCGTGCAAGACATCCCGGGCGAGGGTGGATTTACCGCTTCCCGATACGCCGGAGACGACTGTCAACCGTGCCAATGGAAAACGTGCGTCCACATTGCGCAAATTATGCAAGTTAGCCTTGCGCACCCGCAAAGAGGGTGTGGACGCATTGACCCTGCGCGGTTCCCGAAGTGGATGCATCAAGGGTTCACGCAGAAAACGGCCTGTCACTGAGTCCGCACACGCCATCAACTGCTTGGCACTGCCTTGGGCAATCAGTTTGCCGCCTAAACGTCCCGCGCCGGGACCAAGATCGACCAGATGGTCGGCGCTACGAATGGTGTCCTCGTCATGTTCAACCACGAGCAACGTATTGCCCTTGCGCTCGAGCTTTCTTAACGTGTTCAGCAAGACCCGGTTGTCTCGGGGATGCAGACCGATGGTTGGCTCATCGAGGATGTAGCATACCCCGCGCAGATTTGAGCCGAGTTGGGCAGCGAGGCGAATGCGCTGCGCCTCGCCTCCGGACAGGCTCGGCGCTGAACGATCCAGCGTCAGATAACCCAAACCGACTTCAGACAAAAATCCCAGACGGCTGTGCAGCTCGGCGATCAGATCACGTGCGATCGCCCGTGCCCGAGCCTCAAGGCGCACCTTGTCAAACTGCTGCGCCAATTCGGCAACCGGCTGGGCGCCATAATCGGCAATGCTGCGCCCGTCCCATTTCACTGCCAATGCAGTCTCGTTCAGTCTGCTGCCCTTACACGCCGGACAGGCCTCATCGACCTCCAGCCATTCAATCCACGAATCGAGGACGTGGTCTTCGGTGCCTCTGCGCGCACGTTCTTCATCCCAATCGATATCAGCAATCTTGAGGCCGGTCCCGAAACAGGCAGAACACCAGCCGTGCCGCGAGTTATACGAGAACAGCCGCGGATCGAGTTCCGGGAAGCTGATTCCGCAGGACGGACAGGCACGCGCAGCGGAGAAGACAGTCTGTGTCATTGCTCCGCCCGACATCAACTGCTCAAGCGGCGCAACCACATTCACCACTCCTTTGCCGTGATCGAGCGCGCTGTGCAAAGCAGCCCGCAATGAGGCTTCACTCGCAGCACTGACACGAATATCGGCAACGGGCAATTCGATAACATGCTCACGAAACCGGTCAATGCGCGGGAACGGCTGTGTTGACACGTAGTTGCCATCAACACGCAGAAAACTGTAGCCCTTCCCGTGCGCCCAGCGAGCGAGGTCTGTATAGACCCCTTTGCGATTGGTCACGAGCGGCGCCAACAAACCAATATGCTGCCCGCGGAATTCGCGCATGATGCGCGCGGCGATCGCTTCCTCGCTTTGCGGCTCGATCGCCACATTGCAGTGCGGGCAATGCTGCGTCCCCAATTTGACGAACAGCAGGCGCAGGAAATGATGTATCTCGGTCAGCGTGCCAACGGTGCTTTTTCTACCACCCCGGCTGGTGCGCTGCTCGATCGCCACTGTCGGCGGAATACCGTGGATCGCATCGACCTCGGGGCGTGAAGCCACTTGCACGAACTGGCGTGCATAGGCATTAAGGGACTCGAGATAACGGCGCTGTCCCTCGCCGAACACTATATCGAATGCGAGTGTCGACTTACCGCTGCCCGAAACCCCGGTTATCACGGTAAACTGCTTTCGCGGCAAAGCCACATCGAGATTTTTCAGGTTGTGCTCGCGCGCGTTGCGTATCTGAATGAACTGGTCGAGTTGCGGTTTCGGTTGCGAAGATTTCACACGCGATGAAGGATGCAGCAACTCCTGTAATTGGCGGCGGTATTCCACCAAGGCACGTCCTGTATGAGATGCAGCGTGTTCTTTCACCGCTTCCGGCGTACCGAAGCACACCACGGCGCCACCCGCCTCACCGCCTTCAGGGCCAAGATCGATAATCCAGTCAGCCGCCGAGATGACGTCGAGATTATGCTCAATAATGACAAGCGAATGGCCGGACTCGACCAACTTTCGCAGCGAGCGTAGCAACTTTGCAATGTCATCAAAATGCAAACCGGTGGTGGGCTCGTCAAACAGGAACAGCGTGCCGGTATCCGACTTGCCGTTTACCCTTGCCAGATGACCAGCCAGCTTCAGACGTTGTGCCTCTCCTCCGGAAAGGGTCGGCACCGGCTGGCCCAGGCGCAAATAATTTAGACCAACGTCGGCTAGCGGCTGCAGGCGCCGTATTACCTCGGCCGATCCGGAAAAGTAGGTCATCGCTTCCGACACGGTCATTTCCAGAACGTCCGAAATATTGCGAGCCGGTCGGTCGTTCGGTGCGATGTTGACTTCAAGAACTTCCGGGCGGAAACGCTTACCGTCACAATCGTTACAACGCAGATACACGTCCGACAGAAACTGCATCTCGACATGCTCGAACCCATTGCCGCCACATGTAGGACAGCGCCCGTTACCCGAGTTGAAACTGAACATGCCGGGCTTATAGCCTCGCTCTCGCGCAGCCGGTGCCTTGGAAAAAAGATCGCGAATTGCATCGAAGGCCCCGACATAGCTGGCCGGATTAGAGCGCGTGGTGCGGCCAATTGGTGTCTGATCAACCATCACAACATCAGCGACCGCTTCATGTCCGCGTAAAGTCCTGTGGCGGCCTGGTGTCTCGGTCGGCTTGCCTTTGTGCTTGAGCAGCGCCGCATACAACACATCCTGGACGAGTGTGGATTTGCCAGAACCCGAAACTCCGGTTACACATACAAGTCGGTTCAGCGGGATCGACACGTCGATGTTCTTCAGGTTGTTATGTGAAGCCCCTTCTACACACAACGTCGGCGTCGAGGCACTAACCGGAGATCGCGAAAGATGCGTATCGGTCTGGCGCCGACCGTACAAATAATCACCCGTCAGCGAGTCTGCATCGACCAGCCGGGGGGGACGATCGAAAAATACGATCCGGCCACCGTTTTCTCCCGGACCCGGCCCCATATCAATCAGGCGATCAGCGGCAAACATAATTTGCGGATCGTGCTCCACCACGACCAATGAGTTGCCGGCGTCACGCAAGTTGCACATCACATCAATCACACGCCCCATGTCACGCGGATGCAATCCAATTGACGGCTCATCGAGCACAAACAGGGTATCAGTCAGTGAAGTGCCAAGTGCAGTCGTCAAATTAATTCGCTGCACTTCACCACCCGACAACGTTCGCGACTGACGGTCCAGCGTGAGATATCCCAAACCTACTTGCTGCAGGTAGGCAAACCGCGAACGAATTTCGCGCAACAGCAGGTCGGTCGCCTCATCCGCGGCGCCACTACTGCGTGACGCTTGTAGCGAATTGTGAAGCGCATCGAAAAAATGCTTGCAACGGTCAATCGGCAACAGCATAAGGTCGTGCAACGTCAACCCGGCTACGCGCTGCAGCTGCTGGGGTGACCACCCGACGCCAGGAGGGCGATGCCGCGACTGCGGCCCCAGAACCGCATCAGCAGCCGCCGTGTCGCCGATGCGCCATAGCAATGCCTCGTGTTTGAGGCGGCTGCCTTCACAAACCACGCATGGCGTATAGGCACGGTATTTCGACAACAACACCCGGATGTGCATTTTGTAGGCTTTGCTCTCGAGCCAGGTAAAGAAATGGCGCACTCCGTACCATGTGCCCGGCCACGACTTGCGCCAGCTTACCCATTCCGGCTCGCCTTCAAGGACCCATTGCCGTTGTTCTTGACTGAGTTCGTTCCACGGCGTATCGAGAAGAATACCGCGCTTGCGAGCGTATTTTTCCAGATCATCCTGGCACTCACGAAAACTTTTTGTCTGCCATGGCTTCACCGCCCCCTCTCGCAACGTCTTCGACTCATCGGGAACGATCAAACCAAAATCGATGCCGATAACCCTGCCAAAACCGCGGCAGGTCTCGCATGCACCGACCGGTGAATTGAAAGAGAACATGCCCTGACTGGGCTCCCGATAATGAATGTCGCAATCGGCACAGTGCAGATCATCGCTGAATTTCCAAGTCGCGGTTGGTGCACCTGCATCATCAATAACATGGATTTGTATTCGCCCGTGTCCGACATTGAGGGCCGACTCGACGGCTTCAATGACGCGTTCGCGTTCGGCAGCCGACCAGCGAAAGCGATCCTGAACGACCTCGACGGCCCGTTTCTCTTTTGCGAAGACACGCGTATAGCCTTGTGCCTCTAGCAGCTGCATTACTTCTTTTTCAGAGAAGTTCTTCGGAATCTCGACTGTAAAGGTCAGCACCAGTCTTGGATTGTCGTGTTCTTTCGCGCGCCGTTGTAATGTGTGGTAGATCGAATCCGGACTGTCACGACGTACCGGCATCGAACATTGCCGACAGTACAAATGGGATACTCTTGCAAACAACAGTTTCAAGTGGTCTGCCAATTCGGTCATCGTGCCAACCGTCGAACGCGACGTGCGAACCGGATTGGTCTGGTCAATGGCAATCGCCGGCGGCACGCCCTCGATACGATCGACCTGCGGACGGTCCATGCGATCAAGAAACTGGCGTGCGTACGGCGAGAAGGTTTCTACATAGCGTCGTTGTCCCTCGGCGTAGAGCGTGTCGAACGCCAGCGACGACTTGCCCGAGCCGGACACCCCCGTTACTACCAACAGTTCTCCTAGCGGTAGATCAATATCGAGATTTTTCAAACTGTTTTGTCGCGCACCGCGAATACGGATGGCGTCTGTTGTTTTACCCATCGTTATTTCTGCCATTTCATAAAACGTTCCGGCAACCTTCCACCTATTGCACGCTTGCGCAGCGATACCGACTCAATCGCACCGAACCTCATCTGCTCGCGTTCCGGACCTGCTTCGGACCACCATTGTGCACAGCGGTACTCTCGTCGTCGGCTACCCAGCTGCGCCAAGAACGCTGAGCGTCTGAAACACCAGCAACAAGACAGTAAGTACTAAACCGCCGTAGGGCACCCATACCGGATAGACGCGAATGTTTGCCTGTGGCTGTTGACGCTTCTTAATCCGGATCAATGACAGGTTCACCAACGCAAACACCAACAGAATCGCAAAACTGGTGAGCTTCGCCAGCGTTACCAGAGGCAGCCAAAGCGCGAACAGCAAGACGCCGACAACGACCGCCGCGGTCGCCACAACCGGGGTATGGGTGCGTGCACTGACCCGCGCGAACGCTTTCAAAATCCAGCCCGCCCGACCCATTCCATACAGCATGCGCGAGGCCATGATCATCTGAATCAGCGCCCCATTGACAACAGCAAACAGGCTGATGAGGGCGATAACCGTTGGCTGTGCCCCGGTGGCACGTTCGAAAACCAGCGCGAG
>JABAOE010001458.1_pt4 | contig 26323 bp, 27 predicted proteins | sample 7062141 | NCBI WGS metagenome assembly JABAOE01 (sample SAMN14538627, study PRJNA623070) | marine sediment metagenome | biome: marine biome [ENVO:00000428]; feature: marine pelagic biome [ENVO:01000023]; material: deep marine sediment [ENVO:00002113] | place: India: Gulf of Khambhat ... | reverse complement strand
TTCGGCAGTCAACAACAAGGCCGAGAAAGTGGCAACGCGCAAGGCTTCGCAGAATGCATTAGAGGCGTTTGCGCCACTGCTTCCGGAACTAATTGGCGGTTCAGCCGATCTGGCCGGCTCGAATCTGACGATGTGGTCGGGCTCAAAGCCGGTCACCGAGACCGGAGGCAACTACGTCTTCTACGGCGTGCGCGAGTTTGGAATGGCGGCCATGATGAACGGCATGGTCCTGCATGGCGGATGCGTGCCCTACGGTGGCACTTTTCTTGTTTTTTCGGATTATTGCCGTAACGCTCTGCGGGTCGCGGCGCTGATGGGTGTCGGCAGCATTTTCGTTTTCACCCATGACTCGATTGGGCTTGGCGAAGATGGGCCGACCCATCAGCCAGTTGAACATGCAGCGAGCCTTCGGCAGATCCCCAACATGGACGTTTGGCGACCGTGCGACGCTGTCGAAACGGCCGTCGCCTGGGCTATGGCAATCGAACGTAGGAGCGGGCCAAGCAGTCTTTTGCTTACCCGACAGGGTGTACCGCACCAGCAACGCAGTGACTCGCAGCTTGAACGAATCCGGTGTGGTGGCTATGTACTGGCCGACCCAGATAATCCAGCTGTAATCATTATTGCGACCGGGTCGGAAGTGGCGCTCGCCATGAGCGCTCAGCGGGTCTTGGCCGAAAAAGGCACAGCAGCTCGGGTGGTCTCGATGCCGTCGATCGAACTGTTCGATCGGCAGGACGAATCGTATCGAGACAGTGTGTTGCTCCCGGGAGTGCCGCGGGTGGCGGTGGAAGCGGGGGTGACCGATTTTTGGCGCAAGTATGTCGGGCTAGATGGCCAGGTAATCGGGATCGACCGATTCGGCGAGTCGGCGCCGGGAAGCCAGCTTTATGAATATTTTTCAATTACCGCTGAGGCTGTCATTGCGGCCGTTGAAAAAGTGTTGATTCGATAGGTCTTGAGGGCATATCCGCTGCGATGAGTCGAGTGACGCCATCGTTGGTGGCAGATATCGGTGGTACCAACCTTCGTTTAGCGCTGGTGTCGCCAGGCACCACTGCGACGCAACACGAGCGGATCCTGTCTTGCGGTGCTTATGACGGACTGGTCGACGCGGTGCGCTATTACCTTTCGGTCGTTGGTCATCCTGAAATTCGTGTCGCTGCGTTCGGCGTCGCGAGTGCGGTGACTGGCGACATGATCAGGCTTACCAATGGTCCTTGGTCGTTCTCTGTTTCGACGACGAAGAAAGCGCTTGGCCTCGACCGATTGCACGTTGTCAACGACTTTACAGCGCTGGCGCTGGCAGTACCGGTACTTGAGAGCAACGAAACCCGCAAGGTTGGCAGCGGCGAGACGGTTCCGGAAACTGCCATCGGTGTACTCGGTGCTGGTACTGGCCTCGGTGTATCGGGCTTGGTTTGGCACGCTGGTAGGTGGCTCGCTTTGCACGGCGAGGGTGGTCACGCGGCGTTCAGTCCGATCACCGAGCGCGAGGATGCTATTCTTCGAATATTCCGCCGCGAGTTTGGCAGCCATATCTCGGTTGAACGCCTCTTGAGTGGCATTGGCCTAGCCAATATTTATAAGGCGTTGTGTGAACTTGACGGCAGTCCAATCCGGCGGCTCGAACCGGCAAAGATCACTCAAGCCGCGCTTGATGGTGGCGATGCCCGTGCATGCGAAACCGTTGATATCTTCTGCGCGGCGCTTGGCACTGCGGCTTCTAACGTGGCGATCACACTTGGAGCTCGTGGCGGTGTTTTCATAGGCGGCGGAATTGTCCCGAAGCTGGGTAGCTATTTCGACCGATCGGCCTTTCGCCGGCGCTTTGAGGACAAAGGGCGGTTCCGCAAGTACCTGTCTGATATTCCAACCTACGTTATTGTCGCGCAAACGCCGGCGTTGCGAGGCCTGGCGACAATTCTGACGTGACCGATTCTTTGCGACTGCTATCAACCTGCTACTTGGGCGCTGATGCACCATGGTTATCCTTGGCATTTGCGCTTCCTGACTCGTCGCCCTAGATCACCAAGGAGGTACGCTTACCCTCTCCGCTGGACATTCCCAACGCATGCACGCAGGCAATGCAACTGCTGCAAGGCGTGCCGATGGAACCAAAATCCATGCGCCGCCGCATGATCTACCGTTTGTTACGCGGGCTCATTATTTAATTTGGACATGCGCAACGCCCGGCGTGCAAGGTCAACTGACCTGACCGTTTGCGCCAGTCGCCATGGCAGCTCGAAGGCGCGTACAGCCGAAAGAAAGCAGCTTCGCCGATTCTGCATTCATCCCCTGAAGCTATGATCAAGTGGGTGAGTGCAGTAAAATTTGCCTTTAATCAATGAGGAGACAGGCGATGGCAATTCGTGTGGCCATTAACGGTTATGGCCGGATCGGGCGCAACATTCTGCGCGCCCATTATGAAGGCGGCAAGAGGCACGACATCGAGATTGTGGCGATCAATGATCTCGGGGATGCGAGAACCAACGCACACCTGACGCAATACGACACAGCGCACGGCCGCTTTCCGGGCAGCATTTTGGTCGACGGAGATCATCTCGTTGTTAATGGTGACAAGGTTGCTGTTCTGGCCGAGCGCAACCCCGCGAATCTTCCATGGAAAAGCCTCGGTGTAGACGTCGTTCTCGAGTGTACCGGACTGTTTACGAGCAAGGAAAAAGCAAAAGCGCACCTCGCGGGTGGCGCCAAGAAAGTGATTATTTCCGCCCCCGGTGGCAAGGATGTGGATGCGACGGTTGTCTATGGAGTCAACGACAACGTACTTACCAGCAAGCATGAAGTCATCTCAAATGCTTCCTGCACGACGAATTGTCTGGCGCCGCTGGTCAAGGCAGTCAATGACAGCATTGGCGTGGTGAACGGATTGATGACAACGATTCACGCCTACACCAATGATCAGGTGTTGACTGATGTATATCACCAGGACTTACGTCGCGCGCGCTCGGCAACGATGTCGATGATCCCGACCAAAACGGGCGCCGCTGCTGCGGTCGGGTTAGTATTGCCGGAACTGAACGGCAAGCTCGACGGATTTGCTATGCGTGTCCCGACCATCAACGTGTCGGTTGTCGATCTGAGCTTTGTCGCGAAACGTGCTACTAGTGTTGATGAGATCAATGACGTCGTCAAGAAAGCTGCTGCTGGTCCTCTCAAAGGCGTACTCGAATACAGCGATGGACCATTGGTATCGATTGATTTTAATCACAATCCTGCCTCGTCGATTTTTGATTCGACGCTTACCAAGGTATCAGAAGGTACGCTGGTCAAAGTCTGTTCGTGGTATGACAACGAATGGGGATTTTCGAACCGGATGCTCGATACGACGATGGTGTTGATGAACGCCAAGTAAATTGGTTACCGAATGTCGATGCGGGGCACAGGGTGGTGATCCTGTGCCTTTGTATTTTTGAAAGTGATTTGCGGCTTTGGTAAGGAAACACTCGAAAGCATGGCGTTTCTCCGGATGCAAGATATCAATCTGAGTGGCAGGCGCGTACTCATTCGCGCCGATATGAATGTGCCAATGGATGACTCGGGTCGGATTACTGATGACACGCGAATACGTGCGTCGCTTGCAGGTATCCATCACGCGCTCGATGCCGGTGCGGCAGTCCTGGTGACCTCGCACCTCGGCAGGCCAAAGGAGGGACAATTGCGGCCGATCGATTCTTTAGCGCCGGTCGCGCGGCGACTCGAAGAGCTGCTCGGCGTGCACGTTGAACTAAAGCAGGATTGGGTCGATGGTGTCGGAGTGAAGCCTGGACAGATCGTCATGTTGGAGAATTGTCGAGTGAATAAGGGGGAAAAAAGCGACGACGAGGGGCTGGCGCGTAAGATGGCGAGGCTATGCGATGTGTACGTCAATGACGCGTTTGGTACCGCTCATCGGGCGCAAGCCAGCACCTATGGCGTGGCACGGTTTGCGCCGGTTGCGTGCGCCGGACCGCTCATGAGCGCCGAGATTGAAGCTCTGTCTCGTGCGCTGAAGGAGCCCGCGCGCCCACTGATCGCGATCGTTGCCGGCTCAAAGGTGTCGACCAAGCTGACCATACTCAACGCACTCGCGCGCAAGGTTGACCAGCTGGTAGTCGGGGGGGGCATTGCAAACACCTTTTTGCTTGCTGAGGGACATGACGTTGGTAAATCTCTGGTCGAATCCGACCTTGTCTCGGAAGCGCGCAAGATCATGCAAACCATCGCCAGCAAGGGAGGTAACGTGCCCCTGCCAGTCGATGTCGTGTGTGGAAAATCGTTATCCGCAGAGGCCGAGGCTGTGGTCAAACGCGTGACTGAGATAGAGCCGGACGACATGATTCTTGACTTCGGCCCCGAAAGCGCAAAGCGCGTTGCTGCCCTCATGAAGGATGCCAGCACGATTGTCTGGAATGGACCGCTCGGTGTGTTCGAGTTTGAGCAATTTGCGCAGGGCACGAAAACGCTTGCCAAGGCGATTGCCGATTCATCCGCATTCTCGATTGCCGGCGGAGGCGACACTGTAGCCGCCATCGCAAAATTTGGTGTTTCAGACCGCGTCGATTACATTTCCACCGCCGGAGGAGCTTTTCTAGAATTCCTAGAAGGGCGCAAGCTGCCGGCGCTGGAAATACTCGAGAAACGGGCCAACACGCCCCCTGAGCAGTGACCCGGAACCATGCAACGCAGCACCAAGATCGTCGCTACACTCGGACCAGCCTCTAGTAGTCAGGAAGTGATCAGGCAAATGGTTGCAGCCGGAGTTGATGTGGTGCGGATGAATTTTTCGCATGGTACCCACGACGAGCATCTGGCACGGGCGGCGCTGGTGAGAGAAGCGGCGCACGATCTCGGGCGGACGATCGGTGTTATGAGCGATTTACAAGGGCCGAAGATTCGCATCGGCGAGTTTGAATCGGGCAAGGTAACGTTGAAAAAAGGCGATGCCTTCATCCTCGATGCCGAATGCGATTTGGGAAATCAGGAGCGGGTCGGTCTTGATTACCGCGAACTGACCAACGACGTGCGCCCCGGTGATGTTCTGCTTCTCGACGACGGCCGGCTGGTGCTCGACGTGCGCAATGTAAGCGGAGCGCAAATCCTTACCAATGTGCGGGTCGGTGGTCAGTTATCCAACAACAAAGGGATTAACCGTCAAGGGGGCGGCCTTACGGCGCCGACGCTTACCTCAAAGGACATGCAGGACATCAAGACTGCAGTGGAAATGAAGTCTGACTTTATTGCGGTGTCTTTCCCGAAATCGGGTGCCGATATGTGCTTGGCGCGTGAACTGATGCATGCCGCTGGTGGACATGCCCTCGTCATTGCCAAGATGGAACGCGCCGAGGCGGTTGCGGCAATGGATGATTTGCTCCAAGCCAGTGACGGTATCATGGTTGCGCGTGGCGATCTCGCGGTCGAGGTGNNCGAGGTGGGCGACGCGGCAGTGCCGGCGTTGCAGAAAAAGCTCATCCGCATGGCCCGCGAGCAGAACAAGCTGACCATTACAGCAACGCAAATGATGGAGTCGATGATCACCAGTCCAGTGCCGACGCGCGCAGAAGTTTCAGATGTGGCCAATGCCGTTCTCGACGGCACGGACGCCGTCATGTTGTCTGCTGAAACAGCCGCTGGAGCGTATCCCGTGGAAACGGTGGAAGCAATGGCCCGAATCTGTCTCGAGGCGGAAAAGTCCAGCGAAGTGACGCTTGACAGAGATTTCCTGGACCGCGTTTTCACCCGCGTTGATCAGTCAATCGCCATGGCTGCGCTTTTTACCGCATACCACCTTAAAGTCAAGGCAATCGCCGCTCTGACCCAGTCCGGATCAACCGCGCTCTGGATATCCCGGCTCAATTCAGGTGTGCCAATCTATGCTTTGACCCCGGAAATTACGACGCGCTACCGATTAAGTCTGTATCGTGATGTGTTTCCGCTGATGATCGACTACCGAGGTCATGAGCTCGACGTCATGTTGCGCCAGGCGGAAGAAAACCTGGTAAGCGCTGGTGTTGTCGAAAGCGGCGATCTGATCGTTGTGACCTTCGGTGAGCCGATTGGCACCAGCGGAGGCACCAACACCATGAAAATCGTCAAGGTGGGCGAAGCCCGGCGGCCCTAGCAATTCCCCACGAGCGAGCATCAACTTATGCCACTTATCTCATTGCGACCGCTTCTCGATCACGCAGCCGGGCATGGCTATGCCGTGCCAGCTCTCAATGTCAACAATCTGGGACAGGTGCAGGCAATCATGCAAGCGGCATCGGGAACCGCCAGTCCGGTAATCGTGCAGGCCTCAGCCGGAGCGCGCAAATATGCGGGAGTACCGTTCTTGCGTCACCTCATCCTCGCTGTCAAGCAACTCGATATGTGGCCATCTTATCGGTGTTGCCGCGTCATTTCTGTTGATCGCGAGCGCGGCTCTGATGATTTGTTATGGTCACGTGCGCTTTCCTTATCGGGAGCACGAGATGCGCCAAAGTCCCAGCCTTCCCAACTTTGGAAAAAAGTGAGATACATGTCATCGTGCGCATGTCCTAGGCGACAAATGCTGTCCAAAAGATGAACCGAAAAACCAAATCCAAATTGCCCGTTGTCGGCGTGGTTATGGGAAGCGACAGTGACTGGAAGGTCATGCAGCACGCAGCGCTGGTGCTGGAAGATTTTAAGGTTCCTTACGAAGCACGAGTCGTATCTGCGCATCGCACGCCTGACGAGATGTTTACTTATGCGGAGAAGGCGGTCGCGCGCGGCTTGCAGGTTGTGATCGCAGGTGCCGGCGGTGCTGCGCATTTGCCTGGAATGATTGCCTCAAAGACTACGCTTCCAGTGCTTGGTGTGCCGGTCACATCCCGAGCGATGCGTGGCTTGGATTCGCTTTTGTCAATTGCCCAGATGCCGCGCGGTATCCCCGTTGCCACTTTTGCTATTGGCGAGGCCGGCGCTGCCAACGCGGCGTTGTTTGCAGTTTCGATACTGGCGATTGTCGATTCGACACTGGCACGCAAACTCTCTGCTTTTCGTTCGCGGCAGCGTGCCCGAGTGAGGGTTATGCAACTGCCCAAGGCCAAAAAAAACACGGCACCGGGACAGAAATGATCGGACCCGGTGCGTGGCTGGGATTACTTGGCGGCGGGCAGCTTGGACGCATGTTTGTCATGGCCGCACAGAGCATGGGTTACAAGGTGCTGGTACTCGATCCTGGCAGCAACAGTCCGGCAGGCACCGTTGCTGACGATCACCTGCAAGCAAAGTACACGGACACGAAAGCGCTTGGTGAGATCGCTGCACGCTGTTCCGCGGCGACGACAGAGTTCGAGAATGTCCCGGCAGAAAGCTTGCAACAGTTGTCGGACAAATGCGTTGTGAGCCCATCTGCTGTCAGTGTGGCAATTGCCCAGGACCGTACTCGCGAAAAGCTGTTTCTGCGCGATAAGGGATTCGCAACCGCGCCCTTTGCGGTCATTCGAACGAAGAACGATCTGGCTTTATCCGTCATTGATACGCTATTGCCTGGTGTCTTGAAAGTTAGCCGTTTCGGTTATGACGGCAAGGGCCAGGTTCGTGTTGGCTCACGCGAGGAGCTGGTCGAGGCCTTCCACACGCTGCGTGGCGAGGCTTGTGTGTTGGAGAAATTTCTTCAGTTGCAAAAAGAAATATCAGTGGTCGTAGTGCGTGGTTTTGACGATGCCGTGGTTACTTTCCCGGTGGCAGAAAATCAACACGCGAATGGCATACTTGATATCTCTATTGTTCCAGCCCGTATCGATGCCAACATTGCCAACGAGGCGCGGGAGTTGGCGATCAAATTGGCGAACAAACTTGACTATCGTGGCGTGCTTTGCGTCGAGTATTTTGTGCTCGATGATGGGCGATTGCTGTTCAATGAGGTTGCACCACGGCCGCATAACAGCGGGCATTACAGCATCGATGCCTGCATTACCTCTCAGTTCGAACAGCAGGTGCGGGTTATGTGCTCGCTGCCACTTGGTCATACCTCTATGCACGAGCCGGCGGTCATGCTCAATTTGCTGGGCGACTTGTGGGTGAACGGGGAGCCGCGCTGGGAGACAGTGCTACGCCACGGCAGCGCCAAACTTCATCTGTACGGAAAGAGTGAACCGCGGTCGGGGCGCAAGATGGGTCATGTGACGGTCTTGTCTCATGAAATTAGAGAGGCATTGGCGGTGGCAATGGAAATAAAATCGGCACTTGTCTCGGATGCAACTGGATCAGCGCATGTGCGCTCGGCATAGACTGGCCCGTGATCTGATGGTTTTATCCGCGTCTGTTTTTGAAACCCACCTCAAGTCACTACCGTTCCTGTATCGGGGCAAGGTGCGCGATATTTATGAAGTGGATCGTGAGCGCCTGCTCGTCATTCAGACCGACCGTTTGTCGGCATTCGATGTGATCTTGCCTACACCGGTTCCGGGTAAAGGGCGCGTACTTACCGCGATGACGGTGTTCTGGTTGCGGCGTCTCGCGCACATCGTAGCGAACCACTTGCTTGATATCGACCCCAAAACACTGGTTCGTGCCGACGAAGTGGAGCAGGTTGATGGCCGCTCAATGGTCGTGCGGCGGCTCAAGCCGCTGCCGGTCGAAGCCATTGTGCGCGGTTACTTGGCCGGCTCTGGATGGAAAGAGTATCGTAAAACACAAGCGATCTGTGGTATCGCACTGCCCCCCGGCCTGCGTCAGGCAGAGAAACTGCCCGAACCCATTTTCACCCCCTCGACCAAAGCCGCGGTCGGTAACCATGACGAGAATATCGCTTTCGCCGAGGTCGAAAAGCTGATTGGTGTTGATTATGCCGCTCAGGTGAGAGACAAGTCGCTGCAACTTTATAGTGAAGCCGCAGACTATGCCGCCCAACGCGGCATTATCATCGCCGACACCAAATTTGAATTCGGTGTCGATGAGGCGGGCAAGTTGTATCTGATTGACGAAGCGCTGACCGCTGATTCGTCGCGTTTCTGGCCGCGCGACCAGTACCAAATCGGTTCCAGTCCTCCGTCTTTTGACAAGCAGTTTGTGCGCGACTGGCTGGAATCTCAGTGTTGGAACAAGCAACCGCCAGCACCGGCGTTACCTGATGACATTCTTGCCAGAACGGCGGCAAAGTACGAGGAGGCCTTACGGTTGCTGACCGCTTAGGTGGTCTGGACTAGGCCAAATCGATCGGGCATGCCAAAATCGTTGTCGCTATGGGACAACTGATCTTGAACATTTGAAGCCGGGGCCATGTCGGAGCAACCGGGAGTAACCGAGGAACAGATTGCGCACGCGGTCGTTGTGCTGCGGGCTGGGAAGCTAGTGGCGTTTCCAACAGAGACTGTCTACGGGCTCGGTGCTGATGCGTCGAACGTCGCGGCGATTCGCAAGGTCTTTGCGGCCAAGCAACGCCCTGCGGACCACCCGCTTATCGTGCATCTGGCCGACACAACGGAATTGAAGCATTGGGCTAGCGTTGTTCCCCGCGAGGCCTGGTTATTGGCAGAAGCGTTTTGGCCCGGGCCGCTTACCATGGTTTTGCCGCGCGCGGCACATGTTCCGGGTGAACTGACTGGCGGTCAGAGCACGATTGCGCTGCGAGTGCCATCGCATCCGGTCGCGCGCCGCTTGTTGAAAGCGTTTGGCGGCGCGATTGCGGCGCCGTCGGCAAACCGGTTTGGCCGTCTGTCGCCGACCAGCGCTGACCATGTTCGAGAGGAACTGGGTGACGCTGTCGATTATGTTCTTGATGGTGGTGACTGCCCGGTCGGCATCGAGTCGACGATTGTGGCGTTTCGCAATTCCCGTGCAGTGGTACTGCGCCCGGGAGTGGTCACGGCGGGACAGATTGCTGGAGTGCTGCAATCCGAGGTGTTGCCGCCGAAGGCGTCTTCACCGCGTGTGTCCGGGACACTGCCTTCGCACTACGCCCCGCGCACACCTCTGCAGGTGACGTCTGCTGAGCGACTCGAAGATTCGTTGCGTCTTGAGTCGCGTAACGGACCAGTTGCTGTGCTGGCGCGCCGCGGGCGGCCGCGAAATACGCGTGCTGCGCTCTGGCAGGTTGCACCGCTGGACGCCGCTGGATATGCGCACTACTTATACTTTTTGCTGCGCAGAATGGATAGGGCCGGTTGTCGATTGATCATTGTTGAAGCTGTACCGGATTTACCCGAGTGGACAGCGATTCGCGACCGACTGATGCGTGCTTCAGCCGAGGATGTGGAAGAGCCGGCGGTCGCTACTGGTACCTGAACGCGTTTAAAGTTGTTGTCTGAGCAGCTGCTGCATCGCCGGGTTACTGGCCAGGTGTTTTAACAAACGGTTACGTGTTTTCGGAGAGGTAATCCAACGCGGCCTTGAGGCCCTCTTTGCGATGTGGTATCTGCGCGACGGAAAGCCCCATTTCCACACCTGCTAGGGCGCCGGCGAGCATCAGGTCGTTGAAATCACCGAGGTGGCCGATGCGAAACACCCGGCGAGCCACTTGTCCAAGTCCCGTCCCGAGCGACATGTTAAAGCGCCGCAGAATAATCTCGCGCAACGCATCGGCGTTGCAGCCGTCAGGCAACACGATAGCAGTCAGTGAGTTGCTATACGCGTCGGGTTGCTGGCAGAGAATTTCCAGTCCCCAGCCAAGCGCTGCCCGGCGCGTTGCTTGAGCAAGGCGGGCGTGGCGCTTGAACACGTTCTCAAGCCCCTCCTCCTTCAGCATCAGCAATGCCTCGCGTAGGCCGTAGAGTAAATTGGTCGCCGGTGTATAAGGGAAGTGGCCGTTCTTGTTGTTGGCCAGCATGTCCTGCCATCTCCAGTAAGCGCGCGGCAACCTCGCCGAGGCTGAGACACGCTGCGCCTTTTGACTGATGGCATTGAATGATAGCCCCGGCGGCAACATTAGGCCTTTTTGAGAACTGGCTACGGTGACATCGACACCCCATTCGTCATGCCGGTAATCGATAGATGCCAGCGAGGAGACAGTGTCCACCATTAGCAGTGCAGGATGGCCAGCCTTGTCAATAGCCCGACGAATTGCCGCAATGTCGCTCACTACGCCGGTCGAAGTTTCGTTGTGGACGATACACACTGCTCTGATGTCGTGTTTTGTATCTTTGGTCAGATGGGCCTCTATCTCGTCAGGGTTGACGGCGTGGCGCCAGTCGCCCGGCAGAAACGTGACGGTCAATCCGAGTTTTTCCGCTAGGCTTTTCCAAAGCGTTCCGAAATGACCGGTCTCTGCCATCAGTATGCGGTCACCGGCTGACAAGGTGTTCACCAGTGCCGCTTCCCAGGCGCCGGTCCCGGATGCTGGGTAGATCACAACCGATTGTTCGGTACGGAACACTGCTTTGAGTCCCAACAGGACTTCGCCAACGAGCGCCGCAAAGTCGGCGCTGCGGTGATCCATCGTTGCCATATCAATGGCCCGTAGCACACGATCAGGGATGTTGGTTGGCCCCGGAATCTGCAGAAAATGCCTGCCGGTTGTGTGCCGCGCCATATTTTTTGGTCGCTGTAGGTGAGCCGGGCAGGGTAATGCAAACAAGGGCGTGTCACAACCACAGCCATGCCAAGGAAGTGGCCGCGTAGGGAAAGCCTAGCGCCTTTGCAATCGGCCTCCGGTATGATTGTGTGGGCTTTACAGGATCCTGATCGAGTGACCGCGCCGAATAAATTACCTCGCCAGCTCCGCAAATCTATTGCCGTTCCACTGGCGGCACAGCTTCGTAAGCATGTCGGCGGCGAGATTCTTTTTGACGCGTTCTCGTGTGGGCGTTATGCCACCGATGCGTCGATTTATCAGCTCGAGCCGCTCGGCATCGTGGTACCCAGAAATGAAGACGCTGCACGCGCCGCGATCCAGATCGCTGCTGAGCGTGGTGTGCCGATTTTGCCACGTGGCGCCGGCACGTCGCAGTGTGGCCAGGCCGTAGGCGTTGCCCTTGTTATAGATTGCTCAAAATATCTGAACAATGTCGTCGAGGTCGATATTCCGGGTGGCACGGCGACCGTGCAACCCGGTGTTGTGCTCGACCAACTCAACGCCTTGCTGCGGCCGCATGGCTGGTGGTTTCCAGTCGATGTTTCGACTTCCGCGCAGGCGACGATCGGCGGTATGGCGGGGAATAACTCCTGTGGCGCCCGCTCAATACGCTACGGCAACATGGTTCATAACGTGGCGGCAATCGACGCCTGTCTCGCCGATGGTACCAAGCTGCGATTGGGGCCGGTTGGACAGTCTGAACAAGGCCCCCCGTACCGCGATCTGGTCATGCGTATCGAGACCATAGTCAAACGGGAAGCCCAGGAAATCGCATTGCGCTGGCCTCGCGTTTTGCGGCGGGTACAGGGGTACAACATCGATCTGGTGCATCCTGGCCGGGACTACAACCTAGCGCATCTGCTGGTCGGTTCAGAAGGCACGCTCGCATTTTCGCAGCGGCTGAACCTACAGCTGGCAAGATTACCGGCGCACAAGGTTCTTGGTGTCGTGCATTTCTCGAGCTTTTACGAGGCGATGGAACACACGCAAAAGATTGTTGCACTCGATCCGGATGCGGTCGAGCTGGTCGACCGTAACATGATCGACCTGGCGCGAGCGATGCCTGCGTTCGACTTGACCGTGCGCAAGGTTACTGAAGGCGATCCAGAGGCGATTTTGCTGGTGGAGTTCGCCGGCGAAAATTACGATGAACAGCTTGCCAAACTGAAACAGTTGGTCGAACTCATGGCCGATTTTGGGTTCGGCGTCGTCGAGATCACCGACCCCGTTTTGCAAAAAGCAGTTTGGGAGGTGCGCAAAGCCGGTCTCAACATCATGATGTCGATGAAAGGCGATGGCAAGCCAGTGTCTTTCGTTGAAGACTGTGCCGTGCCACTTGAGCATCTAGCCGAGTACACGCATCGGCTGAACGAAGTATTTGAGAAGCATGGCACGCGTGGCACCTGGTATGCGCACGCATCGGTGGGCACTTTGCATGTGCGGCCGATATTGGACATGCGCCGCGACGGCGCCAAGAAAATGCGCGCTATCGCCGAAGAAGCCTGTGCCATCGTTAAGGAATACAAAGGTGCTGCGTTCTCGGGCGAACATGGCGACGGGCTGGTGCGCTCAGAGTGGATTGAGCCGATCATCGGCTCGCGCCTGACTGCTGCGCTCGCAGAAATCAAGCGCTTGTTCGACCCCAACGGCGTCATGAATCCCGGCAAGATTGTGCAGCCCAGCCGCATGGACGACCGCTCGCTGTTCCGTTACAAGCCGGGCTATCGGGTTGCCTCGGTGGAGACCGCGCTGGACTGGTCCGAATGGGGCGGGCTTGGAGCGGCGGTCGAGATGTGCAACAACAACGGGTACTGCCGCAAGTTCGACGCCGGTACTATGTGCCCGTCGTTCCGAGCTACGCGCGACGAACAACATCTGACCCGCGGCCGCGCCAATACGCTGCGCCTCGTGTTATCGGGGCAGCTCGGTGACGGCGCATTATCATCGCAGGAACTTCACGACACCATGGCGTTGTGTGTCAGCTGCAAGGGCTGTAAGCGCGAGTGTCCAACAGGCGTCGACATGGCGCGCATGAAGACCGAATTTCTGCACCATTACACACGCCACTATGGCCTGTCGTTGCGGCAACGCGCGATTGCTTGGTTGCCTAGATACGCACCGCTGGTATCGCGGTTCGCTTCGGTAGTGAATTTCTGTGCCAATCGTTCTTCCGCGCCGGCGCTTCTGGAAAGACTGTTCGGCTTGAGCCGTTATCGCAGCCTGCCGCGCTGGTCGAAGCGCGCATTGGTGCTGCCAAGGGCGGCGGCGGATGACGCCAGCCAAGAGGTGGTTTTACTGACCGATACGTTCAATCGATGGTTCGAGCCGGAAAACCACAATGCGGCTGTGCATGTGTTAGAGGCGGCCGGCTATACTTTGCACTTGGCCAGTTCTACTGATGGTAAGCGCCCACTGTGCTGCGGTCGGACCTTTCTTGCTTGCGGCTTGGTCGACCACGCGCGCAGTGAGGCCGCGCGGACCATTAGGGCGCTGCTGCCCTACGTCGAACGTGGCTGTCCGGTGGTCGGTCTTGAACCATCGTGCCTGTTAACGCTACGTGATGAATACTTAGTGATGAATCTCGGTGCCGATGCTGAGCGCGTGGCGGAGCGAAGTTTTCTATTTGAGGAGTTCGTTGCCAAGGAGGTCGCGGCTGGCCGCTTCAAGCTGGCGCTCTCGCCGCTGACCCAAAAAGCGGTGTTGCACGGGCATTGTCACCAAAAGGCGTTCGATCTAATGGACGTTACTCGTGACGTGCTGGCCTTGGTGCCTGGATTAGAAGTCAAAACGATACAGTCCAGTTGCTGTGGTATGGCAGGCAATTTTGGTTACGAAAAGGAACATTACGAAGTCAGCATGAAAATGGCACAAACTTCGTTGTTGCCCGCCTTGAGTAAAGAAACGCCGGACACACTGGTAATTGCCGACGGAATCAGTTGCCGTCACCAAATTAGAGATGGGTCGGGCCGCAATGCGGTGCACGTTGCCGAGGTGTTGCGCCGCGCAATCAAGACCGCGCAGGCATGAAACTATCGGTACAACGCGTACTGCTGTATTACCTGCCACTTACCATCAACGTGGTTTTGGCAACCTACCTTGCGTGGCAGTTGTGGAAGCTAACGCCGTCTGAAAGAGACAGCCAGATCTTCATGTTTTCAATATCTTATGGTTTGGGCGGTATTGTTGTGGCGATCTCTGGGGTAACCGCTTTTTTTCACGCCACCGCGCAGATTAGCGGCCCCCCTGCCTACTATGCGCTATCCCTGTTCAACATAATTGTGCCCACGATTCTGTTACTAGTACTCTTATATAAGATATAAGATAAAAAAGCCCGAGAGGATGAGAAAGATGCAGGACAAATGGAAATATGATGGTGTGCGCGTCGTAAAAGGTACCGATCTCGATACCAATACCCCACAAACACCGGGAATGCGCCGCGCCGCAGCCATTACCCACGCACGCTGCGGCGCCGAGAAGTTATGGGCTGGTACCGTGATAATTCATCCCAACGCCAAGACCGGTGCCCATCATCACGGGCCAGTCGAAAGTGTCATCTACGTGGTCAAGGGCAAAGCGCGTATGCGTTGGGGCGAGCAACTCGAGTTCGTTGCCGAGGCTGGCCCTGGTGATTTCATCCATGTTCCACCGTATGTGCCGCATCAGGAAATCAATGCGTTAGAGGACGAAGAGCTGTCATGCGTGCTGTGCCGCAGTGGGCAGGATCCGGTGGTGGTGAACTTGGATATCCCGATAGCGGAAAAACCAGAAAAAGTGTACTGGGTGGACAATATTCATCCGGATCCGACTACCGGCGAGGGAGGCTGAGGCGAATACGGCGCAGCGTGTAGGCGCTGCTGAACTTGCCGCAAAGAACGACCGGCCGGGCGCCGAGTTTGGGAGCTCATTGACTGGCCCATGCCGGTCACTGCTTACCGTCCCGCCAGACTCTCGACGAAGCCGCGAGCAGGGTGTTCTTTCAGGGCACGACGCTGAGCGATTAGATTTTTGGGTCGGGGGCCATCGTGTCCGTTCGACCTTCCTGAAGAATCATTCGCCCGGTCGATGCGGCCCGACGAAATTCTGACACACTTTGGTAATCGGGATCGTTGTACCAGGCTTCGGCCGCGGCGCGATCCGGGAACTCGATCAGTACGAGGCGCTCCGTAAAGGTCTCGCCCTCGTGGGTGGTTATTGCGTCTCCTCGTGTCAGAAACTTGCCGCCGTGTCGAGCAACAATAGGCGGCGTGAGGGCGGTGTATTTGAGATACGTGTCTGGATCGTGGATCCTCATGGTGCAAATGAAATAGGCAGGCAACAGTTTATCCCGTAAAAAAATCAGAAATGAATCGGTTCGAAGCGTTGGTCGCTTGGCAATTACCCGCAATGAACCTCCAGCAGCGCTTTGACTGGAAAACTGCCGGCCCTCTAGAGGCCACTTTTGAAGCCGTAGAAGTGCCCACGGAATCACCAATGGCGATATCTGAGTCCAACTTTAATCATGGAGGGCGGAATTGGCCGTCGTTTTAAGGTGGGCGTCGCGGCTAAAACTCATCTGCAGGGCGCTGGAAAGTTGGCTAAACGAACTCAAATGAGTCACCGCACAGCTTTGCGGCGCATGTTGTTTGTTTCATCATCGGGTTCAAAATACCGGTCAGTTAGCTGTCGAGCCACCTTAGGCGGCGCAGATAAAAACCCGGAGCAACAACCACAGCTCCGGGATCACGAGAGCGAGCGACCAGCCTCGGGAGTTCTTAAGTGGACAACACCATGAATTAGGATACTTTCAACCTCATTGGCCCACCACTGTTCTTCTTCGGCAGGACCAACTCGAGCAAACCATCCTTGTACTCTGCTTTTGCCTTGCCCTCGTCAACCGCCGAGTCAAGTGAGAAGCTCCGATATATAGTGCCATAATAACGTTCGCTGTGAACTATTCGGCCTTTTTCTTTCTTCTCCGACTCGCGCTTGATATCCGCGCTGATTGACACCTGATTATTGTCAATTGACACCTTGATGTCATCTTTCTTGGCGCCGGGAATCTCGGCATGAATGGTGTAGTTCTTGTCGTCTTCCTCGACGTCGAGCTTCATCTTCGGCGCCATCTCGTTTTCACGACGTAATGGTGCCAGCCTAAAACCGCGAAACAGGTCGTCGATATCAAAAAACGGATCGAAACGCGTGATGTTCGCCATACCCTATACCTCCTCAACACATACTGTTTTTAACCAGTCGCCCGTAACCCACCCACCGTTGAAGGCAACTAATTTTTTTCAATCTAATGTGCCCGGTCGCGGGACAGGTTGACGCAGGTCAACGTAAGCTCATGCGCATTGGCAGACGATGACGTGATGAGCGGAGAAGATGACGGCCCGGTTACCCTCGGTAATCGACCGGCCAGCGCTGCATAATGTACTGGCCAACAGCGGCTTGGAAGCCGTTGGAGTAGTAAAGCCAGACCGCTTTGTCCTTTGTGAACTTGTTGAGCTGTCGGAACTGAAAATTAACCTCGCTCCAAGCCAGTTCGGCTTCAGCATATGAGCGATGTTCTTGCTCGGCGTCCTTGTCTGCCGGTAGCACTAGCCACTCACCGCAGAAAGCGTCTTGGGCCTGCTCCAAAGCGTGGCTGATTTCGTCTGCTACCGGTAGCGGGCTGTCGAGCGCCTTTGCTTTTCCAGCGGTCAACTCGAGAGACCAACCGCCGTACAGGTCCGAACCCTGCGAGGTATACATGATCGTCCCTGTCGTATAGAAGTCGGCAAGGCGAAAATAGGCTGTGTGGAAGTCGCTGCCCTGTCTGCCGATCCACCAGCCATAAATGTCCGGCTCGGCCGCGAGATACATGAGAGCGCAAGCCAAGCCGGCACCTCTTGGCGCATACGCCAGATGCGCTTCTACAGCGACCATGTCAGCGAGCCCAATCCATGCGCAAGACCGAATCGGTTTTTCATCATCTTTCTTCCTGTCCGCCGCCTTCACCGCGTGGCAGAGAATGGCGTTTGACGTGACCGCGTTTTTTTTGGGCATGTTTCACAACCTGCCGTTTGGCAGCTTCAAACGCATCGCGCAACGCGACGTAAGCATCCTCATGGCTGTCGCGGTTAACAACGATCTCATCACCAGGAACGTACAAGTCGATACGTACATTGAAGGCATTGCCCTGATGTTTGTGCTGATGCGGTTGTTCGATTGTCACGTTGCAGCGTGTCAAATTAGGATGCAGTTGCTCCAGGCTTTCCACTTTTTCACGGACATGGTTTTCCAATGCGGCGGAGCTGGCCATTCCATGAAATGAGATGTTGACCGGTATTGGCATACAGACTCCGGTTAACCAGTGGCTCTTGTCTTGCGGGAAATGCGTTCGCGCTTTTCTTCTCGCGTCACCATGCCGGCTAGACCGGCAATTTCTTCAGCCAACAGCCCAAGAATGTCGTCAGCTGCAACGATCCCAACGAGCACGCCGTCGGCATCGGTCACCGGAAGTCGCCTGATGCCGCGCACCCGCATCAGTTCAACGGTTTCAGCAATCCCCGCATCGTCTCGCACTGAGAGCAACTCGCCGCTCATCACGTCACCGACCAGAATTGCTTCTGCATCCAGGCCCGGTGCCACGACGGCAACAGTGATGTCGCGGTCGGTCAGCATGCCAACCGGAACACGTTTGCTATTCTGCACATCGGCAACAACTAGACAACCGACGTGATTTTCGCGCATCAGCCTCGCTGCTGCCGCTACACTTTCCTCCTTCTGCACGAATACTACCTCCCGACTGCATACTTCTCCGATCGCCACGACCGACTCTCCTTTGCGATTAAATTGCTGTAAGTCATTCTTTCGCGTCAATTTCACTCGGCTGTTGATCTGAATCAACTGGGAATCTCCCCGCGAGGACAGTATTGTAAAGGTCCGTAGAGTAAGGGTGCTTTAAAGCGCCGAATGGGCGTCATTTGGAACAAGATTCACCGTTTCCCGTTGCTTGGGAGCATTTCGAACACAAAGCGGATGTCGGCGTGCGTGGCATTGGTGCCACCCAGGCGCAGGCGTTTGAGCAGGCGGCGCTGGCACTAACGGCGATCGTCGCTCAACTCGATTTGGTCGAGCCGCGGCAACAAGTCCATATTGAAGCGAAAAACAATGATCCGGAATTGCTGTTTGTTGATTGGCTGGACGCGCTTATTTATGAAATGGCAACGCGCAAGATGCTATTCAGCCGTTTCAGTGTGGTGATTCGCGCCGACCAACTAAAAGCAACTGTCTGGGGTGAACCAATCGATGTCAAACGGCACCAGCCATCAGTCGAATTAAAGGGCGCGACCTTGACCGAACTAAAGGTGGCAAGACAAGATCGGGGACAATGGATTGCCCAGTGTGTCGTGGACGTATGAGATGGATTTGAGCGGACTTCGTCGTCGCGGCGATTACGAGTGGGAAATCCCGCAGCGCGACGCCATGCGAGTGCCCGGAGTCATTTACGCGAGCGAAGCACTGGTGCGCGATATGGATGACAAAGTCCTCGAGCAGACCGCCAATGTGGCGATGCTACCTGGTATTGTCTCGGCCTCGTACGCCATGCCTGACGCGCACTGGGGTTACGGCTTTCCGATAGGAGGTGTTGCCGCTTTTGATGCCGAGGCGGGTGGTGTCGTTTCGGCGGGTGGTGTTGGATTTGACGTGTCTTGCGGCGTGCGCTGCCTGCATACGGGTATTGACTTGGAGCAGTTAAAAGAAAAACAGATGCACCTCGCCGAGGCCTTGTATCAAGGTGTTCCAGCCGGCGTCGGTAGCACCGGGCGGATTTCGCTGTCGGATCGCGAAATGACAGCCATGTTGGCCGGCGGGGCCGCTTGGGCTGTGGAGAACGGCTACGGCCGAGTGGGCGATCTGGCCCGAACCGAAGAGGCGGGAAAAATGCCGGGCGCCGAGCCAGCGGCGGTGTCAGCGCACGCCCGAAGGCGCCAACGGGACGAAATGGGTACCCTGGGTTCGGGTAACCATTACCTCGAAGTTCAGCTTGTTAGCGACGTTTTCGATCAGCGCATTGCTGACATCTTTGGCATCGCCGAAGGCGATATCGTGGTCAGCATCCATTGTGGGTCGCGTGGTTTAGGGCATCAGATTGGCACTGAGTATCTCAAGGAAATGGCCAAATCTGCAGCTGATTTTGGAATCTCGCTGCCTGATCGCGAACTGGCCTGTGCGCCGATTCGATCGTCTCTGGGCCAGCGCTATCTCGGTGCTATGCGCGCGGCAATCAATTGTGCGTTGGCAAACCGACAGGTCATTACCCATCTAACCCGGCAAGTGTTCTGCAGTGTCTTTGCGAGAGAACTTGCGTTACCGCTGCTATATGACGTGTCGCACAACACTTGCAAGGTCGAAGAGCACGCGGTCGCGGGCCAAAAGGTGAAGCTGTATGTTCACCGCAAAGGCGCAACGAGGGCTTTCGGGCCAGGCCATCCAGACTTACCCGAGGAACTCAAAGCAGCCGGTCAGCCGGTTCTAATCGGCGGAAGCATGGGGACGGCGTCGTATGTGCTTGCCGGCACTGGTGGCGGCATGGAGGTTGCGTTTAGCTCGGCTTGCCATGGTGCCGGACGTGCCATGAGCCGACACGCGGCGAAGAAAAGATGGCAAGGCCGCAAACTGGTTGACGAGCTGGCCGGCCAAGGAATCCTGATTCGCAGTCCGTCCATGCGCGGTGTCGCTGAAGAGGCGCCTGGTGCTTACAAAGACGTTAGCTGTGTGGTCGACGCTGCCCAGGAGGCCGGGTTGGCGCGAAAGGTAGCGAAACTGTTACCACTAGTTTGTGTCAAGGGCTGAGATCACCGCCCTAGCGCTTGCCAGCAACCAATTTTTCGCCCTTGGTTTACTCTTTTGCTAATCCTTCTTGTGGAATTCAGACCAAGCTCGATCGAAGCCTTCAACAACATGCTTCCACGCTTCCTCAAAACCTTTACTCATGTCTGACCAGGCGGCTTCACTTGATTGTTGAATCTGTTTGAGCTTGTTTACGCCATCCTCATGGTGGCGGCGCATCATCTCCAGCTGCGCCTGATAGCGCTCTTTCATGTTGGCTTGCGCATCATTCATGCGCTTTTCCCACTCACTGATCTGGGTATTCCATTCATCAAGCTGTTTTTTCATTTGTTCGACTGTTTCATCTCGTTTCATACCTTATCTCCTCGGTCCGCAAACATACGCCGTCTCAACGACGTTGACCCTGCGGTTCAGGTCGATTTGGACCGTCACCGCGTCTACTGGCGACAAATCGGCGCAAAATGCATTTCACATCATCCGGTCGAAACCGCCTAACGGCCTGATTCGATCCATTGCCTGCTCCACCGCGTGGCCCACAAGAAGCCTACTCCCATCCTAGAGATAAAGTACAAGTCTTTGTTGATAGGGGTCAAAAATCATCAGACACAATCTATAATGATTTGCTTTTCTGACGCCCGTTCCCTGTTGCCGTGACGCCCGCCTCCCTTAACGGGACTACGGTGATGGCGGGATCGATCACGAAAGTCGCGAAATGCGCCTCTTTTCTGCCGCCCATTTTCCCGATGTGTCTCCCCGGCATCTGCAGCTGTGGGTTAGGGTTGGCTATGCGCTGCTGAGTCTGTACCAACATGCGTAAGGACGGTCGGGTCAAGGTCCTGTTCGCGGCGTCTGAATTGGCTCCATATGTCAAGACCGGCGCTCTCGCGGATACCGCCTCGGCGCTGCCGGCAGCGCTCACTGGACTTGGTGTGGATGTACGTCTGCTGGTGCCAGGTTATCCGCAAGTGATCGACGCAATGAAGAGCCGCGGCAGGGCGGCAACTTTGCCGAGCCTACCCGGTATGCCACCGGTGCAACTACTTGCGTCCAAACACCCCACCGGCGTCCAGTTGCTGGTGGTTGCCAGCGATCTTTACGATCGGCCCGGCGGACCATACCAGGATGCTGCCGGCCAGGAGTGGCCAGACAACGCGCTGCGATTTGCGTTGCTTTCCTACGTTGCAGCGTTGCTGTCGACTGGTGCTTCGCCGTTTCCCTGGGTTCCCGACGTGCTCCACTGCAATGACTGGCAGACCGGATTGGCGCCAGCCTACCTTCGTTACGTGGATTCAGCCAGAGCTAAAACGGTGATGACAGCCCATCATCTTGCTGAACAGGGCTTGTTCGGTGCTCAATACACCGCGCGTGTCGGTTTGCCGGTCGAGGCGATGTCGGCCGATGCTGTCGAGTTCAGCGGCCAACTGGGGTTTCTGAAAGCCGGCATTCAGTTCGCAGATCGTATTACCAGCGTGAGCCCGACCTATGCAAAAGAAATCCAGAGCGCACCGTTGGGTATGGGATTGGAAAGCTTGCTTCTACAACGCAGCGAAGTAGTGTCGGGCATCCTCAATGGTATCGATACAGATACGTGGGATCCTGACAATGATCCCTATATCGATCGTTATTACAATCTGGGGCGCCTGGCTCACAAGGAGGACAATCGCAGGGCACTTCGGACCCGACTGGGGTTGCCCGACCGACCTGATGCGCCCCTGTTCGCTATGGTTGGTAGGCTGCTCGATCGAAAAGGTGTCGACGTGCTTGCCGATGTGATACCGCAACTGGTTGAGATGCCGGCACAACTGGTGGTGCTCGGATCGGGTGAAGCGCAGCATGAGGCGCGTTTCACGGCGTTGTCGAAATCCTTTCCTGACCGGGTTTCGGTGAAGATTGGCTATGACGAAACATTGATGCACCAAATCGAGGCGGGGGCTGACATCGCAGTGATTCCGTCCCGGTATGAGCCGTGTGGCGTCAATCAGATGTACAGCCAGCGCTACGGTACGCCACCGGTGGTGCATGCTACGGGCGGGCTCAAGGACTCGGTGATCGATGCAACGCCTGCCGCTTTGTCGGCCAAGACAGCGACCGGTTTTGCCTTCTCGCCGCTCACTGGTGACAATCTGCTGGAGGCATGTCGACGTGCGGCTGACTTGTACCGCAACCGACGTGGCTGGCGTCAACTGCAAAAGAACGGCATGGCAGTTGACTTTTCCTGGGAGCGGACAGCAGAACAATACCTGCGGCTGTACCGCGGCTTGCTGGGCTAAACCCAAGTCAATCGGTACAATTGACGGTTTGCACGGCGCGGGCTTTGCCGAGTGAATCTAATGAGTGAAGGCAGCGTCCCAGGAGGTGACCAAATGATCGGCGATCGCATCGAAGTCAATATTGCAGGCGGACTGGATATTCCGCTTCCGCACATGATTCATGTCCGCCAGAAATTCCCGATGCCAAGGCTCGATAGCGTGAGCGCTGCGGTAACTGAAGAATTCAAAAAGCCCGAGATCCAGGTCAAGGTCAAGCCGGGCATGAGCATCGCCGTCGGCGTCGGCTCGCGAGGCGTCAACAACATCGCGGAATGTGCAAGAGCGGTCATTGCTGAACTCAAGTCACTCGGCGCGAAGCCGTTTATTTTTCCAGCCATGGGCAGTCATGGCGGAGCAACCGCGGAGGGGCAGAGGGAAGTCCTCGACGGCTACGGCGTGACTGAGGAGTTTGTCGGTTGTCCAGTCAAGTCCAGCATGGATGTGGTCGAAATTGCCAGAGCGGATGACGGAATGCCTGTTTACCTTGACCAGCACGCTGCAGGAGCCGACGCGATTGCTTTGATCTGCCGTATTAAGCCGCACACCAATTTCCGTGCGCCGATTGAATCGGGCATCGTCAAAATGCTCACCATCGGGATGGGCAAGATTGTCGGTGCCACAATGTTGCATACCTACGGCATGGACATGTTCGGCGAACTGCTGCCGAAGACGGCGCAGATCATCATGGACAAGAAAAACTTCTTGTTCGGCGTTGGAATGGTCGAGAACGCAGCTGACGAGACAGCCGTTATCGAAATTGTGCCGCAGGAAAAAGTGCTTTCGCGCGAGCCAGCGTTGCAGGCCAAGGCGAAAGAGCTGATGCCGCGCTTGCAGTTCGATGAGATCGATGTATTAGTGGTGGAGAAAATCGGCAAGAATATTTCCGGCTCGGGTATGGACCCGAACATCACTGGCCGTAATTGTCGGTTTATTGACTGGAATATGAAGCCGTTTGTCAAGAAAATTGCGGTGCTGGGCCTCACGCCCGAGACACACGGTAATGCCACAGGATTGGGCGCCGCTGATGTGATTACCATGAGCCTGTACAAAGAAATCGATATCGGCAAAACGTACGCCAATATCATCACCTCAACCTACCTTGACGGCGGTGCGATTCCGATCATCATGAATACCGATCGGGAGGCGATCCAGCTCGCCGTCAAGACCGTGGTGCGCGTTAAGCCGGAAAACACTAAAATCGTAAGAATTTCGACAACTCTTGACATTGTCGATATCCATGTTTCAGAGCCGATGTTGCCGCTCATTGAGGCAAATCCGTCGCTGTTTGAAATCATCGGCGAGCCCGCACCGCTCAAGTTCGACGCCAATGGCAAACTTTATCCGATGCTAGCCCCGCATCGCGAACATGCGACTGTCTAAAGGGTAACGACGCCCAGGAGAAAAAATGCGCAGGCGGCCGGTTAATCAACACGGATTCGCTGAGCCGGTCAGTAACGAAATGCACATACACCTCGACGCAGTTGGCGGCATCGCCGGCGACATGTTCATCGCCTCCGTCCTCGACGCGTTTCCCGATTTGCGCGACGGCATGTTGAATGCGATTCGATCTGCCGGCTTGCCGGCCGACATTCATGTTTCCATCGGGGAGGATAGCGATCATGCGCTCACGGGTTTGCGTTTTGTTGTTAACCAAGACCATCATGAGCACGCGCACCAGCATATGAAGTTCCGCGACATTCGCAAGCTGGTTGAAAGTGCACCACTCGAGAACGTCGTCAAAGACCATGCGATCGGTATCTTTACACGGCTCGCTCAGGCCGAAGCGAAAGTTCATGGCACGTCTTTCCGAGCAATCAGTTTTCACGAACTCGGTGAGTGGGACTCGATTGCCGACATCGTTGGCGCTGCCTTTCTTATCAGCCGGCTTAACGCGCGTTGGACGGTAAGCTCTCTGCCGCAGGGCAGCGGGCGGGTAAGGACTGCGCACGGCTACTTGCCAATACCGGCTCCGGCGACCGTACTTCTTCTGCAGGGGTTCAAGTTTCACGACGACGGCATCGCGGGAGAACGGGTTACTCCGACAGGCGCCGCTATCCTTAATTACCTGGAAGCTAATCGATTATGCGACCCAAATTCAAAACGGCTGATTCGTAGCGGCAGCGGCTTTGGAACTAAGTCGCTACCTGGCATGAGCAACGTGCTCCGATTGCTGGCATTTGAAGCAGCTGAGGCCAGCACCGAGGCCGATCAGATTGCCGAAGTCGCTTTTGAAGTTGACGATCAAACTCCGGAAGATCTCGCGATTGGTCTGGACAAGTTGCGAGCACATCCTTCCGTAGTGGACGTGTTACAAGCGCCGGTATTTGCCAAGAAGGGACGAATAACGATTAGTGTTCGGGTGCTCGCAGAACCAAATGATCTGGAGAACGTTATCAATGCTTGTTTCGCAGAGACGACGACGTTGGGGGTGCGCTATCAGATTGTCGATCGTCGCAAGTTGCGTCGCAGGCATGATGCTGTCGAGGCGGATGGTCGCATGGTGCGTGTCAAGCTTGCCGAACGCCCTTGCGGTATAACGATCAAGGCAGAAGCCGATGACCTGTCAAAGGTGATCGGTGACCGCAGCAAACGTGAACACGTTCGGCGGGTCGCCGAACGCGCAGTCGGACCAAACAAGGAAGATGAAGCGTGAACGCGCCAGTTGACTGCCTCGATGCCCTGAGAGGAATCTTTAGCAAATTACCCGCTGTCGCTGTAGCGGTAAGCGGTGGCGTCGACAGCCTCACATTGGCAACGGTTGCGCACCGCACGAATGGCTTGCGTTCGACGATGTTTCACGCCGTTTCCCCAGCCGTACCCGGAGACGCCACTGAGCGCGTCACGGCACTGGCGCGGCGACAGGGATGGGCTTTGCGCGTGATCGACGCCGGCGAATTCACCGATGCGGACTACCGGGCCAACCCAATTGATCGCTGTTTCTACTGTAAGACCAGCTTGTACGGGGCAATTGCCTCTCTCACTCAGGCACAAATCGTGTCCGGCACAAACCTAGATGATTTGGGTGAATATCGCCCCGGGCTGCAAGCGGCTAGGCGCCACACGGTGCGGCATCCTTTTGTCGAGGCGCGGCTGGACAAGAACGGTGTGCGTGAGTTGGCACGGCACCTTGGTCTTGGTGAACTCTCCGAACTGCCTGCCGCACCTTGCTTGTCGAGCCGCATCGAAACCGGTATTGCTATAGATCCGCCGATGCTACGGCTGGTTCACCAAACCGAGAAGCTGATTAGGGCGAGATTGCAGCCAAAAACGGTCCGCTGCCGTGTGCGTGCAAATGGCGTGGTGGTTGAACTCGACAATGAAACGCTAGGGACAGCCGATGTGTTGCAACGCGACGAGTTGGCGCAGCGGATATCGAGCCTGTTTGCCAGCGCGGGGTTTGATTACCGCGTTTCGTTCGCGCCATATCGCGTTGGCAGTGCGTTTATCCACCCAATTCACATGGACGCCTGATATGACGCTGCACAAAGACATCATGCTCGACTTTGCGCGCGAGGCGCGCACTGGTCTTGACGAAGCGATATTTTGCGCTGGCAAGTCGGTTGCGCACATTGCTGAAATCTTACGTCAGGTGGAAAGCCGTAACGAGCGCGTCTTGTTAACTAGATTGCACCCGGATCAATTTTTTGCGTTGCCGGATTTGTGG
>JABAOE010000620.1_pt1 | contig 26392 bp, 33 predicted proteins | sample 7062141 | NCBI WGS metagenome assembly JABAOE01 (sample SAMN14538627, study PRJNA623070) | marine sediment metagenome | biome: marine biome [ENVO:00000428]; feature: marine pelagic biome [ENVO:01000023]; material: deep marine sediment [ENVO:00002113] | place: India: Gulf of Khambhat ... | reverse complement strand
TGCGATCGATCCTACTGACAGCATTCCCACGACGACGATGAACACGACGAGTAGCCGCTTCATACAGGGTGCCTCCTTTCGATGGCGTTGTCCCCAACCACAGGATGTGGCCGACGGATGCTACACGGCGTAGCGACGGGGCGTGGTCGCCGGGCGTGACGTTGCTCTGCGGACGGGGACTCGCCGCGCGGACCGGCGTCAGGGACTGGGTCGCGTCGCCTCCGCCACCCTCGTGCAGAGCTCGGGATCCCTTCCCGCCGCAATGGGGCGGCGTCATTCAGCGGAGCCGGGGGAGAGGTGGGGAGCCGTATGATGCGTGCCCGAAGGGGGTCGTGATGACGAGGTTGGAGCCGGCACCGAGATGACCGAGGGTCTGGAGATCGTGCTCGTCGCCGTCATCGGCGTGTTCGTCATCCTGTTCGTGCTCATGGCCCTCATCACCATCGGGGGACGCCTCCTGGAGCGCCTTGGCCGCGATGCGGATCGGGAGACGCCGTGACGGGCAGCGACGACGTGGCGAAGTCGAGATCGTTGGAGAGGAGCGGAGAACCTGATGGCGACTGATCTGCTTGCTCCCATGACCGGGAAGGTCATCGAGGTGCTGCTGGAGCTCGGCGACGAGGTCGAGGAGGACGAACCCGTCCTCGTGCTCGAGGCGCTGAAGATGAAGATCCCCGTCGTCTCCCCGGCCGATGGCGTGCTGCACGAGGTCCTCGTCGAGGCGGGTGACGACGTCGAGGCGGGCGATCGCCTCGCCGTGATCGACTGAAGGGAGCGCCATGCATTCCTACTTCCGGGCCATGCCGACGCTCGGCAAGCCCCTGCGGGAACGGGCGATCGCACGCGCCGAGGCGGCGGATGCGCTGATCCGGCAGGTCGAGCAGCGGCTCGACGCCGAGGTGGAGCGGGTCCGCGGCGCCGGGCTGCCCACCGAGAGGATCAACGAGCGCGGCCAGCTGACCGGGATGCAGCGCATCGAGTACCTCGTCGACGAGGGGACGTGGTGCCCGCTCCACACCCTTCTCAACCCGATGGACGCCGAGGAGGGCACGACCGGCGTGATCGACGGTATCGCCCGCGTCGGCGGGCGCTGGGCCGTCGTCATCGCCTCGGACAACAAGGTGCTGGCCGGGGCGTGGATCCGGGGACAAGCCGAGAACATCCTGCGCGTGACCGATCTGGCCGAGCGCCTCAACGTGCCGCTCATCTGGATCCTCAACTGCTCCGGCGTCAAGCTGTCAGAGCAGGAGGAGGTGTTTCCCGACCGCCGCGGCCACGGTGCCACGTTCTTCCGCCACGCCCGGCTCAACCAGCTCGGCGTGCCCGTTCTCGTCGGGATCTATGGCACCAACCCGGCCGGCGGCGGGTACCACAGCATCAGCCCCACCGTGCTCTTCGCCCAGAAGGACGCCAACTTCGCGGTCGGCGGCGCCGGCATCGTCGGCGGCATGAGCCCGAAGGGCGGGTTCGACATGGACGGCGCCCATGACATCATCGAGGCGGCGAAGGCGTCCCGCGCCGCCCCGCCGGGCCGCGTGCAGATCCATTACGACGAGACCGGGTTCATCCGCCAGGTCTACGAAACCGACGAGGCCGTCCTCGACGGGATCCGGGATTACATGTCGACGCTGCCCGCCTACGCACCGGAGTTCTTCCGGGTGGCCGAGCCGGCCGAGCCGGCCCTGCCTGGTGACGAGATCCGTCTCATCGTCCCGCCGGACCCGCAGGCCACGTTCACCGTCGAGCAGGTCATTGCCCGGCTCGTCGACGGCTCCGAGCACCTGGAGTTCCGCCCCGGCTACGGGCCCGAGCTCTACTGCGGGTTGGTGAAGCTCGACGGGTACCTCATCGGTGTGGTGGCCAATCGCGGCGGGTTCCTGGGTGCCGACTACCCGGAGTACACCGACACGCCCGGGGTCGGGGGCAAGCTCTACCGCCAGGGTCTCATCAAGGTCAACGAGTTCGTCACGCTCTGCGGACGGGATCGCGTCCCCGTGGTGTGGCTCCAGGACGCGTCAGGCATCGACGTCGGCGACGACGCCGAGAAGGCCGAGCTGCTGGGTCTGGGGCAGGCGCTCATCTACTCGATCCAGGGCAGCGATCTCCCGATGGTGTGCGTCGTCCTCCGCCGCGCCCACGGTGCCGCCCACTACGTCCTCGGTGGCCCGCCGGCGGGCGACAACAACGCCTTCACCCTGGGGACCCCCGTCACCCAGCTCCAGGTGATGCACCCGGAGACGGCTGCGGTGGCGGCGTTCAGCCGCCGGCTGGTGAAGGAGCACGAGGCGGAGCGGGACCTCCAGCCGGTGCTCGACCGGATGAATGCGCTCGTCCAGCACTACGAGGAGACGAGCGACCCGATCTACGCCGCCGTGCGCGGGTTCGTCGACGAGGTCGTCCGCTTCGAGGACATCCGCCGCTATCTCGTCGCCTTCGCCAACGCCGTTTACCAGAATCCCCCCAGCATGTGCCCACCTCACCAGATGCTGACCCCGCGTGTGATCCGTGGCTGAGCCGACCCGTGCTGCGGTGGTGAGCGATGGCTGACCTGCTCGATCGGTTCGGGGACCTCATCGAGTCCAGCGGCCTCAGCGAGGTCTCCTGGCAGGAGCCGGTGATGTGGGTCATCGGCGGCACGTTCGTGTACCTCGGGATCAGGAAGCAGATCGAGCCGCTGCTGCTGGTCCCGATCGGCTTCGCCGTCATCATGGTGAACATGCCCCTCGGCGGGCTGCTCGACCCCGCGGGGGAGGGGAGCATCCCCGGGCTGCTGTTCATCTTCAACGAGTACGGGCTGCGCACCGAGCTGCTGCCGGCGCTCATCTTCCTCGGGCTCGGGGCGATGACCGACTTCGGTCCGCTCATCGCCAACCCGAGGACGCTGCTGCTGGGTGCCGCCGCCCAGCTGGGGGTGTTCGTCGCGTTCCTGGGCGCCATCGCGCTCGGCTTCGACCTCAACGAGGCGGCGGCGATCGGCATCATCGGGGGAGCGGACGGGCCGACGACGATCTTCACCGCCGCCTCGCTGGAGGTTTCGGATGCGGTCCTCGGCGCCGCCGCCATTTCGGCGTACAGCTACATGGCGATGGTGCCCATCATCCAGCCGCCGATCATCCGGCTCCTCACCACCAAGGAGGAGCGGGGCATCACGATGCGCCAGCTGCGACCGGTCACGAAGACCGAGAAGATCCTCTTCCCCGTGGTGGCGGCCCTGGCGATCGCGTTCCTCGTGCCCAAGGCGACGCCGCTCATGGCGATGTTCATGCTGGGCAACCTGTTCATGACGAGCGGCGTCGTCGAGCGGCTGCGCGACTCCGCCCGCAACGAGCTGATGAACATCGTCACGATCTTCCTCGGGCTGGGGGTCGGGTCGACGATGGTCGGCGAGACCTTCCTCACCTGGAAGGTGCTCTCCATCTACGCGCTGGGGCTCGTCGCGTTCGCGTTCTCCACGGCCGGGGGGGTGCTCTTCGCCAAGACGATGAACCTGTTCTTGAAGGAGAAGATCAACCCGCTGCTGGGGTCGGCGGGCGTGTCGGCGGTGCCGATGGCGGCCCGTGTCAGCCAGACGATGGGCATGGAGGCGAACCCGAAGTGTCACATCCTCATGCACGCCATGGGCCCGAACGTCGGTGGGGTGATCGGCACGGTGATCGCCGCGGCCATCTTCATCACGATGATCGGCTGAGCGCCGGGGGGCGGGGGAGACTGACCTGCCCGGGCGCGCATCTACGATCCCCATATGGTCGAGAACCGCCGCACGTCACCGAGCCACGTCAGCTACATCGCGCGCTCTGCGCGGTACTACGAGGCGCAGGGCTACCCGCAGCGCTACGCCTGGGCGCACTTCGACGAGGTGCCGTTCACGCCGCTCGCCGCGCCGCTGGCCGCGAGCCGCCTCGGCGTGGTCACGACGTCGTACTTCCACCCGGAGAACATGCGCGTCAAGTCCTTCCTCGAGCGACCGGTCGACCCCTATGCGGCGCCGCTCGATGCCGGAGCCGAGCTCGACAACGCCGAGCTGGCCTGGGCCAAGGACGAGACCCACACCGATGATCCCGAGACCTTCCTCCCGCTCACCCGGCTGGGCGAGCTCGTCGCCGCAGGCCGGATCGGGTCCCTGTCGCCCCGTTTCTACGGTGTGCCGACGGGCTATTCGCAGCGGAAGACGACCGAGGGTGACGCGCCGGCGATCGAGTCGTTCATGCGAGAGGACGAGGTCGACGTCGCGCTCCTCGTGCCGTTGTGACCGGTCTGTCACCAGACCGTGAGTCTGGTCGCACGCCACCTCGAGGCAGCCGGCATCCCCACCGTCATCGTCGGCTCCGCCCGTGACATCGTCGAGGAGTGCGGTGTGCCCCGCTTCGTCTTCGTCGACTTCCCGCTGGGGAATCCGTGTGGCAAGCCGTGGGACGCGGCGATGCAGCGCCGCATCGTCGGCCTTGCCTTCGATGTGCTCGAGTCGGCGCCGGCTCCCCGCACGACGGTGCAGGCCCCGGAGGTGTGGGACGCCGCCGACGAGGGCTGGCGGGACCGCTTCATGCTCGTCGACGACACCAACCGGGCCGCCCTCGCCGCCGAGGGGGAGCGGCGGCGGGCACACCAGGCACGGGCCAGGGCCGGGCGAGGGGACTGAATCCGTCCCGGCCGGGCAGGTGGCAGCCCTGCCTGCTGCCTTGCGAGGTGGTCCCCGACGGACGACGAGGAGTGTGCACCATGGATCAGCTCCAGGTGACGGCGACCTTCCCCAACATCTCGCCCGACGGGCTTCAGAAACTTCAAGAAGCTCGCCGGCGAGGCGATGGAGATCGCCAGGACCGAACCCGGGTTGTTGCAGTACGACTGGTTCTTGAGCCCCGACGATTCCACGTGCGTGGTCCGCGAGACCTACACCGACTCGGATGCCGTGCTCGCCCACATCGGGGCCGTCGGCCATCTGCTCGAGGAGATGATCGGGCTCGGCGGCGGCCTCGAGGTCGACGTGTTCGGCGACCCTTCAGAGGCGCTGCAGGAAGCAGCCGCCGAGATGCAGCCGGCGGTCTACTCGTACTTCCAGGGCAAGTAGGCCTTCCAGAGCACATAGCCGACGGCCCGCGCCACCGGGCCTGTGACGGCCCGCGCCGCTAGGTTGACCGGCGTGGAAGGCCCGTTCGTTCCCGCCTCCTTCGAGGTCCCGCGCTCGTTCGACGGCCCGGGGTTCCGGCTCGAGCCCCTCGGGCCCGAGCACAACGAGCGAGATCACGAGGCGTGGATGTCGAGCATCGACCACATCCGGGCCACACCCGGGTTCGGGCCCGACCGGGAGTGGCCGGTGGCGATGTCGCTGGAGCACAACCTCGAGGACCTCGACGGCCATGCCCGTGACTTCGCCGGGCGCACCGGGTTCACGTACACGGTCCTCGACGGCGACGACGTCATCGGCTGCGTCTACATCTACCCGGCTGGGGAGTCCCACCACGACGCCGAGGTGCGCTCCTGGATGCGGGCGAGCCGGGCGGAGATGGACCCGGTGGTGCGCCGGGCCGTCGCCGGCTGGCTCGACGCCGTCTGGCCGTTCACCAGCGTGCTCTACGCAGGTCCTTCGGACAGGTGACGGCCTACTCCGACGGGATCTCCCGGTAGGAGGCGAGGAGGTCGGGGCGGACGAGGAGGAACCGGTGGGGGACCGTGTGCACGGTGTCGAAGATGTGCAGCTCGGTGCCGGTTGCGGGATCTGTGTCGGAGGCGACCATGCCGACGCCCTCGTACGTCACCCGGACGTGCGACGTCACGGTGTCGCGGGCGACGCTGTCGTACACGTCGATGTCGTACGCCGCGCCGATGCGCAGGTCGGCCATGGCTGTGCCTCCTCGGGAGCGACCCGGCTCAACCCTACGCGCGTTGCACAAGGCGGAGGGCCCCCGCCCGGGGGCGTCACGGGGAGAACTGCTCCACCACCTCGGCCTCGCACGCCGTCATCGTCCGCTCGAAGACGGCGGTGGGCTCCTCCTCGGTGGTGAACCCGCAGCACGTCTCCGCCGAGCCGCCCGAGTTCACGTCGAACACCCGGTACCCGAACCCGGCCATGCACCGCACGAAGAACTCCTCTATCGACCGCGGCGCTGGCGGCCCCTCGTCGGGAAACCGGATTCCGCCGCACCCACCGGCGAGCAGCAGCAGCGCCACGGCGATGCGTTTGCGGAGGCGGTGCATTCCCGCAAGGTAGAGGGGTTGGTCAGCGTCGGCTTCGTCCACTACCGGCGCCGAGGCGGGGTAGCGTTGCGACGGCGGAGACGGACACGAGAGGACGGCCATGGCCCGGTCGCGCCGGAAGCCATCGTCGAAGGCCAGGCGGGCGTCGGCGAAGCCCGCGGTGTGGGGGGCGTGGTGGGCCTGGGCGGCGCTCGGGGTGATCGCCGCGGCCGTCATCGTCGGGATCGTCGCCGGCGGCGGGTCGGTCGACGGCTCGGGCGGTGAGGCCGCCGGCACGACCCACGAGCACGAGCCGGGCGCCGTCGAGGCGGGCCGGCAACTCTACGAGGCCACGTGTGCGGCGTGTCACGGCGCCGACCTGAACGGCACCGACGTCGGTCCGCCGTTCCTGTCGCCGATCTACGCCCCCAACCACCACGCCGACGAGGCGTTCCAGCGGGCGGTGCTCGCCGGGGTCCAGCCGCACCACTGGGACTTCGGGCCGATGGCGCCGGTCGCCGGGCTCAGCCGGGACGACGTCGAAAACATCGTCGCCTACGTCCGCACCCAGCAGGAGGCGGCTGGCATCTTCCGCGACCCCAGCCACCCCTGAGGGCGGGCGCCGCTCGGGCATCAGAGCTCGGAGGCTGCGACCTGAGGCGCCCCAGGCGAAGCACGTCCGGTGTCGCCGCGGTCACCGGAGATCACACGTTCGGGACTCACACCAGGAACGTGTCGTGGCGGGCCATGATCTCGACGAGCCGATCCCGGTCGAGGGTGGCGCCGGCGGGAAACGCCCTGGTCAGCTCTTCGAGGTAGTCCTCGAAGCCGCCCGGTGTCGTGAACTGCAGCATCCGCGCCGGGCCGACGCCCGGGTTGGCGAAGGTGTGCGGCGTCCGCGCCGGGACGCGGACGAAGGCGCCGGGTCCCGCAACGAGCGGGCGCCCCTCCACCGTCAGCACGAGCTCGTCTTCGAGCACGTACCACGAGTGGTTCGTCCGCTCGTGGACGTGCGGTGGGGGACCGTCGAACCCCGCCGGGATCCCGAACTCCTCGGCGCTGGAGACGCCGCCGGTGTTCTCGGAGACGGCGAGGAACCGGACGGTGGTGACGCCGAGCGGCAGGGTTCTCCCCGCACCGGCTGCCAGCGCGACGGGTGGTGGCGTCGTCGACATGTGCCCTCCCGAGTTCGTCGGCGTCATTCAACCCGATGGAAGGCGGCGGCGTCGGCCCGCGGCGACGCCCTGCCTCAGTCGGCGATCTCGAGCACGACCTCGCGGACCCGGCGCGAGCCGGCCCGGGTGACGGTGATGCGGTGCCCACCGGCGGTGATCTCGGTGCCCGAAGCCGGGATCGAGCCGACGGTGGCGACGACGAGGCCCCCCACCGTCGTCCAGTCGCCGCGGGGGAGCTCGATGCCGAGGGAGGTCTCGACATCGGCGAGCGGAGCCGCGGCGTCGACCCGCCATCGCCCCCCACCGAGAGTCACCACGAGGTCGGCGGTCGCCTCGCCCTCGTCGGCGACCTCGCCGACGAGCTCCTCGACGACGTCCTCGATGGTCACGATCCCCTCGGTACCGCCGTGCTCGTCGACGACGACGGAGAGGTGCACAGACGCGTCCTGCATCTCCCGCAGCAGCTCCACGACCCGCTTCGTCTCCGGCACGGTGAGCACGGGACCGGCGAGGTCGGCGGCGGTGACGTCGTTGCCGTCGGCGACGGCGCGTGCCAGGTCCCGCATCCGCACGACGCCGACGAGCTCGTCGACGCTGGCGCCGCGCACCGGGAGACGGCGATGGCCGGCGGCGACCGCGACATCGAGCGCCTCGCGCGCGGAAGCGGCGGCGGGGACGCTGACGACGTCGATCCGGGGGACGAGGATCTCCCGAACCTGGAGATCACCGAGGGCGAAGGCGCGGTCCATGAGCTCCGCATCGGAGTCGTCGATCTCGCCGGCCGACGCCGCCTCGGCGGCGAGGCGCCGCAGCTCCTCCTCGGTGACCCCGAGATGCGCCGACACACCCGTGCCGGGCGCCTGGAAGTCGGCGAGGGTCACGAGCACGCTGACGACCGGGCGTAGCACCTTCGCGAGCGCTGCGACCAGTGGGTGGAGCACGGAGGCGACCCGCAGCGGGTGGCGGACGGCGTACGTCTTCGGGATCGCCTCCCCGTAGACGAAGAGGACGACGGTGAGCCCGATCGAGGCCAGGGTCACGCCCACCCCGCCGAAATGCCGCGAGGCGAGGACCCCGGTGATGGTGGCGGCGCCGATCTGGCTGAGCAGCACCGCCAGCAGCACCGTATTCATCACCCGGGGCAGGTCGTCGAGCAGGGTCAGCAGCCTTGCGGCCCGGCGGCTCCCGCCGTCGGCGCGCACCGCAACGCTCACCCGGGGCACCCGCAGCAGTGCCGCCTCGGCAGCGCCGAACAGCACGACGAGGGCGAAGAGCACCACGAGCGCGATGATCATCGCCAGGTCGGTTCCCGCTGCGCTCATCGCTCACCCCCGCGACGCCACGGTACGCCGCCGGCCGTCGTCGGCAAAGGGCCGGAGGTCATGGGCACCGGCCGGCCGCTACGGTCCGGGCGCATTGGTGACATCCGACGGCGCGTCCGCCGTTTCGCGGCCATTTTCGATGACGCGGGGGTTGTCCCGGAAACCGGCGCCGCGGTGGGAGAGGTCGCAGAACGGCTGGTTGCGGCTGCTCCCGCACCGGCACAGCGTCATCCGGGTGCCGGCATCGAACAGCTCCCCCCTGGCGTCGCGCACCTCGACGGTGCCCCGCACCATGAGTGGGCCATTGGGCCACGGAACGATCGTCGTCGTCGACGGGGTGGCCTCACCGGCGGCGCCGTCGGTGCGCTGGTACGTCAGGGCCCCGGTCGGGCACCGCTCCACAGCCGCAGCGACCTCGTCGGCGCCGGCGGCAGTCGGGTCGATCCACGGCCGCCGCCCCACGTCGAAGACGGCCGGGAGCGTGTTGAGGCAGATCGCGGTGTGGATGCAGCGCTCCGAGTTCCAGTGAACCACCACCGAGTCGGTCGCATACTCCCGTCGCGCCATCGCGGTTCCTCCCGCTCTCGCCAGGCGCCGGACCCTACCCGATGCCGTCGGCCGGTCCGACACCCACCGTGGTGCGCCGACACCCCCCAAAAGTAGGTCATGGCGCTCCTCAATATGGTGGATCCGGCGATCGCTCTGTTTGACGGTGGCCACACCCCGTTCCACACTCCCGTCGTCCCATCGAGTGGTGGGGGACAAGAGGGAGGCAACGGGTCTGGTGGGAGTCCAAACAGCGGTCGGGACGGCCGCGACGACCGAGCCGCACGGCAGCGGCACGAACACCGACGACAGGCGCCGCCGATGAGCGCCGCCCTCCGGCACAGCCGCGACGCAGCAGCGCCGGTCCGGGTCGGCGTCGTCGACGATCACGTCCTGTTCTGCAGCCTCCTCGTCGACTGGCTCGGGCGCCACGGCTTCGACGCCCGCGGCATGTTCGCCCGCACCGAAACAGAGCTTCTCTCCGCCATCGCCGAATCGCGGCCCGACGTGGTGCTCCTCGACGACTTCCTCGGTGAGGACCTCGGCCACTCGACCCGGTTCATCGCCCCCACGATCGAGCTCGGCGCCCTCGTTGTCATGCTCACCTCCTCCAACGACCGGGTTTTCCAGGCGCGCTGCATCGAAGAGGGCGCAGCCGGGATCATGCACAAGCGCATCCGCCCCGCCGAGCTCGTCGCCGCCGTCGAAGACGTCGTCGACGGCAAGAGCCTGCTCACCCCCGCCGAGCGCACGGAGCTCATCGTCGACCTCCGCAAGGCCCGTACCGAGGACATGGAGCGGCGGGCACCGTTTCGATCACTCACCGANNCGGCCTCCGACATCGCCGCCGGGTGGCACGTCTCGGTGGCGACGATTCGCTCCCACATCCGGTCCGTCCTCGCCAAGCTCGACGCCGGGTCACAGCTCGAAGCCGCGGCCATCGCCAGGCGGGCGGGCTGGCCGTGGACGGTCGACGGCAACCAGCCCGCAAATCTGATGAAGACGATCCAACGAACATGAACGACGACGGACACCGCAGGTGGGGACCAGGTGGGAAAGGTGGCGACCCCATGACCGGACGAACGACAGGGCCAGGCAGCGGCGACACGCGTGTCGCCCCGCCGCTGAATAGCGGTAGCGTGCCGTCCCTCAATAGGATTCACGGCGCACGAACCGGTGCAGAGGGGGCAAGGGCGGAATGAACAGGCGAGTCATTGGCGTGCTCGTGTCGCTGGCGCTCGCCGCCATCGGGACGTGGGTCATCGTCAGCTATGTGCAGGGCGCCGACGACAGGGCGCTCGAAGGCCAGGAGACCGTCGAGGTCCTCGTCGTCGATCAGCCGATCGCCAAGGGCACCCCGGCCTCCGACTTGGATTCGCTCGTCAAGCCGGTCCGGGTCCCCGTGGTGTCGACAGCAACCGGCGCCATCACCGACCTCAGCCAGCTCGACGGCCGGTTCGCCTCGGTTGATCTGCTCCCCGGTGAGCAGCTCGTCTCGTCGCGCTTCGTCGCCCAGGAAGCGCTCGTCGAGGTGGTCGACATCGAGGTACCGCCGGAGCTCCTCCAGGTGACGGTCGAGATGACGCCGGAGCGGGTGCTCGGTGGCGAGCTCACCCCCGGTGACCTCGTCGCCGTCGTGGCGTCGTTCCAGCCGTTCACCCTCGACGCCGTCGAGCCGGAAGGAACCGACAACCTCCAGGACTTCATCCAGCAGGACCCCGGCACCGAGGGCGAGCAGCCTCCGGAGCCGCTGCGGACACCGAACACGACCCACATCATCAGCCAGAAGGTGCTGGTGACGAACATCCAGTTCTCCAGCCCGCCGCCGAGCGCGCAGGAGTCAGCCACCGGTGTCGCGGTGACGACGCCGCAGCCGAACCTGTCGCCGGGCGGCAGCCTCCTCGTCACCCTGGCGCTCACCGCTCCCGACGTCGAGAAGCTCGTCTTCACGGCCGAGTTCGGGACGTTGTGGATGGCCAAGGAGACGCCGGAGTCCGACGAGGGCGGCATCCAGATCCAGACAAGGGGCACGATCTACCTATGAGCCGAATTGTCCTCGCGACGGAGTCGAACGGTTTCGAGCAGCGCATGCGCCGCTTGCTCGGCACCGCGTCGCAAAACGGCGGTCTCGACCGCTTCGGCGGCGACCTGCGCCGCGAGGACATCGAGCGCGTCGTCGTCGACCTGACGAAGGACAACCCGGAGGTCATCGCCATCGGGCCCGGCGTCACCGCCGAACGCGCCCTCGACTTCGCCATGCTCATCGACCGGGACCGCCCCGAGATCAGCGTGGTCGTCGTCGCCGACCCCAGCCCCGACATGTGGGAGCGAGCATTGCGCGCCGGCGTGCGCGACGTCGTCGCCCCGGACGCCCCCGAGAAGGAGCTCCGCGCCGTCTTCGAGCGGGCGGCGCAGACGGCATCACGGCGCAGGTCCAACCTCGTCGAAGAAGTCGAGCCGATCACCGCCCACGGCCAGGTGCTCACCGTGCTCGCCCCCAAGGGCGGCAGCGGCAAGACGGCGCTCGCCGTGAACCTCGCCGTCGGCCTCGCCGAGCGGGCTCCCGGCCGGGTGGCCATCGTCGACCTCGATCTGCTCTTCGGGGACGTCACGAACGCGATGCTGCTGCGTCCCGAGCACTCGATCGGGGACGCCGTCGACGCCGGGCGTTTCGACCTGACGATGCTGAAGGTGTTCCTCACCCCGCGGCGGGGGACGCTGTTCGCGCTCTGCGCCCCCGACTCCCCGGCGGTCGGTGAGGAAGTCACCGAGGCGACAGTCGTCCGTGCCCTCGACCTGCTCCGGCGCGAGTTCGACTACGTCGTCGTCGACACCGCAGCCGGGCTCACCGAGATCACCCTGGCGACCATCGAGATGAGTGACGAGCTGCTCCTCATCTGCGACATGTCGGTGTCGGGGGTGAGGGGGATGCGCAAGGTCGTCGACGCCCTCGAGAACCTCGAGCTCAACGCCCCCCGCCGGTTCATCGTCAACCGTGCCGACAGCAAGGTCGGGCTCACCATCGACGACGTCGAGGCAACCGTCGGCATGCGGGTCGACGCCAAGATTCCCAGCTCGCGGATGGTGCCCCGCTCGATGAACGAAGGCGTCCCGATCCTCGAGAGCGCGCCGCGAGCCCCCGTGTCCCGGTCGATCTCAGAGATCGTTGACCTGTACGCGGATCGACCCATCGACGAAACCCAGGCGGCCGGTGGCTTCCGGCGCCGCAGGAGGCAGGCATGAAGCTGAACGAACGTCTCAAGCAGCGCGACGGCGGGGACAAAGACCGCGGGCTGACGACCCGTCTCGCCTCGGACGAGGTCATCGACCCGCGCGCCGATCCGCTCTCGCACATCAAGACGCGGGCGCAGGCGGCGCTGTTCGCCAAGCTCGGGTCGCGCCTCACCGACGCGTCGATCAGCGAAGAGGAGCTCCAGCTCTTCGTCGCGGAGGAGCTGAGCCGCGTCATCGAGGACGAGCAGGCTCCGCTCTCCGGGGACGAGCGCAAGCGGCTCGCCGCCCAGTTGCGCGACGACATCCTCGGCTATGGCCCGATCCAGCTGTTCCTCGACGACCCGGCCGTCACCGAGGTCATGGTCAACGCCGCCGACGCCATCTACATCGAGCGCTCCGGCCGCATCGAGGAGACCGAAATGCGGTTCTCGTCGAAAGCCCACCTGCGCCGGGTCATCGACCGCATCGTCTCCCAGGTGGGGCGGCGGATCGACGAGTCTTCTCCGATGGTCGATGCCAGGCTCCCCGACGGATCCCGCGTCAACGCCATCATCCCTCCGCTGTCGGTCGACGGTCCGGTGCTGACGATCCGCCTCTTCGCCAAGGACCCGTTCACCGCCGAGGACCTCATCCAGCTCGGCACCATGACGCCCCTGGGCACCGACCTCATGCGCGCCGGCGTCGAGGGACGGCTCAACATGATCGTCAGCGGCGGCACCGGCACCGGGAAGACGACGCTGCTCAACGTGCTGTCGTCGTTCATCCCCGACGACCAGCGCATCGTCACCATCGAGGACGCCGTCGAGCTCCAGCTCCAGCAGGAGCACGCGATCCGGCTCGAGAGCCGTCCGCCCAACGTCGAAGGGCGGGGCCAGGTGACGATCCGCGACCTCGTCCGCAACGCCCTCCGCATGCGCCCCGACCGCATCATCGTCGGCGAGGTCCGCGGCGGCGAGGCGCTCGACATGCTCCAGGCCATGAACACCGGCCACGACGGCTCGCTGACGACGGTGCACGCCAACAGCCCCCGCGATGCCGTCTCGCGGCTCGAGACGATGGTGCTCATGGCCGGCGTCGAGCTGCCCGCCAAGGCGATCCGCGAGCAGATCGCGTCGGCGATCGACGTCATCGTCCACCTCACCAGGATGAGCGACGGATCCCGGAAGGTCACCTCGATCTCGGAGGTCACCGGTATGGAGGGCGACGTCGTCACGCTCCAGGAGATCTTCGTCCACGACTACGGCGCCGGCACCGACGAGGAAGGAAGGTTCCTCGGGACGCTGCAGCCGACGGGGATCCGGCCCCAGTTCACCGACCGCCTCGCCGAGGTCGGCATCAAGCTGGCACCGGAGACCTTCGGTGCGCCCGAGGAGGCCGTCACCCAGCTGCTGAAGGCGCGACGGTGAAGCGTGCCCTCCTCCTGATCCTCGTCGGGGCGCTCATGGTGGCGGTCCCGGTGGGGTCGTCGCTCGCCCAGGAGGAGGAGCCGGAGGTCGCCGAGCCCATCACCGTCGCCCTCACCGTCGACGAGGTCGACACCACGAACTACCCGGCGGTGACGCTCACCGTCACCATCCCCGTCGAGCTGGCCAACGACACGTTCGTCCTCTCCGACTTCTTCGTGTCCGAGAACGACGAGCCGCGGNNGGTCCAGGAGGTCGACCACGAGGAGCTGGCGGTCGTCTTCGCCCTCGACACCTCCGGGTCGATGCGAGGCGCCCCGCTCTCCGAGGCGAAGGCGGCGATCACCTCGTTCGTCGACGTCATGCCGGAGGGGGTCGCATTCGCCCTCGTCCGGTTCGGCAGCTCCAGCGAGCTCGTCGTGCCGTTCACGACCGACGCCGAAGCAGTCAAGGACTCCGTCACTTCACTGGCCGCCGGAGGCGAGACGGCCCTCTACGACGCGGTGGCCGAGGCTTCGGGGCTCTTCGACGGTCTCAGCGGGGTCCGTCGCTCTCTCATCGTCCTCACCGACGGGGGGGACACAGCGAGCGTGGCCAGCCTGGAGGACTCCATCGTCTCCGTGCTGCAGTCGAACGCAGAGCTCGTCGCCGTCGAGCTGCAGAGCCCGGAGAACGACTCGGTCGCCCTCCAGCGCCTCCAGATCGCGTCCCAGGGCGAGCTCGTGCCCGCCGACAACCCGGCTGCGCTCGAGGGGATCTTCAGCACCGTCGCCTCGGACCTCCTCAACCAGTTCATCATCACGTTCGCCTCCCAGTCCGGCGGTCAGACGGAGCTGACCGTCGCGATCCGGGGCGAGAACGTCACCGCAGTGTCGACCGCGGGCTACCGGTTCCCCGATCTGCCGTCGGCGCCGCCCGCGACGACGGCGCCGCCGGCGACGACGGCACCGACCGTCACGAGCGCTCCGGTGGCGGTCGAGCCGCTCACCGGAACGAGCGTGTCGCTGCCTTGGTACCAGACCACCACGGGGCTGACGTGGGGTGCGATCACCATCTTCCTGGGCATCTTCGGAGTCTTTGCCCTCGTCCGTCCGGTGAAGGTCAGTGGGGGCGTGGCGGCATTGCGCGGCATGGGCAGGCGCACCGTCGACCGCTCCGTTCTCAGCGGCATCGCCGACCGCGCTTCGGTCTTCGCCGAGGAGGCGATCGAGCGCAGCGGCGGGGCCGGGGGGCTGCGCCTCCTCCTCGACCAGGCCGGGCTCAACCTGCGCGCCGGCGAGTTCGGCATCATCGCCTTCGCGGGGCTCCTGCTCGGCTTCTTCATCGGCAACCTGTTGATCGGGTTCGTCGGCGCCCTCATCGGCGCGATCGCCGCCGTCCTCGTCGCCTTCGTCGTCATCTCGGCGATGGCGTCTGTGCGCTCGCGGCGGTTCCAGGAACAGCTCCCCGACACGCTCCAACTCGTCGCGGGAGCACTACGCGCCGGGTTCGGCATCAACCAGGCGATCGACGGTGTCGTCGCAGAGGCGCCGGAGCCGACGGCGGCCGAGTTCAACCGGGTCCGCCTCGAGGTTCAGTTGGGGCGTGATCTCGAGGAAGCGCTCTCCACGATGGCAGACCGGGTCCGCAGCGAAGACCTGCGGATGGCTGCCGAGGCGATCGAGATCCACCGCCAGGTCGGTGGCGACCTCGCCGAGCTGTTGGAGCGGGTGGCCGCCACGATCCGGGAGCGGGAGAACATCCGCCGTCAGATCCAGGTGCTCAGCGCCGAGGGGCGGCTGTCGGCGGTCGTCCTCGTCGCCCTCCCGCTCTTCATCGCCGCCACCGTCAGGACCGTGGCGCCCGATTATCTGTCCGAGCTCACCTCGACCGGCGCCGGCCAGATCATGATCGTCGTCGGCATCGCCCTGCTCGTCATCGGGATCATCTGGATCCGACGCATCGTCAGGCTGGAGTTCTAGGGGTCGTCATGCCGTTCCAGATCATCATCGCAGCCGCCGCCATCGCCGTGTCGATCCCNNCCAGCGCAGCGCCAGGGGCGGTGTGTTCGAGCGGCGCGCCGACCGTGGCGAGACAACCGGCGAGCTCGGTCAGCTCATCCTCGACCGTGGCGCCGGGGAACGGGTCGTCGTTCCCGCCATGGGCCGGACCCTCCGGTTCCTCCGCAAGTTCACCCCCGCCGGCATCGTGGAGACCATCGAGCGGCGCATCGAGCTGGCCGGCAAGACCGGCCAGTGGCCGGTCGAGCTCCTTCTCGTCCTCAAGATCGTCACGGCCGTCGGACTCGGGTTCGCCGGCTTCTCCTACCGCGGCTACGTCCTCGGTGCTGCCGCGCTCGCCCTCGGCTACATCCTCCCCGACTTCGCCCTCGATGCGATCGCCCGCAACCGTCAAGAGACGATCGAGCGGGAGCTGCCCGACGCCCTCGATCACATCACGATGAGCGTTGAGGCCGGGATCGGGTTCGAGGCCGCCATGGGGCGTGCCGCCAGGGCGGGCCGGGGCCCGCTGGCGCTCGAGTTGCGCCGCGCCCTCCACGAGATGCAACTCGGCGTGCCCAGGTCCGAGGCGCTACGTCACCTCGCCGAGCGCAGCGACGTCACCGACTTGCGCACCTTCGTGACGGCGGTCATCCAGTCGGAGGACTACGGCCTCCCGATCGCTCACGTCCTCCGCATCCAGTCCGGTGAGCTGCGGACCCGACGCCGCCAGCGCGCCGAGGAGCGGGCGCTCAAGATCCCCGTGAAGATGGTGTTCCCGCTCGTGCTGTGCATCTTCCCCGCCCTNNCCGCCCTCTTCATCGTCTTGCTCGGACCGGCTGCGATTCGGATCTCGAACACGCTCTTCGGAGGGTCGTGACCCATGAGGTGGGGAAGGCGGCGATGACGACACAACGAGTTTCCCAGCCGAGGACCGTGCACTCGGTGCTTGCAAGTGCCACGGAGCGGCCACGGGGTCGTTCGATCATGCCGACCGGGTACAGCCCGCTCGACGATGCCCTCGGTGGAGGCTTCCGCTCGGGCACGTTGACCCTCGTGGGCGGTGTGCCTGGTGTCGGCAAGACCGTCGCCGCGCTGCAGTGGGCCCGGGCGATGGCGTCGAGCGGGTACGGCGTCGTCTACTACGCCTGCTACGAGCACGACGAGCCGACCCTGCTCGGCCGGTTGCTGCTGGCCGAGCTCGGCGATCTCGCCTCGAACGAGGGCATGTCGACATCGTCCGAGGTGCGCCGCGTGATGTGGGGGCTCGCCACCGGCGCCGTCGAGCTGGCCGAGGCGTCGGCCGGCAACCTCATGGTGCGTGCCGCCCACGCCAGGCTCGAGAGCTACAGCGACCGGCTCTGGCTCCACGCATCCTCCCCGGTGCGCAACGACGTCGCCACCCTCGAGGCGATGCTGCCAACCGGGAGCGAGGGCAAGGCCGTGCTCTTCGTCGACTACTTGCAGAAGGTGCCCGGTGACCCCGGTGAGGCCGCCGTCGGACTCAAGGACATTGCGATGGAGCGCGACATCGCCGTCATCGCCATCGTGGCGGGTGACCAGGCCGGCCTCCACCGGCGCCGGTTCCGCCTCCAGCACCTGGAGTCGGCGGCTTCCCTCACGTACGAGGCCGACGTCGTGTTGCTGCTCAACGACAAGTACAGCGCCGTGTCGAAACGGCACACCGCGTACGACACGGTGCGGGCGGAGAAGTTCAAGCAGCAGGTGGTCCTCACGATCGAGAAGAACCGGGAGGGCCCGACCGGGGTCAACCTCGGCTTCACCAAGGACTTCCTCCACTACCGGTTCCATCCGGCCGGTGAGCACGTCGAAGAGCAGCTCGTCGACGAGGTCATCTTCCTCGAGTAGACGCCGCCTCAGCCGAGGCCGGTCGGACAACTCACCCCGGTGCCGGCGATGCCGCAGTATCCGTTNNCTGGTGGTAGTCCTCGGCGTAGTAGAACTGGCCGGCGGGGGCGATCTCGGTGGTGATGGCGCCGTACCCCATCGCCGTGAGCCCCTCCTGGACTGCATCCCGGGTGGCGAGGGCGAGATCGCGGTCCTCGTCGGCGTCGTAGTAGACCGCGGAGCGGTACTGGGTGCCGACGTCGTTGCCCTGGCGCATGCCCTGGGTCGGGTCGTGCTCCTCCCAGAACGTCTTGAGCAGCTGCTCGTAGGTGATGGCCGCCGGGTCGTACACCACGAGTACCACCTCGGCGTGCCCGGTCCGCCCGGTGCACACCTCACGGTATGTCGGGTTCTCCGTGGCGCCGCCGGCGTAGCCGACCGCCGTCGAGTACACGCCTGGGAGCTGCCAGAAGAGCCGCTCGGCACCCCAGAAGCAGCCCATCCCGAACACGGCGCGCCGGGTGCCCTCGGGGAACGGCTCCCGGATCCGGTTCCCGTTCACGTAGTGGTACTCGGGCACCTCCAGCGGCTCGGCGCGGCCCACCGGGGCGTCTCCGGGCTCCGGCATGTCGGTCTTGTTGCGTCTCCACCCCATGTCAGCTCCTCTCGGCGTCACCACCAACGCCGTGGCGGCCAACCATGTTCCAGCATCATCGTGCCATCTCGACCGGCCGATCGCGCCGAACTGGGCGGTACGCTGACGACGTGCCGTCCTACCGCAGCTTCGCCATCTTCGTGCTCGCCCTCGTCGTGCTGAAGCGCTTCTTCGGGCTGCCGATCTCCATCGGGGGCAGCATCTTGCTGACGCTTGCGGTTTCTGCGGCCGTGACCGCACTCGAGTCGCGGAGCCACACCCGGCGGGGCGCCGGGGAAGACCGGCCGCAGCGCCGTGGGTAACGTCGGCGTCATGGACGACAAGATGGTCGCGATCTGCGCCGACCTCGCGGCGGAGCATGGAGAGCTCGCTGCGGCGGTGGCCCCGCTCGACGAGGAGGGGTGGGATCTGCCCACACCGGCTGAGGGGTGGGCGATCAGGGATCAGATCGCCCACCTCGCCTTCTTCGACGACAAGGCCGTCGAGGCACACCTCGACCCGGAGGCTTTTGCCGCCGAGCTGGCCGGGCTCGCCGCCGCACCCGACATGGACGCCTACGTGGCCATCGCCACGGACCGGGCCGCCGCGATGCGCGGCGCCGACATCCTCGGCTGGTGGAGGGCGGCGAACGAGCGGCTCCGCGGTGTCTACGCGTCGCTCGACGCCGGGACCCGGGTGCTGTGGTACGGCCAACCGATGGGAGCGCGGTCGAAGATCACGGCGCGGATCATGGAGACGTGGGCACACGGCCAGGACGTTCGCGATGCGCTCGGCATCGATGAGGTGCCGGTGGGCCGGCTCCGCCACGTCTGCCACATCGGTGTCGCCGCCCGGCCGTACGCGTTCCGCATTCGGGGGCTACCGGTCCCCGACGTCGACCCCTACGTGGAGCTGACCTTGGGCGACGAGGCGTGGACATGGGGCGACCCGGCGTCGCCCGAGTCGGTGCGGGGGAGCGCGCTCGGTTTCGCCATGGTCGCCACCCAGCGAAGGCACCGGGCGGACACCGACCTCGTCGCCACGGGCCCGGGCGCCGATGCGTGGCTCGATGTCGCCCAGGCGTTCGCCGGGCCACCCGGGCCGGGGCGGCCGCCTCTCAATTGAACCCAGACGCGACGACGCCTCCCGGAGCGCCGGGAGGCGTCGTCCACGCTGAGGGAGGCGCCCTCAGGCCTCTGCCGTCACACCGTGGCTACGAAGGTGAAGTCGGCGACACCGCCGTCGGATGACCTGACCACCACCCCGAAGACCTCACCGACCGGAGCCTCGGGGAAGTCGACCCGCAGCTCCCAGTGTCCGGCCTCGTTCGCCGTCGTGGTGCCGGCGCCGTACTCCGACTTGACCGAGATCTTCGCCAGCGGAGTCGCCGTGCCCCAGAACACGTCGTAGGGCGGATCCTCGTTGCACGAGCCGTACTTCTGGTTCGCCGTGAACTTCGCCGGTTCCTCCTCGTGGGTCGGGTCGTACACCTTCATCCAGAACTCGGCGCGGCCCCCGTCGCCGGACTCGACGACGACCTTGAACTTCTGAGCGTGGGGTGCACCCTCGAAGACCACCGTGGTCTCCCAGACCCCGTCACCGTTCGCCTCGGTGCGGCTCGACCCGTGCTCCGACATCACCACGATCCCGGTGCCGGGTGTGGCGGTGCCCCAATAGTGATTCACCGGTGGGTCGTCGTCGGAGGCTTCCCACTTCTGATGGGCGGAGAACTTCGGCTTCTCCTCCTCGGCGACGTCGAGGTAGACGGTGACCGAAGTCTCGGCCACATTGCCAGCGGCATCCTCGGCACGGAACGGCATCACGTTCTTGCCGGCCTGATGGAGGACGAGGGTGATCGCCCAGTTCCCGGCGTCGTCCATGCGAGCCTCGTACTTGCCATACGTGACGACGGCGTCGGGATCGCTCACGCCCTTGAACGTGATGACCTCGCGCTCGACGCGGGCACCGTCGCGAGGCGATGTGACCTCGAGGAGGACGGAGTCATCGACCTTGTCGATGGGTTCGTCGTGGGCCGGTTCCTTGTCGACGGGCTTGTCGTGTGCCGGCTCTTTGTCGACGGGTTTGTCGTGGGCCGGCTCGTCGGCCACCGGCTCCTCCGGCTTCGGCTCCTGCGGCTCCTCGGCGACGTCGTCGCCGACAAACCCGGCGCTCGCCGGCGCCACCAGGGACGGTGCCTGGCCCGAACCCTCGTCATCCCCTGCGCTCATCATGCCGACCTGCGCGAGGGCGATGCCCGACAGCAGGACGACGGCAAAGGTCGTGAGGAAGACCGAGAATCCTCTGTGTTTCAGCATTCGCCGCATCGGGAACCCGCTCCTTGTGTTGGCTTCCATCGGTCCCGGATGCCTCCCACGCCTGTAACTCGCCGGTGGGGGTGGAGAGGTTTACCGCAATCCGCGGCCTCGGCCGCGGGTGCCGGTCACCGGGCCGATGCGGCCGCGGCGAAGGCGCGGCGGCGGACCGCCCGGACCAGTCCCCGCCCGGCGAGCACGACGAAGAAGATCGCCACGGCGAGGCCCGACACCGCTGCCCCCGCCGCGATGTCGAGGTGGAAGCTGAGGAGAAGCCCGCCGACCACAGCAACCGTTCCCACCGCGACCGCGGTGGCCATCATCACCGGGACCCGGCGGGCGATGAGGGCCGCCGTCGCCGGGGGGGCGATGAGGAGCCCGAAGACGAGGAGTGTCCCGACCGTCTGGAAGGAAGTGACCACGGCGATCGTCACCAGCCCCATCATCACGGCATGGGTGAGGCGGGGATTGAGCCCGAGGACCTCCGCTTTCTCCTCGTTGAAGGCCAGCACGAGCAAGGGCCGGTAGAACAGCGCGACGCCGCCGATCGCCGCTGCCGCCGCCGCCCCCTGGACGACGACGTCGCCGGTCGTCGTTCCCAGCACGTCGCCAAACAGGATCGCGACGAGATCGACGGCGAACGAGCCGGCCCGGGAGATGATGATGACGCCGAGGGCGAGCATCCCGACGAAGAGCAGGCCGATGGCCGTGTCCTCCGTGAGGGTGGTGCTGCGGTGGATGAGCGAGATGGCGCCGATCATGACGACGGCGGCGACGGCGGCGCCGGCGACGAGGTTCGCCTCGAGGAGGAACGCCACTGCGATACCCGGGACGACGCCGTGGGCGAGCGCATCGCCGATGAAGGCCAGCCCGCGTAGGACGACCCAGGTCCCCACCACCGACGTCGTCACCACGGCGAGGATTCCGGCGATGAGGGAGCGCTGCATGAAACCGAGCGAGAACGGATCCGTGAAGAACTCGATCATCGGGCGAGCGCCTCCGCGATCCGCCGGGCGTTCGTCGTGAGCATCGTGAGGTACGTCTCCGCCCCCGAGCCCGGTGGGCCCAGCGAGCCGGTGAACAGCTCGACGACGGCGACGTCACCGCCCAGCTCGGCGGCGACGGCCTCGGCGAGGCGCGCCGGGGCGGTGGTCTCGGCGAAGATGGCCGGGACGTCGCGGCTGCGGATGGTGGCGACGAGCGACGCGAGATCGGCAGCGCTCGGCTCGGCGGCCGTCGTCCCCGAGGGGATCACGGTCCCGACGACCTCGAAGCCGTACCGCACGGCGAAATAGCCCAGGGAATCGTGGTTCGTGACCAGGATGCGCTGCGGCGCCGCGATCGAGGCGAGGATCTCGACGACGGCGGCGTCGGTGTCGACGATCTCCTGCCGGTAGGAGCTTGCCGCCTCCCTCCACGACGCGGCGCCGGCTTCGTCGAGGCCGGTAAGCGCATCGCCGATGGCCGTCACGGCGACGGCCATCCGCTCGGGGTCGAGCCAGACGTGGGGATCCGGCGCGCCCGTCGGTTCGCCACCGAGCGGGAGGGGAGCGGCAATCGGGCCGATTTCGAGCACTGTGACGCCGTCGGCGGCCGCGGCGGCCACGACATCGGCAAGCCCCTCTTCGAGCCCCAGCCCGTTGATGACGACCAGGTCGGCGTCTCGCAGCCGCGCCGCCTCGGCCGCAGAGGGCCGATAGTCGTGCGGGTCGAGGCCCCGGCCTACGAGCGTCTCGACGGTGGCGCGGTCCCCGGCGATGCGCCCGGCCACATCGCCGAGGATGGACGTCGACGCAACGATGAGCACACCGTCGCGCTCGTCACCGGCCGACCCACCGCACGCCGCGACACCGGCCATCAGCCCGAGGAGGGCGGCAGCGGCGAGCACGGGTCTGGCGAGGCGGGACATCGAGCAAGGCTCCAGTGGTCGATGGTGACAGGCTCCCGGAACCTGTTGTATTTTGAGAATCAATATCATTATACTGGACGCATGACGACGATGCCGGGTCCGGTGCTCGGGGACCTCGATGCCCGGGTGGGCCAGCGGCTCGCCGGTGCCGGGGTTCGGTACACGAAAGGCCGCAGGCTCGTCGTCCGGGCACTCGGGCGCGCCGGCGGGCCGAGGTCGGCCGCGGAGCTCCACGAGCGACTTCGTCCCGGAGTTCCACTGTCGTCGCTGTACCGCACGCTGACGGTGCTCGCCGAGGCCGGGGTGCTCGCTCGATCCCACGACGGCAACGGGGTGGCGCTCTTCGAGCTCGCCGAGTGGCTTCGCGGCCACCACCACCACCTCGTCTGTGTCGAATGCGGCCGGGTCGAGGACGTCGACGTCGGCGACGAGCACGAGCGCACCCTGACCGGTGTCGTGCTCGCCGTCGCCGCCGCCGGGGACCTCGAGCTCACCGGGCACCGCATCGACATCGAGGGCGTCTGCGGGGAGTGCCGGGCATGATCGCGGCACGGGGCAAGGGCCTGGCGCTCGCATACAACGGCCGGGTCGCCGTCGACGCCTCCGACTTCACGATCCCGAGGGCGGGCCTCACCGCGGTCATCGGGCCGAACGGATCGGGCAAGTCGACGTTGCTCCACGCGCTCAGCGGTCTCGTCCGGGTGCGGGCAGGGGTGGTCGAGGTGCTCGGTACGACTCCCGAGCTGGCGAGGCCGCTGGTTGCCTACGTGTTGCAAGCGACCAAGGTCAACGAGGTCATGCCCGTCACCGTTCGCGAGGTGGTCACGATGGGGCGGTTCGCCGGGAGGGCTCGTCGCCGCTTCGACGACGCTGACCATGCCGCGTGCGATGCCGCCATCGAGCGCCTCGGGCTCGCCGATCTCGCCGACCGGCATCTCACCGAGCTCTCCGGAGGTCAGCGGCAGCGGGTCTTCGTCGCCCAAGGACTCGCCCAGCAGGGAGAACTGCTCCTCCTCGACGAGCCGGTGACCGGGCTCGACCTCGTCTCCAGAGACCAGATCATCGGCGCGATCCTCGACGAGGTGGACGCGGGCACGTGCGTCGTGATCACCACGCACGAGCTCGGTGAGGCGGCGTCGGCCGATCACGTCATCCTCATGGCGGGACGGGTCACCGCCGAGGGACCTCCCGACGAGGTGCTCGCCCCCGACATCCTCTCGGCGGCGTACGGGGTGGGGATCGTCCACCTCGACGACGGCTCCATCGTGCTCGACGACGCCGCCCACCGCACCCGGGGACCCCACGTCCATTTCAGCCGCAAGCCCCGGTCCTGACGCCCAGGCGGACCGGTCGGGTCCGCCAGCCCCGGTCGGGTTGCGGCGGTTTAGCATCGCCGCCATGGCGCGAACGGTCGGCGACATGCTCGGAGCCCTGGCGGAGCAGATCCCGCTGAGCAAGGCCGCCGGCTGGGACCCGGTGGGCCTTCAGCTGGGAGCGGCCGACGCCCCGGCGAGACGGGTGGCGGTCGCCCACGAGATCACAGAGCCCGTTGTGGCCAGGGTCGAGGGCGACGCAGTGGACCTCGTCCTCACCTATCACCCCCTTCTCTTTCGGTCGACGAACCGGCTCACCGCCGGGCGGAGCCCGGAGGGGAGGGCATACCGCCTCATCCGACACGGTGCCGCGGTGGCCGTCGTGCACACGGCGTACGACGTCGCACCAATGGGGACCGCGACATCCCTCGCCGAGGCACTCGGGCTCTCCAGCCTCGCCGGGTTCGCCCCGCTGTGGCCCGTCGATGCGGTCAAGGTCATCGTCTTCGCTCCCGAGGCCGACGCCGACGCGCTCATGGAGGCGATGAGCGCGGCGGGCGCCGGTGACATCGGCGCCTACAGCTCGTGCTCGTTTCGCGTCTCGGGAACCGGCACCTTTCTCGCTCCCGAGTCGGCCTCGCCGTCGACGGGCCGGGCCGGAGAGATGAACCGGGAACCGGAGCTCCGCCTCGAGATGATCGCCCCCAAGCGCCGCGCCGACGACGTCGTCGCCGCGCTCGTCTCCGCCCACCGCTACGAGGAACCCGCCTTTGACGTCGTCGACGTCGCCGCCAACGCCGGTTTCGTGGGCAGGGTGGGAGAGCTGGCCACGCCGGTGACGCTGCAGGCGTTCGCTCGCCGCATCGAGGAGCGCCTCGAGAGCCCGGTCCGGGTTGCGGGTCCCGCCAAGCGGACCATCGAGCGTGCCGCAGTGGTGCCCGGCTCGGGCGCATCCTTCCTTCGCCAGGCCGCCGCCGTCGCCGACGTGCTCGTCACCGGGGACGTGCGCCACCACGACGCCCGGGCGGCGCTCGACCTCGGCCTCGCGGTCGTCGACGCCGGCCACACCGCCACCGAGCGCCCCGGGATCCGGCTACTGGCGTCGCTCGTCTCCGGCATGGGCGACGACGTCGTCGATCTCACCGGCATCGACCCGAACCCCTGGAGGGAGTAGCGATGGAGCAGCTGCGCAGCCTCGCCGACCTTCTCGATCTCCAGGACGTGGATCTCCAGATCGACCGCCTCCTCCACGAGCGACAATCGCTGCCGGTGCTCGCCGAATTCCGCACCGCCCACGAGCGGGTCGAGGCCCTGACCCGAGAACGCGACGAGGTGGCAGCGACGCTGCGGGAGACCGACCTCGGTCTCGACAAGACGAGCGGCGAGCTCGAGTTGGCCCAGCTCAAGCTGTCCCAGGAGCAGAACCGGCTCTACGCAGGGGGTCTGAGCGCCCGCGACGCCGACTACCTCCGCCGCGAGGTCGAGATGCTGCAGCGGAAGAACAGCGACATGGAGGACGAGATCCTCGACCTCATGGAGAAGAAGGAACAGCATGAGGCCGCACTCGAGGCGCTGGTGGCGGAGCTGGAGGCGGCCGAGGCGACGAAGCGGCGCCACGAGGCCGCGATCGCCGAGGCATGGGAGACGATCGACGCCCAGCTCGCCATCAAGGAGGCGCGCAAGGCCGACATCGTGCCCCTGATCCGTGAGGACCTGCTCGAGCTCTACGAGGAGCTGCGGCCGGTGAAGGACGGCGTCGCCGTAGGCCGCCTCGCCGAAGGGATCTGCGGCGGCTGTCACCTGCGCCTGACCGCAGCAGAGCAGCTCGACGCCAAGCGGACCGACCCTCCCCGCTGTCTGCACTGCCGGCGCATCCTCGTGCCGTAGGCCGCCGTGCTGTTCTGGCACGTCGGCGGCACGGTCGCAGCGATCCGCTACGCGTTCCGGGACGACCGCATGGATCTGCGGCTGCTCGTCGTCGGTGCCGTGCTTCCCGATCTCATCGACACACCGATAGGCCTCATCGCTTATCCGGCTCTCGAGACGCTCCGACTGGCTGCGCATTCGCTGGCGTTCGGCACCGCGGTCATGATTGCGGTCGTCGTCGCAACGCGACGCGGCAGGCCGCGCAAGCGATGGATGCCGCTCGCCATCGGGATCCTGATGCATCTGGTGCTCGACGCGATGTGGGCCGATCCCGGGACGTTGTGGTGGCCGTTCCTCGGCACGGGCTTCACCGCGTCGGGATACGACTCTGCCGCAGGCCTCGTGGCGGCGATCTTGACGGACTGGCGGGTTTGGGTGCTGGAGGCCGCCGGCCTGGCCTACGTGGCGAGCCTTGCCCGGAGAGGCAATCTGGGCTCGCCGCAGGAACGCGCCCGTTTCCTGGCCACCGGCAGGATTGCAGTCCCCATCGACGGGCGCTGACGGCGCTCCCGGCCGCCCGGGGGAAGGCGCCCGCGGGCTGCATTAGCCTCTGTGCCCATGCGTGCCGTCTCTGCCGTCGTTGCTCTCGCGCTCGTGATCTCCGCATGCGGCTCGAGTGA
>JABAOE010002646.1_pt1 | contig 26397 bp, 27 predicted proteins | sample 7062141 | NCBI WGS metagenome assembly JABAOE01 (sample SAMN14538627, study PRJNA623070) | marine sediment metagenome | biome: marine biome [ENVO:00000428]; feature: marine pelagic biome [ENVO:01000023]; material: deep marine sediment [ENVO:00002113] | place: India: Gulf of Khambhat ... | reverse complement strand
AACGAAGATCAGCTCCACGGCGGGGGAGCGTAGCCCCCCGAACCGGCGGTCAGGCTCGGTACCCCCGGGTGGGGACCACAATGGCCCGAAAAGAACCGAAGGCCGCCGGTTGGCGGCCTCGGTTCGGGCTTAGACGGGAGGTAGGAAGGCATCCTGTCTGAGTACTCTATCGGCAGCTCCCCCCGCAACCTTGAGGGGAAACTTGAAGAATTTCTCGGACCTGAAATCGGACCTCGTCGACCATTTGAAGACCCATGCCCTTCGCACCGACGGGCCGTTCACCCTGTCCTCAGGAGGGACGTCCGACTGGTACCTCGACGGCCGCCGGACGACGTATTCGGGCGACGGCGGCCGCCTCGTCGCCCGCTGCGTCCATGCCGTCGCGGACCGAGGCGCCACTGCCATCGGCGGGCTCACGATGGGTGCCGACCCGGTGGCGATCGCCGCGGCAGTTCTCGCCGAGCCCCCGCTGAAGTCGTTCTCGGTGCGCAAGGCGGCAAAGGACCACGGCACCGGCGGGCGTCTCGTCGGGCCGCTTCAGCCCGACGACCGGGCGATCGTCGTCGACGACACCACGACGACGGGCGGCTCGCTCGTCGAGGCGATCGAGGTGCTGGGCAACGCCGGCGTCACCGTCGTCCAGGCCATCGTCGTCGTCGACCGGAGCCGCGGCGAGGCCCGGCGCCGCGTCACGTCGCTCGGCGTGCCGTTCGAGGCGATCGTGCTCCCCGCCGACCTGGGGGTCGATGAGTGACGCATCTGCGGGTCGAGCGGTCGCCGGTGCGGCAGTTCCTCATGGGCCTCGCCGGTCTTCTCTTGCTCCTCGCCGCCCTCGATGTCGTGTGGCTCCACCGGCTCTCCGGTCCTCCCGATCGCAACGAAGACGACACGCTGACCTCCCGCGGCATCGTCCAGCGCCGCAGCGACATCCTCTGGGGCAGCGTCATGATCGTCGGCGGCAGCATCGTCCTCATCGCTGCCGTCGCCGGCCTCGCGGTGCGCCGGCCCGTCGTCGAGCTGACCGACGACGAGCTGCGCCTTCGCCTCGGCGCCCCTTTGCGCTACGGAGGCCCACTGGCCACGGTGGCCGTGCCCTGGGAGGAGGTCGTCGCCATCCGCTCCGCGACCGACGAGTCGGACGGCTGGCAGCCGACGAGGGTCCTCGTCCTCGAGGTCGAGGACGTCGCCAGGCTCCCCGTCGAGCCCTGGGGAGCGGAGTGGAAGGGGCGCGAGCTCCACATCGATGCCGACTCGTGGCAGGTCCCGGTCGAGGAGGTGGCGCTGCGCTCCCAGCTGTTGCTCGTTCGCAAGACGAGGCGTCCCACCGACGGCGGCGGCAACGGGACGGTCTGAGCGATGCTGATCGGCGCCCACACCCCGTCGGAGAGCCCGCTCGCCGAGGCCGAGACCCGGGACGCCGACCTCGTTCAGATCTTCCTGTCCAACCCACAGTCCTACAAGAAACCGCTGCCTCGCGCCGACGCCGCGGAGCTCGCCGCCTCCGAGGTGGCCGTCTACGTCCACGCCCCCTACATCATGAACCCGGCCTCGCCGAACAACCGAATCCGGATCCCGAGCCGGAAGACGCTGGCGCAGACGATGGAGGCGGCGGAGACTGTTGGAGCTGCCGGTGTCGTCGTCCACGGTGGGCACGTCGGCGACGACGAGGACATCTCGGTCGGCTTCGAGCGCTGGAGGAAGCTCTTCGAGTACGCCGACGGCGGCTGGGCGGTGCCGCTGCTCATCGAGAACACGGCAGGCGGCGGCAATGCGGTCGCCCGCGAGCTCGAGAACTACGGCCCGCTGTGGGACGAGATCGGCGAGTTCAACGTCGGCGTCTGTCTCGACAGCTGCCATACCTGGGCCGGGGGTGGTGATCTCGGCGGAGCCGTCGATCTCGTGCGGGGGCTGACGGGCCGGGTCGACCTCATCCACTGCAACGACTCGCGCGATCCGTTCGACAGCCGGCGGGACCGGCATGCCGGGCTGGGGAGCGGGGAGATCCCCGACGCGCTCATCGTCGAGTTCGTTCGCGCCGGCGCCGCCCCAACGGTCGTGGAGACTCCGGGTGGTGCCGACGCCCAGGCGGCCGACATCGCGTGGCTCCGGGAGCGGCTCCGCTGAGGCATCGTAGGAACCCGGCGCCTGATCCGGTACGTTGCTTCGGTCATGCGCAGACGTGTGGGAGTCCTCGTCGGCCTGGCGCTCGTCGCCGCCGGGTGCTCGAGCGTCACCGGCGCCACGACGACCACCTCGCCCGTGGCCCCGACGTCGCCGCTCACCCAGACGACCTCTGCCGCGAGCACCACCGCCGTCCCGGAAACGTCGGTGACGACCTCGTCGACGGACGCTTCGGAGGAGACGACCACCACCTCGGAACCGGTCGTCGCGTCACCGGGGGTGTCGCTCATCATCGCCAACGACGACGGCGTCTACCGGTTCGGTGACGACGGCTCGGTCTCAGAGCTGATGACGGGCCCCGTGGTCATCGCCGTCGACGACACCCGCGGGGGCGTGTTCTTCCAGATCCGGCGGGGTCGGTTCGGTTCCGGTGAGGGCACGAGCATCGTGTGGTGGATCCGCTCGGGATCGGACACCGCCGAGGCGTTCCTCGTCCCCTCCCAGCCGGACCACTTCCTCTCGCTCCACGACGCGGTCGAGACCGACGGCGGGCTGCGCGTGTATTACACCCGGCAGGCGGGGAGCAACCCCGACGACATGATCGACACGCTGCGCCGTTACGACGTCGACGCCCGCACCGTCACCGAGCTGGGCGGTGTCGGCGGCTGGGAGGCCGGCTCGGATCCGGTTTCGATCGGCGGCGACACCATCGCGATGACCTGGTACGCCGAGATCCTCAACGGTTTCACCTTCTGGGACCTCGACGGCAGCACGATCTCGGTGGCGGCGGACCCGTACGCCGGTGACTTCTGCGAGGACCGCGAGTGCGAATGGGCTGTGGAGCTCGCCCCCGACGGGGCGACCCTCGCCTACTTCCANNTCCAGCGGGTCGAGGACGACGAGGGATTCCTGGTGAACACCGATCTGGTCGTCGTCGAGTCCGGTACAGGTGCCGAGATCGCGAGAGTGCACATCCAGGGAGAGCAGGAGGGTTGGTTCGCGGAGTCGATCGACCTCACCGGCACCCTCGCCGTCGTCAACCGCGAGTCGTTCTCCAGGGACGTCTTCCTGGAGCCGTGGATGGTGGACTTCAGCGGGCCGTCCCCGACGGTCACGGAGCTGCCGATCACCGGGCGGGCGCGCCTCGCCCGCGCTCGGATCGACATCGCCGCGCCGGTGGCGGCGCCCCTACCCTGACCTGCCGGACGCTCAGCCGCCGAACATGCTCGGGTCGAAGAACTCGAGGTCCTCGGCGTTCGTGACCTGGTCTGGGGGCGGCGCGGTGATGTCGACGTCGGCGCCCCAGTCGTACATCTCGAAGGTCATCGTCATCCGCTCGAATCCTCCGGCCTGGCCGCCGAGGTCGGCCCCGGAGATGTCGATCGTGTAGCGGTGGATGAGGCCGTCGTCCCCGATCCACATCGTCATCGGGAGGTCGTCGATCGGCAGCGGGCCCTGCGCCTCGAACTCGGCTCTCTGCTCGGGCGTCGCCGTCTCGAGGAGCGCGGCCACGTCAAAGGTGACCTCGTACTTCGTCGTCTGCACGCCGCGCACCTCTTCGCGGCCCGCCTCGGTGATCGTGGCGTTGGCGTCCTCGAGCACGGCGAGGAAGTCCGCCGGATTCCCCGGTGAGGTGCTGGCGAACCCGCTGACCGTTGCTGCGGAATCGTCGGCCGGCATCTCCAGCCACTCCGTCTCGACACCGAACATGCCCCCGAAGAGCGGGAACCGCATGTAGGCGGTGGCGCCGATCTGGCGGATCTCCATCTCGCCGAAGAGGTCCGCGAGCGACGGTGGGATCTGGCTGCCGGCGGAGGCGGCGATACCGCTCATGTCCATCGTGAACGCGAACGCTCCGGCTTCGTTGTCGAACGCGCCGGAGAACGGCATCTCGATCTCGGTGATGCCGGGGGCACCCTCGATGCCCATCATGACGAAGGAGCCCTCCATGCGGCCCGACGTCGCGTTGGTGGCCTGGCTCAGCGCGGCGCGGAGGGCCGGGGTGGCGTCGCCGGGGGCCTCGGTGGTGGGGGCAGCCGTGGTGGTGGGCGCAGCCGTCGTCGCTTGCGTTGCCGCGGTGGTCGATGCGCTCGTGNNGGCGGAGTCGCCGCAGGCTGCGACCAACAGCGCGAATGCGAGAACGAAACTGAGACGGCGCAGAGCCATGGGCGGCCTCCTCGGCTGGATCGTTGGCGACAGTGTGGGCGCGTGTTCGTCGTTGCGCCAGTATCTGTCGGCTCTATCGGTACCCGGCGCGGGTCCCTGAACCCGCGTTGTGTCAACCCTGGATGAACCGTTCTACCAGATCCCGCGCGATGGGATCACGATGTTGGGACGGCGGGCTCTTCATGAAGTACGACGACGGGCCTTCGAGAGGTCCGCCGACACCCCGGTCGAGGGCGAGGCGGGCACAGCGTATGGCGTCGATGACGACGCCGGCGGAGTTCGGGGAGTCCCACACCTCCAGCTTGAGCTCGACGGCCAGCGGGACGTCGCCGAAGCCGCTCCCCTCGAGGCGGATGAACGCGAGCTTGCGATCGGTGAGCCACGGCACGTGGTCAGAGGGGCCGATGTGGACGTCACCGGCCGCCATGTCGTGGTCGATCTGGCTCGTCACCGATCGGGTCTTCGACACCTTCTTGGACTCGAGCCGCTCCCGCTCCAGCATGTTCATGAAGTCCATGTTCCCGCCGACGTTGAGCTGGTAGGTGCGCTCGACGGGCACACCGCGATCCTCGAAGAGGCGGGCGAGGGTGCGGTGGACGATCGTGGCTCCGACCTGGGACTTGACGTCGTCGCCGATGATGGGCACGCCGGCGGCGGCGAAACGAGCTCCCCAAGCGTTGTTCGAGGCAATGAACACCGGGATACAGTTGACGAAGGCGACCCCCGCCTCGAGGGCGGCCGCGGCGTAGTGCTCGGTCGCCAGTTGGGATCCGACGGGCAGGTACGAGACGAGCACGTCGGCGCCGCTCTCGGCGAGCACCCGGGCCACATCGACCGCCGGTTCGTCCGCCTCCTCGATCCCGGCGCGGTAGTACGCGCCGAGGCCGTCGAGGGTCGGGCCCCGTTGCACCGTCACCCCGAGGTCGGGGACGTCGGCGAACGTGATCGTGTCGTTGGGGAACGCCCACATGGCCTGGCTCAGCTCGGTGCCGACCTTGGCGGCGTCGACGTCGAAGGCGGCGACGAACTCGATGTCGCCAACGTGATAGCCGCCGAGCTCGACGTGCATGAGCCCCGGGACCGTCTCCTCGGGGTCGGCCTTCTCGTAGTACACGACGCCCTGGATGAGGGCGTTCGCACAGTTGCCGACGCCGGCGATGGCGACCTTCACCGTGTCCGCTGCTTCGTCCATTGCCGATCCGTCCTTCCCGGGAATCTGTCCACTCATCTGCGACCCGCCCGTTCGGCGGCGATGAGACCGTCGAGCCAGGCGATCTCGCTCTCGGTCGTCGCCACGCTGCGCTCCATGAGCGCCGCCGTGTATCGGTCGGCGGGCGTACCTCTGCGCCGGGTCCGGCGCACCTCCGCGAGCCGGTCGGTGAGCATCGCCCGGCGCTCTTCGAGCACCGCGACCCGGCGGTCGGGGTCGAGGTGGGAGAAGAAGGCGAGACGGATGCGGAACCGCCGCTCGTCATCGTCGCCCCTGCCATCGAGGAGCTCATCGAAGGCGTGTCGGCCCTCGTCGGTGAGCCCGTACTCCTTGCGCCGGCCTGTGCCGCGTCTCGCCGCGATCCACCCCCGTCCCTCGAGCCGGCGGATCGCCGGGTAGAGCGAGCCGAACGACACCCGGCGGAACCCGAGTTCGTGCAGCCGGCGCCGCACCTGGTAGCCGTGGAGCGGCCCGTCGTGGAGCATTCCGAGCACGGCGAGATCCAACATTCCGTCGTCCTGTATATCGGTTCGATATAACTATATCGGTCCGATATGTTCCGCACAAGGGGGGCTTCCCCCTACCATCCCGACCCATGCGACGGCTCGTGCGAACGCTCGTCATCGCGGTCTTCTCCGTGCCACCGGTGGTGGCACTCCTCGTTGGCGCCGCCTACCTCGTCGATCGGGCCGTCACCGACGCCGAAGTGGCCCGCAACGTGACCCTCGAGGGCCGTCCGATCGGCGGGCTCGGCGCCGCCGATCTCGAACGCGCCATCGACGGGATCGGCGCCGACCGGCTCGGCAAGCAGGTCGAGCTGCGCCTGCCCGGCCTGACGATCAGCGCCGCGGCCGGAGAACTCGGTCTCCGCTATGACCGGGACGCCATCGCGGCGGCTGCGATGCGCGAGGGCTCGCGGCCGGGCGTCGTCGACGATGTCCGGGCGTGGCTGCGGTCCTGGTTCGAGGGTGAGGACCTCGAGATGGAGTTCTTCGTCGATCCGTCGGTGACCCGCGCCTTCGTCGAATCCCACCCGGACAGGATCCGCAGCCTGCCCATCGAGCCGTCGTTCACCGGCGTCGTCGGCGGGTTCGAGGTGCAGCGCCCGGTTCCCGGCGAGTACCTCGACCACCGGCTCGTCGTGAGGGCACTCGAGGCGGCGCTCACGCCGTCGCACCCGCCCGACGCCGTCGAGGTGGCCTGGGGTGTCGAGCAGACCGAGATCTCCGACCTCCAGCTCGATGCCGCGCTCGCCACGGCCCAGCGCCTCGCTGTCCCGCTTCGCGTCGTCGTCAACGACCGTCCCGCCGTCATCGGCGCCGGGAGCGTTCGCGCCTGGATCGATGGCGTGGTCTCCGGCGGCACCCTCGTGCCGGTCTTCGTCCCGGAGCGGGTCGAACCCTCCCTGGAGCGGCTGCTGGAACCGCTGACGAGTGAGCCGGGACCACCGACGTTCGACGTCGTCGACGGCGAGGTCACCTTCGAGCTCGGGACGCCTGCCTACCGGTGTTGCGCCACCGACGCCGGGATCACCGAGCTCGTGCACGCCGCAGCCGCCTCCGGTGGCCTCGAGACGGTGGAGCTGCCGGTGCGGCTCGCCGAGGCGGATGGGGGCCTGGCCCGCATCGAGAGCCTTGGCATCGAAGAAGTCGTCGGCGAGTTCACGACGAGACACCGTTGCTGCCAGTCGCGGGTGAGCAACATCCATCGCATCGCGGATCTCGTCCGCGGCCAGATGCTCGAGCCCGGGGACGTGTTCTCCATCAACGAGTTCATCGGCCCGAGGACGCGAGAGAAGGGCTTCGTCGCCGCCGGCACGATCAGCCAGGGCCACTTCGTCGACGACGTCGGCGGCGGGATCTCGCAGTTCGCCACCACGATGTTCAACGCGGCGTTCTTCGCCGGGCTCGACTTCGACGCCTACCGGTCTCACACGATCTACATCAGCCGGTACCCGTACGGCCGGGAGGCGACGCTCTCGCACCCAGAGCCCGATCTCGCCGTGGTCAACAACACCCCGTACGGGCTGCTCATCTGGACCAGCTACACCGGCTCGTCGATCACCGTGCAGTTCTACTCGACGAAGTACTGGGACACCGTCCAGTCGGGGCAGCGGTCGTTCCGGCTCGGAGCGTGCACCCGGGTCAACACGTTCCGGACGCGGACGGCTCCGGACGGCACGACCCTCGAGGACATGGTCATCGCGACGTATCGGCCGGCCGAAGGCATCGACTGCAACGGGCGCGCCATCCCGAGACCGTGACCAGTCGGGGTGCGGGGTTCCTTGCCCTCGGCGAACTGCATCCGCAGAATGTCGCGCTGTCACCCTCGAAAGGGGATGCGTGGAGACACTCGTCGACATCCACAGCTGGGTCCGCTGGCTCGTGCTCCTCGGCCTCGTCGCCGGGACCGGGCTCGCCCTGAGCCGCCACCTCAAGAGGGAGGGCTGGGAATCGGGCTACTTCTCGGCCGCGGTCATCGCCCTCGATGTCCAAGTGCTGATCGGCATCGTGCTGTATCTCGGCAACAACGGTTGGGACGAGGGCACCTTCGTTGCGGTCTTCCATCCGATCTTCATGCTCGCCGCCCTCGTCGCGGCCCATGTCGCGCTCCGCTACGCCCGGACCCATCCCGGGGGCGAGCCGAACAAGGCCATGGGGTACGGGCTGTTCGTCTCCGTCGTCCTCGTCGTCGCCGGCGTGCCGTGGGACCGGCTCTCGGGCTGAGGCGGTCGGCTCAGTCCGGTCGCTCGAGGAAGAACAGGTCCCTCGTCGTCGTGTAGCCCCTCCCCGCCATCCGGCCGACCGCCTTGAGTTCCACCGGGTCGACGCGGAGGCGCTCGTCGAGGACGGCGTCGGCGACGTGGAGCCGCAGCACCTCGCCGAAGACGACCGCCGCCGATGGCGGCTCGCCGACGCGCACGACCCTGGTCATCCGGCACTCCATGTTCGCCTTCGCCTCGGCGACCATCGGGGCGGGCACGAGGTCTGCATCGATGGCCGTGAGCCCGGCGACCTCGAACTCGTCGACGTCGGGGGGATACGTCCCCGAGGTGACGTTCATCGCCTCGGCGACCTCTTCGGTCACGACGTTGACGGTGAACGCCTCGGTGGCCTCGACGTTGCGGAGCGTGTCCTTGTACTTCGTGACGAGCTCGGTGGAGAAGAGCACGGTCGGCGGGCGCCACGCCACCGCGTTGAAGAACGAGAACGGCGCGAGGTTGCGGCCGCCGTCTGCCGATCTCGTGCCGATCCACCCGATGGGCCGGGGCACGACGAGACCGATGAGCAGCTTGTACGCGACGCCGGATTCGAGATCGGCGGCGTCGAGGGTCCGCTTCGGGTGCTCGCTCACGACGCCGGCACCCTACTGTCGCGACATCCGGGCCGGCGTTCTCCCTGCCGTGAGCGCCGCCTAGGGTGAGCGCCGTGGTCGAGACGGCGTCGTTGCGGGTCCTGGGGATCTCGGGGAGCCTGCGCCGCGCCTCGTACAACACCGCGACGCTGCGCGCCGCGGCCGAGGTGATGCCCGACGACATGGGCCTCGAGATCGCCGAGATCGGGGACCTACCCCATTTCAACGCGGATGACGAGCAGGAGCATGGCTTCCCGGCCTCCGTCGTCCGCCTTCGCGACCAGATCGCGGCCGCCGACGCCCTGCTCGTCGCGACCCCCGAGTACAACTTCTCCATCACCGGGGTGCTGAAGAACGCCATCGACTGGGCATCTCGGCCTCCGCGCTCGCCGCTCAACCTCAAGCCGAGTGCAGTCCTCGGAGCGGGGGGCAGGCTCGGCACGGCGAGGGCGCAGGCGCACTTCAGGGACATCGCCCTTCACAGCGATCTGCGCATGGTGCAGAAGCCCGAGGTGCTCATCTCCGACCCGTGGGACAAGTTCGAGGCGGGCCGGCTCATCGACGAGAGAACTCGCGACCAGATCCGCAGGCTCGTGCTGGCGCTGCGGGGGCTGACGCTGCGAATCAAGGCGACCCGCAGGCGCGTCCTCGTTGTCGGCCGTCACCCGCCGTCGATGCGGAGGGTCACCACCGAGCTACGCGAGCTCGGGTACGAGCCGGTCGGCGTCGCCGACGACGAGTCGGCGCTCGAGCTGCTCAACCCGGGCAGCTTCGCCGCCGTCCTCATCGGTGGGGGCGTCGAGGACGCCTCCCGGGTCACGCTGGCGGCATACGTGACGCGGCATGCGCCGTCGACGGCGGTCGTCGAAGTCGACTCCCCCGATGCCCTTCATGCGGCGCTCGAGGGCGCGCTCGAACTGCGCTGAGGCTCGCCGTGCTCAGTAGGCGCCGCCGAGCTTGCGGTGGTCCCACGAGGCGACTTTTTGCGGTTCGACGACGACCGCCGTGTTCTTGGGCGCATACCGGCCGAACGCCGCCTCGAGCTCATCGGGAGCGAGGGCGACGGGCTCGCTGCCGGTCATCGGGTAGCGCGCGGCGAGCCTGCCGTAGAGCTCGAGCACGTAGCCCGGGTCGGTGACGAGGCGGGCTTCACCCCGGATCATCACGCCCCGCAACTCGGAGTAGGCATGCCCCGCCTCGACGAGGACCGACAGCTTCGGGTTGCGCATGAGGTTGATGATCTTTTGCGACTTGGTGAACGAGCGGAACACGATCTTGCCGTCGTCGACGACGAACCACATCGGGGCGAGGTGGGGAAACCCGTCTGCGCCGGTCGTGGCCACCTGGAGGATGTGGGGTGGTTCCTCTTCGAGAAACGCCAGGATCTCGACGTCGGACATCGTGATGTCTCTGCGTGCCATGGCGCCAACCTAGTGGTTCCGGTCAGTGGCGGCGTCCCGGCGCCCCGGCCGGAAGCCATGCCTACTCGATGATGCGGTGGCGAAGAGCGAGGGCGACGGCGTGGGCGCGATGGGTGGCGCCGAGCTTGTCGAAGAGCTGGCGGAGGTACGTCTTGACCGTCGACTCTGATATCTCCAGGGCGACCGCGGCCTGCTTCGTCGACATCCCGTCGGCGACGAGCTGGAGCACTTCGCGCTCCCGGGCGGACAGCGTGACCTCGATGTCGGTCGGTGTCAGCGAAGCGAACCGCCGCAGCACCGGCCTCGTGATCTCCGCCTGGAGGTAGCCGGCGCCCCCGGCGGCGGCGCGCACGGCCCGAACCAGCTCATCAGGTGCGACCGTCTTGAGGAGATAGCCGGCGGCGCCGGTGTGGAGCGCCTGCTCGACGTACTCGGGGTCGTCGTACATCNNACCGGCAGCTGGGGCCACTCCTCCCGGATGCGCTCGAGCGTGGAGAGCCCGTCCATGGTTGGCATCTTCACGTCGAGGAGGACGACGTCCGGTTGCGCTACGGCGAGGGTGGCGAGGGCCTCCTCGCCGTCCGACGCTTCGGAGACGACCTCGACCTCCTCGGAGTGCTGCAGCATGAAGCGCAAGCCCTGGCGGAGGACCGGGTGGTCGTCGACGATCATGATCGTCACCGGCGTCATCCGGCGGCTCCCACCGGGAAGCGGGCGTCGACGACGGTGCCCATCGGCCCCGAATCCACCGACAGCGTTCCTCCGAGGGTCTCAGCGCGCTCGCGCATGAGCCACATGCCGAGGCCCGAGCCCGGGTTCTTGGCGATGCCCCTGCCGAAGTCGGCGACCCGCAGCGCGAGGATCCCGTTCTCGCGGGTGACCGTGAGCTCCCCGTTGAGGGTGCCGGAGTGCTTGACGATGTTCTGCAGCGCCTCCTGGGCGATGCGGAACGCCGAGAGCCGAACGTCGACGGGCGGCTCGGAGAACCCCTCGATCTGGAGCTCGACGTGGAGGCCATAGTCGTCGCCCATCCGCTCCACGAGACCCCTCAGGGAGGCGGCGAGCCCGACATCCTCGATGACGGAGGGATGTAGCTCGGCGAGCAGCCGGCGGAGGCGACGGCTCGATTGGTTGACGAGCTTCTCGAGGGACGCCAGCTCGGCGTCGACCTCCTCGGGGGTGGCGTTCATGAGCCCCCTGATCCCGAACAGGACGCGGTGGAGGTCCTGGCCGAGTCCGTCGTGGACCTCGCCGACGATGCGCTGCCGCTCCTCCTCCTGGGCGGACACGAGCCTGTCCATGACGTCGCGCAGCTGGGCGCGGCTCGCCTCCACTCGGTGGTACAACTCGGCCCGCTCGACACCGAGGCGCAGCTCCTCGATCGCCCCCTGGATGACGGCGGGTCCGCTGCCCTGAGCAGGCGCCCCCGCCGGGCGGCAGGCGACGAGCGTGAGGAGACCGCCTTCGGAGTCCGCCGTTGCGGTCTGCTGTTCGCATTCGGACGGATCGGTGCCGTGGCCCTCGGCGGCGCACGACTCGTCGCCGGCGAGGCCGAGGACCCCGACCTCGCCATCGGCGTCGGTGCGGGTGAGGGCCACGCAGTGATAGCCGCCGGCCTCGTGGAGGAGGCGCACCGCCCGTTGCGCGACGTCGTCGGGGTCGAGGCTCTCCGTGGTGGTGCGGGCCACCTCGAGCAGCGTCGCGAGCTCGGCCGAGCGGGCCTCGGCCTCGCGGCGGCGGCGCTGGACGGTGGCGATGAGGTTGCCGAACGCGGAGACCATGAAGAGGGCGAGGATCGCCAGCCCGGCTCCGACGCTGAGCCACACGACGAGCCGGACTCCGGAGACGGCATCGTTGAGGCCGTCGAGAGCGTGGTACACCTCCCACAGGGCGACGACCTCTCCGTCCTCGATCACGGGGAGGTACGTCTCGAGCAGTGTCGGGCCGAGGTCGCGCTCGAAGATGTTCTCGTCGGCTGAGAGGTTGGAGATGTGGGAGATGGGCCCGCTGACCGCGACGTGGCCGAGGTCCTCGCCGAGGGGGAACGTTCGCCCGATGAGGGCATGCTCGTCCGAGTAGAGGACCCGCCCTCCCGGCGACCACAGCTTGAGCCGGACGAAGTCACCGCGAAGCACCGCTTCTTCCACGAATGCGTCGAGGACCTCGATGTCCGGCGCACCGCCGGCGACCAGAGTCTGGGTGCTCATGAGGACTGAGAGGACGGCCTGGTCCTCTTCGATCTGGGCCTCGAGGAACCTCTGCTCGACCTCGCGGGGGATGAACCATCCGAGGCCGATGGCGAGGAGCCCGGCGGCGAGTACACCGGCGAGAGACACCCGCGCCCACGTGCCGAGGTCCCGCCACCACGAAGGTTGGAGGCGGCCGGCGTCCTCTGCGAGGGTGCCTTCAGCCATCAGCGCCAAGGCTAGGTGTGACCGGGGGTCGTTCGGTGCGTCATGTGGTGACGTCCACCGGCGCCCCGTCGAGCCGGGCGACGACGATGAGTCGCTGCCGGGCGCTCCCCTTCGGGGTGCAGGTCGTCAGCGTGAGCGTCGCCTCTTCAGTCGCGAGCAGCGGCGAGAGATCCGTCGGCTCCACCACGTACTGGCGCTCGACGATGTAGCGGAACGAGCCGGAGGGCGTGTCGATGATGATCGGGTCGCCGGGGGCGAGGAGGTCCACGTCGTGGAAGGGCCTCGTGTAGGTCGTGCGGTGCCCGGAGATGACCATGTTGCCCGTGTGGCCGGGGAGCGCCGTCCCCGGGTAGTGCCCAGGCCCGATCTTGAGGTCGGCGCGCCCGACCCCCGCGACGACGGCCTGGTCGACGCCGATGATCGGGATGCGGATCGTGACGTTGTCGAACCCGAGGGCCGGCGCCGGCGACGCCGGGGCGGGTGCTGCTGTCGCACCTACCGCCGGGGGTTGCGGGAGCGGTGGTGACGCCGTTTCCGGCAGCGTCGCCGGGGCGAGGGCGATGATGCTCCCGTCTGCAGCCCGTGGCAGCGCCCCGATCTCGAAGGCCACGATGGGGTCTTCGAAGTCGGCGACGACCACGTCGTACGCGGCGGCGAGGGCGTTTCCGTAGCGGGTGATGCTGGCGTCTCGCTCTGTGGCGAGCTCCTGCTGCTGCCACTGGCCGGCCGCCTCCTCGAAGGCGGGCAGCGCCATCAGCCCGAGGCCGAGGACGATCATCCCGGTGGCGAGGGCGGCGAGACCCGCCCGCACGAGGTGAGGGCGCGGCTCGGGCGGCTTCCGGAAGACCGGCAGCGTCGCCGTCCCGTCGACCCACGGGTCACGCATCGCTCAGCCGGCCCGCCTCAGCCTGAGGAGGACGAGCCCGCCGGCGACGACGAGCGCCACACCTGCGTACGGAAGGATGCCGTCCTCGGGCCCGGTGAAGGGCAATTGCTGTCCGCCACCGCCGCCGCCGGCACCGCCGCCTCCGGCGGCAGCGACCACGGTGATCGTGCCCGTCATGCCGAGCGCCTCGTGGACGGTGCAGATGTACGGGTAGGTCCCAACCGTCTCGAACGTTCGCGAGAACGTCGTTCCCACGTCCCCGACGGGCGTACCCGAGCTGACTCCGTCGGCAAAGACGACGTCGTGGAAGCCTCCGTCCCAGGTGAAGGTGACGGTGTCGCCCACCTCGACGGTGGGACTCCCGGGGACGAACTTGTTGTCGACGGTGAGTGTGACTGCCGTCGTTGCCGCCCATGCCGTGCCGACGAGGAACAGCCCGACCAGCGCGCTCGTCAGCCCGGCGATGATGGTCAACCGGTTCTTCATGTGAACTCCGTTTCACTCCATGGAATCTGTGTCGTGCGGTTCCGTCCTCGCCGGATGACGAAGAACACGGCCCCGGCGGCGACAACGACCACGGCGATGAGGTGCCAGGGGATGATCCAGATCGTGTGCTGGGTCAGGATCACGGGGAGGTCGTCTGGCGTCACCTGGTAGACGAGCTCGCTCGTCAGGGTGACCTTGCCGATGAGGGGCACCGCATCCCACGTCGTCTCGAAAGTGTGCCTCGTGCCCCGCAGCGTCGTGTGCGGCCCGACGCGGACGTCTGCCGAGGCGGTGCCGGGCCAGCGCCGGTAGGTGTGGATGCCACCGGTGACGAGGTGCGCCTCGCCGGTGTTGTCGATCGTGGTCCGCGCCACGACGTCGGGGTCGAACGGGCCGTTCCAGCGAACGGAGAGCTTCTCCTCGCTGACCCGGGCGGTCCGGGACAGCTCCTTGTCGCCGGGAGCGACCTCGAGGAGGAGGGTGACGCCGACCCGGCCTGCGGGGACGACGCCCTGTGCACCCTCGATGGGTCGGCTCTGGAAGAAGGCGAAGGCGTGGTACCCCCCGGGCGGCGCCGCCTCGGGGATGGAGATCCGCAACAGTGCCTGCCCGGTCGCCGCCGGGTCGATCGCCAGGGTCGGCGCAGCGAACGCCACCCAACGGCTCGCGGTGAAGGCGAGCTCGTCGGGGTCGATGAGGTCGCCGAGGGGGATGCCGATGTCCTCGACGTACGTGTCGAGAGTCAGCATCGTCCCCCGGTTGAGCACGTCGATGGGCACCTCGAGCGTGTCACCCGGCTCGACCCTCAGTTCGAGCCGGGAGGGGCTGACGGCGAAATCGACGATGGGATCCGCGGCGTTGTCTGCAGCCGCCACGGATCCCATCACCAGCGAGGCCATCACGAGAAGTGCTGCAGTCACTCCCAGTGGGCGTCTCATCTGTGTCGCTCGCCTCCTATGGCTGGGTCACGGTGTAGAGGATGACGGTCTGGAAACTCGTCCCTGCCGGGTCGGTGCTCTGGAGCGTGATCGAGTAGTCGATCGTGACCGCCGATGCTCCTGCCGGCTGGCCGGTCACCACGGTGGCGTCGACATCGCTGAGCGCTGCCGGTCCGCCGCCGCTGGCGGGGTCGTCCCACGTCGCTCGCGAAACGGGGATCTGGTTGCCCCCGGAGGTGAAGAACGCGTCATCACCACCACCGGACACGCCGTCGGCGCCGATCGAGCGGAGATTCAGGGTCCAGGTGGCGTTCGACTCGACGTTCACCGTCGCCTGACCGGTGCCGGTCGGCGCCGTCAACGGGTTGAGCGTCCCGAGATCGAGCAGCGATGGCGTCACGTTGATCGACAGCGCCGGATTCACCGAGAACTGGACCGTCTGGCTGGTGTCGGCGGATGCGTTCACCGAAAGCGTCGTCGCGTCAGCCTGCTGGTCCGTCGCATTCGAGACGGTGCCGTTGGTGGCGGTGATCCAGTACCAGTAGTGCGTGTTGGATGCGAGACCCGTGCGGCTCAGGCTCGTTCCAGCAACGGTGGTGGCGGGGCTCGCCGGCTTCGCCGGCTGGGTGGCGCCCTGTGCCTCGTACACCTCATATTGGACCGAGCTCTCTGGATCATTTGCCGCCGGCCACGTCAGGTCGATTTGGCTGCCAGACACCGCCGTTGCCGTTGCCGAACCCGCGTCCCACACGGGTGGCGTGTTGTCGGCCTGAACGATGATGCGTCCGTACATCTCTGCAGGTCGGGGATCGGAGAAATCCGTGGCCGCGAGCGCAGTGGCGGCATCGGTGTGGATCGAGCAGAAGTAGATGTACGTTCCCGCGACCGTGGGCGTCACGGTGTAGCTCGTCCCGACCGCGTCCCCACCGGGCGCGCCCGGTGAGTCGGCGAGGCCACCGGGGTTTGCAGAGGTCCAGACGACGTTGTGGAACCCGTTGTCGAAGAAGAACGTGACCGTCGTACCGGGGACCACCGTGATGTCCGAGTCGTCGTAGTTGTCGCGACCCGTGGTTCCGTCGTTGGCGTTGCCGACGTCGATCGTTGTCGAGCCGTGGCTCGCGAACGCCGGTACGGCGAGCGCGGCGATGAGGCCGACCACCATGGCCAGCACGAAGACGGCCCTGCGATAGCCCGGAAGCCGTCGAGATGGCATTTGACACCTCCCTGTGATCGTGTTCGATGCCTTGACGTCATCATCTGGGACGGCGGCTTCGTTCGATATCCGACTCTTCGGGTCGCTGCCATCGTCTTTTTGGTGGAGGCAGAACCTGGGTGGTCAGGGACCTACGACCCGCCCTCGTTCGGGGGGACGGGCGCCGATCGACCCGTTGGACGGCCCTGAGGGGCCTCGGGGCCTCCTCCGATCGGATGGGAGCGGCGCCGGCGAATCCGGGTCCAAGGGCTCTGTAGCCGCGGCAACCGGCTGCGGCATCGTGTCGTGACAGCCGACGACACCCAGGTCTCTGATGTATCGAGCACTGCGCCTCGCCGTGGCGGCGGCCCTCGTGGCCGGCCCCCTCTCGTTCCCCACGGCCGCTTCCGCCTCCGACCAGCCCGAGCCCATCCCCGAGGAGACGGCGTTGTGGAACGGGTTCTGGTACGGCCGCTACCTCATCGACCACGTCGCCCTCGCGTCAGGTCTCGGTGTTCCTTTCGAGCCGCCGGCGGCGTTCGTGGCCCGCGTCGTGGAGGAAGCCGCCGGCGGTGACGCGATCATTGAGATCCCCGAGGGCACCATGTACCTCCAGGCCGTCTACGCCGGCGGCGAACCGGCGGCATCCGGCGACGCCGAGCCGTGGACCGAACTCGACACCGAGATCACGCCCCGTACCCAGGCGATGGCCATCCTCGCCGAGGTCGAGGCGGCGAAGGTCATCGCCGCAGGAGACGGGGGCCCGGGGTCGGCGACGGGGCCGCTGGGAAGGCTGCGCGCGGTGCTCTACGTCACCGAGGCGAAGGCGCAGGCGGATTTCGCCATGGTGAACATGGTCCGCGACGACGGGCTCTACGGCGCGGTGGAATGGGTCGACGGTGCGGTGCAGCCAATGGAGGCGGCGCCGCAGCTCGCCGACCAGTACCTCATGTTGCGGGCGCTGTCGGAGCTCGGTCTGCTCCTCGCCCCGGATTCGCCCTACGGGGGCGCCTACGTGGACGAGGCATTCGCGTCGTGGTTCCGCACCGGTGCCGACGCGTTGTACGGGGCGCTGTCGACCGCCGAGCCGGAGCGGGTGGACGAGCTGGCGAAGGGCATCCAGGCGCTGACCCGCTATGCCGCCCTCGTCGACGATTCCGCGGCGGGCGACGTTCTCGCCGCGGCGGACGTCTTCGCCGGCCGGCTCGCCGCCGCAGTGCCGGCGTCGAGCATCGAGCGCGCCCATGTCGTGCGTGGTCTCGCCGAGATGACTGCGATGACCGGCGGCGGTGCCCATGACGCCGTGCTCGACGCCATCGCTCGCACCCTCCTCCAGACGTACCAGCCGGACCGCCACGCCTTCGCCGACGCCGGAGTACTCACCACCGGGGACCTCGGCACGCTTGTCGGCGCCCTCCATGCGTATCAGGTACTGCATCCAGAGGCCCCCGAGGCCGCGACCATCGAAGCGACGGTCGCCTCGCTGATCGATGGCGTCGTGAGCAGCTCTGGGATGATGCGCGCCGTGCCCGACCCGGCGTCGATCCTCGATCCGGTCGAGATCGAAGCCGTCGCCGAGGGCGAGCTCGGTCACCCCACCGTGCCGAGGACGTCGCTGCCGCCGGTCCTCCTCGAGGAGGTCGTATTCGACGGAGGCAACGGCCGGTGGCAGGTCTCGACCGAGTACTTCGACGCCGCCACGGGTCTCTACGCGGCGAGCGAGCTGCTCCGGCTCCGGAGCGGCGTCTCGCCCTTCGCCCCGACCGCGGCGACGGCGCCCGCCGCTGCCGAGGCTCCGGCGCCTGCGGCGGCGGCTCCCGGGCCGGTCGTCGTCGACGTCGAGTCGACCGAGTTCGCCTTCACACCGTCGATTCTCACCGTTCCTGCCGGCGCAGAGGTCACGCTCCGGCTGCGCAACGCAGGCGTGGTTCCACACAACATCGACATCCCTGACCTGGGTGTGTTCGTCGAGGTGGACGCCGGCGGAAGCGGCGAGGTCACCTTCACCGCGCCGGAGACGGCGGGGGCGTTCGGAGTGGTGTGCAACATCCCGGGTCACGCCGAGGGGGGGATGGTCGGGGACCTCGTCGTCGAATCGGTTGCCTCTCCGCCACCCGCTGCAGCAGAGGCGACTCCGGAGGCGCCACCGGTTGCACCGGTCGCCGCCGACGGCTCGCAGCCCATCACCGCATCCGGCGTGTTGCCCCCGGTCGACGTCATCGCCGAGCGGGAGCGGCCGTCGTCGCTGCTGCCGGCGCTCGTCCTCGCCGCTGGATTCGTCCTCGCCATGGCCGCGTTCGTCACCGGGATGGTGCGGTTCTCGAAGTCGGTCGGCGACTGAGGAGCGCCGCGGTTCGCGCCACGGCTGGACACCGTACGCTGTGGGCCGCACGGCGCGGCCGCGTGTCCGGCCACGGCCGGGGCCCGACGGCTCGGAGCGAGACGAGGTTGCCATCACGAGGACGGAGACGGAGCTGAGGGGACGGCTCGGCCGTGCCGAGTTCATCGCAATCCTCTCGTTGATGATGGCGTTGTCGGCGCTGTCGATCGACCTCGTCCTGCCGGCATTCGGCGACATCCGCGCCGAGTACGGCCTGGCCCCCAACTCGACCGCCGCCGCCGGTGTCGTCACCGCCTTTCTCCTCGGTTTCGCCCTCGCCCAGGTGGCATACGGTCCGTTCGCCGACCGCTTCGGCCGCCGACCCGTGCTCTACACCGGCCTCGCGATCTTCGCCGTCGGTGCGGTGGCCGCCGCCCTCGCCCCGTCGCTCGAACTCGTCCTCGTGGCGAGGTTCGTGTGGGGCGTCGGCGCCGCCGCCCCCCGTGTCGTCGTCATCTCGATCGTGCGCGACGTCTACGAAGGTGACCGGATGGCCCGGGCGATGTCGTTCGTGATGGCCGTGTTCATCCTCGTCCCCATCCTCGCCCCCAGTGTCGGGGCGATCCTCGTCGCCGTCGGGCCCTGGCGCTGGGTGTTCTGGTTCTGCGTCGTCTACGTCGCCGCCATCGGGCTGTGGGCTCGCCGGCTCCCCGAGACCCTCGACCCGCGGAACCGGATCCGACTTCGCTTCGACGGGATCGCCCGGGCGGCCCGGATCGTGTTCACCAGCCGGTTGACGATGGGCTACATGGTGGCGATGACCATGCTGTTCGGTGTCTTCGTGTCCTATCTCGCCAGCTCGGAGCTGATCTGGAGCGATGTCTACGGCCGCGGCGACCAGTTCCCGCTCATCTTCGGCGGCATCGCCGCAGTGATGGGTGGCGCCATGCTCACGAACGCGGCGGTGGTAGGCAGGTTCGGGGCGGTGCGGATGGTCCACCTCGTGCTCGTCGCGTACCTCGTGCTCGGCACCGCTCTCGTCGTCGTTGCGCTCGCCACGGGCGGGGAGCCGCCGTTCTGGGTGTTCCTCCCGATGCTGGCCGCGACCCTCGCCACCCACGCCCTCCTCATCCCCAACTTCAACACGGTCGCGATGGGCCCCGTCGGTGCGGTGGCGGGGACGGCGTCGGCGGTCATCGGCACGGTCTCCACCGGCGTGGCCGCCCTCATCGGATCCTTCATCGATCGCGCCTTCGACGGCACGGTGCGACCGATGGCCTTCGGCTTCCTCGCCGCCGGGGTGGTCGCGATCACGGTGGTGGCGTGGACGGAGAAGGGGCGGCTCTTCCCCCGGCCACCGCAACCGGAGGTGCCGCCGACGACAATCCCCGGGTGAGCCGCACGACACCGCCTCCGATCGACACCGGGTACCTGACCGCGACGCTCGCCACCGCCGTCTCCATCGACTCGACGAACCCGTCGCTGAGTTCGACCGGCGCCGGGGAGGCCGAGCTGGCCCGGTTCGTCGCCTCCGAGCTCGAGTCGCTCGGGCTGGCGGTCACCGTCGCCGAGGTGGCGCCGGGGCGGCCGAACGTCGCCGCCACGGTGGCGGGGTCCGAAGGAGGCCGGTCGCTCATGTGGAACGGCCACCTCGACACGGTGGGCGTCGACGGCGTCGAGGATCCGTTCGTGCCGCGGATCGAGGCCGGCCGTCTCTATGGGAGGGGCGCCCACGACATGAAGGGCGCGCTGGCGGCGATGCTGGCGGCGGCGAAGGCCCTCGTCGACGGGGGTGTGTCCCCGCCCGGGGACATCGTCGTTGCGGCCGTGTGCGACGAGGAATACGGGAGCATCGGCACCGAGGCGCTCCTCGGGACCGTCCATCCAGACGGGGCAGTGGTCGCCGAGCCGACCGGGCTCCGCCTCGCCACGGCGCATCGCGGCTTCGTCGAATACGAGATCGAGACGGCCGGCCGCGCCGCCCACGGCAGCCGGCCTGAGGACGGCATCGACGCCATCGTCCACATGGGCAGGGTGCTGGCCGGGCTCGATGCCCTCGAACAGGGGCTGCGGGAGCGGCCCGCCGACGCGGTCGTCGGTCGGCCCTCCGTCCACGCCTCGGTCATCGATGGCGGCACCGAGCTCAGCGTGTACCCGGCGTCGTGCCGGCTCCTCGTCGAGCGCCGGACCGTGCCCGGTGAGACACCGGCCGACACCGACGCGGAGATGCACGCCATCATCGCCGCCGAAGCGGCCGACCCCGAGTTCTCCGCGTCGCTCACCCGGGGCCTGGCCCGGGCGCCGCTGACGACCGACCCCGGGAGCATGCTCGCAGCGTGCCTCGGCGGAGTGCTCGCCGGCCGCGGCCTCGACCCCCGCCCCATCGGGGTGCCGTTCTGGACAGACGCAGCGTTACTGGCGGCGGCCGGCGTCGACGCCGTCGTCATGGGCCCGGCCGGCGGCGGGCTGCATTCGGCCGTCGAATGGGTGGATCTGGCGTCGCTGGAAGAACTCGCCGCGATCCTCGTCGCGACGGCGCTGCGCTACGGCGAGGAATCGCCGTCCGGGACGGAATCGGCGGGGTCCGGCTAACGTTCACATCCCGGGAGCTGTTTCGCCGGCACGGGCGACCAGAAGGCGGCCGATGCCACGTGGGCGGGCGCTCCCGAGACGGACGAACGCGATGTCCCCCAACCCGGTGGGGTGGGGAGAAAGGATCGACCCGCACCATGTCCGCCAAGATGACCGCCCCGAACGTGCTCGCCCGCAAGGGCGGGGACAAGCTGCGGATGGTCACCGCATACGACTTCCCCTCGGCGCAGATCGCCGACCGGGCGGGCGCAGACATCATTCTCGTCGGCGACTCGCTCGCCAACGTCGTCCTCGGCCACGAGGACACGCTGTCGGTGACCGTCGACCAGATGGTCCACCACACCGCCGCCGTCGCCAGAGCCAAACCGTCGGCCCTCGTCGTCGGCGACATGCCCTGGCTCAGCTACCACACCTCCGTCGAAGAGACGGTGCACAACGCCGGCCGGTTCGTCCGCGAGGGCGGAGCCGAGGCCGTCAAGCTCGAAGGTGGGAGGAAGCGACTCCCGATGGTCCGCGCCGTCCTCGATGCCGAGATCCCCGTCATGGGCCACATCGGTCTCACCCCGCAGAGCGTTCACGCCATGGGTGGGTTCCGGGTCCAGGCGAAGCGGGCGTCGGCCGCCTACGAGATGATCTCCGATGCCAAGGCGCTCGCCGACGCCGGCGTCTTCTCCATCGTCCTCGAGGGCGTGCCCGACGTCGTCGCCGAGATGGTGACGGCCGAGGTGCCGGTGCCGACGATCGGGATCGGCGCCGGCGTGCACTGCGACGGCCAGGTGCTCGTGTTCCACGACCTCCTCGGCCTCGGAGGCGGCGACTACCTCCCGAAGTTCGTCCGCCAGTACGCCCGGCTCGCCGACGATGCGGTGGAGGCGATGAAGCAGTACTTCGCCGACATCCAGAGCGGTGATTTCCCCGGTGAGGACGAGACGTACCACATGCCGGCAGAGTCCCTCGAGGTCCTGCGCGACCTCACGGCGCGCCCCGAGGCGGCCGACCATCTCCTCGCCGACGAGGCGATGGAGCGATAGGCGGGCACGGCCGGAGGGGTTCGACAACTCCCGGGATCCAATAACCTTCGTCGATGCCGCGCGCCGTCGCCCTCCTCGTCATCGTCGCCGTCGGCTGCGCCGCGACCCCGGATCCCGTGCCCGGCACACCGGCGACGACGACCCCCGTGACGACGTCCCCGGTGTCGACGGCGGCGCCGACAACGTCGCCGCCCGCCACCGCGCCCCCGACGACGTCCGTCGTCACGACCTCGCCGGTGACGACCTCGGACACGGCGACCCCGTCCGTTCCGCCCCAGCTCGATGGGTTGGCGAGGGCGACGATCACCATCGGCGACGTCGAGCTGCTCGTCGCCGTGGCCGACACCCGCGAGGCACGCGGTCGTGGCCTCATGTTCGTCGATGACCTCGGCGACCTCGACGGCATGCTCTTCGTGTTCGAGTCGGAGCGTTCGGGGAGCTTCTGGATGAAGGACACCCTCATCGACCTCGACATCGCCTGGTTCGACGACGCCGGCGTCCTCGTCGGTGCGACGACGATGGTCCCCTGCGTCGCCGATCCATGCCCGTCCTACGACCCCGGTGCCCCGTTCCGGTACGCCGTCGAGGCCCCCGCCGGGGATCTGTCCTTCGTCGACACCGGCACCGGCCTCGTCGTTCCCTGAACTGGCGTCGGCCCGGCACCACCGGCAAGCGTCTACACTCTCGCCGGCTCACGGACCCCTGCTCCCGGCGCGACCGGGGGCCTTTCGCACGGCGAATGTCCACAGGAGGTGATTCGAGCTATGCGTTCGTATGAGCTGATGATGATCCACCGGCCCGAGCTGGCCGAGCCGGACGTCCGCTCCCACGTCGAGGAGGTGGAGAACGCGATCGCCGAGGAGGGAAGCCACAAGACCACCGATTTCTGGGGCAAGCGTCGCTTCGCCTACGAGATCGACCACATCCACGAGGGGTACTACTCGGTGGTCACCTTCGACAGTGACCACGGGCTCGTCGCACGGCTCGACCGTGCCCTCGGGCTCATGGACACCGTCGTGCGGCACAAGATCTTCAAGACCGAAGAGCAGTAGCCGCCGAACCTGTCACACGTGACCCACACACTGTCCCAGGACGACCCGACGAGCGCGAAGAGCGAAGAGAGAAAGAGCGAGCGATGGCCCAGAACAGCGTGACCCTGGTCGGCAACCTTGTCGAAGACCCCGAGCTCCGCTTCACACCCAGTGGAGTGGCGATGGCACGGCTTCGGTTTGCCGTGAACCGCCGCTGGCGCGACCGCAACGACCAGTGGCAGGAAGAGACGAGCTTCTTCGGTGGCACGGTCTGGCGGGATCTCGCCGAGAACGTCGCGGAGTCGCTCCAGAAGGGCGCCCGGGTGATCGTGACCGGCTCGCTCGAGCAGCGCTCCTGGGAGACCCAGGAGGGTGAGCGGCGCTCGGTCGTCGAGATCCGTATCGACGAGATCGGGCCCTCACTCCGCTGGGCGACCGCAAACGTGACCCGCACCCCGCGCAGCGAGAGCTGGGGTGGCGGTGGTGGCGATGGTGGCGGTGGACAGGCCGCAGTGCCCCCGGCGCCCGTCGCCAAGGACGACTGGGGTCCCGACGAGGCCCCGTTCTGATCCGACCGATCGATTTCATTCAGGAGACCACAGATGCCCCCAACGAACAGGAAGAGGACCAAGCGGCGTCGTCCGGGCGCGGACACCCGTCGCAAGAGGAAGGTCTGCGAGTTCTGTAAGAACAAGGAACTGGCGATCGACTACAAGGACGTGGCGATGCTGCGCAAGTACATGTCGGATCGCGGCAAGATCCGCGCCCGACGTGTCACCGGAGCGTGCTCGGTGCACCAGCGTCACGTGGCCAACGCCGTCAAGAACGCTCGTGAGATGGCCTTGCTCCCGTACACGGCGGCCCGGCAATGAGCACGAAGATCATCCTGCTCAGGGATGTGCCCGAGCTCGGCGCAAAGGGCGACATCGTCGATGTCGCCGACGGCTATGCCCGCAACTACCTGGTGCCGCGCAACCTCGCCATGAAGGCGACCCCCGGCGCACTCCGGCAAGCCGATGCGCTGCGCCGCGCCCGTGAGGAGGCCGAGCGCAAGGCCAAGGAGAACGCCGAGCAGCTCGCCACCACCCTGGTGGGGGCTCGGGTCGTCGTCGCTGCCCGCGCCGGCGACGAGGGCAAGCTCTACGGCTCCATCGGCCAGCACGACGTCGCCGAAGCGATCCGCAAGTTCACAGGTGTCGAGATCGACCGCAGAATCGTCTCGGTCGCCATCCCGATCAAGGAGATCGGACTCCACGAGGTCACTCTGCAGCCGCACGAGGACGTCGAGTTCCAGGTGACGCTCGACGTGATCCCGGCGTAGGTTTCGATGTGGAAGCTGCGCTTCCACATCGAGTGTTGAACCGCCGTCCTTCGGGGCGGCGGTTCGGTGTGTGCGGCCTCCCGGCCGCGGTGTTGCGCCGTCGGTCGGGGTGAGGCGTGGAGCCGGGTTGCGGGACGCGGCCCGCCCCCTCGTGCTCGCCCGTCTGGCTCGGGGGCGTCAGGTGGGGCTGTTGAGCAGGGTGTGTTTTCGCGGTCTGGTGAAGGGTGGGAAAAGTTGGGGCGGGGCGCGAAACAAAATGTGGGTCTCGCCTTGCGCATGTGGAGCGGCTCCGTACACTCCGTCTCCGCTTCCCCTGGGGCCTGGGAGAGACACGGCCGCAAAACGTGTCACAGGGGGACGGCACGATGAGTACCGCATACGAGGGAAGCGATTCCGGCCGGGAGGGCTCTTGACGTCAGTCGTCGATCTTCGTGATGCGCCACCCGGCAGGGTGCCGCCCAACAGCGTCGAGGCCGAGATCTCGGTGCTCGGTGCCGTGTTGCTGTCTTCCGATGCCGCCAACGTCGCCCTCGAGAAGCTCCACGCCGAGGACTTCTACCGTCCCGCCCACCAGGCGATCTTCGAGGCCGTCTCCACGCTGTTCAACGCCAACGAGCCCATCGACGCCGTCACCGTCACCGAAGGCCTGCGGCGCCACGACATGCTCGAGCGTGTCGGCGGTGTCGGTTACCTCACCGAGCTCATCGACCAGGTCCCGTCCACGTCCAACGTCGAGCACTACGTGGGCATCGTCGAGGAGCACGCCCTCCGTCGCCGGCTGATGAAGGTGGGCGGCGACGTCGTCAGCTACGCCACCCAGACGTCCGAGACCATCCAGGACGTCCTGGATCGTTCCGAGCAGGCGGTGTTCGGGGTCGCCGAGCGGCGTGTCGGCGACGGACTGGCTCCCATCGACCCGCTGCTCGGGCCGGCGATCGAGCAGGCCGAGGAGCGCAACCGGCAGGGCAGCGAGGTGACGGGACTGCCGACGGGCTTCCGCGACCTCGATCGCAAGCTCGCCGGGCTTCACCCGACCAATCTCGTGGTCGTCGCCGCCCGCCCCGCCATGGGCAAGACGGCGCTCGCCCTCAACATGGCGCAGCGGGTCGCCGTCCAGGGTGAGCCGGTGGCCGTCTTCTCCCTGGAGATGAGCCGCGAGGAGGTCGTGACGAGGATGCTGTGCGCCGAGGGTCGCATCGACTCCCAGCGGCTCCGCACCGGCCGGCTCACCGAGGCCGACTTCACCAAGCTCTCCAACGCAGCCAGTGTCCTCTACAAGCGGCCGATCTTCGTCGACGACTCACCGGGTCTCACCGTCACCGAGATCCGGGCCAAGTGCCGCCGGATGCGCCGCAAGCCGGGCCTGTCGCTGGTCATCGTGGACTACCTCCAGCTGATGAGCACCACCGGCGGCGAGAACCGGCAGCAGGAGATCGCCAGCATCAGCCGGTCGCTCAAGAACCTGGCCCGTGAGCTCCACGTGCCGATCATCGCGGTCTCGCAGCTCAACCGCTCGTTGGAGGCCAGGGAGGACAAGCGGCCCCGTCTCGCCGACCTGCGTGAATCGGGCGCAATCGAGCAGGACGCAGACGTCGTGATGTTCCTCTACCGCCACGAGTACTACCACCCCGAGGCGGTGGAGACGAAGGGCATAGCGGAGGTGATGGTCGCCAAACACCGTCAGGGCGCCACCGGCCGCGTCGAGATGACCTTCCTGCCCGAGTTCACCCTGTTCTCGGACATGGGCCGCGACGCCCCGCTGGTGTAGCTACGCGCCCGCGCCCGCCTGCTCCGCTTCGAGGGCAACCCAGGCGGCCTCGATGTTGTCGGCGATCTCCTGGGCCATCTGGCGGTAGTTGTCGGGCGAGCCCTCACGGAAGTAGCGCACCATCTCGCTCCAGAAGATGCCGGGCT